>Ga0187770_10000407_pt1 | contig 20870 bp, 21 predicted proteins | sample 0116_SJ02_MP02_2_FD_133154 | JGI IMG/M metagenome (GOLD analysis project Ga0187770, IMG submission 133154) | Tropical peat soil microbial communities from peatlands in Department of Meta, Colombia - 0116_SJ02_MP02_20_MG | ecosystem: Environmental > Terrestrial > Soil > Wetlands > Peat | place...
AGCCCGTGGAAGGCTTTCCCGTCTGCCCGTGAAGTCCTTGTTACCGGACGACCTTTCCGAGGGAGGAATCGCGGTCTGAGGGAAGGACCGAGTTGATGAATCGTACTCCGCCTGCAGCAACTCCCCGCGTCTTACCACATAGGAAGATACGCCGGCAAGGTGCATCGCTCCACAGAGAATGTTCAGCAGGCGGGTAGCCTTGGCCGTATCAACCTCTCTAACCGCCAGACATCCATAGAAGGTCGCCCAAAACGGAGTGGCTCCGAAAGAGTCCTCCAACACAACATCACCAAGGGCCAGTCGGGGGACAGCTCCACTTAGCTGGCCCTGTAGGGTTAGGCCGGGACTCTCACCGACCCGGATAGGAGGGTAGTAGAACGTGCCACGCCAATCCATTCGACGCTCACGATCGGCTGTTTCCCTCAACCCCTCTTCCAGAATCTCGGAGCGCGTCTTGAACTGGTCCCGTCGTCGTCTCTCTTCCATGAACTGGGCAAACGGACCCTCCGTGTCCGATTTCACCCAATCTTTGAGGGTCTCCTCGGGACCTTCATCGATATAGTCACCGTAGATACGGAGTATCTGACACACTGGAAGGTAGGACGCGAAACCTCTGCCAGAACCGCTCGAAGGAGGCGTAAAGACGCCGCTCCTCACCTGTTCCAAGAAGTTTAGCATCTCGCGGTCAAAGTACGAGCGAAGGGTAGGAGGACACGGAGGTGGCAACCTCATTCCGGTCTCTTCTGGGATTATGGTGTCGAATACGGCATCATCTCTTGACCGCTCTAGGAGTTGGATCAGTCCTGGCGGGTCTAGCGGATCGTAAGCCCAAATCGTTCTGTCGGGCACTCCTCTTAGATGAACGACGAAGGCGAAGGATTCCAGAGGTCTTTTGCAAGTGACGACAAAGAGTTGGCAGGGTGTTATAGCGAATGCGGCGTAGTAGCCGAGCCGCTGGCAGATATCGGGAAGTGTCGAAAACCTAGCTCGGACGAGTTGAATGAAATCATCGAACCACTGTTTTCGCTTAGCTGAGGGCTCATCCATAGTCGTGGGCGTCGCTCGGGAAGTAGTCCCGGTTCCGAAGGATTGGCAGATTATCCCCGTAATACAGCATGCTGGGCTTCGATGCCGGGGTCCCCATCGGACCCCCAACCTCCGAGCCGATGCTAAAGACTTACGAGTGGGCTACCGGCCGGAGGATGAACGGTGGCCGCTTGCCTCAAGGCTCCTAGTAGTTAGGGTTCGCGCATGGTATTTCCGACCTTGTAGCCACTAGGCTCCTAGTGTTAGGGCCCCCATGACCGACTTTACCATCTCCTGCCCAGTAGGGGACGAGCCCCTGCATCCGGTCAATCCCAACCCTACTTCCAAGGCGCGAGCGTATCGGTTCGACTGTCGAGAACACGGTTTCATCGGTTACATTCAGAGGACGGTCGTTGACCGAGTCCTCAAGGGGTAAGGCATGCCCATCCAGTTCGAGGACGCGGTGCCCTCTGACACTCAGGATGAAAAGCCTCTGACCGTGAAAAAAGGACCTGACCAAGAGGTTTCTTCACGGCCTTCTGAGCAGGCACCTTCGCCCGCATCCGACCCTCTCTTTCACTCCCACGACCCGGAGGGGCGATACGGCCACTCGCACGATGGGGGAGATAGTCCTCATGTCGGCCATGCGGAGGATGGGTCTCCGGTCTTCGAAGGTGAGACCTCTGAGGTTGAGGACGACTGTCCCTCCGAATCGCATCTCCATGTAGTCGCGAACCGCCGGTTGAGCTCGTACGTCCTCGCGATTCCCTTCGGACCGTTCATTCCGGGCAAGGACCCTTGGAACGTGTCGTCACACTGTCCTAAGTGCGGCAAGCTCGTCCAGGATCGGAACAGCCGAAGGTTCCGATGCGATAGCGAAGGGTGCGACGCTCAGTGGGAGATTCCCAAGGACCAGATGAAGGCGGCAAGGGAAGCTGCCTCAAGGGCTGCCATCGGGGAGGAGTTCGTGATGCTCACGCCGGTTGGGGCATAGCGGGAACGCGAGCGACACGGCGGACCCTAACGACGTGGTATTTACCAAGCGCCGACTGTTCACGAGATGAATCCGATGTCCGAACCCATGCGGACGGAATTGCCACTTCGGCCGAGGTCGCGAACCTCGGTTGGGGGGAGCGCAAACCCCGTCGTCGTGTCGTGGGTCGCGACGACGGGGGAGCGCGCCCCTAATGCGCCCTAATCCACGGTTTCCCTGTTCCCTCACCACGAGAGAGATGGAAAAGGCGTGGGCGAAGTTCAGCTATGTGAGTCTGGAGCCCCACCCTGAGACTGGGATTCTCCGCGGCCGACGAAGGGCCGACTTCCCATGGACCTTTGAGGGTCGCACCGTGGGGTGGCTGTCAGTAGTGGTCGATGAAGACCACGACAACGAGAGCGTGTCCTGGGTTGAGGACCTGTCCCCCTCACTGATGGTTGTTGCTCCGACGCTCAGAATGGCCTTCTCTGTGATTGAGCAGAGGGCTCGTCGCGCGGACCGGGACGTTGTCTATCTTAGCCGTCGCCTCGAGGATGCTCACCGCAATGGGCGTGAGTCCGAAAAGTGGGCGCGCTTCGAGAGGGCAAGGCTCGAGGCGCAGAAGACCGCCCGCTCGTTGCTTGAGACGGCTCTCTCGGCGGTGGTACTGGAGAGCTTCTGGTTGAGCAACCGACCTTTAATCGTAGAGTCGGTTCCACGCACTGACCCCTCACGGATCTGGTACTCGAAGTTCAGTGGCCTCGGCCCACCTCCCCCTCCACCCCTCGCGTCTGACCCAACCGCTTCCATCGAGTTTCTTTCTGGAGTCCTTGACGAGGGGCCCCACTGCTTGGGATCGGCCCTCGGTGCTGAGTTCTATGACTCGGAGGACGAGCTTTGAGCTGGGCCAAGAAGAAGCCCCGGGCCGCTTCCTTCTTTCTCGAGAGACATCTGGCAACCTGTGGGGGTTGCTACTGGCCGGCCGATAGCCCCACTCCAGCTACTCTCTGCGCCGAAGGTAAGTTCCGCCTGGATGCGATGCGGAGAGCCTATCGCCGCTTCGGAGGCAAAGGCGTTGACCGCCTCGGCCGGCGAAACACCTCGCGACGATTCCGCGCGTGGGAGGGTGCCTGACCCATGCCCCATCCCGGCGGTCGGCCTCGACAGCTAACTCCCGAGAAACTCCTTCAGGTCTCGGCCCTCCGAGCCGCACGAATCAGTTGGAGAGAGATAGGGCTCCGGCTCGCCCTCCGCCCCGAGACCTGTCGTAGAGCGTACTGGGAGCTCCGGAAGGCTCAGACAAGCGTGGGAAACTCGTCCGAGCCCCTTCCCCACGCTCCGTCGGGAGGCTAGAGTGCCCCGTTCCGTCGCCAAGGCCTCCCGCCGGTTTATCGAGTACAAGCTATCCCAGGGTTACTCACCCTCAGCCATCCGTGAAGCGCACAACGTCCTAGTCTCCCACAAGGCCCGAGACGACTTCATGATCGAGCAGAGGCTCTACCGGCACCGGGAGCTCTCGGAGAAGGATTTCACTCGGGCTTACGACCGCTGGAGGGTCTATGCCCGACGACACCCGGGCTCAACTGAAGCTCAACGATTCACCGAACGCCGGTTGAAGATCGCCGAGCGTCGGGTCAACTACCGAATCAAGTCCGACCAGCGGACCTCTCTGGGATTGCCTCTCCCGCCCGAACCCATCCATGCCGCAGATGCCGGCATGCTCTATCGCATCACTCACGACGAACGCTACCGAGAATGGTTCGAAGAAGGTTCACCGTGAAAGCGAGGTATTGGACCGAGAAGTGCCCTAGCGTAAACGCATTCGACACAGAAACCCGACATGGCGACCTCTTGCTCATCTGCGACCCCAAGGAACACTTTGAGGTCCGTCCCGGAACCCAATTCGGACATGTCCTGAACTTTCTGTTCCGGCGCGGAAAGCGAGAGAACTTCTTCTGGAATGTGAGCTACGACGAAGGCGCCATACTGAAGGGTTTCTTGCAGTCGCTCTCGCCCAAACAGATCGCCGAGCTCCGAGTGAAGCACAAGTTTCGACACAACCGGTTCACGGTCATCCTGGCCGGGGACAAGGGGTTCCGCATACGGGACGAAAGGTCCCATCGGGAGAAGCGATACTGGGACCTGACCCCGTTCTATTCCGAAGAGCATGCGACGCGGCCTCTGGATGAGGTCGCCCGGGAGAAGCTCGGGGAGGGGAAGTTCGAGGACATTGACCGTCGTCGGCTCGGCAAAGAAGATGGGTACTACGCGGCCAACCGGGAGAAGGTCATCGGGTACTGCAAGCAGGACGCTCTACTCGTACGGAAGCTGGCAGTCCTCCGTATCCGTCAGATTGGAGAAGCCCTCGGCTTCTACCCAACCCGGTATGCCTCCAAAGCATCGGTCTCGAAAGCATTCCTAGACCGACACTACTCGGAGGTCCTCAACGCTCCTGTCTCGGAAATAATGGACACAGCATTCCATCGGTCCTACAAGGGGGGCATCTTCCATACCCGCGTTCTAGGAAGGGTCGAGAACGTCACAGAAATCGACATCTCGTCGGCCTACCCGAGTGTTATCGCCGAACTCCCCGACCTTCGGAGGCTGAAGCCGGAGGTCTCACGCACCTACCACCCCGAAGCATTGCTCGGAGCCTACCTCATAGAGGTAGAGTTCAGGGGTGACCTGCCGCTCGTTCGGGGCCATGGACGGAGGACGGTATACCCGACGTCTCGAGGACCGCGTCCCTACTGGGCAACCCTTCCAGAGCTACGATTTCTCATCGACACCGGAAGGCAACCTCGTATCCTCGCCTCTTACGAGTTCTTTGGAGCGTACCGGCGTGCCTTTCCCGGATTCGATGAACTCTACGAACGCCGTCAAGCCTTGAAGCAGGCCGAGCAGGACGACCTCGCCTTCTTGCTCAAGATCGTCATGTCCGCTTGCTACGGGGCATTTGCGGAATCGAAGCATGGGGAAACCCGGTTCACCAACTGGGTCTATGCAGCAACTATCACCGGAGCCGTGCGGGCTCGAATATGGACACTTTGGGACCTCATTGGATGGAACCGAATCGTATCCATCAACACCGACTCCATCCGGTTCGTAGGCCCATCCCCGGGCTACGAGTCCCGAAGGGCGGAGCTCACGGCCCCGGGCTTCGGGTCATGGGAGGAGAAGTACACCGGTGCGACCGTGACCCACTACCAGTCGGGAGTCGCGCTCATTGAAAGGGAAGGGCAGATTCTCCTACTCCGCCAGCGTGGATTCAAGAACCTGACCCCGGCGAAGCTCAAGCATGCGATGGGTCCGACCCTGACGGTCGAACGGGTCCGTCCCATCAAGCTGGGAGAAGCGCTCGCCCAAGACCGACTCGACGACCTTGGAGACTTCCAGGAAGAAGAGCGTACTTTGGACCTCCGTTCAAACCTCCACGCGCTCGATTTTCCTGACGAGAAACTGACCTTTGAATACTTGAATCGCCTACCCTTGGAAGGGGCTAATCCCGACTATGACGAGGTCGCTTTTCCTCGACGGATGTCAGAATATTTCCGTGACCAAGGACGGCTTGATTTTCGAGGACAAGGAGGCCGGAACTTCCCGGGTCATCGAGCCCCCGGAGATCGACTTCGACCTCCTTATCGTCCAGAACACCAAGGGGTTCGTTAGCTGGCCGGCCCTCAAGGTCCTCCAGATGTGGAGGGTGACGGTCGCACTCTTCGACTGGAATGGGAAGCTCCTGGGGACGTTCGTCCCGTACGCATCGAACGCCGACCCGATGCTACAGATTCGACAGATGGAAGCCTCTCGGGACCCGAAGAAGGCCCTCAAGATCGCCAAAGTGATCATCTCAGCCAAGTTCGAGCGGATGGGAGAAGCGGCGCGGGAGTGGGGCGGCGAAGACGATTACGAGGGGATTCAAGCCCGGCACCCGCTTGCCAAGGTGCGGACGGTTGCAGAAGCGCGGGGAGCGGAATCTGTCGTTACGGAAGCTTACTGGGCAGTCTTCAGGGAGGAACTGAAGCGAAGATGGCCCGAGACCAAGTTCAAGATTCGGGGCCATCAGAACCACGGTTACAAGATGAAGGCGGTCGAGCCGGTCAACGCCGCGCTCAACTATGCCTACTCGATTCTGGAAGCCAAGGCGAGGACCAATATCGCCCGAGTGGGACTCTCAACGTACTTTGGGTTCCTCCACTCAACCTTGCCGGGGAAGGAGCCGCTCGTCTACGATTTGCAGGAGTTCGAGAGGACAGAAATGGACCGCGCCGTGCTCGAGGTCTTATCCGCACACGCCATCCAACGAGACGGCTTTCTGAGACTCAGTGACTGGACGGCCCGCCTTTCTAGGATTGCGACAAGGGCGGTGGCGGAAGCGGCGAGCGGCCGGTTCGAGTCGCCAGTTCCTGGTGGAAGTTTGGAAGGGCGATTCTACCGGGAAACACTAGCTCTAAGGTCGGCACTGCTCGTGAACTAATGGCGCATCGGTCGCGAAACTCCAGCCGGCATCATGCCTCTGCGGCGGAGCAGAGGGTTCAACCCGTTACTCAGGCTATTGCGGCGGAGCTCGTTCCGACTCCGGCTTCGAAGCCCATTGACGTCTTTGCCGAGAGTCTGAGAATCGCTAGAGGGTTCCTGCGATTGCAGTTCTACATCGAGGATTTGATTGAGCGCGGTGGGAAGGCCACCCTGCAGCGGGGGATGGACGTCATAATGGAGTTAATGAAGGACGTCGGTGCGCTCAAGCTCACGGAGCGCGCGACGAAGGAGGAGGCATCCCGGCGATTGACAAGGGCCGAGCGGAAGCGGATGGAGAAGGAAGCTGAAGAGAAAATCGCAGATTGGCTCGAGCGTCACTCAACGGAATTCGTCAAGCTTGCGCGTGACGCTATCGACATCAAAATGGCGTACGAACGGGGTCTCGCGCTTCATTCGATAGTGGTCGCGACAGCTGCCTTCGAAGACTACGTTCAGTCAGTCACAATCTCTACGATAGAGCGGTCTGACGAGGTTGAGAAGCGATTCGGAAAGCAGCTCCAAGAGCGATTGACCTATGAGGACATTCGCACATCGTACGGAAACACGCGAAGGGCGGTCGCCGAGGTCGTGGCTCACTCCGTTAGCTTCTCCAATCCAGATTCAGTTCTGTTGTATCTTGAGAAGCTGACTGCAGCGACGATTGCGGATGACCGACAGAGATGGGTAAGGTTGTACGGCCTTTACCAGGACTATCGCAATCTGGCAGCACACACAGCCGGGATCGTTGACACACAGTTCCAACACGCCACGGGGTATCCAGGGCCGGTCGGCAAACCTGTTAGAATCTCTCAACAGTTCGCGGAAGGTGCTCTTTCGTTCTTCCAGAACACTGTCAGGCGAATTCAACTCGCCATTGACAGACAACTCGAGAGTGGCCAGAACATTGAGTAACGCAGAAATGAGCTCGAGCGACCGAGGAATCGGACTTCTTGAAGATGAAATCACGCCTAGCGTGCTACTCCCGTTCTACGCCGAAATCCGTGAGGAGTCGACTGCTGTCCTTCAGAATCGCAATCAGTTTATCGAGTGGACCTTCGCCATTCTGGGTGCATTGCTTGTGGGCGCCGCTATCGCCTACCCCGTCTCTCATATCGCGGCATGGGGATTGACCGCACTAGTCGTTCTGTTGGTGGGGCGACAATACGAGAGTGCCGTCAGGAATCATCGCGCATGGAGGAGACTATGTGTTCTCCATGAGCATCTGCAACCTATTCTTGTCAATGCAGAAACGACTGATTCGACTCCCCGCTATAGGGCGCATGTCAAGAATGTATTCGGCCAGATATTGACGGAAAATCGCACACCGGAGAGAAAGAGGAGTCTTTACTGGAACGTTGCCAAAATGGGATTTCTCTATATCGTGATAGTCTCAGCGGCCTCGTTCCTGCTCGCCTCGTATTTCGTCTTGTCCGAGTTCTGGGGTACTGCTTGGTGGTGGATTCTACTCCTTCTTGCATTTCTTCTTACAGTGGCCGAGCTATTCCACCAACTATATGAGATTCTTTCAAAGACGGAAGGGTTCGAACGAGTCGTCCTTGATTCAAACTGCCTAGTTTGTAACAATCAAGGACGGACCAGGCCATCCGAATCTCCTGTTTCAACTTCCGTGCCTTAGTTTACTCGTAAGTGTTTAGCTTTGGCTCGAACGTCGGGGTGCTGATGGCGAGTCCGACACCGCCCGATCTCCCCTCCCTCGAACGCCCCCTCGCCGTCGTTTCTCTGACGTGAACCGGGGGATTTTCCCTCCCGACTCCGCGAAATCGACACTTTTCTCAGGGAAGAGAAGGCGCTACTCTAAACACGTAACTGGCGTTGCACCCGCTTCCGACCTCGGGAGCTCAGGCTCCTGCTCGGACATACGGAGAGCCCAACCGGTATCGTGACACGCTGCTAGTAGCTATCGAAACGCGTCAGGCGACCACGGCCATCACGAGCGCGACCAGGAGCGCCGCCACGGCGCTCAAGGCGACTAATGGGAAGACAAGAGTACCCTGACCAGGGCTACCCGTCCGGCCCTCGGGACCGGTCGTTCTCGTGGACTCCGCCAGACCCACGAAAATCGCCGCCATCAAGCACAGGAACGGCAGCAGGAGGCCGAACGCGAGAAGGAAGAGCGAACCGATGAGCGCCAACAAGGAGAGGAGAGTCGGAAGCGTGACGGGCCCCGACCGGACCGGGGCGACCGCCCTGGAGTCCGTCCGGACCCCCGCGGGTTCTGCCAGAGGTGGGACCACGATCGCGTTCTGTCCCCAGCTCCGTCGATACCTCCCGTAGAACAGCGCCACCGCGAGCGCGTTCACCCCCACCACCGGTCCGAGGCGGACCGCGGCCTCGGTGGGAGTGATCGGGACTCCGGGAGCGAGGTCGCCCCAGGCCGTCATCAGGACGAAAAAGCCCAGGAGGGAGTTCCCGAGGAAGAGGAACACCGGGCGGTCCCTCGGACGGAATCGATGCGACCGGTCGATGAACGGAAGGAGGCACAGGAACAGCACGACAGCGGCCGCGAACAGCATGGCGTCCGCCGGTGTGACACCGATGAAGTCGACCAGCTTGAACACCCACAGAAAGTACCACGCGGGCACGGTCACGGGCTGCGTGGCGCCGAGGTTCCCCGCATACGTGGGAAGCTGCCACGGCCACGCGGTGGCGACCGCGACCAGGACGCCGACGTACAGGAGTCCCCACTTCGCGAGCGTGAGGTAGACTCGAGGATACAGGGTCGTCCGCTTGTGCAGGAACACGAGCACCGCGATCGCCCCCGGGAAAAGGATCACATGGAGGGCGAACATTCGGGAGAGGAGGCTCTGGGGGGTGCCGTCCCCCGTCATCAGGCTCGCGAGCGACGGTCCCACCACCGGCAGCGCCTGGACGAGCGTGATGCTCACCGAGGTCGCGTTGTAGGACAGCTGGGTGTAGGTGAGGAGGTAGCCGGTGAACCCCATGCCCAGCGTGAGCAAGAGGAGGGCGACTCCGGCCACCCAGCTGAAGGCTCGCCCGGGCCGCTTGTACGTCCCGACGTAGTATCCTCGAAACAGGTGAACGAGCATGAGAAAGATCACGACGTAGGCCCCGTAGAGGTGCGTCGTGAGAAGGACTCCGCCCATCGGGACCGAGTGGACGATGTAGTAGGTGCTGCACCACGCGGCGGGCGAGGAGGAAACGACTCCCGAGGCCTGTCCGCAGAGCGTGAGCGTGGGGTAGACGCTCGGCTGGTAGTAGAGGAGGAGGAGACCGCCGCTCACGATTTGGTACGCGACGGCGGCGAGGACGAACGCGCCCGTGAGGGCGGAGGGCTGGAAACCCCCTTCGTGGGGGACTTCGGGCCGGCCTTCGGCCCAGCCGACCTGACGGCCGAACCAGGACCAGATTCGGTCCATCGCCCGGTTGAACCGCTGCTCGAACGTCACCACCTTCCTCCTAGGGGAAGTTGCAGAGGACGACCGGAGATTGGCGCTGGAGTTGGGAGAGCGCGCTCACTCCGATCCCGCCTTGCAGGGTGTTCGAGTGCCCCATCACCGGGGGGCCGGTCACTCCCACCGCCCAGAGCGAGTCGTCGCTCGAGTGCCACTCGAGGGTCACCTGGGGCAGGGGACGTGTCGCGGGGCCGGTGAGGTTGGACGCTCCCTCGGTCGGGTCGTACGTCGACCCGTGGCAGCTGCAGTGGATGTAGAACGCCAAACTCCCGAAGCGCTGAGAGCAGGTCCCGGCGGGATAGAACGCGATGCTCGGCGCCATGCAGCCGAGATGCTGGCAGATGGCGCTGAACGCGACGATCGACCCCTTCGGCCCGACTCCTCCCTTTACCTGGGTCGCCCCTCCGCTCCCTCCGGTCGGCGGTGCCAGGTTGATCAGCTGGTTCGGTTCGTTGGCCAGAGGATAGTTGAACGAAAGAACGTCGGAGGTGGTGACGTTGTACTCCGCCATCACCTTCGACGCGGTGAGCACCGAGCCATCGAGGTCCAGCAGCTGCACGGTCGGGTAACTCGAAAGGCCGACCACCGGCGGGCGGCCGGCGTACTCGAAGGCGGCGCCGAGGCCCCCGCCGATCGCTCCGACGACCCCGGCGACGGCCACGAGCTTGAGGAAGTTCCTCCGGGTCTCATCCACCGGGTCCTCCGAGGGTTCGGCTTTGCCTTCCGCGCCGACGCGATAGGCCGACGAGGGGCGCCGGTAGAGACGGCCCGGCATGCAACGCGCCGCGGAGTCTCCGTTCGTTCCGAGGGAGGGGCACCGCTGACACTCCGGCCTCATTCCACCTCACCCCTCTCCCGGTCCCGGGCCACTCGGTCCCTTCGACGTGGCGGTGGAGCGGTCGGGAACGGATCGGCGTCCTCGGCCCATCGGTAGGCCGCCCACGTGATGACGACCCCGACCAAGATCACGGCGACTTCCACCAGGGTCACCTCGTCATCGACGGAGAGGCTCATCGGAGTCGCACCACCTCTCCAGGGGCCGAAGTCGTCGTCACCCACCAGGTGCCCGGTCCCATACCGGCTCCGAGCAGCTGCGTCTCGACGGACCACATCCCGGCGGGCTGGACCCGTGTGATGATCCCGGGTCCTACCGCGTCGGTCGAAGGTACAACCGGCCCCGTGGCGGGAGCTGAAAGGCCGAGCAGCGTCGAGCGGATCGACCCGACGGGCGCGCCCGAGGCCGGTGGCAGGCCGGCGGACGCAGTGACCTCGCTCAGAATCTCGGCCTTCAGCTGAAGGAGACGGCCGTACCAACGCCCCAGTTGGCGGACGAACTGTTGGCCCTGAGGGCCGAAAAAGAGGAAGGCGGCCACTCCGCCGATCACCAGCCAGTCGACCTCCGAGAAGAGCGCCATCGGCTCCTCACCCGGCTCCCGACGCGCCGCGCGCACGGCTGGGCACAGCGTCCCGCTGGGCCTCCCACCGGGTGGCGAAGTAGGCGCCCCCGAGGTAGAGACCGACCATCGGCGAGGCGATCAGCAGCATCGTGATGCCGGAGTTGTCCGGGGTGACGACCATCCCGAAGACGAGGGCGCCGATCACGGCCCCCCGCCAGTGTCGCCGCCACGCGGAGGCTCTCACGACGCCGAGCCGGGTGAGCGCGTAGACGAACACCGGGAGCTCGAAGACCACCCCGAACGCCAGCGAGTAGACGAGGGCGAACGTCACGAAATCCTGGACGCCGAGCACCGGCTCCAGGTTCATCGCCGAGACGTAGCGGAAGAGCAGGCGGAAGGTGAACGGCGTGATGAACACAAGTCCGATGGCGGTTCCGAGGGCAAAGAGGCCGGTCGCGGGGATCCCGATCTGCCGGATCAGAGCCCGCTCGTTGCGCCGCAGCGCCGGCACGAGAAACGCCCCGACCTCGTGGACGATCCACGGCATTCCGAGGATGATGGTGAGGACGAGCCCGATCTCGAGCTGGGCGAACACGGAGTCGCCGACGCCGACGTTCAGGAGGTGGACTCCCGAGGGGAGCATCCACGCCACCATCGCGAGGAAGACCTGCGCTGCGATGTTGTAGAAGGGGTTCGGCCACGGGTAGGCGAACGGGACGGAGACGCCGAGCAGCGGCACGACCAGCGGTTTCAGCTCGAAGAAGAGGAGGAAACCGAAGAGCGGCCCGAGGACCCAGGCGATACGGATGAGACGATGGCGCAACTCCCCGAGGACCGTGAGGAGCCGGTCGAGGTCGCCCATCCGCTGGGAGTACGCCGGTTCGATGCCGGGGGCCCGGCCATCCGAGAAGGATGCCCGCTTCGCTGGCTCAGAGAGTGTGAACGTGAAAGCGCGGGGAGCGACGTTAGTGGGTGGGACCCGCAGTGGACGGCGCGTTCGCGGACGCCGCTTCAGCCTTGAGCTCGCGCTCCACTTCCAGGCGGCCTTTCTTGAACTCGCCCACCGAACGGCCGAGGCTGTGAGCGAGCTGTGGGAGTTTCGAGGACCCGTAGAACAGGATCCCCGCCACTACGGCGATGATCAGCCAGTCATCGATCGAGTCGAACATCCCTCCCCCATCTCGAGCCGTTACCACCCTGGAGCACCTATTTAACGCAGAATCCGGAGTGGAATCCGAGGGCGACCGGCGGACCGTCGAACGCGACGGACGACGCCCACGGAATGGCGGTGGGCGGTTCGTCCGACCGACGGGGGCCTAGCCCCGCTGCAACTTTCCGCCCGCGTCGTCCGCCGGGGCCTCCGGCGGAGGGCTCCTCGGGAGCTCGCTCGGTTCTGGCGGCCTGCGCGCCTGGCGCATCAGCCGCGACCAGACGACGTACCCAAGGACCACGACGACCGCCAGGCCGCCGATCACCGCGGCGTCGCCCGGGTTGAAGCTCAAGTGATTGCCTCCCAGCCCGACCCGGGAGGGGAGCGTAAGATTGCCGGGGAGGTTCTCGCCAAAGGCGATGAAACCGTACATCCCCTGCTGGAAGTGGCCTGACACATTGCAGACGAACTCATACCACCCCGGGGTCGGTGGCGAATGGAACCTTCCCACGCTCACGTCGCCGAGGCCGTCGTCGTAGGCGGCGTACATCGTGCCGTAGACCCCGAACAGGTGGTTCAGCTGAGCCGCGGTGTAGTCGTTCGGGATTTCGAAACCCTCGACATTCGAGATGTTGAACGAGTGGGCCATGTCGACGGGGTCCTCGTCGGTGAAGGTGACGACGATGGTCGCGTTCAGCGGGACCTGCTGGAACGTTTCGGGTAGGTACCCGTAGTCGGCGACCGCGCTCACGTTGAGCGGGTAGGTCGCCGGCGTGAGGTTGGCGGGGAGGTTCTCGCCAAAGGCGATGAAACCGTACATCCCCTGCTGAAACTGGCCCGGCACGTTACAGACGAACTCGTACCACCCGGGGGTCGATGGCGACTGGAACCTTCCCACGCTCACGTCGCCGAGGCTAGTGTCGTAGGCGGCGTACATCGTGCCGTAGACCCCGAACAGGTGGTTCAGCTGAGCCGTGGTGTAGCTGCTCGGGATCTCGAACCCTTCTCGGTCCGAGATGTTGAACGAATGGGCCAGGTTGGCGGGATCCTTGTCGGTGAAGGTGACGACGACGGTCGTGCTGAGCGGCACCTGCTGGAACGTCTCCGGTAAGTACCCGTAGTCGGCGACTGCGCTCACATTGAGCGGGTAGGTCGCCGGAACTATCACGGGGGGCACGGAGACCACGGAAGGGCTCGAGATCATTCCGACTCCGCTCACGACGAGTATCGTGACGACCAGCGCGACCGAGCTGCCGCCGAACATCTCGCTCCAGAACTATCCGTTGGTGTGGAAATGTCCAGCTCGGACGATAATCCCTTCGTGCAATCCCCATCGGAGAAAGCGGGTCGCGCGCAAACCGGGCCAGTTCGCCCAGGGTCGGTCAGTGCAGCCCTCTCAGAGAGGAATCGAGCCTTTCACCGGCGAACCGTTCGCGAAGCCGAGGACCGCGAAGCCTCGACCGGTGCCCGAAATATCCGAACCGGTGACCACCACAATCGCCGACCCGTTCTCCACCCAGAAGTTCCACGGGGCGTCCGTCACCGACTTCCAGTTGTGGCCGGCGTTGTACGTGAGGAGGTTCGTGCCGTTCGGCGCTTGCAGGACGACGTACCACGCGGTGGGCGACCCCGGGGCCGCCCCCGCGCAGACGTCGGTCGGGGTCGCGTTGGCGACGACTCCGAAGTCGGGAATGATGTCCCCATCCCAGATCTCGTAGACGCGGACGTTGACGTCGCCTGTGGTCACGGGCTGGGTGGAGTTCACCCAGGGAATCTTCTCCGCGTACGCGGTGCCACCGGCGCCGCACGTGACGCTGGACCCCGACGGCGTGCCGAGCTGAACCTCGATCGTCGGACCGTAGGAGGGGGGCACATACCCCGACACTCCGCCGGGCTGTGCCGTCACGATCGTGTAGACCCCGAGGAGTAGAATCACGACCACGACCGACTCGTAGGCGAGCTCGCGCCGGGCGAGACTCCGTTCCTCCTGTTCTACGCGGAACGTGTGCGCCCGCCCACGAGCCGAGGGGGGGCGCTTCGGAGTCGCGTCGGGGGCCGAGCCGAGCAGTTCTTCGGCCATCGGACCTACGCCAGATGGCCCGGGGGCGGGCACGGGCTCCGGTTCAGGGCCCGAATGGTTCATGAGGCCTCGGAGGTCTGCGCGATGAGCTCGACGTACGCCTCTTCGAGGGCGAGCGACGTGCTCGCGAATTGGATCACCGGCCCGAGGTTCCGGCAGAGCTCGAGAAGGCGGACCCGAGTTTCGTCGTGCCCGTCGAACGAGATGCGCAGCCTTCGCTCCGAGACGGCCGTCACTTGCGTCGCCAGCGCCCGCACCTCGGCCAGCCCCTCGGTCGGAACGGGCCGGGCGAATTCGACGTCGACTTGACGGGAGTGGATGCGGCCGGCCACCCGGTCGAGCCGGTCCCGTACGAGGACCCGCCCCCGATGCAAGAAGATGAGGTCGTCGCAGACCTCGGTGACGTCGACCATTTGGTGCGTGCTCATGAACACGAGGTGGTCGCGCTTCAGCCGATAGAGGAGCCGTCGGACGACCACCCGTTCGGCCGGGTCGAGGCCGCTGGTGGGCTCGTCCAGGAGAAGGACCGACGGGTCGCCCATCAACGCCGCGGCGATTGCCACGCGCTGTCGCTGACCTTTCGACAGCCAGCCGATCCGGTGGCCAAGGGGCGGCAGGTCGAGGAGCTCGTGGCAGCGGTCCACTTCGCCGTCGACGTCGTCCCGGGAAAGACCTCGTGCACGGCCGACGTGGTCGAGCGCCTCGTGGACGTTCAACGTCGGGTACGGCTCCGGGGTCTCGATGAGCGCCCCGACGTCCCAAAGGGCCCGCTTGCGGTCCACCATCGGGTCAACCCCGTTGAGGAAGGCATGCCCCGAGGAAGGGCGAAGGAGGCCGACGAGGAGCTTCAGGGTCGTGGTCTTGCCCGCCCCGTTAGGTCCGAGATAACCGACGGCCCCGGCTCCCTCGTACCGGAACGATAGGTCCCTGAGCGCGGGCGCTCCCGCCCGGAACGATTTTGAGAGGTGGCGCACCTCGAACGACCCCATGTTCACCCGGTCGACTCCTTCCGCTGGTAGAGGTAGGCGCTCAACGGCAGGAACGCCGCCACGTAGCCGGCCATGATGAGCACGCCTTCGGTGACCGTCGCGACCCAGACTATGTAGTACTGGTCGGCCCCTAGCGGGACGTTCTGCTGGTGAATGAAGTCCGTGTCAAGCACGGTGGCCATTGCCCCGCCGGCGTAAGGGAGCGAAAACCAGGGCTCGAGCCCGGCGAGCTCGAGCACCGACTGAAGCACGGTGAACCCGACGTAGAGGGCCAGCACGGTCACGAGGACCCCCGCGGCGGGCGAATGGAGGAAGGCGCTCACGCAGAACGCCACGCTCAGCGCGGCCAACGCGAACAGAGCGGCCACCCCGAACGACGTGGCCACATGGGCCCACGGCACGCTCGAGGCGCTGAAGAAGTAGATCGCGCCGGCGAGCGCGAACGCGTAGTAGACCCCCGCGATGGCGAGAGTGACCAGGGCCGCTGCCGCGTACCGCCCCGCGAGGAGGACCGGCCGTCGGATGGGCAGGACGAGGGTGTAGTAGCCGGTGCCGGAGGAAAAGTCGATGCTCAGGGCGTCCCCTCCGAAAAACGCGGCCGCGAGGATGATCCAGAGCGGGGTGTAGGCGAGGAAGTTGCTGAGGTATTCGGACGTTCGGTAGAGCTGCTCGACCCGGACGGCGGCGACCCCCGCGTCCACCTGGAATCCCAGCGACAGGCCCGAAATCACAACCACGAAGCCGAGAAGCCCGTAGAAGCGGTTGGTCCGGAGGTAGTGCTCGAGCTGATGGATGGTGGCGATCTCCCAGTGCTGGAAGTCCGACACCCAGTGCCGCGACGGCCGTGTCCGCCCGCCGCGTGGGGGGGTAGACGTAGGGGCGCCGCTCATGATGAGTTCATTCCTTGAGAGACTGCTTGAAGCCATCTCTCCATTTCGGACACGACGTCCCGTCGAGGGAAGAGCGGGGCCCTGAAGTCCGGCAGTCAAAACAGCCCCGGTCGCGCGCTTAAACCCTTCTCTTACGCCTGTTCACCGATAGACGGCCGAATCCACCGATCGGTCGATTTGGACGGCCCCGGGGCCCCCCGGGGGCGGGGGAAGGGTTTTACGGGCGAGACTCGCCTATTTGCTTAGGATGGGAGTTATGCGTCACAGCCGGTGGCGCTGCCCCGGTCGGCAGCGAGGAGTCAACGAGATCATCGGTGCGATCCTTCTGGTCGCTCTCACGCTGGTGGCGGGGGTCATCCTCTGGACTTTCCACGTTCGTACCCCTCCCGCGACGCCGAGCGTGTCGTTCGAGTTCCTGTCCGGTAGCAGCCACCCGGCGTGGGGAGACCCGACGGACTGCCAACCGCAAGGCACCTGGACCTACCCTCTCCCCGCGAGCGAGGACACTGCGTGGTACAACGGATGGACCGACCAATGCTACAACTCGGCCACAGGGAACTTCTCGGTCCTGAACGCGAGCGAACTGATCGTTTCGGCCGTCTCGTCCCCGGACATCCCCCTCTCGAGCATCATGTTCAGCTTCCTCTGCAACAACCTGAGCACGTCGGGCGGGCGGACGGTCCTGGTCAACGGCACGTTGGCCTCGATGGTCTGGTTCCCCGGCTCCACGACCGAGGCGGCGCCGAACGCGCCGACGCTCGGCTACTGCGGGTCGTTTGACGCGGGCGACTACTCCGGGGTCTCGGGTCTTACGCCCGCGAACGGCGTCCTCTACAACCGTCTAGGCATGTTCATCCCGGTCTCCCAATCGTACCAGATGCTGGAGGTCGGCGACATGTTCGTGCTCTACATCCACAACGGCGGGTTCCCCATCACCTTCCTCTGTGTGGCGGCCTCGCTCGGACTCTATGCCCAGCGGGACTGTCTCAACAGCCAGGACCTGGGGCTCCCCCTCATGGACTACGATGACTACCATGGCGCTCCGCCGTGGTGCTTCACCTCCGAAGTCGCGTGCACCATCCAGTTCACTTACATCGGCAATCCTACGGGCTTGATCGCCAACATCCCGGTCAGCTGGCTCGCTCCCCCGACGCAGTAAGGGCGGTCGCGCGGCTGTCCGTCCATGGAGGAACCCCGCGGCGCTGGGACGGACCGGGGCTCCCGGCGTCCGAGGCGTCGATGAGCCGGCGCCTCAGCCGTCGGCGGTTCTGGGACTTAGTCATCGCAGCAGCAGCGGGAGTCGTCGTCGTTCTCATCGCGCTCGTCGGTCTCGGTATCCTCGTGCTCCCGGCCCGCAGCTCGCCCAGCGTGACCGTAGACGCGGTCGACTGGACCATCCTCCAAGGCAAGACCCGGCTGGGCATCGGATGGTTCGGGCAAAGCTACGTCAACCTCTCGAACACCGACGGGCTGCCGTACAGCGTCACTTCGGGCGGGCGGTTCTCGGTCTCCCTGACGCTGTCGAACCTCGACTCCTTCAATCACACGATCTACTCGGTCACCGCCCAATCGCCATTCCAGGTCGCCTCCGTGAGCCCAACGCTTCCGCGGATGGTGCCGAGTGGCGAGGACGACTGGTTCATGTCCGTGTCAGTCACCGCGCCGTCGGTGTCGAGCGACTCCTCCTACATCCTGTTCTTGACGGTCAACGCGTTCGATTGACGAGTGCGCAATCGCCGCGGCCCAACCGTCCGACATAGGTCGAGCGCGGCGCCTCGGCCGACGCCTAGCCCCCAACCCTGAGTAAACGGAGGCACCCGTCCTAGGGTGGAGGGGGAGGCGGGTTCTCCGCTCCAGCCGCCTTCGGCGAACCACCGGCCATCGCTCTCGAACCTTGGGCTGGAGGCCGCCGGCTCCACGCGAAGACCGTCGTGACCAGCAACACGAATGTGAGGCCTACCAGCACGTCGATGACCTCATAGGCCCAGGTCGGGACGCTGGTCGTGTTCGAATACTTCGTGGTCGGCACCAGCGTCGCAATCGTGATGGTGACCGCCACCGCCTTCCCATCGACCACTCCCTGTCCCCCCGGAGGTGTCGCGGTCATTCCGCCCGGCACCGTCACCGCGTAGGTGAACGTCCCGTTCGCCGCCTCGAAGTTGATCGGTGCCCCCGTCGATGACGAGTTCGTCACCCCGTTGAAGCTCACCGACCAGGCGCCGGTGAACCCCGCCGTCGCGGTGAACGCCACGGCATAGAGCGTCGGGACCGGAGAGAGCACCCAAATGACGTACACGGTGAGCGGCACGCCCCGGACCAGCACCGGATTTTCAGAATAGCTCGGGGGACCCAATGAGCCGCTGGATGCGTTGAGGACGTACGACCCGTTCGGCTCCCAGAACACGATCGATGTGACGGAGGTGTTCTGGTAGCCGTTCAGGGTCGCCGACCAAGTCGCTCCCTGCTGCCCGTACGCTTGCATCGTAACCGGATACGTCGTAAACAGGACGCCCGCGAAGGTGATCGCGGTGGTGTTTCCGGTGCTGCTTGAACCCGAACCGGGGGTCGCGTTGTACCCGACCACGGGTGGGACGATGAAGAAATATGGGTTCCCGGCAACGGGCAGGGTGAAGGTCGCCCGGGTCGAGGCGGAGGTGATGGCCCCCACTCCCCACACGATGACCGTCCAGTTGGTGCCCGACTCGAGCCCCGACTCCTGGAAGTTCAGCGCCGCTCCGCCCGTGAAGGCGGTGAACGTCACGTCGACCGTGGAGGCCGTCGGAACGACCACGTGGACCGATCCGTTGGCGACGCCCGTGGTGATCGTGTAGCCGGGGACGTACCCGATCTCGTACGGGTACGTTCCATTGGTCTGGGAGTCGACGACAATGGTCGAAGTGGTGGAACTGTGGACGGTCCCTGCGTACGTGACGCGCCAAAGGGTGCCCGGCGAAAGGCCGGTTTCATTGAAGGTCACGTTCACCACGTCACTCGCGTATCCCCACGAGTACCACGTCTGATCCGTCGCCCCCCCGATCATCGGGTTGGCGTTGATCGTGAGCGGGTTGATCCACCTCGCGTACGTCTCGAGGCCGTTCATCTCCTCATCGTAGAGGTAAAGTCCCAACTGGTTCTCGATGTGCTCGACCTCGTTGTAGACGAGGATACGGTAGTTACCCACCGGGAGCGACGAGGCGACCCCCATCCAGTAGAGCATCTGGCCGTACGCCGGTCCCTGGCACGAGACGGGCAGCGCGGGGCCAGTGCCGTTGGAGGTCGGGAAGTTCGCCCAGTAGACGAGGTCCGCCCAGGTGTCGGCGGTGTGACCGCAGTTGGCCGCGTTGTAGGACGCGTTGACCTCCATCGTCTGGTAGGTCGCGTCCCCGAGAGTGTACGTCCCGTTCGCGTAGTACATCGCCGCCATGTAGTCGGTCGGGTCGGGGTAGTCGGGCGCCCATCCCTGGTCGAAGATCGGCAGGCAGCTGGTGTACAAGTCTCCACAGAGGTAGCAGAGCACGAAGCAGGGTTCTAGATTGATCGGGGCCGGTTGCACCGCGTTGCTCGTGATCGTCTCCACCGACGAGATCCAGAGCTGGATCGCGGATTCCAATCCTGGGCGGGCCCCCGTTGTGCCCACGGGGAATGTACAGGGGGTGGCCGACGTGCATGCCGCGAGCTCCGGGTCATAGTACGGGCTGCCCGGGGTCGTCCCCTCGGTCCACCACCAGTGGGCGCTTCCCACCGTCGTGTTGCTGTCGGGGTCGCCGCCCAGGTACGGCCACGAGATGTTGGTCGGGTAGTAGTCACCCATCCCCGCCGGGATGGCACCCCCGAAGGCGAACCCGTACCAGATTCCACCGGTCGTCCAGAGGGTCTCGAGAATCGTGGTGTAGGGCCAGGCGCGGTTGAGGAAGTTGCGGACCGTGTTGGATGCGAAGAAGTCCGACGACACGTTGAGCTTGCTCGAACTGGGAACAATCGACCGCGCGACGGTCGAGTTAAACTGAAGGCTGTAGGAGAAGAAGTTCGTGGTCAGCGTGGGGAGGTACCAGATCCCAATCTTCCCTGCTTGGAACAGTTGAACCAGAATGCACTGCGGCGTGGTGCATGGGCTAACGGGAGCGGTGTCCGCTTGGCCGGCGAGGTACTGCTCCTCGCCTGGCGTGTAATTTGCCTCGTAGTGGACGACCGCGGTGGAGCCGTAACCTCCCACCGCCGGTTCGCACCCACCGCCCACGCCGACACACCCCGTCGGCTGCTGGTAGGCCGGGCTCGCCTGCAGGGTGTAGCCCACGGTCGGAACGTCCTGACCGGGCGCGATGTAGTACGGGCCCGAGCCGACCAGGTTGAACTGGACGCCCGGCTGCACCGCCGGGTGGTTCAGCGCCAGCTGCTCGAACGTGTCCCAGGCCT
>Ga0187770_10000408_pt1 | contig 20867 bp, 17 predicted proteins | sample 0116_SJ02_MP02_2_FD_133154 | JGI IMG/M metagenome (GOLD analysis project Ga0187770, IMG submission 133154) | Tropical peat soil microbial communities from peatlands in Department of Meta, Colombia - 0116_SJ02_MP02_20_MG | ecosystem: Environmental > Terrestrial > Soil > Wetlands > Peat | place...
ACCTTCGCTTCCACCAACCCCACCTCGGCCCCTTTCCGTGCGACGAGGTCGAAGTAGTCGGTGCCGTCGAGGTCGACGTAGACGCGGTAGCCCGACGATTCCAGGTGCCGGGCCGCCACTGCCACGACCTCGGGCTCGCGGAGACGGGGTCGCGCCTTCGGAGGGCTCGGGTTCACGCTCCGCTCCTCAGAAACCATCGGTCGAGGCGGGCGCGGGAGAGGCGGACCAGAATCGGCCGCCCGTGCGGACAGGCGTAGGCGCTCTCGGGGAGCGCGTAGAGCGCCTCCATCAGCCGCACCATCTCGTCCCGTGCGACGGGGTCCCCCGCCCGGATCGCCGCGTGGCAAGCTATGGTCGCCGCCCGTCGCTCTTCGAGGCCGTCCGGCACGGTCGGACGGAGCCCGCCCGCCAGCTCCCCGAGCAGCGCGAGCAGCGCCTCGGCTGGAGCCCGGCGGCCCCGGTAGGACGGGACCGCGAGGACGCGGTGGGTCGCCGGACCGAACGCCTCGACCTCGAATCCGGCCGCCCGCACCTCTCGGTCGTGCTCGAGGAGGGTGGCGCGCTGGACCCCGGAGAGCTCGAGGACCACGGGGTCGACCAGCGCTTGTCGCCCGAGGACGCCCTCCCTCCGGAGCGCTTCGTAAAGAATTCGTTCGCTCGCGGCGTGCTGGTCGATGAGTACGATACCGTCGTCGGTGGCCGCCACCCAGTAGAGGGCATCGAGGCATCCCAAGAGGTCGAGGCGCGGGTGGGTGCCGGCCGTTGGGACCGAGGTGCGCGGCAAAGGGGCCCCCGGTTCGTCCAGCGTTCGTTGGAGGGGGCCGGCGAGGACCTCTTCGGGTGGGATCTCCCTGGAGACCGCGGGGGCCGCATCGAGGGGGACCGCGGGGACCAGCCTCGTCCCCGGAGCCTCTGCCACGGCGGGCGCCGAGAGGATCGCCTCCCGGACCCGAAGGCGAAGGGCGTCCGCGACCTCGCGCTCCCGGACGAATCGCACCTCTCGTTTGGTCGGGTGCACGTTCACGTCCACCCGGTCGTCCGCCACCTCTAGGTGAAGGACCGCGAGGGGGAACCGACTCTTCGGGAGGCGGTCCTCGAACGCGTTGCGGACCGCCTGGGCGAGCACCCGGGAGACGACCGGACGCCCGTTCACCGCCAAGAAGGTACCTCGGGTCGAGCTCGACGAGACGGACGGGAGTCCGACCACCCCGTAGACCCGGCCGCCCGGTAGTTCGCCCGAAACGGAGGCGAAGGCGTGCAGCAGCTCCGGGCCTAGCACGCGGGCCGCCGCGTCTTTGAGGACGTGCGTAGCCGGGTAGTTCGCGACCTCGCGGCCCTCCGACTCAACGCGGTAGGTCGTGGCCGGGCGCGCGAGGTACGTCCGCTCGACCGCCTGGAGGAGCTCGACCAGCTCGGCGGCCGGACTCTTGAGGAACTTGAGGCGCGCCGGGGTGTTGAAGAAGAGGCTCTCGACCTCGACCGTCGTCCCGGGGGCGCGGGGCGCCTCGAACCGACCGACCACCGCTCCGCCCACGACCGACAGGCCCGACGCCGCGTCCTGGCCCGGTGCCCGGGAGAGGAGCCGCAGGCGAGATACCGTGCCGACCGAGGCGAGCGCCTCCCCGCGGAAGCCGAGCGAGGAGATCCGCTCGACCGGCCCCTCCGGGTCGAGCTTGTTGGTCGCGTGGCGCTCGACCGCCAGCTCGAGCTCCTCCGGGGGAATCCCGGAACCGTCATCCGCGACCTCGATGCGGTCGAGGCCCCCGTTTTCGACACGAACCGTGACGTGGGCCGCCCCCGCGTCCAGCGAGTTCTCGAGGAGCTCCTTCACGACCGAGGCGGGTCGCTCGACCACCTCGCCGGCCGCGATCCGCTCAACCGTCGCCGGAGCCAGCCGCCGGATCGGTCGCCGGCTGGGGACCCCGCCCACGCTCACGGGCGCTCCTCGGTCTTCGACCCCGCGCGTCGTTGGAGCTCGGAGAGCTTCGCGTGGGCCTGCTCCGGAGTGAGGTGGACCGGGTCGACCTGCCGCAACTCTTCGATCAAGCGGTCGGCGGAGCCGTCGGCGAGGAGCACGGCCTGGGTGTACCGCGGCGACCGTCGCGGCTTGCTCGAGGAGGTCGTGAGGCCGACCCCCTCCGCCTCGAGCCGGCGGAGCAGCCGCTCCGCTTCCTTGAGGACGGTGTCGGGGAGTCCCGCGAGCCGCGCGACGTGCACGCCGTAGCTCCGGTCGGTGCTCCCCGGGACGAGCCGGTGCAGGAAGACGACCCCGCCGGCGCCCTCCTTTACCGCGAAGTGCGCGTTGCGCGCGGCCGGGAGCCCGCTGACGAGGTCGGTCAGGTGGTGGTAGTGTGTCGCGAGCATCGTGCGCGCCCGCGTCACGTCGTGAAGGTACCGCAGGGTCGCCCACGCGATCGCGAGCCCGTCGAAGGTGCTCGTCCCACGGCCGACCTCGTCCAGGAGGACGAGCGAGCGCTCGTCCGCCGACCGGAGGATGTCGGCGACCTCGCTCATCTCGACCATGAAGCTCGACTTCCCCCGACCGATCTGGTCGGTGAACCCCATCCGCGTGAACAGCTTTGTCACGGCCCCCACCCGCGCGAACCGGGCGGGCACGAACGAGCCCGCCTGCGCGAGCACCACGAGGAGCCCCACCGACCGCATGTAGGTCGATTTCCCGGACATGTTGGGGCCGGTGAGCACCAGGAGGCGGTCGGTCGCGGCGTCCAGCTCCACGTCGTTGGGGACGTACGACTCGCCGAGCTCCTGGCCCAGGGTCGGATGGCGGAGGTCGCGGGCGACGAGCGCGGTACTTCCGTCGACCGTCGGCCGAACGTAACCTCGGGCCTGCGCGAGGTGGGCGAAGGTGGCGAGCGCGTCCAGTTCCCCGAGAGCCCGTGCGAGGCGGTGGACCTCGCCGACGTGAGCGTCGAGGTCCGACAGGAAGCCCTCCCAGCGGGCCCCCTCGGCGCTGCGGATCGCCTCGCGCGCCTCGAGCACCGTTTGCTCGACCTCCTCGAGAGCGTCGGACGTGAACCGCTCGGCCTGGGCGACCGTCTGGCGTCGTCGGAAGTGCGCGGGGACCCGCGACAGGTTCGGGCGGGTGACCTCGAAGTAGTATCCGAAGACCTGATTGTAGCCGACCTTGAGCGTGCGGATGCCGGTCGCCGCCTGCTCGCGCCGCTCGAGCTCTTCTAGGGCGGCGAGGGCGAGCCGTTCCTCGCTCCGCCAGCGGTCGACCTCGGGCGCGTGCCCCAGCCGGAAGACGTTGCCCTCCTCCTCGGTCGCCGGGAGCTCGTCCGCGAGCGACTTCTGTAGGAGTTCCCGAAGCGCGATGGGGGGCGCGAGCCGCTCCAGCACTTCGGCGAGCACGGCAGGGAACGACGCCCCGCGGAGCGGCTCGACCACCTCATGGAGCCGGTCGAGGCCCGTTCGGAGCGCCCCGAGCTCGGGAGGACGGACGCGACGACCGGCGACCCTCGATGCGATACGGGCCAGGTCCGCGACGCCGTGAAGGTGGCCCCGCAGCTCGTCCAGCGCGGCCCCTTGAGCGATGAGCGCGGCGACCGCGTCCAGGCGAGCGTTGATCGCTCCCGGGTCCGCGAGTGGGCCGGTGAGCCAGAAGGCGAGCGTCCGCCTCCCCGACGCGGTGACGGTCTCGTCCCAGATGTCCAGGAGGGTCGTTCCCTTCGGGTCGTCCGGGTTCATCGGGCGGCTGATCTCGAGGTGGCGGAGCGTCTTCGCGTCCAGCACGAGACGACGCCCCCCCGTTCCCCGCTCAGCGAACGAGAGGTGAGGCAAGAGACGGGGCTGAGTGACCTTGAGGTAGGCGGCGAGCCGTCGGTCCACCTCGCCCAACGACCCGGCGGCCGAGGCGACGAGACCCGGCGGGAGCTCGGCTTCGGCGAGCGGTGAAGGGGCCTCCTCGAGCCGCGCCCGGGGGAATTCCCGGCGCAGGGCGGCCGGGAGGAGCGCCTTCTCCTCGGGGGAGATCGCCGTCCAGAGGACCTCGCGCGGCTGGAATGGGGCGAGCACCGAGATCAGTCCGTCCACCCCGACCCCGTCCGACTCGCCGTGGAACCATTCGCCGGTCGTGACGTCGACGGCCGAGTAGGAACCGGCACCGTCCGAACGGAGGGCGGCCGCGACCAGGAAACTGTGGTCCGGTCCTCCCAGGATCCGATCCTCGACCACGGTGCCGGGGGTGACGACCCGGGTCACCTCCCGGCGCACGAGCCCTTTCGCGAACCGCGCGTCCTCGACCTGGTCGCAGAGCGCGACCTTGAACCCCCGCTGGACGAGGCGCCCCAGATAGGTGTCGACCGCATGGAACGGAACGCCGGCCATCGGCGTCCGCTCGCCCCGGGTGTCCGGGGCGCGGGCGGTCAGCACGACGTCGAGCTCGCGGGAGAGGAGCCGGGCATCGTCCCCGAACGTCTCGAAGAAGTCGCCCACGCGGAACAGGACGAGGTGGCCCGGGTACCGTGACTTGACCGCTTCGTACTGCTCCAGGAGGGGTGTGGTGGCGGACGCGTCGGGCATCGGACGCGCCTCGGAGCTTGACACGGCATATAATCGATGAGGGAGGTGCCGCGACACCCCCGTTCATCGGGGATGGCCGCAGCCCGCGCCGCAGGTCAGGTGCCGGGATGCCGTGTTCGCGGCGCGTGCTGCTCGTGTTCCTCAAGGAGCCCGGAGTGGCGGCGACCGTCGCTCGGTCGGACACCGAGGTTGGTCGTGCCCGACGGTCCGCCCGAATGCATCCCGACCTCGCGGCGGGTGCGAGCCACCGTCTCTGGCTCCACGCTTCGGTTGATCGTGATCTCGTTGACGATGACCATCATCTCCGTGGCCATGAGGAGGTTCGAGACGATCCGCTGGGCGGCGACCGCGACGTGCCGGTCGGTGATACGCCGCGCCAGGGAGTCTCCGAGCCCGCTCTCGGTGGGGAGCGCGGCGTCGATCTCGTTCAGCGCCGCGTTGGCGTCGACGACCGAGAGGTTCGTGAAGGCGGCCATCGACTGCTCGAGGAACCCGTCGAACCGGGTCAGCAGGGTGACGAGCTCGTCCAGCACCGGCTTCTTCAGCCGGGCGAACCCTGCCGGGCTCTCGCTGAGCTCACGCCCCACACCCGCGACCAGGTCCGCGGTCATCTCGAGGACCTTGACGAGCAGGCGGTAGCCGATCTGGTAGTGGTGGCTCTCGACCCCGATCTCGCGCGCCACGTGGAAATCGTCCGAGGAGAGGAGGAGCTGACGCACCATCAGTAGGTAGAACCGATCGATCTCATCCTCCCAGACGGGAAGCTGCTGGAGCGTGGCCCGGTCCCCACCCCGCAGGACGCTGCGGCAGACCTCGAGCTCGGCGCGCAGGACGCGGACGACCTGGTTCAACAGTCGAGGCAGCGGGTAGCGACCGGGGTCGACGAAGTTCTGGATCTCGACGGTCGTCGCTTCCTGGGCCACGATCGACATCCCGAGCACGTGCTCGACCGTTCGCCGGATCTCCCGGTGCTGCGCCGGAGTGAGCGGACCGCGCGAGGTCAGCACGATCTGGTCCTGACCGGTGACGTAGCCTCCGATCAGCAGCCGGGCCAGAAGGTTCGGGGGGGTGTCGGAGGCGTCGATCCGAAGGAGCCGCTGCTGGCGCTCGGCCGGGACCTCGAGGTTCGCGGGGCTGATCTCGAGCCGTCCCTCCCCCACGTCCCGGAACTTGACGACGTCGCCGGTCTCGAGATGCATCGCATCGGTCCAGGACTTCGGCAGGGTGACCGATAGCGAGGAGGAGCCCGTCCGCTGGACCCGCCGGGTCAGGCCTGACGGTTTTTCCTCCCCGTCGGCCTTGGGCTTTCCGCCGGCCATCGACCGGGTATCTATTCACCCCCATTAATGGTCCGGGCCGGCCCGAGGGCGGTCTCCGCCGACCTATCCTCCATCTCCATACTCTCCTTACGGCAGAGAGGACGTCGGGATGACCTAGGCTCCCTATTCTCCCGCCAGAGGCAGCCGATGCGGATAGGACGAATGGGACAAGGATTCGAGCGAGCCGACTGGCGCCGAAAGGTGCGGACCCCGCTGAGACTCCGAAGGATGGAGCGGCGGGAACGCGGAGAGTCGTGGGTCAAGGAGACCCGGGAGGCCTGAACATGGCGTTCATCGATTTCCTTGCGCTCCAGGAAGGGCTCCTCCTGATGGCGGCGGCCCTGGTCGGGTACGTCGGCGCGATCGCCTACCTCGCGATGCGCCGCAACGATGCGGCTGCCTTCCGCAGCGCGCTGAAGGGTGCTGCGGCCCCGATCGGCATGCTGGGCGCCGTGACGACTATCCTCGCGGTATGGGGAGAACTGGTTTGGCAGTACCCCGGTCCCTACCTCCTCGCCTACAACATCTACTTCAACGACGTCTACACCCTCTTCGGCCTGACCCTCGTCGCGCTGGCCGTCTCGATGGGCTTCTCGCTGAAGCTCCAGTACGCGGGGCTGTTTGCGCTGGTCGCGGGCGGGATCACTATCGCCTACGGATGGAACGGCTGGCAGCTGGGATTGACCAAGGAACCGTTCGACACGTTCCTCCTGTTCGGGGCGTTCGGTCTGGCGGGCATCCTCGCCTTCCCGGTGACGGTGATGACGGACCACTTCGCGGCCCACCCGGACGGCACGGCGTTCGCGTTCGCCTGGAAGACGCAGGTCCGGCGCTCGCTCTCGATCCAGAGCTCGGCGCGAGCGGCCCAGCCGATCGTGCCGATGAGCACCGACGGAAAGCCGGACACCTCGAGGGCGATCCGCCTGCCGTTCCGCCTCCCGATCTGGGTGACCCTCTCGACGCTGGCGTTCATCGTGGTGATGGGGCTCGCGGCCTTCGCGGCGCTCTACTTCCTGGACACCACGCTGCCCGCGCACCTGGCGACCCCACCGTAGGGAAAACGACAGGAAACAGCCGCGACCAACCGTTTCGGCTGGAGGGGCCGCAAGGCCCCTCCGACCTTTCCGCGGCCGGTCGCGGAGCCTGGAGCAAACGAGGGACAAATCGACCCGCGGAAGGCGATCAATGACCGTAGTAAACGAAGTCTGGTACGGAGTGGTCACGAACTCGGAGCCCCTCGCGGCTCCCTCGAAGGAGTTCTCCGGCCATCCCCAGCTCAAGGGATTGGACCGCAGGTTCCTCGAGGCCCTGGGCCGCGCCTCCGTCGAAGTGACCTACGACCCGGGGAATCGGCTGTTCCGCCAGGGAGAGGCGGCCGACCGTTTCTTCCTCGTGACGAAGGGGCGCGTGGCCCTCGAGCTGACCGACCCTGGTGCTCACCCCACTCAGGTCGGGACGGTCGGACCGGGGGAGGCTCTCGGGCCCCCTTCGACGGTGGACGGTTCCCGTTGGCAGTACGACGGCCGTGCGCTCGAGACGACCGAAGTCACGGTCATCGACGCGCGGGCCCTGGATGCGGCGATGGAGACTTGGCCTACCGCGGGATTCCGGTTCCTGCGGCGAGTAGGCCCCAAGACCTCCGACGACCCCTCGGTTCGAGGGGACGGCGGACGGCAGGGGCCGTAGCCGGAAGGAGAAGATCATGAAGGTCCTAGTGGCCGAAGACGACCCAAAGACCCGGCACGCGCTTGCGAAGCGGTTGGCCCAGCTCGGGCATACCGCGGAAGTGGCGGACTCGACGGACTCCGCCGTTCACCGCCTGGAGATTGAGGAGTTCGACCTCGTCCTCTCCGAGCTCAAGACCGCCCGGACCGACGGGTTGAGGTTGCTGAGCATGGTGCGAAGCCGGCACCCGGCCATCCCCTTCGTCGCCATCTTCGGACCTTCCTCCCTCGAGCCATCCGTTCCCGTAGAGAAGGCCGGAGGGCTCGCCCAGATCCGCCCGCCGTTTCGTGCGGAGCGGTTGCGCCGGCTTCTCCGCCGGGTCGAATCCCAGCGCGCCGCCCACCCGCTGGCGGAGGGGAAGGCCGTTCCCGGGACCCCGCCCGCCCACGGTCAACCGCCCTCCACGGCCCGGCTCGTCCCTCCGAACGAGCCCGGGCTCGTCAATCTCGCGGGAAATGGCACGGAGGAGCGGGCCCAGAATGTCCTCCGGATCGATGCCGGCGGGGCGCCTCCCGAGCTCATCGGCCGCCTTCTCGTAGGAAGCTACATCACCGGCCAGGACCGCGTCCACTTGACGGCCCGGCGCGGCCTTTCGTCCGCCCAGCGGGCGGTCGTCCACCGGACGGCCGACCGGATCCTCGGGATGACCGTGGTCGAGGACACCGGAGCCGAGCTCGAGGTCCAGAACTTCGTCGACCCGGCCCGCTACGAGCTACCTCGTCTCCTCCACCGGGTCGTCCGAATCCTCGAGAACGAGCTCGAGGTATGCCGCCAGGCGCTCACGGAGGTGGAACCGCCCTCGGCCGAGTTCCTCGAATCGATGGAAGAGGAGGTCGACCGACTCTACTTCCTGATGGCCCGTCAGCTGCTGCTCTCCTCCGACAGCCCCGCGCTGGCCCACCGGGTGAACCTCGACAGCCATCACTACCAGCTCGGCTATCGACTGGTGGCGAAGGTGATCGAGGTCATCGGGGACCTGATCTTTGGGGTAGGACAGGAGCTCAACAAAGGGTCGGGGGGACTTCATCAGCTCCCGGCCTCGGTGCGGAAGGAGCTCGCCGGCCGGGTCCTCGAGGTGGAGAACCTCCTCAATCGCACGATGCAGTCGTTCTCCGGGCTTTCCTCCCGCGGAGCGAACAACACGCTGGACGACCTCGGGAAAGCGATGGCGCTCGACCCGCGGCTCCTCGAACGGCTCGCCGGTCTTCGCGTTCCCCACCGGCGGCTCGCGATGTCGGCCCAGCGGATCGCGTGGAACCTCTCGATGATGATGGAGATGCTCGTCATCGTGAACGAGGTCACGATCAACCGCTGCGTCGAGCCGGAGGCCGTCGCGCGGATGAGCCCGCCGCCGCCTCCGCCCAGGGCCGCGGTCGCCCGCCTCCATGGGCGCCCCCGCCGCTCCCTTCCGGTCGAGCCCCGATAGAGACGCCCGGGCCTCGGATAGTTCCGGCCCGGCCGTTGCGACCCGGGTCGCCGGACCCGCCGGTGGAGGGAGAACGCTGAGGGGGAGATTTGAACTCCCGCGGCGAGACCGCCACCAGCTTTCAAGGCTGGCGCCTTACCGGACTAGGCTACCTCAGCGCGAGACTCTCAACCGGTCCGGACTCGAATAAGCTCTCCGGGCTCGCGGGCGCGCGATGCAGGTGCCGGGAGCTCCGCAGGGGGCGGGTCTCGTCCCCCGTTTCGAACCCGGGTAGTCAGCTTGGAGGGCTGACATCCTACCACTAGATTACACCTGCACAGGACGCCCACGAGCGGCGGCGCCGACCCTTCCCGGTGGTTAAGTTTTTGCGGTCGACCCCCGGCCGGCCGGCGCGGTGAGGTCGACCAGGGCCACCCGCTCGAGCACCAGCCCTTCCCAGCCGGAGCGGGGGACTGCGGACCGCTCCTCGACCGAGATCCCGAGGCGGTCGAGGACCTTCTCGTCCAGGGCCCGGGGGTAGGCCGCGGGGTCGAGTTCGAGGCCGAACCGGCCGAGGAGTTCGGTGGGGTCGAGAGGCTTCTCGGTGACCAGGACAAACTGCTCAGTGTCGGCGCGCACGCCCACCTTCTGGAGGGCCCGCGGGAGCTGGTCGTCCCCGGCGACGTAGAGCGCGAACTCCGCGCCGCGGTCCCGGAGTCGCGACTCGCCCCGCGACCTCGCTCGGCCGAGATGGGCCCAGGCGGAGAGGAGATGCCGTTCCCCCGCGACCGCTCCCGCGTCGAACACGGCGACCAGTGCCGGGGACTCCGCCCCCAGCTGGCGGAGGGCAGCCACCACTTCGGTGGGCGAAGGAACCCCCGGGGACCGGCGCCGGGCCCCCACGGCGCGGAGCGTCCGCTCCTCCGGCGGCGGCAAGGGCGACATCGACCGTCACTCCTTGAGGAATCGGACGAACTCCTCTCGCGTCCGGGGCTTCAGCGTGTAGTTCTCCTGCTTCTCCCGACCGATGGTCGAGGTCGGGGTCACACCGTAGTCGTGCCCGGGCAAGACCACGAGGCCGTCGTCCAACGCCACCACCCGACGCTGGAGGCTGTCGTACATCTCCGCCGGGTCGCCGCCGGGAAGGTCGGTCCGACCGCACTCTCCGATGAAGAGGGTGTCGCCCGTGGCCACGTGGCCCTCGAAGATGTAGAGCACGCTATCCTTCGTGTGCCCGGGCGTGTGGACGACCTCGAACTTGAGTCGACCCGCCGAGATCGCGTCGCCGTCCTCCACCGACACGTCCTGATGGAGCGGCGCGACCCGGTGCGCGACCACCTTCGCCCCGGTCCGCTCCCGCACTTCGCGGTTTCCGGCGATGTGGTCCTGGTGACTGTGCGTGTTGAGGATGTAGCGCACCTTCACCCCCCGGCCGTCGATCGCCTCGAGCACCGGCTCGATGCCGAAGGAGGGGTCGATGACGACCGCGTCACCTCCGTCCGCCTCGGCAACGAGGTAGGTGAAGTTGAGGTAGGGACCGACGCGGAACTGGTCGAGGATCACGGCCCCACCGACCGGGTAGGCGTATTTGAGACTGCGGCGCTCCTCCGAGCTCAGTCGGTCGGACCGGCGATCCGCCGGCCGGTGACGGCGTCCAGCACGACCCGCCCCTCGGTACCCTCGACGTACCAGTAAGGAACGTAGAGGAGCGAGAACGGCCCGAGTCGGATGTCGTCGGCGGAGGGCGAGATCCGTCGGGTCTCGATGACGAGGGCCCCGCCGTGCTGTTCGGTGTGGTCGACGTGCACCGTGTGACGGGCACGAATCGCCTCAAGGGCGATGGGCACGGCCTGCGACACCGTCAGCTGAGAGGGCAGTTCCTGGCACGGCTCGTCGAGCGCCGCCACCAGCTCCCGCTCGCCGTCGTCCCACACCTCGGCCCGGTGGCTGACCGCGTTGACCGCGACCAGCTGACGGACGACGGGGCCTACTCCCCCGTGGGCGGAGGCGGGCCGGACCCGGTACGCGGCGACCAAGAAAGGCACGAGCCGCAGGTGGTAACGGGGCCCCTCCACGCCGGCGAGCGCTTCGGCCTCGGCGCGTCCGATCCTGGGACGGACGGTCCGTTGACCCTCGGGGGCGATCGCGAGCGGCCGCTCGAGGGGTGGAAGCGGCTCGGCCCCCGGGGTCGGCGATTCCGCCGGGGCCGGCAGCAGGATCTCGCCCAGCGCCGAGCCCAGTGTGGACGGGTCCAGGACCTCCATCCCGCGGTCCGCCGCCAGGGCCCGGGCGACCGGTCCGGGGTCATCGTCGTAGACGAGCGTGCGATGGACCGCGTCGACCGGGAACAGCGGCTCGAGCGATGCCGGGGACCGGCTCGAGCTGACGATCAGCACCGCCCGGTGGTCGCGGTGGCGTACCGCGACCGTCGCCTCGGGGCGCGTTTCGACATGATAGCCGGCCGCCTCCAGCAGGCGGCCGAGAACGGAGGAGGGCGGGCCTATCCGGGACACATGCCTCCCACCGCGAGGCCACGATATCTCGGTTCCGTTCCTCTCGCGTGACCGCCTCCATAGCCGCCGGAAGCTCCATAGTCCGGGCGGGCTGGGGGAGGATGATGTCCCGCTACTGGCTCGGTTGCTCGGGATGGGCCTACGACGACTGGGTAGGCCCGTTCTACCCGCCCGGGACACCCCCCGGTGATTTCCTCTCGCTCTACGCCCAGGTGTTCCGGACGGTCGAGGTCGACTCGACCTTCTACCGCGCCCCGTCGCCGTTCCTCGTCCGCCGGTGGGCCGACCGCACCCCGCCGGAATTCCGTTTCGCGCTGAAGGTCCCGCGGGAGGTGACGCACGAACGCGATTCCGCGCGGGGTTCGGAGGTCTTGGAGGGCTTCCTTGCGAGCCTCCGGCCGCTTGTCGACCGAGGAAAGCTCGCCGCGCTCGTGCTCCAGTTCCCTCCCTCGTTTCGTGCCCCACGGGACGAGACTCGCCTCGCGGGGCTCCTTCAAGGCGTCCCTCGCTCGCTACCGCTCGCGGTCGAGCTCCGCGACAGTTCGTGGTGGACGGCAGACACTCGACGGCTCCTCGAGGACCGTTCGGCGGCGCTCGTCTGGTCGGTGGTACCGGAGACCCGTCCCCCTCCGTGGGTGACTTCGGACTTCCTCTACGCGCGGTTCGTCGGCGATCGCCAGCTCACCAAGTTCGACCGAATTCAGCGAGACCCGGGTCCCGAGTTCACGGACATGCGACGGCGTTTCGAGGAGGAGGGGAGGGACTCGGGGTTGGTGTTCGCCTACGCCAACAACCACTTCCTCGGGTTCGGGCCTGGGACGGTACGCGCGTTCGCCGAAACCCTGGGCCTCGCGCCCCCGGACCTCGCCCGGGCGGCCCTCGCGCCAGGCCAGCGACAACTTCCCTCCGACCATCACCCGGGAGCGGGACCCGACGTCCGGTAGGACCCTCGCGGAACGGGGCCCTATCGTCCGCATGCGGACCGGCCGGGAGGTGGGCTGGAGGCCCTCAGTAGGACAATCCTTTTACGGCGCTCCGGGGTCCAAATGCCGCGGATGGTCGAGGCGGTCCCGCTCCGGGTCGCGGAGGCATTCCAGCAGGACATCGGCCTTGGAACGGCACGTCTGGACGTCCAGACGCGTCAGCGCCTCAAGGTCGGGCTCGGCGACATCGTCGAGATCCGCGGCCGCAAGGCGACCCCCGCCATCGTGAGCCGCGCCCAGCCGGACGATGAGGGCAAGTCGCTCGTCCGGATCGAGGCCGTGGTCCGCCGCAACGCCGGCGTGAGCATCGGCGACCGGGTCTCGGTCCAGCGGGTCGACTGTCCCAACGCGGACGCGATCACGATCGCGCCGATCTACGCGGGGTCCGCGCGGATGGACCTCGGGCCGGGGCTCGAGAGCTTCGTCGCGAAGGCGCTCACCCGCCGCCCGTTCGTCCGCGGGGACGTCTTCGTCATCCCCGGGGTGTTCCTCATGGGCGGCTCGCTCCCGTTCATGGTCGTTTCGACCCAGCCGAAGGGGATCGTGCAGGTCGCCCCGTCCACCCTGATCACGATCAAAGAGGAGACGGTCAGCGAGACCGAGGTGGCCGCCCCTCGAGTCTCCTACGAGGACATCGGGGGGCTCAAGGAGAAGCTCGGACGGGTCCGCGAGATGATCGAGCTGCCGCTCAAGCACCCGGAGCTGTTCGACCGCCTCGCCATCTCTCCGCCGAAGGGGGTGCTGCTCTACGGGCCGCCCGGCACGGGGAAGACGCTGATCGCCAAGGCGGTGGCGAACGAGGCGGGCGCCCACTTCATCGGGATCCAGGGCCCCGAGATCATCTCGAAGTACTACGGCGAGAGCGAGAAGGAGCTCCGCGAGAAGTTCGAGGAGGCGGAGAAGAACGCCCCGAGCGTGATCTTCATCGACGAGCTCGACTCGATCGCCCCCCGGCGGGACGAGGTGGTCGGCGAGGTCGAGCGGCGCGTGGTCGCGCAGTTGTTGACCCTCATGGACGGGCTCTCGGGCCGCGGCAACGTGATCGTCATCGCCGCGACCAACCGCGAGGAGGCGATCGACCCCGCGCTGCGCCGGCCGGGTCGATTCGACCGAGAGATCGAGATCGGCGTGCCGACCCAGGAGGGACGCCTCGAGATCCTCCAGATCCACACGCGCGGGATGCCGATCGACGGCACCGACCGCGACCGCGAGAAGCTACTGAAGGAGCTCGCGGGCCTGAGCCACGGGTTCGTCGGCGCCGACCTCTCGTCGCTCGCGCGCGAGGCCGCGATGCGTGCGCTCCGGCGGTACCTTCCCGAAATCGACTTCGACCAGCCGATCCCGATCTCCCTCCTCGAGCGGATGAAGGTCACGGAGCACGACTTCCGTGAGGCGCTGAAGCAGATCGAGCCCTCGAGCCTCCGGGACGTCGCGGTCGAGGTGCCGACCACGCGATGGGAGGAGGTCGGCGGGGTCGAGCGCGTGCGGAGGATCCTCGAGGAGTCGGTCGAGTTGCCGTTCAAGAACCCTCAGGTCTATCGCCACATCGGCATCGAGCCGCCCCGGGGCATCCTCCTCTACGGACCCCCCGGGGTCGGAAAGACGCTCCTCGCGAAGGCCGCTGCGACCGAGAGCCAGGCGAACTTCATCTCGGTGAAGGGCCCCGAGGTGATGAGCAAGTGGGTCGGGGAAAGCGAGAAGGCCGTGCGGATGATCTTCAAGAAGGCCCGCCAGGCCTCCCCCTCGATCGTGTTCATCGATGAGATCGACTCTATCGCGCCGCGCCGCGGTCTTCAGACGTCCAGCGGGGTCACCGAGCGGATCGTGAACCAGCTGCTCACCTCCATCGACGGTCTCGAGAGCCTGGAGCGCGTGCTCGTGATCGCCGCGACCAACCGGCCCGACATCGTGGACGAGGCCCTCTTGCGGACCGGCCGGTTCGACCGGCTCCTCTACGTCGAGCCGCCGACCGTCGCCGGCCGCCTCGAGATCTTGAAGGTCCACACCCGGAAGATGCCCCTCGCCGACGACGTCGACCTCGCGGACCTCGCCGCCCGGACGGAGGGCTACGTCGGGAGCGACATCGCCGCCCTCTGCCGTGAGGCGGGATTGACGGCGATCCGCGAGAACCTCCGGGCGAACAAGGTCACGCGCGCGCACTTCGACGCCGCGATGAAGACCGTCCACGGCTCGATTGACGCGGACGGTCTCCGGTTCTACGAGGAGTTCGAGAAGCGGCTCGCCCGCGAGCACGCGGCCCGGCGGCGCGACGTGCCGGTCGACGCGATTTACCGATAGACGGCGAGCGCACGACGAACTTCGTGCAAGCAATCTATAAGTAGAGGGGCTAGGTTCGGCGCGCCGCTCTCGAGAGAGGGCAGACCGAACGGGAGACGTGAAGCAGTTGGTCCGGCCGCTTTATCGCGCCGCCTTGTGGGCCTTAGTGCTCGCGATCGTGGGGAGCTCGCTCTTCACGTTCACGGGCACGGTCGCCGCCGCATCGCCGAACTATGCCTTGACCGGGTTCGCCCTCCAGCCGGCGAGCTTCGGTGGATACGTTCCGGCGGGTGTGACGGTCGACCTGGTCTCTCAGGCGACCGGTGTCGTCTACACGACCACGGTCGGCAGCGGCGGGCGGTTCACGTTCACGTCGGGAGGCACCGGGCAGGCGCTCCAGCCGGGCACGTGGGGTCTCTGGGTTCCTCCCCAGAAGAATCTCACGCTCTCGGGCTCGACCCTACCCTACGCCGTCCTGCCCCAGACCCAGAACCCGGCCTACCGGTACCTCAACGCGACGCAGCTCTCGCCGACCGGCACGTTCAGCTGGGTGCTGTTGAACGTCCTCGCGATCCCCTACAACTCGACCCTCAAGGGGACCGTCACCTCGAACGGAGTCCCCGAGGCCGGGGCTCAGGTACGGCTGCTCGCGCCGACGTATAACGGTCTCGTGCTCGTCGCGAACACGACCGCCACCAACGGGAGCTTCTCGCTCCTCGCCCCCTTCGGCACGTGGGTCCTACAGACGACGTTCACGCAGGGTCAGACGCTCGTCAACACGAGCGTCCTCAAGGTCGCCTCGCGTACCCCGGCCCCGCTCGCCATCTCTCTCCGCAATTACCTCGTCACCGGGTTCTCCTACCTCGCCTCGTCTCCGGGCTCCCCGGTGCCGAACGTCGGGAACGCGACCCTGTTCGACACGACGAGCCACGCGGTCTTCTCGACCGCGACTCCGCCGGGTGGCTACTACGCCCTCGGGACGTACAACGGTTCCTTCGACGTCGTGCTGTCGACGGTCGGGTACCAGACGACCTGGTTCCCCCTCAGCGTGACGGGACCCGGTCGCTCCCTCCAGGACGTCAACGTGACCCCGGTCGCGCCGGCCCAGCTCGGGAACTACGCAACCACGCTCAACTTCAGCGGCATCAACGTCGCGAAGGGCACGGGCAACCTCAGCGTGGCGACCCAGGTCGTCCTCGGCAACAACTCGGTCTTCCCGTTGCTGCCGAACGCGACGGTCGGCCAGCTATGGGCCCAGCTCGGTCTCGACTTCAACCGCACCCTCTCGTTCTCGGCGGCGACCGAGCTCTCCGCCGTCCAGGGCTGGGTCAGCTCCCTCGGACCGTTCTTCCCCGCGGTCCAGGCCGGCACGGCGGTCAACTCGACCACCTTCCTCAACCCGAACGCGACCCCGGTCCTCACCGGCTGGACTTCCTCGTGCATGACATTCTGCGGACTCGGGACCGGAGGGAACATCTCCTACGCGTGGGCTCAGACGTTCGCGCTGAACGGGACGCTCTTCAAGAACAGCTCGACCTACACGATCTCGTTCAACTTCGCCCACCCGTCGAGCTCGAACGTCTACAACTACACGGTCGTGCTTCCGACCGGTTACGTCCTCGCGGCCGACTCCCAGGCCCCGACCAACACGAAGCTGGTCGCCGCAGGCCCCAACGGGACCTGGACCCGGTTCACCCTCGTCTCCCAGCCGTCCCCGTCGGCGGGAGGGACGGCGAAATTCTCGATCGTGAAGTCGGCGGCCCTCGTCGCCAACGTCAACGTTTCGGTCTCGAACTTCGCCTTCTCCACCGGGAACATCCTCAACTCGACCCACGGGAACTACACGGTCGTGGTGGGCGTCGGCCAGAACGTGACGTTCAGCGCCCTCAACTCGACCTTCCCGGCCGGCACGAACGGGACGCTCTACAAGTGGAAGTTCGGGGATGGCGGGACGGCGACCACGACCAAGGCGACCACGAACCACACCTACACGATCCCGACCACGACCACGAACTACACGGGAAACCTGACGGTCACGAGTTCGGGCGGGTTGACCAACTGGACGACGTTCCACGTCTGGGTCGTCTCGAGCACTCCCACGGCGGGGATCGTCACGAACGCCACCAAGGGTCAGACGAAGACGGTCGGCACCTCGACCTACCTCTACGTCAACTGGGGGACCGTCCTCCAGATCAACGCGACGGGGAGCTCGGTCGCCACGCCGAACGTCCTATCGATCGCCTCCTACGGAATCTCCGGCCGGGGGTTCAAGCTCTCGGGAGCGAACTTCACCGGCGCGAGCGGCAAGGGCTACTGGGCGCACAACTACTCGTTCCAGTTCCTCGGGAACGGCGCCTACCTCTCGAACGGCTCGGTCGGCGGTCATCTGGTGCCGTTCCTGGGATGGCAGTACAACATCACCCTCACCGTCTGGACGGGCACCGGCCAGTCGGCGAAGACGAGCCTCGTCGTCCTCGTGAACGACACCCAGAAGCCCGTCCCGGTGATCACCCTGCTCAACAGCGCGGGCAAGACGATCACGGCGACCGGCGGTGTGGTCGAGGGAACGAACGGCACCGCGTGGGTCCGGTTCAGCGCCGCCAACTCGACCGACCCGAACAACGGCTCGATCGTCCGGTACTACTGGCACGTCTCGGCGTCCAACAACAGCTCGTTCAACATCTTCTTCAACGAGACCAAGGTGAAGCCGAACGGGACCTACCCGGGCCGCTGGTTCCTTCCGCTGGTCGCCGCGGGGAAGTACACGGTGAACCTGACCGTCTTTGACCGCAACAAGAACTGGGCCTACACGACTCAGGCGCTGATCGTCTCCGTCAACTCGACCACGCGCCCGATCCTGAGCGCCTCCGCCATCAACGGGCCGACCTCCCTCACGGCGGGTTCGTCCTACACGTTCTGGACGAACGTCACCGTCTCGGCCGGTGCGAAGGCGGTGGCCCAGAACATCACGGTCGCCTGGTACACGACCGGTCCGGACGGGACCGGCGCCCATTCGTCCATCGGGGGAGCCCCGGGTTCGGTGGTCTTCTACAACTACACGTCGCCCGGCGTCGTGAACAACAAGTCCTTCGCGACCGGGTTGGTCGTGAACCTCTCCTTCAACAAGACCATCCGCGCGGTCCTCACCTGGAGCCCGAGCTCGAGCGGCAACTACATGCTCTGGGCCAACGCGACCGCCACCAACGAATGGACGGGAGTCGTCAACTCCTCGAAGAACCCGGGGGCGACCTCGCTCTCGATCTCCGTGAAGCCGAACCCGACCACGCAGCTCCTCGAGTACGTCGCGGTCGCGGCCGTCGTGGTCGTGGTGATCTTCCTCCTAGTCTGGTGGTACCGGCGCCCGTCCCGGCGGGCTCGTGCCGGTCGTCCGGGCGGCAAGTCGACCCCCGAGCGGGGCGGCAAGAAGCCGGCGGACGAGGACGAAGAGGAAGAGGACGAGACGTAGGCCGGCGGGAGCCGCCGCTCGAACCCTTTCCTTCTTGGATTTTTCGTCCGTCCTTCTCGGACGGACGCACGGCTCGTGCCGGGCTCAACCGTAGGGCCCGACCTCGTCCAGGAGGTCGACGTGCGTGAGCAGCATGCGGCGGCAGCAGTACCGGTGGAGTCCCAGACCGTCCAGCACCTTCCCCGCCGGTTCCCCGCGCGCGGTCCGTTCGCGGAACTCGTCCCAGTGCTGTCCGATCACCGCGCCGCAGGTGAAGCAGCGGACGGGCACCATCATCGTCATCGGTCGACGGAACCTCCTCAGCGGTACGACTTCTGGCGGCGCTTGCGGGCGCCACGTCCGCCGGGCCGCTTCGGGAGCTTGCGGCGCGGGTCGTTCACGATGAGCGACCGGTCGTAGCGCTTGAAGGTCTCCTTCAATTCCGGGTCCTTGAGCCACTCGAGCAGTCCCCGCGCCACCGCGGTGCGGGCGGCAGAGGCCTGGCCGATCACCCCGCCTCCGCGGGCGTAGATGGAAATGTCCAGGTTCCGCGCTCGCTCACCGACCATCAGGAGGGGCTCCTGGACCTTCTGGCGGACGATCTCGGGCTCGACCAGTTCGAGGGGACGGTCGTTGAAGCGGACGAGGCCCTGGCCCTTACGGACCGTGGCGCGGGCGACCGCCGCCTTGCGCTTCCCCGTCGTGAGCAGGACGACCGGTGCCTTCACAAGCGGGCCCCCAGGAGGCGAGTGACCTCGGCGAGCGTCATCGGAGGGCGGAGGCTGGGTCGCGCCTTCGCGCCGTCCAGGGAGACGGCCGTGACGCCCTTCAGCTCCTCTGGGACGCCGATGTGGACGTTGAGGCGGCGGAAGGCGACCTTGCCCCGCGTCTTCAAGTGGGGGAGCATCCCGCGCACCGTCCGGCGGAAGATCCGGTCTGGATAGCGCGGAAAGTGAGGACCCGTCCGTTTCGAGCCCCGCGCCCGGGCCGCGGTGTAGTGGGCGAGGACCTCGGCGCGACTTCCCGTCACGACGCTCTTCTCCGCATTCACCACCACGACCGACTCGCCGGCGAGGAGCCGCTGGGCGATCAGGCTCGCCGCTCGGCCCAGCACGAGTCCGCTCGCGTCCACGACGGTCGGTGGCGTTGGAGTCGCTTCAGGCAAGGAGACGCACCCCCGTTCCGTCGGGCTTCGACTTCAACAGCTCGGAAAGGGTGAGCGCCGCACCGCCCGCCGCGTGGATCTTGGATTTGGCCTCGGCGGAGTAGGCGAAGGCGGCGACCGTGAGCCGCTTCGAGAGCCGGCCGTCGGCGAGCAGCTTTCCGGGCACGACCACGGTCTCGTCGGCGGCCGCGAGCCGGTTGAGGTGCCCGACATTCACTGGGGTCGTCTGATGGCGGGCTCGCTCGAGGCGGTCGGCGACCGCTCCCCAGACGGGGGCGTCGTGCGCGCGGGCCGCCCGGCGGAGCTCGACGATGGTTCGGACGAGCTCGGAATTCTCCTTAGGGATGGAAGGGGGCATGCGCGGGACGCCCTCGACCCGGGTGCCCGATATAAGCATTGCCGCGTCGGCGAACGCTCACTCCGCCGGGGCCGGCCTCCGCCGACCGGACGGGCCTTCCGGCCGCTTCCTGTACCCACCAACGATTAAATACGCGCCTCCGCCATCGGCGCGTGAGGCCTGCCCCATGCGCAAGTTCCTGACCGAGCTCCGAGGCAAGACGGTGATGACCAATGACGGCCAGATCTTGGGGCTGATTGACAACTTCGTCGTCGACACCCTCACGGGCGGCATCGCCCACGTCCTCGTCACCCCGAGCGAGGACGTCGAGCAGCGCCTGTTCCAGAACGACGCGTCGGGCCGGCTCGTGCTCCCCTTCAAGAGCATGCGCGCGGTCAAGGACGTCGTCGTGATGGAACTTGGCAAGTGAGCCCGTACCGGACCACTTCATCTCCGTAGTCATCACCGTCCGCAACGAGGAGCGGCACCTGCCGCAGCTCCTCGAATCCCTGCTCGTCCAGGAGCCTCCGTTCGAGGTCGTCCTGGTCGACTCCGAGAGTCGCGACGGGACCTGGGCCATCGCGGAGGAGTACGCTCGTCGGGCCCCGAACGTCGTGCGGATCTTCGAGCGCACCGGCTCGCGCGGGATCGGACGCAACGAAGGGGCGAGGGAGGCCCAGGGCCGGGATGTCGCTTTCATCGATGGCGACTGCTTTGCCGACCGGGACTGGCTCCACCAGCTCCGGGCGGCGCTCTCTGACTGCCCGATCGTCGCGGGTCGGACCGAAACCGTGGGGAAGCCCCGGTACGGACGGCTCGAGCGGGTCGAACTGTTCCAGAGCGGGTTCGACGTCACCTACCCGAGCTGCAACCTCGCCTACCGCCGGGCGCTCTTCGAGCAGCTGGGCGGCTTCGACCCGCGCTTCATCACGGCCGAGGACATCGACCTCAATTTGAGGGCGGTGCGCTCCGGGGCTCGGATCCGCTTCGTCCCCGAAGCAGTCGTCTACCATCACATGCGGACGACCTTCGTCCGCTTCCTCTACCAGGCGTTCTGGAACGGCTATGGACGCAAGCAGCTGACCGAGAAGCAGGGGAGCCTCTGGGGCCGCTACCGGGTCCGGCGACTCCTCACCGGCCAGCAGGGCGTGGTCGC
>Ga0187770_10000409_pt1 | contig 20851 bp, 17 predicted proteins | sample 0116_SJ02_MP02_2_FD_133154 | JGI IMG/M metagenome (GOLD analysis project Ga0187770, IMG submission 133154) | Tropical peat soil microbial communities from peatlands in Department of Meta, Colombia - 0116_SJ02_MP02_20_MG | ecosystem: Environmental > Terrestrial > Soil > Wetlands > Peat | place...
GACCAGTGCTGGCACGCGAAGACCTTCCCTGTCCTTCCGAACCCCGTCTGAACTTCGTCGACCACGAGGGGAACGCCTTCCTCTCTACAGATTGACGCGACCCTAGGCAGAAAAGTGTCAGGGGGCACTATTATCCCGCCTTCCCCTAAAATCGGTTCGACGACGACCGCAGCGACATCGCCTGCCGCATAGTTCTCTATCGCGTCTCTAATCTCATCCGCGCAACGCTTGCCGAACTCTCCCTCCGAAACACCTTCGCCGTACCTGTAGTAGTATGGCGACTGTGTGTGGACAACACCCGGATAGTTCGCGTAGTTCCCTAGGTTGGCCTTGAACTTCCTCTGACCTGTCAGGGACAGCGTGAGGGAAAGCCTCCCATGGAACGAGCCCTTCAGGGCGACAACGGTGGCCCCGCTCTTTCCTCGCGAACTAGCGTACAGCTTGGTGATCTTAACAGAGCCGTCGACAGCCTCAGTCCCGCTGTTGCAGAAGAACGTCTTCGAGAGCTCTCCCGGCGCGATGGAAGAAAGTTTCTGGGCGAGAGTTGCCTCCAGTTCGTGGTAGTAGTAAGCCGACACATGCATGAACTTCTTAGCTTGCCTCGCTATCGCCCCGACAACCTCAGGATGGCAATGACCGAGATTGTTGGTGCTTATTCCCGAGAAAAGGTCGGTGTATACTCTGCCATCTGCATCCTCAATCTTCACTCCTCGCGCCCTGGCGACGACTATCTTCTCGCGAGGTGGAAGGCAATCGAGGACGTAGCGGTGGTCGAGAGCATAGAAGGTTTCGCTCATGGCGGCAACTTCGCGTAGAAGGCTTATACCGCTTTGCTCGCGTCTCCAGTTTCGGCTAGCATATTCACTTCATCCGGCAGGGCAGCGCGCGAGTTCGATCGACTGGCAAACGCCGAGCAACATAGGAATCAACATCGGCGTCGCGGCACCATCAGCTTTCTACCCATTCGGAGGGACGAAGGATTCCTTCTTCGGAACATTGCGCCCCCAAAGCAGACACGGTGGAATTCTTCACAGACGAGAAGGTCATACTTTCGCGTTGGTAAGGAAAATAGTTGAATACGCTGGAAATCTTTAAAAGCCGAACGCGGAGCGCATTTCCTAACATATTGGCATTCCAAAGCGGTAGGAAGTACCGCTTGAAGCAGTTGGAGCCAGAGAGTCAAACTCCGCTTCCAAATTCAGAGCCTGATAGAGCATTCGCTGCCCCCTTCGGGCTGATCCCACTCGCAGTTCCATACGAAGACTCTCCCCCAGAGGCGAGAATACTGAACGCAGTTGCGGTTGGGCTCGTAAGGGAGGGGAGGAACGATGTCGCCCTTGAGCTGGGAATCCAAAAGGCGGACTTCGCTAGGGCACTGCGCTCGCTGAAGAACGAAGGCGCAATCTACGTCGGCGCGGGCGGAAAGTACCGACTCAGCTTCCACACTTCTAACTTCCCTAACATCGTCGCGAAGTAGGATCGTGCTACAGCTACCGAGAGCCTCAGCCCGCTTCGGTTGCTTTCATCTCCGCTTCATGCAGACGACTAGTCCATCGCATGGTATTTCGTGAAACGAAGCAGGCCTGCTCAGGGTTACGCACACCCTACGCCGTATTATTCGCAAATCGACTCACACAAGAAAGAGTTAATACGACTACGGGAGGGAAAAATACGTAGGTTCTCGGCCTTGGTTGTCGATAATCCTGGCGAGACCGACGCTCGCCAGACTCTGGCGCCCGGGATAAGCAGCCGGCCACCTGAAGCGGCCCGCCCTCCGGAGGAGAGCGGCAATGGCACAGTGCTTGACATCAAAGACTTGACGATCGATTTCGTATCTGTTGACGGCAGAGTGAGAATCCTGAACGGGGTATCACTGAACGCGAAGAAGGGCGAGGTCGTCGGCATCGTAGGCGAGAGCGGCTCTGGCAAGACTACGTTGGGTCTGGCGATCCTCGGACTCCTGGATTCCCCGCCTGCCGACATAGTCAGCGGAACTGCCTTCTTTGAAGGCAAGGATCTTCTAAAACTGAAGCCAGCAGAGTTAGAGAAAGTCCACGGCACTGGAATAAACATGGTCTTCCAAGAGCCGCTCGATTCCCTCAACCCAGTGTATACTGTCGAGACCCAAATCGGCGAGGCCTTGAAGGTTCAGCGGAAAAGGCAAGACCCACCGGCCGCCCAGGAAACAGAAGGAGAGACGAAAAACCTGATTACTGATCTGCTAAGAAATCTGTGCATAGATAAGCCGGAAGAGGTTTTGGAACGGTACCCTCACGAACTTTCAGGCGGAATGAGACAGAGGGTAGCAATATCGATTTCAATCATCGAGAAGCCAAGACTGATGATCTCTGACGAACCTACTACGGGTCTCGACGCCTATGTCCAGAACAGGATTCTTGGAATGTTCAGCGCGCAGAGAAAGGCTGGTGAGACACTCTTGTACATAACACACGACCTGACAATTGCCTCTCAGATTTGCGACAGAATATACATCATGTACGCTGGAAGAGTGATGGAAGCTGGAGAGACGCGCGGTGTCCTTCAGGAACCCCTACACCCCTACACAAGCACCCTGGTTGCATCAGTGCCCCAGGGATTCGAAGACGCACCGCCTTTGTCGGTTCAACTGGGAGAGCCTCCCGACCTTAGGAACCTCCCACATGGGTGCAAGTTCAACCCCAGATGTCCGTACGCAAAGGACGTTTGTAAGGAAACGGAGCCGAAACTGGAGGAGATTTTCTCAAGGAGGTACGCGGCCTGTTGGAGAGTGGATAAGGAACTTGGGAGATTTAGTTGAGGTAGAGAATCTCACTGTGGCCTTCAGGTCCAAGAGGAGAGAAGGCCTCTTTCGCAGCGGTCCATCGTTGAAGGCTTTGGACGACGTCTCACTCACCATCGGAGAGAACGAGACCTTCGGGCTGACTGGCGAGACAGGCTCGGGAAAATCCACCTTGGCAAAAGTCCTAGTGGCTCTGTACAAACCAACGTCCGGGACCGTCAGGTTTCTGGGGCGGGAAATCGATTACAAGAACAGGAAGGACATCGCCTTCTTGAGACAGAACGTAGGCATAGTTTTCCAGGACCCCGTCCGGTCTCTGAATCCCTCGCTGACAGTGAAGGAAGTCATAACAGAGGCGCTTATCGCTGCGAAGTCAATCCCCAAGAAGGATTACGATGAAAGAATCAACTTCATAACCAAACTTGTCGGAGTTACCAAGGACTTGCTCCCCCGCCGTCCCAGGGAGCTGAGCGGTGGCCAGAGGCAGAGGATTAGTCTGGCCCGAGCTCTCGTGGTGCCCAAGAAGCTCCTCGTGCTGGACGAACCGACGAGCGCACTCGATGTTTCAATACAGGCGCAAGTCCTGAACACTCTCAAGAGGCTCAAGTCAGAGCTCAACATGTCGTACCTTTTCATTACCCATGACATCAACGTAATCAAGTACGTTAGTCACAGGCTCGGGGTCCTGTTCTACGGGAGGTTGGTGGAGGTGGGAGACACTCGGACCGTCGACACCGAACCGAAGCACCCCTACACCCAAAGCCTGATTTCGCACGTCCTAACACTCAAGAAAGTCGGCTTGCAGGAGGCCGTCGTCTCCGAGCATAGACCAGCGCCCTCCGGCTGTCGGTACCGCATAGTCTGTCCAGCTGCCTTCGAAAGGTGCGCGGCTGTGCCCCGCTGGGTGAATCTCGGATCCGGCCATCTGGTCTCCTGCTTTCTCTACGACCACTCGTCAAAAAAGGAAAACGGGGCCCTCCTTCCCACAACTGCGGCCATGGGTGGCGACCTGCGGGTGCCACCCCACGATCCCTCATAAGAGAACACTCCCTGGCCTGTTGACGGCACAGCGTATGTTTTCTATTGGGTTTTCGTTTCGATTTCTTTCGCAGGCATGTTCCTGATTAGGATGTGAGGCCTGAGTTTGACGTCCAATGACTCCCTGATTCCTTCCCCGAGGAAGCTGAATCCTGCCACGATTGCAGCCACAACCACAGCGGGTATGATAATCTGGTACGGGTACAAGAAGAGATTGTAGGTAACGTTGGACACCATCATTCCTAGCTCTGGCGCGGTGGGGGGTATTCCTACGTTCAGAAAGCCAAGAGTCGACAGAGTCAGGAGTGCAGACCCGACGTCGAAGGTGGCATAGACGAGAATAGTGGGCAGGACGTTGGGAATGGCATCCTTCCTGACTATGTAGAAGAAGGATGAGTTCAGTGCCTTCGATATCGACACGAAATCTTCGGCAGCAATCGCAAGGACGCCTCCCCTCACCAGTCTGACGTATGGGGGCCACCAAACGATAATCATAGAGAAGGTGACATTCACGAGGCTGGGGCCTAAAGTCGCAGCGATAGCCATGGCCATGATCATCGTAGGGAACGCCATGAACAGATCAGTCAGTCTCATTAGGACCTCGTCCAGCCACCCTCTGAAGAAAGCGGCCAGGGTACCCAGGACGATTCCGATGGCCGCCGAGAGACCCACCGTTATGAGGGGGATACCTACGTCGATTGGCAGAGCCGTTATCACTCTAGAAAGCATGTCTCTTCCAAGAAGGTCTGTTCCAAACGGATGTGAAAGAGACGGGGCGAGATTCGCTTGACCAAAGCTGGGCTGATACGCACTGTAAGGAAGGATTGCCCCAGAACTTACGATCTGAGCTATAGTAACGACAAGGAAGACTGAAACGGTCACAAGACCGAACATGGAGAGCGAGTTGGACGTGATGAGTTTCCTCATACTCGCGGCTCCTGTGCTCAACCTTCTGAGCCTCCCCCCTCTCCCAGGGCGATTCGAGGATCAAGCAACGAGTAGAAGACATCTGCTATGAAATTTGCTACGATTACACCCAGCGTGAAGAGCAAAACGCATGGAACCAGTACAGGGTAATTTATGGAGACTATCGCCTGATATGTGAAGTAGCCTATTCCAGGCCACGCAAAGATCTCTTCAATGACGATGGTTCCAGATAACAGGAACCCAAACGTCACCGCTATGATGGTGTTCGTATCTATCAGAGCGTTCCTAAGTATGTGGTTCCTCCTCACCTCTCCTTCCGCCATCCCCTTGGCACGCGCGGCTTTCACATGTGTAGACCATCTAGCGTTCAATATCGACGACCGCATTATCCTCGCCACTAACCCGAAGTCAAGCAATGCCAGAACGGCAGCGGGCATGAAGACGTGTTGAAGGCCAGATAGGAACGCCGGGCCATTCAGCTGGATCAGTGCGTCCAAGATGTAGATTCCCGTGATGTGGGCGGGTTGGTTTGCTAAGGTCAGCGAGTACATGCCACCGGACGGGAAAAGAGGAAGGTAACTTGAGAAGACCAGTATCGCAAGAAATCCTCCGAGATAATAGGGGGAGGACCAGGTGGCAAGGTAGAAAATCCGTATCGCGTGGTCTATCTTGGTACCAAAGTGCATCCCCGCGAAGTAGCCCGACGCCACCCCGAGGACTGCTATCATAACCATGGAGACAAGGACGAGTTCGAGTGTGTTCGGGAAGTAGAACGCCATCTCGGAGATGATTGATTTCCTAGTCTGCGGGTCGGTGCCTAAATTGCCTGTTACGTACGACTGAAGGAAGTAGTAAAGCTGATCATACCAGGGCTGGTTTAGATGGTATCTAGCCACGACGGCGGCTATAGTTGATTTGCTGGCCCTTGCCCCTGCCCAAAGGTGCGCGGGATCAGGATTAAGGATGTAGGAGATGAAAAAGACTAACAGCATGGCGCCAATTAGGACACCAATAGCGCCAAGGACTCTCCTCCCGAGGTAGGGGAGGAAGTCTCTTAGAGCGATCATTGCTGCCCGCCGCTAGCTTGTGTAGCTTACGGTGTTGTAATACAGGAAGTAGCCCATACCGGACCCGGCCGGATTCGGAATTATGCCCGTGACACCGTTGGCCGTTACGGCCATGAATTCAGGGACATAGAGCCAGATATCCGTGTAGTTCTGGTACATCCTCTGCGTTATGTTGTGAAATGCCTCTATTATTGCTGAACTATTCAGCGCTGTTGCAGCCTGAGTGGTCCAGTTGACGGCCTGAGAATCTACATAGGTGCTCGACCCTATTTCGTTGGTGCTTGTGAAATAGTAAACGTAGTCTATGCTCGCCGTGTAGTCCTCGCTGTAGTAGCCAAACCCCATTGGCGGGACACCTGTGGTCTGGTTTGAGGAATCGATGTCTGTCGCATACTGCCTGAAGGGCAAGGCTGTTAACGTGATTGGTATCCCAATCGAACCCAAATTACTGCCTATGATTTCAGCGGCTCCCTGATCTGTGGGATTGTCGGAGTCGTACAGGAACGGGACAGCTGGAAACTGCTTTCCGCTCGGATTAAGAGTGGTCCCGTTGGGCAGGTGTGATACGAACCCGGCCTGGGCCAGGGAGACTGCAGCTTGGACCGGGTTGTACTGATAGGGGCTCAGCCCCGCTGTCGATTCATTGTAATACTGGAAGCCCGGTGGAACAGGGCCAATCCACTGCTGGGCATGGCCGTTAAACACAATGCGGATGATGTCCTGGTAGTCTATGGCGTAGGCGATCGCCTCCCTGACATCGAGGTTATTGAAGAGGGGGAAAGTCGTGGTATCCATGTACAGATAGTGAACGTCTTCTGACGAGCCGAAGACGATTGGGAGAATAGCCGTCGTGACTCCGGGGATGGGTGACGTGACGTTGTAGTAAGTGACGGGAACACTGATCATCTGAACGGTTCCCGCTCTAAGATCGGCAATGCTCGTAGCCGAGTCCTTGTAGTAGATGACTATGCTATTGAGAATCGCAGGAGCGATGGCATTGTTCAACTGCGACTTCGGAAGGCTGTTCGCCCAGTAATTCGGATTCTTCACCAGACTCACACTCTGCCCCAGCACCCAGGACTGCAGTTCGTAGAATCCAGTACCAAGTGCATTGGTCGTCATGTAGTCGTTCTCAGTTCCTGAGACTACCCCTCCGTGGCTTGCCACGACAGCTGGGTCGACAGCATAAGCCATCGGAGTCACGAGTGTTGCCAAAAATGCCGAGTAGGGGGCGTCTCCGTTGTAACCATAGCCCAGGTTGAACTGAATTGCTGACGCATTCAGAACGACGACCGATTGTTCGGGATTGCTCATGACGGTAAGATTACTCGGCGACGGACTGAAGTAATTGATTGAATTCAACATCGTGTCCGTTACGTTTAACGTCACTCCGTTTCCCGCGGCAAGGTTCTGGCTTAGGATCCAAGATGGTGATTGGTCCATCACTATGGTCCTGTAGACAGAGTACCACATGACATAGGCGTTGAACGGGTCACCATTGCTGAAAGTCACGTTGGGTCGTAGTATGAATGTGTAGTTCATGCCGTCGGGTGAGATGGTCCACGCACTAGCGAGCACTCCTTCGTAGGTTGTGTAACTGCTGCCATTGTACGTCAGCAGGCCTTGATAGATCTGTTCGACAACTTCCCAGCCGGATGTCTCGTACGTCACGGCAGGATCCAAATAATCGGGCTCGGTCAACTCGTCTACCTGGAGCGAGGTCTTAGTCGGACCAGTCTGTGACGTAGATGTCGTGGACGATGAGGACGAAGTGGAGGAACTCGTTGAGGTCGTAGAACTTGACGTCGTGGAACTCGAAGTCGTAGAACTTGTAGATGTCGTAGAGCTCTTGCCAGATACAAGACCGAAGTAAATACCAACTGACGCAACTAGAATAACTACTATTAACACAATCCCAAGAATCGTCCTTGAAACTGCTCTCTTTCGAAGAGGTTTCAATACGACCAGGAACCGGAATTTAGCCTCCTACGGTATTTACGCGTTTGGCCAAATCTGGCGATGATGCAGAAACTGCTGTAGTCGAGAGCTTTCGGGAGTCTCGACGTTGCTAAAGTCGGCCGGAGAGGTCACGAAGGTCCAGTCAATTCATGGGATCCGCGCGGCTCATCCGTTCTTGATCTTCGTAGTCTCCGTCCTCGACGCGCGCGTGTCGACCCCGTTAAGGCCGAGTTCCCTCAGTATCGGGAGCGGGTCCAGGCACTCTGGGGGAAGGACCCCTTTCTGCTTTATCTTCCCCTCCGCCAACATTCTCACAAACACGGCGGGCACGACTCCGGTAAGGAACGACGTCCCGTTTTCATGCATCGCCCTGTAGGATCCCTCATGTGAAGCCATGGTGCCCAGCTTGTAGGCCACGTCCATGTTCCCCTTCTTGCCCTTGACTTCTACCACGATGCCGGTGTTACCATTCACCGTTTTCGAAACCGACACTGGCGTTGGAATCACCGAATTGAGCACTTCTATGGGCGCCACCTTCGAGCCTCTGATCTCGACGGGCCTGCTTTCAAGCAACCCCAGCTTCTTCAGGGTATGTAGAGTGGCGACGAATTCATCTGCCAGGGCGAGCTTGAAGTCTACGTAGCTGACGCCTTTTCCTATGTATTCGGGCAGTGTCATGACTTCCTCGTGGTCAACGAGGTAGACAGGCTGTGCTCCAATCGGCTCGGGAAACTCGTACAGTTCTCTCCCGCTCAGGGGAGGAGAGGACACTCTCCTTCCGTCCACGAAGGTGCGCGGGGAATCAAGAATCTCGGAAAAGAAAACCTCGGGAGAGAAGAGCAGCATGAATTCGTATTTGGAGCTTGATGAGTTCTCGCCGTCTCTGATCCTGATTTCTTCCACCGTCGTCAACCTGTCAGCCGCATACCTTGCGTAGATGTTTGATAGTCCTGGGTCCTCGCCCAGGCCGGGGACGGCGAGCAGTTCCGAATCTTTCCAGGCCTTGTCCTCGGCAAGTTGTTCGATAAGTCCATTGCCTGCCAGGTCGACGTAGTTCGCACCGTTCGCAAGAGATAGGTCCATCATCTGATGGTTGAATCTGGGATGGCCTGCGTTGATTATTGCGTCCTTGCCCTCGATGGCGGCTTCCAGCTCTTCCTTGTTATTTGCATCGATTTTCACAACTCTGGCTTTGCTGGGTGCCAGCTTCGCTATCTCGAGGGCATGGGCAGTGTTCTTGTCAGCCATGGTCACGGACTCGATCGCCTTACCTTCGAGTAGGACCTGTGCAATTACGGAGCCTACGGCGCCCAGCCCAAGGACTAGGGCCTTCACGCTAAATCGAGGTGGACTCCCGTCTGGGCTTAATACACGAGCCCTCTAAGGGCTTAGGGTCAAGAGTTATAGTCGCTATGACAGGGCGGCCGCCTCATGGATGTTCTAGTTGTCGGCGTTGGGTCGGTTGGCTCGGTAATAGCTCAGTACCTCCAGCAAGACAGTTCTATTGGCTCTCTTACTTTAGCAGATAAGGACATTTCTCGAGCACGCAGCATTGCCGGGAAACGCGGAAAGACAAAGGTGGAGGCTGTCAAAATAGATGCCAGCGAGCCCAAGCAACTGGAGAGCCTGATGGAGGGAAAGGGCATCGTCGTAAACTCTGGCCATCCCATCTTCAATGAACCTCTGATGCGACTCTCTAAAGAACTCGGCATCGCCTATGTCGACCTGGCAAGCAGTAAGATGAAGGATCAGCTGGCTCAAGACAAAGAGTTCCGGGAAGCAAACACTCTCGGTGTCGTTGGGATGGGAGAAGACCCGGGACTATCAAACATCTACGCAAGGTATGCGGCTGACAGGTTGACGACGGTGGAAGAAATCAAGGTGCGAGATGGAGAATTCTCTGTGAGCAAGCTGCGGGGCTTCGTGCCCCTCTTCTCTCCGGAAGTCTTCTTTGAGGAGGTCCTTATGGAGGCCATCATTTTTGCTCACGGCCAGGTAAAGCACCTTCCGCCCATGAGCGAGAAAGAGGTGTATGACTTTCCTCCACCAATGGGGAGACAGACGGTCTACGCTTTGGAACACGAGGAGGTGCAGACACTGCCATACTACATCAAGAAAGGCGTCCAGTATGTAGACTTCAAACTGGCTCTCTCTGACGAGTTCGTCAGCAACGTGAACCTTCTAAAGGAATTAGGATTGCTCAGCACGAAGCCCGTCAATGTGAAAGGAACGCACGTCCGACCCTTCGATGTCTTCGTAGCGACCCTCCCTATCCCTGTCTCAGTGGCTTCTGCGCTGAGCGGTCACGCGGGGATATCCGTTGAGGTGAGCGGGACTTCTCGCGGGAGAGAGACCAAGTACACCCTGAGCACCCAGATGTCTCATGAGGAGGCATACAAACGGTTCAGGTCGAACGCCACATCCTTCCTTACTGGAATAGTGCCGGCTGTCTATGTCTCGACCTTCGCCAAGGGGAAAATCAACCAGAAGGGAGTCATCCCAGCAGAGATGTTGGACGCAGACCTGATGCTAAGCGAGTTGTCAAAGGCTGGCGTCAAGACGAGTCTATCTAAGTCCGCAGAGGAAACAATCACTGCTTGAGCCCGACAAAGGGCGATAACGCGAGAAGCCGACTACGAAAGCCGCTTGAGGGCTTCCTCGAACGCCTGGACTGTGGTGGAGATGTCTTCCTCGGTGTGTACCGTCGAAACTGCGACTCTCTCGTAGTTGTCAGGGTGCAGGTAAACCCCACCGTCAAGCAGCAGCTGGTGGAGCGTCCGGAACTTGTCCCAGTCAATCAGGAGACTTTCCCTGTAGTTTGATATCTTGGAGTGTTTCGTGAAACAGAGCGAGAAAATCCCCGGTACGCTTTGTATGCATGCTTTCTGCTTCGTAGTCTGAACAGCATGGGACAGACCTGCTGTGAGCTTCTCTGTGTTCTCCTTCAGGGTCTTCAGGGCACGGTAGTCGTCCGCTGCAAGGACTTCCAGATTCGCCAAGGTGCCGGCAAGTGTCAATGAGTTTGCGAAGTATGTTCCTCCATAGGAGACCTTTCCGGGGGCGAGGAGGTCCATGTACTCTTTCTTGCCCGACAGCGCGGCGATTGGGAGACCCCCTCCCAGCGCCTTCCCCCAAGTGGAGAGATCTGGAGTCACGCCGTAAACTTGTTGAGCTCCGCCAGGCGCCATTCTGAAGCCTGTGATCACTTCGTCGAAGATGAGAAGAGCATCGTTCGAGGTAGCAATCTCCCTGACCGCCTTAGGGTAGTCTGCTTCTGGGGGAATCACGGTCGAGTTCGCCATTACAGGTTCCATGATTATGGCTGCGATCTCATTCCTGTGTCGCTTCATTATCCTCTCCAGCGCCTTCGCATTATTCCAGGGCGACACCACGACAGTGTCGAGGACCATTGACGGTATCCCTGCCGAGTAGGGAAGAGACCTTGGATATTCTTCCATTCCTGCTACGACAGGAGGTGCTTCGACACTGACCATTGCGTAGTCGTGCTGTCCGTGGTAGTGGCCTTCGAACTTCAGTATGGTGTCCTTTCCTGTGGCTGCCCTAGCGATTCTGATCGCGTTGCTTGTCGCATCGGCCCCGCCATTGGCGAAGACCACCATGTCTGATGTGGGAACGAATTGCTTGAACTTCTTCGCGAGCTCAACTTCGAGTTCCGTTGGCGCGCCGAACATCATCCCTTCCTGTGCCTGTCGCCTAATTGCTTCGACTATCTTCGGGTGGGCGTGACCGTTGATGAGAGCGCCGTAGCCGAGGAGGTAATCCGTGTACGTGTTGCCGTCGACGTCGGTAATCTTGGACCCAGCCCCGCTTTGCATGTAAAGCGGGTATGGCTCGTAAGAAGCCCACCGAATGATGGAACTGCAACCGCCTGGGATGAGCTGGACGGCTTGCTCATGCAGCGCTGCGGTTTTTGCAGTGCTGCGAACCTTGGAGGCGGCTACTGTCGGCGTAACGACTTCCTGTTCAGGGGAATGGCTTGTGGAAGACAAGCGGTCACTCTCCTCTAGGCTCCTCCGTTTCCATCCTGGGAGTTCCTCTTGTGCTTCTTGCCCAGGCGCTTCCTCGATACGACCTTTAGGCGGATCAGAACGTAGTTCCCTTCCTCAATTCGGAGCAGCTTTCGTATCTCTTCAGGAATGGTGAGCCTCCCTCCCTTAATGACCTCAGCAATGAAAGGCATTTCTTCCTCAGCAACTGTTTCCGCCAATGACATTCTAACTCTCCCCCACTTGCGGTGTTATCTAGAATTGTATAAAAATGTTCTTTTCCTCCGTATTTATACGTTGACCGCTGTTTTGCGACTTCTCACGTATCCCGTAATGCGTTCTATGCATAATTCCTACTATTACACCGATTTTCGGAGCCCTAATACGTTTGGGATGAGCTTTGGGTTCGTCATCAGGTCTGGCACACCTCGAAACGCTTATCTCAAGCAGAACGGCTTCCTCACCTGATTGCTATGCTCGCGACTCAGCAACGAATGATGGTTGGGGGAGAGTGGGTCTCGGCGACCAGCGGCGAGACCTACGACGTTCTGAATCCTGCGACCGCCGAAGTCATGGCCAAGGTGCCGAAGGGAGGCCGGGAAGACGCCTCCCGGGCTGTTGACGCTGCGAGAGAAGCGTTCGACAAGGGACCCTGGCCTAGGATGACTCCTGCCGACCGAGCGAAAATTATCTGGAAAATTGCGGATTTGGTCGAAGCTGACATCGACAGGCTTGCCATGCTTGAGACCATGAACCAGGGCAAGACAATCAAGATGGCCCACGACAACGATTTCCCTACTGGGATTGACAACATCAGGTTCATGGCGGGGGCGTCAAGGAATCTTGAGGGGAAGGCGGCTTCAGAATACACGGGGCTTGGCACCACCATATTCAGGAGGGAACCTGTGGGCGTCGTGGTATGCATCACCCCTTGGAACTACCCCTGGATGATGGCGGTATGGAAGGCAATCCCCGCCCTCGCTGCAGGGAACGCGATCATAATCAAGCCCGCCAGCGTGACACCACTGACTACAATTGAGTTCGCGAAGCTAATGGAGAAGGCGGGCGTCCCGAAGGGGGCCGTTAGTGTCGTGACTGGCCCTGGCTCGACGCTCGGAGAAGCGCTTGTGACTCATCGGGGTGTGGACGTGGTGGGCCTCACGGGGGACACAGTCACAGGAAGCAGAATAATGGAACTCGCCTCTCCCACAGTCAAGCGGCTCCAGCTTGAGCTGGGAGGGAAGGCGCCCTTCATCGTTCTTGAGGATGCGGACATCGAAGCTGCCACGGAGGGGGCAGTGGTGGGTGGCTACGTCAACGGGGGCCAGGACTGCACTGCAGCGACCAGGGTCTACGTCCACGAGGCCATATACGACCGATTCATGAAGCGTTTCATTGAGAAGGCGGGCAAGATACGAATCGGAGATCCCACAAAACGTGACGTGGACATGGGTCCCCTCGTCTCTGAGGCACAGCGCCACAAGGTGGAAGAGATGGTCAGAGTTGGTCAGAATGAGGGAGCGAAGGTTGTCATCGGAGGGAAGCGCCCATCTCTCCCTGGTCCCATGAGCAGAGGATTCTACTATGAACCTACCATCTTCACCGGAGTTCACCAGAACATGCGAATATGCCAGGAGGAGATATTCGGGCCCGTAATCTGCGTATCGACAATAACATCATTCGAGGATGCGATAGAGAAGGCAAACGACGTAATCTACGGGCTTGCCGCGTCCGTCTGGACGAGAGATGTGAGCAAGGCCATGAAGGCCGGAACGCAACTGAGATTCGGGGATGTCTGGGTCAACGACCACCTCCCACTGGCGTCAGAGATGCCGCACGGCGGGTTCAAGCAGAGCGGCCATGGGAAAGACCTGTCCGCCTACACATTCGATGACTACACCCAGGTCAAGTTCGTGTACATCGACACGACAGACGCGGTCCGGAAGCCCTGGTACTATACAATCTACGGCGACTGAATCGGTCACCGGGATACTAGTCCCAGACAAGGCAACAGCGGGCAAGATCTCGCCCATTAGAGTGCCCGAGGATTGGCCCTATCCTACCGTGATGCCATGAGCAAATCGAGTCCAAACGTTTAATCCAGCGTCCGCCATCCTCCTTGGGCGATTGTCAAGTACTGAGACGTGGGAGCTGCTGGGTCTGCTTCTCACCTCAGGTGGATCGGCCTTTGGGATGATTTATGCCGCCCCTGATCTGGCTAGCCTGTCGCTCGGTCTGAGGGCGCCAGTAACCTTCTCCATCAGCGCCGAAGCTGCCTTGGGGCTTGCGGGCCTGGCCCTGACGGCCCTAGGTTCGCTGGTGGCGATACTGATGGGTCAGCTCAAGCCTCCGAAGAATAACATCGGTGCACCTCTTGTCATATGGACAAATCTTGTGGTCTTGGTTCTGGGTGATGTCTTGTTCTACCTAGGGTATCTGGCGGGCACTGACATACTCGTAGGATTGGTTTCGGCTGGCCTAACGACAGCCAGCCTCCTTATCATCGCGGGAAGACCTCGAGCCAGCCCGCCACCAAGCTAAACTCGAGCCTGTTCCTGCTTGCATGGCATTCCGTTGGAAAGGCCATCACAATCGCCATGGCCCTAGTCCGCAAACAGATTCTGCATCTACAATCCTTAAACAGAAACTAGGCCATGAACGCAGGGAAGCATGGACAGGAAGAGCCTGAGTCTCTTGAGCAGCAACTTCAATGCGTACATCCTGCCCCTTCTAAATGAGGGCGACCCTGGGGATTACCATGTGATTTGGGAGTTCCAAAAGCTGTTCCACGCCAAGAGGTTGGAGATTGTGGCGGCCGAATCGAGAAGTGCAAAAGATCGAAGAGAATCGTCACAGGATGGATGAGGTTCGGCAGAGCCGTGGAAAAACAAGTCATACTCGTCTCCGGCGACTAAGAGACCAGCTTCTACCATCGGAGCCAGGATCTCAAAGCCGGGCCGACGCTCGCCGAATCATTCGAAATATCGAATCAGAACTTGTAAATAACCAGCCCAGTTCGCAGAACCAATGGAGCTTCACAGCTCCACAGAATCCGTCTGCCCGGTAGATGCAGAGAGAGGAGACTGGAGGAAGATAGAGGCGAAGCTATGGATTGACCGCTCAACAAACGAGATCTGGATGACAAAGCACTGCGACCGCCACGGCGACTTCCAGGACCTTATCTCCACGGACGCCAACGACTACCTCAGAGCTGAGAAGTTCGCTCAGAAGGGACAGGGAGTCCAGAACCCGATTTCCTACACCGACGGCGAATGCCCGTCCCGCTGTGGTCTGTGCTTCGAGCACGAGTCGAAGACAGTCCTCGCGATAATCGACGTGACCAATAGGTGCAACATGAGATGTCCTGTCTGCTTCGCCAACGCGGGGACTGCCGGTTATGTGTACGAGCCCACCATCGAGCAGATTGACAGGATGCTGGAGACCGCGACAAACGTGAACTTTCCCAAGGGAATTCATGCCCTCCAGCTTTCAGGAGGCGAACCGACAGTAAGGGAAGATCTCCCGGAAATCGTCAGGCTGGTCAAACACCACGGCATCAACCACATCGAAGTGAACACCAACGGGCTGAGGGTAGGAGACCCGCAGACTGGAGCCGACTACCTGAAGACACTCGTGGACGCGGGAGTCTCTACCCTCTACCTTCAGTTCGACGGGCTTACCCCAGACCCCAGACTGACAGCCAGGGTTCCGGGCACAGATGAAAACGGCAGGTCCATGTCCGAGGCGGGCAGGATTAGACTCGCCGAATACTACACGGAGCGCCAGCTGAACGTCGCCAACAGCGCAAGGAGGGCAGGGTTCAGGAGTATCGTCCTTGTCGTCACCCTGCAGCGCGGCTTGAACGACAACCAGATGGGTGACATTCTGAGGTATGCCGGGGAGAACTCTGATGTCGTGAGGTGCGTTAACTTCCAGCCAGTTTCGATGGCTGGGAGGATGGACAGGAATAAGATACGAGAGGTGAGGATAACCAACGCAGACGTTGTGAACGGGGTCGAAAGACAGACCGGCGGTCAAATCAAGGCCAGCGACTTCTACCCGATTCCCGTCGAGGTGCCTCTGGCTAGTTACATAGAGCTCGTCAAAGGCAAAATGGACCACTACGACAGGTTCTCAACCCACGCTCAGTGCGGAAGGGCAACTCTCGTCTACGTCAACAAAAAGGACGGCAAGGTGACCTTCGAGCCCATAACAAGGCACATGAACGCAGACGGGCTCTACTCTTCGCTGGACAAAGCGGGCAGGAGCAGTCGGTTCGTCGGTACCCTGCGTGGGTTGTCCGGCGTCCTCAGGCACACTGACTGGAGGATGAAGCGGGACATGATTGGTCCAATCCTACTGAGGGGGAACTACGAAGGAACAGGGGAATTCATGAGGAAGGTCCTGATGATAGGGGACATGCACTTCATGGACACCTACAACTTCGACTTCCAGAGGGTCCACAAGTGCGCCATCCACTACCTGGTCCCCGACGAGAAGTTCGGTGCGAGGGTCATCCCGTTCTGCACAATGAACAACTTTCACAGGGCGAGGGTGGAGAAGATGCTCGCCACGCCTTTGTCCTCTAGCAGACCGAGATGACTTGGTGACGCCATGTGGCTGACGGCCCCGAAGAAGCAGAGGTCGCCGTCATTGGTGCCGGAATCATCGGTCTAACAATCGCATATCGGCTCGCGAGCCTCAACAAGCGGGTACTTGTAATCGAGAAGGAGGAGGAACCGGGCAGGGGAATCACATCAGGGCAGGCGAACGTCATTCACGTTATCCAGCTCCCCTTCGGCTCTCTGAAGAGCAAACTCGCTAGGAGGGGGAACGCCATGTACAACGACCTCTGCCGGGAGCTTGGGGTCAAGCTGAACCGCGTCCCGTCCCTCCTTGTGGTCAGGGGGTGGCTCAGGCTCCCAATTCTCTTCTTCGTCTACCTCTATCTCAAGCTCGAGCTTCAGGGGCAGTTCAAGATTCAGTTGGTGAGGGGCAAGAGGCTGCGCATGATTGAGCCGCTTTTGGCGGACGGAATCTCAGGAGGGATCGTCGTCAACGGGTACGGGACCGTCGACGCTCAGTCCCTGGTGCTCAAGTTGAAGGAGGCAGCCGAGGAGCGAGGTGCTGTCTTCAGGTTCGGCCGCGAGCTCGACTCATGCACGCGGGACGGAGAGAGCACCCTTCTGAAGACAATAGGAGGAGACGTGAAGGCGGTATTCGTGGTGAACGCCGCCGGGCTCTATTCGGACGACATAGCCAGAATGCTGGGGAGGGACCTTGGGAAGCTCGAGCCTGGTCTTGGCGTGATGGCAGTCTACTCGGGCCTCGGCCTGAAAGCGATAGTCGCGCCGCTCCCCCTGAGCATCGGGTCGAGGACCAAGGGAGGTGCCATAATCCCCGCGACAGACGGCACGACCATCGTCGGACCGACATTGAGGGTCGCCCGTTCCAAAGAGGAACACGGGCACACAGAGGAAGACCTGGCCCTCCTCAGGTCCAAGTTCCGCCCTCTGTTGAAAGAAGAGGGGAAGCTCGTCAGGGTCTACACGGGGGTACGGCCATTGTCCCCGACCCGGGACTTCATCATCGATTTCGACGACACCAAGAAGGCGGTCAACCTCGTGGGCATCGAGTCCCCAGGCCTCACAGCGGCCCCGGCAATCGCCGAGTTGGTCGTCGGAATGATAACGGGGACCAGGGCATGAGCGAGATTCTCTACGCCTGCGTTGACGTGGGCACAACCCGCATCAAGCTCAGCATCTTCGACGAGAACCTGCAGAGGAAGCACGCCGAAGCTCTCCATGTGCCCGTGAGCGCGGACGGCCTCCAAGACGCCGAGGAGCTCTTCCGGGCGGTAAAGAACCTGGCAGACCGGGGGAAGGATCTGGGCGCCAAGTCTTTGGGCCTGGCGACCTACAGGGCTTCCACAGTGGCATGGGACAAGGAGGGGAGGCCTCTCACGCCGATCGTGACATGGACTGACCGTGGCGCTTCGGCCACCTACATGCGGCTCCCTACCTACGTGAAGCTGCTTGGTAGAATTCCTCCCTTCGACCTGATTATATCTCCCTACTCCCCCGTCCTAAAGTTTCTCAGGCTCAGGGAGCTGAACCCATCCGTCGGCAGGGGGAACATGCAGTGGACCGTCGAATCCTACCTGACCTACAGGCTCACGGGGAAGTTCGTTTCTGACGCCACCAACGCATGCCTTAGCGGCCTCGTGGACCCAAGATCGATGAAGGAGATTGGGATGGTGAAATCACTCTTCAATCTCAAGACTGAGACGCCCGAGCTGGTGGAGAACGCTCAGACCATCGGCTCCTACGGTGGGATGGAGTTCAACGCTCTCATCGCAGACCAGCAGGCCGCGAGCATCGCCGAGGGAGCCTACGAAGGAGGTATCGGCAAGGTAACGAACGGGACAGGCACTTTCGTCGACATCCCGACGCTCGGCTTCGCGAGGAGAGGGGCGCTCATACCTTTGGTGCTTCTCAAACACAAGGGGAGGGTCTGGTACGGCGTCGAAGGGTACCTCCCCACCACAGGCAAGGCGGTCGACCTGACGCTGAGAATGGGATTGCTGAAGGACTACTCCGACCTGGAGGTCGAGCCGGGTGGCGATGTCATATTCATTCCTGCGCTGAGCGGCCTGCAAGTGCCCCGCGCCGCCAGTGCGAAGGGGATCATAGCCGGTCTCACGCTGGGGTCTGACAAAGCCGCGGTTGCGTCGGGGCTCCTGAAGTCGATGGCCTTCCACGTCAGGCTCGTCTTGGAGCAATCCGGAGAGCGTCTGAGGATCCTCAGGGCTGACGGAGGCCTGTCAAAGTCTAACGCTCTATTGAAGAGGATTTCTGCTGCTACGGGGGTCGCAGTTGAGAGGGACACGGACCTAGAGGCGACGTCCAGGGGAATTGCGATGCTCCAGCTGGCCGCCACAGGAAAATCCTCACTGGAGGACCTTGCGAGGGTCAAAAGAGAAAGGGAGGCTTTTACCGAGATGGGGAACACGGCACTGGAGGAAGAGTACGAAAAATGGAAGAAAACAACAGCATTGCTGAAGAGCTCGAAGGGGTCCTACCTGGCCGAGTGACGACAGACGTAGGGCCCTACCTGAAGGACTGGTGGCCCCTTACGTGGTTTAGTGACGAGCCTCTCGGGAGCGCCGTAGCCGCGGTAAAGCCAGCGAATGTCGATCAGGTCGCGGCCGTGGTCAACTTCGCATCTGCCCACGGAGTTCCCATCTATGTCCACGGCGGAGGGAGCTCGGTGACGGGGGCCTCAATCCCATCAAAGGGGATAGTCGTCGACATGCAAGGAATGAACCAGGTGCTCGACCTCGACTCGACGAACAGGACGGTAACGGTCCAGGCGGGTGCCAAGCTCAAGCAGGTGGAGGCAAAGCTCGGAGAGAAGGGGCTGTCGCTCTTCCAGTTCCCCCAATCGCTGGAGCTCGTAACGGTCGGAGGCTACATATCGACGCTTGGGACAGGCCAATACAGCAGTCTCTATGGCGGAATCGAGGACTCAGTGCTCAGGTTAGAGGTCGTCCTCCCGACCGGTGAGGTCATCTGGACCCGCAAGCGCGGGGCTCCCAGGTCTTCCGTGGGGCCTGACCTGAGCAGGCTCTTCCTGGGGTCGGAAGGAACCCTCGGCATCATCACAGCGGCGGAGCTCAAGGTCCACAGGCTCCCGAACCACGAGTGGAGGGCAGCCTACACTCTGCCAAACTTCGAGTCAGGGGTCGCAGCCGCCAAGCTCCTCATGGAGCTCGATGTGAAGCCCGCAGTCTGCAGGCTCTACAACGAGGTCGAGTCCGCCTTCCAGTTCCAGGGGGACAAACCGATCATGATGCTGATCTATCACGCAAGGTCGTCGAAAATCCTTGAAGAGGTCGAGGAGGAAGTATCCGGCCAGTTGCAAGGGAGCGCTGCTCCCGCCGACCCGGCCCTAGTCGAAAAATGGCTAGAGAGGAGGTTCAACTTCAGGGACGATATCGAGACCGTGAAGAAGATGGGATACACCCTGGAGACGATAGAGGTCGCAGCGAAGTGGAGCAGGATCGTGGAGATGTATGCAGACATCATGATTAGCCTGTCAAACGTCAAGGGCGTCGCAGGCGTAGGGGCGCACCTCTCGCACATTTACGACCAGGGTGCGTGCCTCTACCTCACCATCCTCTTTGAGCCCAACACGGATGTGTACTGGAGTATATGGGAAACGATGGCCAAGATAACGAGCACTCACGACGCCACGATTTCCCACCACCACGGCGTCGGCATCCTCAAGCGGGCCTACGCCCGAAATGAGGTCCCCGTGGGGCTCCTCAAGAAGCTCAAGCAGGCTTTGGACCCGAAGGGCACCTTAAGCCCAGACAGGTTGCCGTAGGCGACTCAAATCCAACCAAGAAACTGGGCACGCATTGGCTCAACCGTCACCTCCGAGATTTCAGCAAGACTTAGTACGCATACGAATGGAGGCCCGCGCAACCACAGGCCTTAACGGGGTAGAGTGGGACTCGATATGGTAAGGCCATGAACGGCACAACAGAGCAGTCTGGAAGGTTGATTTCAACCCTCACTATCCCGCGGCTGCGCTTCCGAGCCTACGCCCAGTCTGTCCCGGCTTGCTCTACTCGTGTACGTATCCTTCTCTAATCTCGCGCAGGGTCTCCCTTCCCAACCCAGTGACTCCACCGACCTGTTGTCCGGCCAGGTAGATCTTCGCGCTCTCCTCCAGAACCTCCAGCCGCGAAGCCGCGTCATGGAGGTCGTTCCCCAGAGAGAAGAACCCATGGTTCCGAATGCCCACTACATCACACGACCTCAGTGCGCTTCTGACCGCCTTAGCGCCAGCCTCGCCGGGAGCAGCGAAGCCCACGACCTTGAGCTTCCTTACCATGACCGCATGCTCCGGTGTCATTACGGGAATCGATACGCCGGCGGTAACGAGTGCGACCGCCGTCGGCGGGTGTCCATGGACCACAGCTTTCACGTCCTTCCTCAACCTATAGGCCTCTAGGTGGGTTGCGAGCTCACTCGAAGGCTTTCCCTTGCCAATGACCTTGCCCTGCA
>Ga0187770_10000410_pt1 | contig 20848 bp, 19 predicted proteins | sample 0116_SJ02_MP02_2_FD_133154 | JGI IMG/M metagenome (GOLD analysis project Ga0187770, IMG submission 133154) | Tropical peat soil microbial communities from peatlands in Department of Meta, Colombia - 0116_SJ02_MP02_20_MG | ecosystem: Environmental > Terrestrial > Soil > Wetlands > Peat | place...
CCCGCTACCACGCCTATTCCCATCTTCGGGTTCCGCAAGAGGTTCACTTTCCAGCTTCGATTCTACACGTGCCAGGTTTAAATAGTTTGGTAAGCGTGTTTTGGCTCTCTCGATGGAGCAAAAACCGTTTTGCGCAATTTCGGAATAAGCATTTACCCTATCGGATATTCGAAAAGATTTAAAGTGAGAGATAGTGTTGTTTGGATTTAAGGTACAGCAATGGAGGTTGTTACGGTTAAATATTGCGCCTTTGTCGTCGAAGTTCTATTCAAATACACACCAACGAATATTAAGTGCACGTGCGCTCTCAGTGGATTATTCGAAGGCTGATGTAGTAATTGAAGGGTTTGAGCTGTGAGGCGGTTGATTGCTGTCAGACTCGCTCTAAGAGCATCTGCATAGGGGTTAGGATAGGCTTTGGAAGTGTTGATTAACCGGCGCTCTTCGGTAGGCACGTTTCAATTGATATCCACGTTTCCCTTCTTAGTCGTAGATATGATCGTCGTTGAAGATCTGATTTACGGAGGTAAACAATGAAGACTCCATCAGTAACAGTGTTAACGACAACTTACAATCACTCGAAATTCATAGGAAATTGCATTAGAAGTGTTCTTGCTCAAACTTATGATAATTGGGAACAAGTCATTGTGGATGATGGTTCTACGGATAATACTGAGGGAATAGTAAAGGAGTTCGATGACAAAAGAATTGTCTACGTTAGACAGGAACATGTTGGAATTCACAGGCTTTCAGAGACGTATAATCGCGGGTTGAAAGTCGCCAAAGGCGACATCATAACCATACTTGAGGGGGACGACATGTACCCTAAGCACAAACTGGAGTTGCAAATTCACAGTCTTGATGATGGCTCTGTCCTCAGTTTCGGCAACTGTATTCTGATGAACCAAGATGGGAAGTATTTGGGAATGCAGTTACAGCCACAAGATTGTAAACAGTACTTGAAGATGACGGACTGGCTTCGACCATTGCTTGTAAGTGATTATATCACAGCTCTTACGGTAATGATACGGAAAGAAGCATTAACGAAGGTTGGAGGCTTTATTCAGCCTCCCAACACAGTTGCGGTGGATTACTCCACTTTTTTGGAATTGGCTTTGATAGGTAAGTTCAGGTTTGTGAACGAAATATTGGGAATATGGGTGAAGCACGGAGACAACTATTCTGACTCTGAGTTATTCAGTAACGTGGCAGATTCGCTTAGCAACGTTGCAAACAAGTACGTGATACCATTCTGTAAGAAACACGATCTCCCCGTAGATTGGAAGGCATTGTCCGAACAGCGTGGGAGAGAATTGTTTCACATTGCTAGGCATCAACTGTTAAATGGTGAGAGAAAAGAAGCCATGAGAACTTTTAGGCGATCCTTCAAATTGTCTTCAGTTTTTGGCAAATTCAAGTCGTTGGGAGGAATTACTGCATCTTTGATTGGACTAGATTTAGAGAAGATCGCTGGAGGATTTGGAAGACCGACCGAAAGATAGGTGGAAATGTGTTCAAAAGCAAGACAATACTCGTAACAGGCGGAACAGGTTCATTTGGACGGTGGATTCTGAGAGACATTCTTAAAAATCCTGTTGATGAGATACGCATTTTTAGTCGGGATGAAGAAAAACAGCTTGATGTTAAGCGTGAAATTAATGATTCGCGAATAAGATTCTTCATCGGCGACGTAAGAGACTATGACAGAGTAGCTCAGGTTTGCAACGGTGTTGATGTTGTATACCACGCTGCAGCACAGAAGATTATTGATTCATGCGAAGAAAACCCCACAGAGGCATTAAAAACTAACGTCATAGGCACTTGGAACGTGAAAAGAGCTTCTCTTGCTTGTGGAGTCGAAAAAAGTATTCTGATTTCCACGGATAAAGCTGTAAAACCCGTAAACCTGTACGGAATGACAAAAGCAATGGCTGAACGAATATGGACACGCGAGGAAACACGGTCGAACACAAAATTTGCAATAGTGAGATATGGTAATGTTATAGGATCACGAGGTTCAGTAGTTCCGTATTTTAAACAATTGATCAAAGAAAAGAAACCATTACCTATAACTCATCCTGACATGACCAGGTTTCTCATAACTTTAAGGCAAGCCACAGAACTGGTTTTCCACGCGACCAAATACAGCGATGGCGGAGAAATCTACGTTCCTGACCTTCCCGCATGCAAAATCGTCGACTTGGCAAAAGCCATGGGAGGAGAAAAGTATCCTCTCAAATACGTAGGAATAAGACTCGGAGAAAAAATTCATGAATGCCTGATTCAGGAGTATGAGATTCATAGGACCGAGAAGAAAGGAGGTTATTTCCTGATTCACTCTGATCTGTTGCCCAACCGCGAGGATCTGAAGGAAGAATACACCAGCAACAAAACTCGGCTCTTGGACAGAAAAGGAATACGTGGTTTGTTGAAGGAGGCAGGGCAACTTTGAACCTCATCACTGGAGGCTCCGGGCGGCTTGGAAAAGAGCTTGTGAAGGTTTTTCCTGAAGCATTACATCCGACCCGACAGGAACTCGATTTGAACCAGGCAAGCCAAGTGGACAATTTCATGCGCACGCGCAAGCCCGATGTCATAATTCATGCGGCGGCTGTTACAAGCGTTCCCTTCTGCGAAGAGAACAGAAAAGAAGCGTACAAAACCAACGTTGCTGGAACAGAAAATCTAGTGAACGCCTGCAAGCGGTACAATAATACTTGCTATTTTGTATTGCTTAGCACGGCATGCGTTTTCCGTGGCGACGTCGGGGGCTACATTGAGAGTGATTTGCCATATCCCAAGAACTATTATGCTCTGACAAAATTGCTCGCAGAGTTTGTGGCAAAAAGTTCCGGACTGAAGCATCTTGTCGCGAGAACAAATTTTGTTGCGCGCGAAAAATGGCCCTATCCCAAAGCTTTCGTGGACAGGTTTGGCACGTACCTTTTTGCTTCCGATGTGGCGCGCGCCCTCAATTTTGTCATCCAGCAGAACCTCACAGGCATCGTTCATATATGCGGCGAAGAGAAAATGTCAATGTTTGAGCTTGCCAAGATAACCACATCAAACGTCGAACCTATGACTCTGTCAGAGTACCATGGTGTTCCACTGACGGTCGACATGAGTTTGTCCTCAGCTAGATTAAAACCCTTCAAAATAAGCAGGTGAAAACAATGAGTGAAACAATGCGGAATTGGTCCAGAACCACTTGGAAAGGTATCGCCTATGCGCTTTTTCGTCTCCACAGTGAATACAGCGTACCGACTGGACTCGGACTTTGTCTATCGCATTTGTGCAATATTCGCTGTGTCTACTGCATGAGACACAGTTTTCAACCCAAAGCTGGCCCCATGACTCTGGAAAGAGTAAAGACACTTCTCAGGAAGATGCCGTATGTTTCCACGGTCTGCGTAATGGGGCTGTGCGAACCGTTCATGAATCCTGAGACTCCAGCAATCGTCAAGTGGATGAAAAGTCAAGGCTACTTTATCAGTCTCACCACTGACGGAATGGTTTCCCTAACTGGAGAGAAGTTAGATTGTCTTCGCTCCGTGGACGACTTCGTCATTTCCATAGATACGGATGACCCAGAAACCTTCAATTACCTTCGTGGAGGAGCCAAACTTCCGATAGTGATGGAAAACCTGAAGAGAGTCGTGGAAATGAAACGAAGTCTCGGGTTGGGCAAGAATGACAATCCACCATTTCACATCAACGCCGTAATTACGTCATTGAATTTTCACCAAATCCCAGGCTTGATTAAGATGCTGGAGCCGTACGCAGATGATCTCACGTACCTTATGGTCGACCCTGTTTCACGACCAGACTATCAGAGTTTTGAAGAGCCATTAGCAATAAAGCACGATGAAGACTTCGAAGCTAAGATAAGTGAACTTCGGAAGATTGCTGGGCAATCAAAACTACCTGTGGTAGGACTCGACTATATGCTTACCCCTAGCTACAATTGGCGCGATTGCCCTCTTGAATGGTTGAATATTTGGGTTGAACCAAACGGGGACGTCTACAAATGCTACGATTACAGGTACGTCATTGGGAACGTCTTCAAGGAGAATCCATTGATTATTCACAACAACAAGAAGTCTAGAGATTTTCGCAAGAAGCTTTTGACAAGTAACCCGCCTCTTGAGCAATGTCGGTGCTGTAACTTTGCTAGAACAGGGTGGCAGATTAATGGAGTCTATTTGACCAAGTCACGAGAATTCAGCCGAGGAGAACCGACTGGAGTCTACGAAGCAACGAAGCGTGTGTTTCTGTCTCTGTTGAAGAGGCTTTCCTGATAGATGATGTAGATGTTGTTGAAGGACAAGAAAGTCTTGGTGACTGGTGGTTCTGGTTTCATAGGTTCACACATAGTTGATGAGTTGGTGAAGAGAAACTGCGAAACAACGGTCATAGACGACTTCTCAAACGGCCGCGTGAGAAATCTCGAACAAAGCAAGAAATCGATAACTCTCATAGATAAATCAATCACGAACAAGAAGGTCATAGACGACAACGTTAACGTGGACGTTGTTTTTCATGAAGCTGCGTGTAACCTCGTGTCCTCGGTGCGATCGCCAACAACGGACTTAATGGTGAACACGAAAGGAACGCTGAACATCCTCGAAAGCATAAAGGAAAGATCTCGAAAAACCGTCTTGGTGTTTGCCAGCACAGGAAGCATTTATGGCGAGCCTTTGTATTCGCCACAGGATGAGAGTCATCCTTGTCATCCGACCAGTCCGTACGGTATAAGCAAACTGGCGGCAGAACAGTACGTCAATTTTTTCGCGAAAGAATATGGGTTGAAAGTCGTTTCTCTGCGATACTACAATGTCATTGGAACTAGGCAAAACTACAACGATGACGGCGGCGTTGTTCCTATTTTTGTAAGACGCATGCTCAAAGGTGAACCTCCCGTCATTGAAGGTGATGGAACACAAAGTAGATGCTTTACGAGCGTCGAAGACGTAGTGAAAGCAAATATTCTGGCGTATGAAGTTGACAAAGGTTATGGTTTAGCGTTCAACATCGCCACTGATGAAGTCACCACGATAAATGAATTGGCAAACCTGGTTTGTTTTCTCTCAGAAAAACCACTGAAGCCAGTGTATGCGAAGCCGAGAATAGGCGACATACACGATTTTGCCCCGAGCATACGCTTGGCCAGCAATGTCTTGGGATACTCCCCTCAACACAGATTGAAAGACGTACTCCCTCAGATAGTGGAGTGGATGAAATGCGAATTGCGTTTGTAGTGGCCAGAGTTGGAGACGAAAGAAACGTCATCCAAAGACTCTCGCTGGTTCTGGCCGCCGAACTCAGAAAACTCGGTGATACTGTGGATGTTTTCCCCTTTACTCGAGGGAAGCTTTTCAGCTTCTTGTCATACAAGAATCTCAGGAACTACGACTGCGTTCTGGTAGCAAACGTTGGTCTTCAATGTGCCTATTTTTCTATCTACAAGAGATTGCGATTAATCAGAAAACCTTTCATCGCAATTTCGTTTGGTTCAGACATCCGCGCCACTAATAACAGGCTGATAAACCTCTTCAACAGAATAAGCAAGCCAGCTCTTGACCTTTTGATAGTCATAAATCCCGACCTGGTCGCAATAGGCGAGAAACGTGGATACAGGCAGGTTAAGTATGTTCACAGTTGGGCCAGTGCATTACCATGAAAATACTGTTTGTCGGCAGATTAGTTGACTTTAAGGGGCCCATCATTTTCATCAAAGCAGCTCAGTTTTTGAGCCAGAATACTCCTGAAAACCCTCACGAGTTTATCGTCGCGGGTGACGGAGAATTGATGAATGAATGCAAGAAGTTAGCTTCTGGATACAGCAACATCAGTCTTTTAGGATGGGTAGATCAACAAACCGTGAACGACCTGATGGATCAGGCAGATGTCTTCTGCCAGCTATCTCCTTACGAGAACATTTGGGCTGCCTCACTGATCTCTGCTATGAAACACAAGAAAGCGGTAATATGCACCGATGTTGGCTACACGAGGACGTATTTGACGCATAACTACAATGTCTTTCTGATTCCGCCGAATGACCATGTTGTTTTGGCTGAGGCTATCAAAAAATTGGCCAATGACAGCCAGTTGAGGCATATCCTGGGAGAGAACGCACGCTCTTTTGTTCGAGAGAATCTATCTGTTGAGAAAATAACGGGCGAAATACAGCAACTGCTCGTGCAGGTCGTAGAACAGTTCCGCGAAAAGAGAATCAGCGAATGAATGTCAGATTTTGGTAAGGCACCTCGTTGCATCTGCGCAGGGTCTATCGAGCACTCATAGGAGTATTTCCGTTTCTACTAAAAAGCTGTAGATCAGCGCTTTGACAGACCCTGCTACGCATATCGGTATCCTATGTTCTTCGTTAAAGAAGACGAAATCCAAATCGTCTTAAACAACTAAGAATAGCCTGCCAGCAACGCGCCGGTAGCTAGCTTCATTCGTGTGGAACACGAGGGAACTGCAGTTTGGGCAACTGAGCCCTCGCGGTCAGTGAAGAGGTGACGAGTTTTTAGGGGCTGTGGACCCTGGGGCGCAGCAAATCGCATATATAAGGAAGCAGCAGTTTCAACTGGTGCAGATGGAGAAACCTTTGATTACATTGAGAATTGACGTGGACTACCCATACCCATCAAGACTCAGGAGTTTTTTCTACACAGGTCTAGGCGTGAGAACAAGCAAGGAATACCTCAAGAATGCCAAGATAGTTGCAGGAATGATCAACGAATCGCCCCGAAGAATCAAGGCGTACTGGTTCTTCACACCGAAAACTGTTCCCGACAAGAAACTGTTGGCTTCGCTGAACGATGAGAGACACGAAGTGGCGCTTCACATAGTCAACGACCCCTACGGCGAATTGAAGAACTTGGAGGCATTAACGGGTAGAAAAATCCGATATTTCACCATTCACGGAACAGAAAGACTATTCGGAAGACTCATGTGGAGGAGATGGAGAAACTGGGCGCCGAGAATTCCAGAAGGTTTTCCCCTGCAGTCTTTCCACCAATTTTCCACCCTAGGGTTAGACAGACTGTGTTACGCCACCACACTCGATCAAGCTTTGAAAACGGCTGAAGATCACATCAGAAAAGGCGACGTAATTTACTTCCATCCGATATGGCTTTTTCAACGAGGAAGACTGAACCACAGAGGCCCATTCTACGAAGCTTTTAAGAAAATCCTGTCCGTCGACAACGAACTTGAATTTGTGACCATCAACAGAAAACTTGCGCTAAGAATAGCCAGAGACCAAACAGAGTACGAGAGAAACGTCGTTCCAACGGCAGAACTACTGACAAAACTCGGGGAAAGAGGGATAGACGTGTTCACATTCCTCGAGAGAGGTTGGTGTTGTAAAATTCAGGACCCGCAGAAGTCTTGGGTTAAAGCCGATGACAACATTGCACTCTTAACATTGAACGGTTACGATGAATGGTTGAAAAGCATTGGCAAGAAAACGCGCAACATGATTCGAAAAGCAGAAAAAAGCGGCATAAGAACGAGTGCGGCAGAACCGAACGAAAAACTGGCTGAAGGCATGTGGAAAATCTACAATGAAACACCGATACGGCAAGAGAGAGGTTTCCCACACTACGGAACCTCCTTGCAACAGGTGATTAGAGGCATGCTTCCGCGTCCAAACTGTTCCTACCTTGGAGCATACCTCCAAGAGGAGCTTGCAGGATTCGTCCAGCTCCTCTACGGCGACGACATAGCGATCATATCTCAGATACTTTCACTGCAGAAGCATTTAGACAAGGCGGTGAATAATGCACTAGTGGCCAAAACAGTTGAAGTCTGCGCGGGCAAGAGTGTAAAGTGGATCATGTATGGTAGGATGGGAAATCATCCATCACTGGATGACTTCAAAAGAAGCAACGGGTTCACCCGGTTCCAGCTCACCCGGTACTATGTTCCCATGACAAGAAAGGGAAAAGTGGCCATGAAACTGGGCTTATACAAGGAAGTGAAGGACACGCTACCGCAGCCAATCAAGCACATTTTTATTCCTTTTTACAACTGGCTGAGCAGAAACAGAATGAAGGCAAGACTTTACTCAAAACCCAAAATCGTCGCTTAGATTCTTAAGACAGAAGCTCGGACAGAAGGCCGTTCAATTCTTCCTTGTTTTTCAAATCGCGGAAGATGGCTTTGCCGCTTCCGTACAATCGAAAAGAGAATCTTCCAAAGGTCAATTCGAAAACTATCCCGGCGATGGATTTCTTAAGAGTGGCCTTTGCCAAAATCTTCTTAACGGCCTCGTCCTTCTTGTCGAACTTGAACATCACGATAACGTCTTGTTCTTTGCCACACGTGCCTTCAGTTCTAGCCACGTAATCCTCTATCATGACCATTAGAACTGGCCGATCTCCTTCAAGACTTCGGTGAACCTGTCAATCTCTTCACGCGTGTTGTAAATGTAGAAGCTAGCCCTGGCGGTAGAGCTCAGTTTGAACACCTCGTGTAATGGTTGGGCACAGTGGAAGCCGCTTCTCACCATTATGCCGTAATTGTCAAGAAACAGAGCAACATCATGAGAACTAAGCCCTTCGATTCCAAACGGGATTATCCCACACTTGACAGATGTGTCTTGTGTTCCAAATATCTTGGCTTTCTCGCAGCTTTTCATGCGTTGGAGAGCGTATTTTGCAAGAATGCACTCATGCGCTTTCACGTTTTCCATGCCTATTCGCTTGAGGTACCTCACGGCTTCCATCAAACCCACGCCGCCGCAGACGTTTGGTGTTCCAGCCTCGAACTTCCATGGTAATACGTTCCAAGAGATCGAGCAGCGCTTTGTTTTCGGGTTGAAAGAGACTTCTCTTATCATCTCTCCTCCGCCGTGGAACGGCTGCATGCTTTCAAGAATGTCTTTCTTGCCGTAGAGCACGCCTATTCCGGTGGGACCCAGCATCTTGTGGCCGGAAAAAGCAAGGAAGTCAGCGTCCAACTCTTTGACGCTCACTGGCATATGTGGAACAGACTGGGCTCCATCTATGAGCGCCAGAGCGCCTTTTTCATGGGCGACTCTTATCACCCTCTTTACGTCGTTCACGATTCCGGTAACGTTTGATACGTGTGAAAGAGAGACCATCTTGGTCTTAGGTGATATCAGATTTTCAAAGGATTCATAGTCTAAGGTTCCGTCGCTGTTGACTTTACCGTATTTCACGGTTGCATGTGTGACTCCAGAGATAATTTCCCAGGGAACTATGTTGCTGTGATGCTCCATCAACGACACGACGATTTCGTCGCCTCTCTTGAGGTTGCGAAGCCCCCACGCGTAGGCCACGAGGTTTATCGCTTCCGTCGTTCCTCGCACAAAAACTGTCTCTTCCATCCCTTTTGCGTTTATAAACCTCGCAACTTCTTCATGCGCATTCTCGTAGAGTTCTGTAGCTTCTTGGGAAAGCGTGTGGACGGCTCTGTGAACGTTTGCATTGTGGTTCTCGTAGTAATCTCTGATGGCGTCGATGACCTGTTTTGGTTTTTGCGAAGTTGCTGCGTTGTCAAAGTAGACGAGGGGATTGTCGTTCACTCTTCGTTTGAGGATAGAAAAGTCTTCGCGAATCTTGTGGGGATCTAGCACTATTTTTCCTCTGCCGCCTTCATTCTCTTGGAGAGCATCTTTGCCAGTTCTTCCTCTTCCAACGCCTGCTTCTCTTCAAAGCTCGGCTCTTTCTGCAACCAGTTCGGAGAGACCTTTTTCTCATAGTATTTTCTTATAGCCCTCTTGAGCGCTCCAACGGCTAAAATGCCACAGTGAAACTTGACGCTGGGAAGCCCACCCACCGCTTCCGTCACGCTTTGATAGGAAATTTTCCAAGCGTCTTCGAGTTTCATTCCCTTGATCATTTCCGTGACTATGCTTGACGTGGCTATGTTTGCGGCGCAACCGTAACTCTCGAAAGATGCCTTTTCGATAATGTCCTGATCGTTGATTTTCAGATAGAAGGTTATCATGTCTCCGCACATGGGGTTTCCTGCAACTGAAACAACAGTGGCGTCTTCCATCTTTCCCAGGTTTTTAGGGTTTTTAAACAGTTCAAGTATCTTGGGATTGTAAGGTAAGGGTGCACGTGACATACTATTCCGCTCCTGTGGAACCAGTTATTCCTCTTATCCTTTCAACGGCCTGTGGAATAACATCCAAAGCGCAGTTTATCTCCTCTTCGGTGTGATACCTAGTGACTTTCATCAATATGCTGCCGTGAGCTTGGTCAAACTTTCTGCCTATGGCAACAAGAACGTGGCTCGGCTGCAACAGCCTTCTGGAACACGCGCTTCCACTCGAAACGTAGACGCCGCTCAGGCTTAACTCTATCGTTAACGCTTCTCCTTCGCATCTCAAGAAACTCATGTTCGCGTTGTCGGGAACCCTCTTCTGTCCTTTCGGTCCGTTAAGCAGCACGTCAGGCACTCTGCTCGAAATTCCTTCAGTCAACATGTCCCGAAGCTTTCGCAAGCGATTCATTCCTTCTTCAAGGTCTTCGAAAGCCAGCTCAGATGCCCTTGTAAAGCCGACGATTAACGGAGTGTTTTCAACGCCGGGCCAGAGCCTCTGTGTTCCTATCTGGCCTTCCAAGATTTTCTCAACGTTTACGCGTTCTTTCACGTACAAAGCGCCAATTCCGCGAGGCCCTGAGATCTTGTAGCTGCTGAGCGTTGCCAAGTCGACGTTAAGGTCTTGTACATTGAACGGAACCCTTCCGTACGCGTCTGAGGCATCAGTGTGAAAAACTGTCGCAGGGTTCTTGTCCTTAACTATTTTTATTGCTTCCCTTATCGGCTGTATCGTTCCAATCTCGTGGTTTACTGTCGACAAGCTCACAAGGACCGTTTCCTTGTCCACTGCTTCCTTCAACCTCTCAAGGTTTATGAAGCCTTCTTGGTCTACGGGAATTTTCGTCAACGTGAACCCGTTTTTCTGGAGCATTTCCGCAACGTTCAACACGTTTATCGGCTCAATCTCTGAAATCACAATCTTCTTGCCCCTATCCTTCATTGAGGGTGCAGTTCCAAGGAATGCCAAGTTGTTTGCTTCGGTTTCTCCGGGTGTGAAGTTGATTTCTTCGAGCGTTTTGCACCCTGCGAAGGAGGCAATCTTCTGCGCCGATTCCATTATTGTTTCGAAGGCTTCCCAACCAGGCTTATGAGTCAGCGTCGGATTTCCGTATGCACGCTGGTTAAAATAGGGAAGCATCGCCTTGACCACTTCATCGGGAACCCTGCTCGAATTCTCAGCGTCCAGGTAAACGTCACACTTTAAACCTTCATGAGCTTTCAACAGCTCTTTCACGTTCTCAATCATCATGGGCTCAATCCTTCGGCATGCAAATCCATTTCTTCAGTCTTAATATTCTTGCTCTCTAATAGAAAAATCTAACGCAACCAAAACCAAACTTCGAGCTTGCGCAACGCTTTAAATGACCCCAGTGATAACCTGTTGTAACGGAAGACATGGGCGCGGTCGAGTGAAGATAGCGGAACTGCCAATACCCGAAGCTGTCAAAGAATTGACAATCAAATCTGGAATTGTTGAGCTCTATCCGCCGCAGGAAGATGCAGTAAGGGCGGGAGCTCTTGAAGGAAAAAACCTCGTTTTAGCCAGTCCAACTGCTTCCGGCAAAACCTTGGTGGCGGAGTTTTGTGCCCTAAAACAGATACTGGAGAGAAACGGAAAAGCAGTTTACCTGACGCCTCTCAGAGCCTTGGCGAACGAGAAATTTGAAGAGTTCAAGAAGTACATGTCGATAACGAAGAAGAATGGAAGAAAGATAAGGGTTGGAATAAGCACGGGCGACTTCGACAGCACGGATGCTTGGTTAGAGAGGTTCGACGTCATAATTACGACGAATGAGAAAGCCGATTCGCTCTTGAGGCACAGGGCCAAGTGGATGGATGAAATTTCCCTTGTAGTTGCGGATGAGGTTCACTTGTTAAATGAGGCTGAACGCGGACCGACGCTCGAAGTCGTTTTGGCAAGGCTAATGCTCACCAATCCTGATGTACAGATATTGGCCTTGAGCGCAACGATAAATAACGTGGACGAGATCGCTCAGTGGCTCAAAGCAGATTACGTTACGACCGAGTGGCGCCCCGTTGCCCTCAAGGAAGGAGTCCTACTTCATGAAGAAATCCAGTACAGGGACGGAGAGGCCCGCAAGATAGAAAGGAAAACGCGCGATCCAACCTTGAACCTAGTTTTAAACACTGTCAAGACGGGAGGACAGGCACTGGTTTTCGCCTCGACACGGAAAAACGCGGCCGTTCTGGCCAAGAGAATTGCAGGCGAAATCGAGACAGTCTTATCCAGGCCTGCCAAGCGATCACTGGAGCACGATGCAAACCGCATCTTGGCCGCTGGAGAAAGAACGTCGCTCGGCGAGTCACTTGCCGAACTGGTCAAGTGCGGCACTGCCTTCCATCACGCCGGTCTAGGCGGGGGCCACCGAAAGCTGATAGAGGACGCGTTCAGACAGGGAAGAATCAAGGTTATGACCGCGACGCCGACGTTAGCCTTCGGCGTGAACCTGCCGGCCAGAACAGTCGTCGTGCAGGACTACCGGCGATACGAAGCAGGATACGGCTACTACCCAATCAGCGTGTTGGAGTACAAGCAGATGGCCGGCAGAGCTGGAAGACCAAAATACGACAAAACAGGCGAAGCCATACTCGTGGCCAAAACAAACGACGAGGCAGATTATCTGCTGGAGAGCTACGTTCTCGCGAGGCCGGAACGCATCTGGTCCAGGCTCGCAGTTGAAAGGATAATGAGGACTCACGTACTGGCCACTGTCGCGGCGGACTATGCACACACCGAGCGTGGCATCTACGAGTTCTTCGGCAAGACTTTCTATGCTTTCCAGTACGACGTCAACGCCATCAAGGGCATAGTAGCCAAGATTCTCAAGTATCTCTATGATGAAGACATGATCGAAGTTTTCGGCGAAGACATCAACGCCACAAGGTTTGGGAAGCGCGTCAGCGAACTCTACGTCGACCCGTTTTCGGCTGTCATAATCCGCGGCGCTCTAAGGCAAGAACCCCCACTCATCACAGATTTCAGCTTGTTGCAGATGATCGCCCACACTCCCGACATGGGCCCAGTAATGCGACCGTACACACGGGAGCAGGATGAAATTGCGGTCTTCCTTGAAGAGCACAAACAGGAACTGCTGATAGCTCCACCGGACGAGTGGCAAGACAGCATAGCCTACGAAGAGTTTCTCGGAGAAGTCAAGACAGCTATGACCGTGGACGCGTGGATTGAAGAGGTGAGCGAAGAGCAGCTGATCGAAAGGTTCAGGGTGCAGCCAGGAGACCTTTACAGGACGATTGAAAATGCCAAGTGGCTTCTTCATGCCACGCATGAACTCGCACAGCTCTTCAACAACAAGCGGATGCTTCCCCAGGTTCTTGAGGTGAGCCAAAGGGTGGAGAAAGGAGTTAAAAAAGAGCTGTTGCCGCTGGCTAAGCTGGAGGGAATTGGCAGGGTCCGCGGGCGCATAATCTACAACGCTGGCTATAAGACGGCAGAAGAGATAAGACGGGTTTCCCTGAATGACCTCGCGAGTCTGCCATTGATAGGGCCCAAGCTTGCTAAGAAAATAAAGGAACAAGTCGGCGGATTTGTCAAGAAAGAAACCTTGGAAAAACTTGAAAGAGAAGCTGAATGGAAACAAAAAGCGTTAACAGAATACTGACTGGATTGAGTCTGCAGCCAACTACTGTTTTTGTCATCAGCGCCCAACTGTCACATGCAGGTTGAAATGACAGCCATTTACCGCTACGGGTCTTATCCTCTTGTTCTGCGCTCCTCAATTGTTTTCTTGACCGCAGAGTCAATTTGACTCGTTGCAGTGCCCAAGTAGTTCCTAGGGTTCAAGGCCTTTTCTATCTCTTTTTTATCCAGCTTTTTGGTCACAACTTTATCCTGCAGGAGTATCTCTTTGAACGGCTGCATCTCTTTTTCGCTTTTCAACGTTAGTTTTCTCATCAGTTCGTGAGCTTCCTGTCGATTCATGCCCTTCTGTGCCAAAGCCATCATCACGGCTTCAGACATAAGGCGTCCCTGAGTCAATCCAATATTGCTCAACATCTTCTGCTCGTCGACAATCAAGTTGCCGACAACGTTGGTCATCAAAAAAAGCATGTAATCCGTTAGAATGCATGTTTCTGGAAATATGAAGCGTTCAGCCGATGATTGAGTCAAATCCCTTTCGTGCCAGGTTGTAACGTCCTCTAATGCTGGAGCAACCAGGCTTCGGGCAATTCTTGCCAAACCACAAATTCTTTCGCAAGTCTCAGGGTTACGCTTATGAGGCATCGTTGAGCTGCCAACCTGTTTTTCTGCCTCGAAATATTCGGAAAGCTCGCCGATTTCAGGCCTCTGCAGTTCGCGAATTTCAGTGGCAAAATTCTCCAACGTCGAAGCAATTCCGGCTAGCAGACACACCATTTCGGCATGACGATCCCTGGGCACGATTTGGGTGGAGATGTCTGCAGGTTCAATGTCTAAACGTTGCATGACGAGTTTCTGAATTTTCCAAGCGTTCGTGCCCAAACCCGCCTGTGTGCCCACAGCGCCGCTCATTTTTCCAACCACAACTCTTTGCTTACATTGTCTAAGCCGTTCAATGTGTCTGGAAACCTCGCGCATCCAAACGGCAAGCTTGAAACCCAGCGTTGTCGGCAACGCGTGTTGGCCGTGAGTCCTCCCGACCATCAACGTGTTCTTGTACTTCAAGGCTTTTTCCATCAGAGTTTTTTCAAGGTCGCCTAGTCTTATGTCGATCAGCTGCAGCGCATCTTTCAGTTGTAGGGCAGTCGCAGTGTCCACGATGTCGTAGCTTGTAGCTCCCAAATGGACGTAAGCTCCGCTTGGCCCGCAAGCCTCAGCCAACGCTCTGACCAGAGAGGCAACGTCATGTTTAATTTCACGCTCAATCTCCTTGATCCGACGAAGTTCTACGTGTTCCAGCAAACACACTGACGCAATCTTCCCCGCGTCTTTTTTGGGTATGTCCCCCACTTCAGCGTGCGCCCAAGCCAATGCAGCCTCAACGTCGAGCATTTTTTGCACCCTTGTCTCTTCCTCAAAAATCTTTTTCATCTCGGGCGTTCCATACCGGCCCGTGTCAATAGGGAGAATGGGCAACTTCAGTATCCCTCACGCAGAATAGGCTGACTAAAGATTAATGCTTTACCAAACAATGTATAGAGACTCGCAGAGGTTTCATTCGGAATGGGTGCACTGGCGGCGGTTCTAAGCAAGAAAGGCGACGACGCGGCAGGAGCAGCAGTAGCCATGGTTGAAGCAATGAACTCCAAAGGCTCAGACACTTACGGAATAGCTTCTCCCACGGCCATAAAGACAGAGGACTCACTTGAGACTCTAGAGAAAACAGACGTAGAGTCGTCGACTGTGGTTGGATACGCGTTCTCCAGGATTCTTCCTAAAGACAAGCCTCAACCGTTGATGCTGAAGGATGCAGCGATGGTTTTTGAAGGAAGGCTCTATCCCGTTCATCCCTCAGAGTCCGATATAGAAATCGCAGCGAAAAAGCTGGAGCAAAATCTTGAGCAGTCGGCCACGGTGTTCGTCAAGAAAACCAGCGGCGATTTTGCGTTTGCGATAGCTAAACCTGAAAAGATTGTGGCTGGCAGAGACACTATGGGTGTTCGCCCGCTTTACTATGGCGAAAACGCAGACTTTGCAGTCTTAGCTTCTGAACGGAAGGCGCTGTGGAGCATCGGCATAGGGGCACGTTCGTTTCCGCCAGGATGCGTGTCACTTGTTGAAAGAAACGGTTTCAACTTTACTGTTGCGAGAAGAATCATCTATCCCAAACCACAGGGAATCACAATGCAAGCCGCGGCTCATAGACTTCGAAAGCTCTTGGAGCATTCTGTCAGAGAAAGGGTCTCAGGTTTGAAGGAAATAGTGGTTGCTTTCTCCGGCGGCTTGGACAGCAGCATCATCGCCTCTTTGGCAAAGAAAACCACGAGCAACGTTATTCTGATTCACGTGAGTTTGGAGAATGAGCCAGAAGTGGAATACGCCAAGGAGGCAGCAGAAGAACTGAAACTCCCGCTATACTGTCACCTTCACGTTGAGCACGAAGTCCTTCAGACAATCCAGAAAGTCATCGGCGCCATTGAGGAACCAGATCCCGTCAAAGTGAGTATAGGCATCCCGATATACTGGACAGCCGAAAAAGCCGCTGAAATGGGCTTCAGGGTGATGCTGGCCGGGCAAGGGGCTGACGAGCTTTTTGGCGGTTACAAGCGGTACCTAGACGGATACTTGGAAGGTGGCAGAGAGAGAGCGGAAAAGGCAATTTTCACCGATATCATTAGAATGTATGAAAACAATTTGGAGAGAGATTCCAAAATCTGCAACCACTTGAACGTTGAGTTGCGACTGCCTTTCGCAACGAACAATTTGGCGAGATTCGCGCTGAATCTGCCGTTGGAACTGAAGATGGAACGAACGGACAACACGCTCAGGAAACTCGTCCTAAGGCGCGTGGCCAAAGATCTTCTGCTGCCACACACCATCGTGGACAGGCCGAAGAAGGCCATCCAATACACAACGGGCATCAACAAAGCTCTCAAGAAAACGGCCAAGCAAGAGAGGATACCCATCGCCGAATACTTCAAAAAAGCGTTTGTAAGGATTTTCAAGGACCAAGCTATTCCAACGTAATGTTAGAAGTAGATAAGAAAAAGTGGGTTGAGTTTGGCGTGCTTCTCCTAAAGCGCGTTGTGCATCTGAGAAACTAACACTCTTGTAGTGAACTGACGTACACTGCGCGGACATGATGTTCGTTAGAAAATGCGATGAAATGTCCTGAATGTCAGTGGCATTAACCGTTAAAACTGAAAGACGCATGCACTGATAGAGATAAGTCCATGCGTTCGTATGCACTCTATAGAGCTGGAGGCCTGCCAATAGAAGGAGTGAAAAAAGTTTGAAGTTGCGGAAGATGTTGTTAGTCAGGCTTCGCGTATGATGCGCACAATTAGCAGTGTTTTTCTATTCGACGACTTGGATCGCACTTTCTGGGCATTGGACTTCGCATGCTCTGCACACGAGGCATTCTTCAGGTTTGACTGGGGCGGATTTCTTCTCCTTGACCTCGAAGACACCCACAGGGCATGTGTCTGCACATGTGCCGCATCCGGTGCATTTAGCATCATCTATGACTATTTTCACCATCTTTCATTTCTCCTGAAACCGGAATTTCATTGAGAACTGACAGTGGAATAAAAGTGTTTAGGTTCATTTAGTGGATTTCTTCACGTAGTCTCAAGAGGATTCCGTTAATCGTTGTCTTGGCTCTCTCTTTCCTGCGCTCGTAATCTGCAAGAAGCTTACGGTGAGTTTCCAACGTTATCTCTCCTCTGTTTTGGCGGGCTTCAATGCTTTTAATATTACCCTCTGCTTCGTCGATTTCTGTTTCGGCAACTTCTAGCTGCCGCATCAAATCAGAGTAGTGACCGCCAGCTGAGTGCATTTTACCCCCTGCATCTGCTAGCGTTCTGTCTAACGCGCTGAGGCGAGTTTCTAAGGTTTTCTTCTGCACCTTGTACCTTCGCCTGGGGATTCTTCCTTTCTGCACCCTAGCCTCGAGGGCGTCGATTTCCATCTCTATCTTCATTTTCTCGTCATACGCATCCACAAAAGCCCTCGTATCTTCTGGGCGAAGCCTCAGAGTCGTTGAAGGGCCAGTAACCTCGATCGGAGCCCTAGGTCTTTTCCAGACCACGATAACCGCAGATCCAACAATCGCCAATGCCCAAACCCACAATGTGGGACCGGAAGCCAACCACAAGGAATTGTACGAGTAGCTGAGGTTGACGGTGAAGCTGTCTATGGAGATCACGTTTTGCTCGCTTACACTCATGGTTTCCTGGTAGACGCCACGGTCGACATCGTAGAGATTGCCTGTCGAGGTGGTTGCGAAATTTGACAATTGTGCACCATCAGGCAAGACAAACCTGACTGAAGTCTGGCTCATGTAGCTAATCGAGTCTTGGAAAAAGCTCATGTTAACTGCGAAATTGCCAGCTGGTCTACTAACGTAGATGTTATCGGGCAGATTGTAATTCACGGTAAACGTGATTGTTGCGGTGGGATCCACTGAAATTGTGAAGTTGATCGTGTATCGGTTAGGGTTGTTGCCTGTAGCCGCTGGCGTCACCGTTGGTGTTCCGATTTGATCGGTCGCGGCTATGTTTGAAGCGTCAGGAGGCACAACGACATCCATTGACCTCGTCGTGAATTGCGAGTAGTTCGTTACGTTGTAAGTGTCAGAGACGGCTATTTGACCGAACGAGTTTATGTCCACCTGGCGAGTGAACTGGTTTATATTAAGGGGCTGTATTTCTCCCGCTGGCTCTAGGAAGATAAGATTAGACGTGTTGTAGGTGAAGGCACTCAAATTCTCCGCGTCGTAAGAGAAGCCGCTGATCGTGCTGGTGTTTTCCCACGTTGCATCTGGAATAATAACGGAGCAATTGCAGACAGAGGCGGGTTCTGTGAGGCTTGGAAATGCTGGGAAAACAAGACCGAATTCAGTGTCATTGTTAGGGTTCTGCTGGACAAGATTGTTTGAAAGCACGAACACGACGCTGAAGACTTGCGGTGTTCCACTTGAAAAATCGACTTCTACTCCGTAGAAACCGACCTGATCTTTAAGCGGCACGTTCAGCGTGACGGGAAACGTATCGGACGCATCATTGGCGTTGTAGGCGATCGCGCTGATAACGTTGGGACCGAAAGAGTGAGGAAAGCCTAGCAAAAAGCTGTCGGTTTGTCCGGATATCGCTATCGTGTCATTTATGATGACGTATCCGTTGTACAAGACTTCCACGGTGTGGTTCACGCTCTGTATACTATAGTTGGAGCTTGCCCTGGCAGACGTGATGTTGGAAGAAGCCAAGGCAATAGCTGCCATAGCAAAGGCCAAGATGATGATCGCGGCGGTTTTCTTCTTCAAGCTTTTTCCTCCGACAGACTAGCATTCGTTAAGGCTTGTATCTATTTGATATGCTCATTTATTTACTTTTAGAATTAGACCAGTCGTCACGTAAATACTTAGCTTTTTTCGCTATGAAGAAAGAAATTGCACCACGTAGTCGGTAAAATCCGGTTATCGTCTACTATGTTTGAGGTAGTAATCTTGCTCCTTCTTGGTGCCGAAGCTTCTTACGCCCTTCTCTTTGAGTTGCTTCTTGAGCTTCTGCGCGTATTCATTGTCGATTTCGCCCCTTTTCTCCAAGTAACAGATTATCTCTTCAGCCTGCTCCTTCGTGTCGCATCGTCTAATGAAGTCTATCACGTCCGGCACGTAGTCATCGAAGCTCTGTGATGTTGCAGTTTTTTCCCCTTCGTCTTGATCAGTGCGAACAGAGTTCACTCGAACTTTGTTCTCATCAGCCTGTAGTTCTCTGGCCAGATTAGGGAACATCTTCTTCAAGGATTCTCTGTCCAATTCCGCACTTGCGCCTTCCATTATAGCGTACGTTTACTCATATTGTATTTTGCAAAAACCAATATTTAAGAATCTTTACATTTCCAGGTAAATGCTGGTGGGAAGAGTCGTCAAACTCATGGCTGACGCGGAATCTAATGTTTCACCATTTGTTCGTAGAGTTCCAGGGTTTTTTCGGCAATCTTGTCCCAAGTGAACTCTTCCAGGACTCGTTTTCTGCCGTTCTTTCCAAGCCACTTCATTTTCTCTGGGTTTTCCAGGGTGCTGACGATGCCCCACGCGATGTCCGTCGGGTTGCTCGGATCTATGTGGTACCCGCACTGTTCTTCTCCGCAACATATTACTATCTCCCGCATTCCGCTGACTCCTGCTGCGCCGACTACAACGGGTTTTTCCATGCTCATCGCCTCCAAGACAACTATACCGAATGGTTCATAGTGGCTTGGGAAGACTGCAACGTCGCAGGCTGCGTAGTGAAGAATGCGTTCTTCTTCTGGGAGGAATTCAAAGCGGAATTTCACATAGTTGCTCAGTCTCATGTAGTTGACCAGGTTCGTCAAATAGTCTTGTAGATCGCCTAAGCCTAAGATGACAAGTTTGGCTTTAGGTATTTTCTGCAGAATATGTGGCATAGCCATTATGAGCTTGTCAACTCCCTTGACGCCAACAAGTCTGCCGATGAAGAGAATCATGACCTCATCGTCCTTGACACCGTAGAGGCTTCTAATCTTTTTTATCTGTTCAGCAGTAACGTCTTTCGGATTGTATTTTTGCGCGTCAACGCCGTTGTAGCAAACCTGTATTTTGTCTTTTGGGAATCCCAGCTTCGTAAGCTCTTCCTTCATCGCGAATGAAACCGTAACAATCATGTCGGCGGCCTTTGCGGCATGAAGTTCAATGTTGCTGACCACTTCAGAACCGTTTCCAAGTGTTCTTCCCTTTTCTGTGGAGTGCACGTGAAAGGCGAAGGGCAGTCCGATTTCCTTCTTGACGGTGATACCGCCGATGGCTGAAAGCCAGTCGTGTGCAACGACAAAGTCATACTTGCTGTTCTCTTTTCTGATGAGTTCGTTAACAAGCTTTGAGGCGCTCAGATAATTGTAGATGAGAATTTTGGAGAACATGTGGAGGCCTCGGCCCCATTTTCTGATGTCTTCGGCAATCACGTCTGGCAAAGAATCAGAGATGTCAATGTGCAGGGGGCGGTGTATTTCGATGCCGCGCCAGATCTCCCGCGTTGGGAGCGTTCCAGCATCATCATTCATCGTGAAGACTGTGACATCATTGTCCGTTAAGACAAACTTCCTCGTGATCTCAGCAGCGTA
>Ga0187770_10000412_pt1 | contig 20804 bp, 19 predicted proteins | sample 0116_SJ02_MP02_2_FD_133154 | JGI IMG/M metagenome (GOLD analysis project Ga0187770, IMG submission 133154) | Tropical peat soil microbial communities from peatlands in Department of Meta, Colombia - 0116_SJ02_MP02_20_MG | ecosystem: Environmental > Terrestrial > Soil > Wetlands > Peat | place...
TGGAATGGAATGGGGCAGAGAAGATTTCGCTAAAAGTGAACTCCAGCAAAGTTGGCGGACGCCAGTGCCTGATATTCAAAAGGTTCCGCTACAAGGCTCTTACAGTGTCCCCGCCGAGTCTGTTTTCGTGCTCTATCGCAACGTTAAGGTAAGCATCAAAAAAAAACTGGAAAATACCAAAAAAAACAAATGAACCGTTTCCTTATAAAGGAGTCCATTATGTCTCTCAAACGTTTTAAGGTCCTGAGCTTCGATGTGGTCGGCACGCTGATCGATTTTGAGCGCGGCATGCTCAACTTCCTGCGCCGCAGTGTGCCCAAGGCCACGGTGATGGACGAGGCCTTTTTCGAGGCCTACCGGCATTCGCGGGGCAGCGATGCCTCGGGCTGGTACCCTGACGACCTGGTGCGTGTGTGGAGTGATGTCGCCAAGGCGCTCGGCCTTCCCGACACACAGGCGCTGGCCCATGGATTCCGCGACTCGGTCGTTGAATGGCCGGCATTCGACGATTCGGTAGATGCTTTGAAGCATCTGCACAGCCGCTTCTACCTGGTGGCCATGACCAATACGCAGCGCTGGGCATTGGCCCACTTTGACCGTACGCTGGGTCACCCCTTTGACGATACGGTCTCCTCCGACGACGCACTGTGCGAGAAGCCCGATCCGCAGTTCTTTGCCTTCACGCGCGGCCGCCTGAGCACGCGGGGCTTCACGCTCGGCGACACGCTGCACGTAGCACAGAGCCAATATCACGACATCGGGGTGGCACATCGTTTGGGCTACAGCGTGTGTTGGATCGAGCGCAGGCAGAGCCAGCCCGGCTTTGGCGCCACAAAGGCCGTGGACCATCTGACGAAACCCGACTACCACTTCCGCACGCTTGCGGAATTGGCCGACGCTGTGGATGCCGCCTTTGCAGGCTGAGCGTTGCCTCTGTGTTAAGCCGATGAGGAACTCCAGGCGTTCCGTGAAAAGCGTTAAAGGAGGTCTTTTTCATGTTGGATAAGCCTCGAAGATTTAAAGTGGTCTTAACCGACGCCCCGTACTCCGATCTGGGGTACGAAGAAAAACATCTTAGCAATATAGCCGATCTTTACAAGTTTAGTTGTCGGTCCGAAGAGGAATTAATTCTGAACTGTGCTGATGCGGACGCTTTACTTGTGACATATGCCTCTATAAACAGGAGAGTTATCAACAACTTGAAAAAGTGCCAGGTGATATCTGTTTACGCCATCGGCGTAGACATGGTGGATGTACAAGCTGCCACCGAGGCAGGAATCCCTGTAACCAATGTCCCCGGATACTGTATAGAAGAAGTTTGTGACCATGCCATGGCTTTGTTGCTCACCGCTGCGAGAAAAATCGTATTTTACCACCAGAGTGTTGCAAAGGATGAACAGTGGAATTGGCAACTGGCCAGACCCATCTATAGATTGAGGGGAAAGACCCTGGGACTCGTGGGTTTTGGGAAGATTCCAAGGGCAGTGGCCGGCCGGGCTATGTCATTCGGATTGAGGGTGATGACCTTCGATCCCTATGTTAGCCGGACGGACTGCGAGAACGCGGGTGTTGTCAAAGCAAAGCTGGATGATTTATTACAACAGGCTGATTTTATATCCATACACACTCCGTTAACTCCGGAAACAAAGGGGCTCATCACTCTGGACCGTTTTAAGCTGATGAAGCGAACCGCCGTAATCATAAACACGTCAAGGGGCCAAGTGATAGAGGAGAAAGCTTTGGTTAAAGCGCTGGGCGAAGGTTGGATCGCAGGGGCTGCTCTTGATGTCTTACAGATTGAACCGCCGGCTAAAGAGAACCCATTGATCCATATGAAAAATGTCATTCTGACGCCCCATGCCGGTTTCTTCTCCGAAGAGGCGGTTGAGGATCTTAGGTCAACGGCTGCTCTGGAGGTAAGAAGGGTGCTGACTGGTCAACCCCCTGACCACTTGGTCAATCCGGATGCATTAAAACATAGCAAACAGTAATAGGATGTTGATCTTGTCCTATTAAGGAATTTATAGGCAATCCCTTCAATGTAAATGAGCCTTGGGAGCTCGTTTTGTGGAAAACGGCATGTCTGGGGAATGAATTTGACAGGTGAAGTTACTCACGGAAAGGAGGCGATATGGGAAGGCAGTGGGGTGGGCAAACAATGCAGGTCTTTAAAGAATATTATTAGAAACGGGAAACAAAGAAAAGGAGGTTAAGGTATGATCGTCCAAAAACTTAGGAATTTATTGATTTTATTACTCTGGGCAGTATTCGTTATCTCAATTTCACCAATGGAGGTTTTAAGTCAGCCCAAGACCTTGATCATCGGTTCCGGGATGGAGCCGTTTGATCTCCTTCCTGGGTCTTCATCGATTGCCACGATGGACCGTACCTACAATATATATGAGCCGTTGGTATGGTTAAATGCAGACGCCAAACCGGTCCCAGCCTTGGCGACACGGTGGGAGGCGGTCGATGGGAATAGGAAATGGAGATTTCATCTGAGAAAAGGCGTTCTATTTCACAACGGGGAGAAATTTACAGCCGAGGATGTCGCTTTTACAATAGACTTTACTAAAAACCCAGAAAACAAACTTTCAAGAAGAGGAAGGGTTGCGGGATATACCTATAAGATTATCGATGATTACACTATCGACATTTTTAGGGAAGATGGAAAACCTGTCGACCCAATACTTCCCTCTTTTTGGCTCCCTATCCAAATGCTTTCAAAAAGCACGGTGAGTAAGATGGGCCTCCAAAAACTGGCCCGTGAGCCCATAGGGACAGGGCCATTTCAATTTGTTGAATGGAGGGATGGGGAACAAATTGTCTTAAAATCGTATGATAAATATTGGAGGGGCAAGCCCAAAATTGAAAGGGTGATCTTCAAAACCATCCCTGAAATGGCCACTCGGGTGGTGGCGCTGAAAGCAGGGAATGTCGACCTGATATCGGATGTGCCTCCTGAGGAGATCAAATCTCTTGAAGCAGATCCAAATCTGAAAATCTTGAAGAAGCCCTCTCTTGTGAACTTGCAGTTGACGCTCCGAACGGATCTGCCCCCTTTTAAGGATAACATCAACCTTAGAAAAGCTGTCGCTCATGCCGTTAACGTGGAAGAAATCTGCAAAAACATTCTCGGAGGATATGCAACCCCTGTAGGATCCGTCGTTCCGCCCGGGGCCTTTGGCTACAATGATATTAAGCCGTATAAATATGATCCCAATTTGGCCAAAGAGTATCTTCAAAAATCAGGTTATAAGGGGGAGGAGATCAACGTCCAATCGACCGTCGGCAGATATTATAAGGATATTGAAATTAACACCGCTATCGATGCATGGCTGAAGGCTATCGGTATGAAGACAAACCTGAAAATGTACGATTCGCCGACTTGGATGAATCTGTTTGATACAAAGAAAATCGACCCTATCTGTCTTATCCTGTGGACCGCCCGGTCAGGGGATGGAGTTGAAAACCTTTTTAATGCCTGCCACTCTAGCTCTGCTTCATGCTTTCATGGTCCCAAAGGTATTCCCGGAGTGGATGAAGCAATCGACCTCGCTCGTACAAGCTTTGATTCGAAGGTGAGGAAGGAGGCGATAGAAAAAGCGCAAGCGATTATATACGACTACGTCGCCTTTCCGATGACTTATGTGCCGAGCAACGTCTATGGAGTTCGAAAAAGTCTAAAATGGAATCCCAGGGCCGATGCAACGATCTGCATTGCCACCGGGGATGATAAATAATTTGAAAGCCAGAAGAGAGGAGCTGATCATCTCCTCTCTTCTGGCAAAGGCTTTGAGAGGGTTCGAAGGGGAGAAATTTCATGATCCATTTTTTTGTAAGACGAATCCTTTATTGTCTGCTTACCCTTTTATTCCTATCCATTATTGTCTTTTCACTACTCCATTTGGCTCCCGGCGATCCTGCGAGGATGATACTGCCACAAGAGGCAACGGAAGAAGACGTCCTACAAATGAGGAAGGTTTTAGGTTTAGACAAGCCGCTTTTTGTTCAATACGTTAATTGGTTAGGCAAAGCAGTCAAATTGGATTTTGGAGACTCCATCCAAGGAAAAAGGTCAGCGGCCAAGCTTTTCCTGGCAAGACTGCCGGCAACCTTGGAACTGACCTTGGGGGCATTAATTCTCTCCGTTCTTTTTGCCATACCGCTCGGGATCATCGCTGCCATTAAGAGAGGCACTTACTGGGATTTCATCATTTCGTTTATTTCTCTTTTTGGGCTATCCACCCCCAGATTTTGGTTAGGGATTATTCTTATTTTGATTTTTTCCCTCGGTCTTGGATGGTTTCCCTCGTTTGGTAGGGGCGTAGGATTATTTGATGGAATCGCTCAATTATTCAAAGGTGATCTTGCCACCCTCTATGAAGCTTTGAGAAACTTGGTCCTTCCATCCATAGCGCTGGCTACATTTTTTGCTGCCATTTTCGTAAAGCACACACGCGCGAATGTTCTTGAAGAAATTAGTAAACTTTATGTGAAAACGGCAAGGCAAAAAGGGATAGGTGAATATCGAGTGATCCTATTTCATGTTCTCAGAAATGCCCTAATCCCTATCGTGACTGTCATCGCCTTAAATGTGGGGCTCGTGATGGGGGGTGCGGTTGTTACGGAGATTGTATTTGCTTGGCCAGGCGTCGGCCAACTCTTAATCAACGCCTTATTCGCCCGGGACTACCCCCTCATTCAAGCCAGCTTATTCATGGTAGGGGGTCTGATCACGGTTATTTTCATTTTGATGGACATCATTTACGTAGCCCTCGATCCGAGGATCCGTACGAAAGGGGCCGGTTAGTAAAGGCTGGTCGAGATTTGATGCTGCGGTTATATAAAAAATTGAGAAAAAGCTTTTTCGGGAAATTGGGGTTGGCGATTGTATTCGTCTTTGTCCTATTGGCCCTATTAGGACCTTCTGTCTCCCCTCATGATCCTAATGCTATGAACTTGACGAAGCGTCTCGCACCGCCCGTTTGGGCAAAAGGAGGAACCTGGAACCACCCATTGGGGACCGACATGTTAGGGCGGGATGTTCTAAGTCGGGTGGTGTGCGGTACCAGGAATTCGATGATGGTCGGCTTATTATCTTCATTCATCGCCTTATTCATAGGGGTTATTCTCGGCATGATCTCGGGTTATTTGGGTGGATGGTTCGATGTCATCCTCATGCGGTGGGTTGATATCATGTTGGCCATCCCCGCAGTCATGTTAGCGGTGGTTCTGGTGGCCATCCTCGGACCTTATCCCATAAGCATCATTTTAGCGATGGGACTGACCATGTGGAGTGAGTACGCCAAGGTGATTCGAAGCCGAATTCTTGTATTAAGAGAAGAGCCTTTTGTCCTTGCCGCCAAGACGATGGGAGCCGCCGCCAGGAAGATAATTCTTAAACATATTTTCCCAAATATTATCTACATCATCATCGTTATCTTTACGCTCCAAATTGGATTGATTATATTATGGTCAGCTGGGTTAAGCTTTATTGGTTTAGGCGGGGCAACGTTATCCTGGGGATGGGACGTTGCCGCTGGCCGAGTCTATCTGGCAAGAGCTTGGTGGCTATCGACCATTCCCGGGTTGGCCATTTTTTTCTGTGTCCTCGGATGTAATCTTTTTGGAGATTGGCTCAGGGACGCCTTAGACCCAGGTATCAAAAAGGTTGTCTGAATGCCAGTGCAAACCTTGGAGTTGCATTAAGCAGACCTGGCGAGAACACTCCCAATGGAATCGATTCTAAAAGTAGAAGAGCTTAAAACTTATTTTTATACGCTCGGAGGTGTCATTAAAGCAGTTGACGGTATTAACTTCGAAGTGAAAAGGGAGGAATTTTTCGGTCTGGTAGGGGAATCTGGATGTGGGAAGAGTACGACAGCCTTTTCGATCATGAGATTGCTTGATGATACATCAAAATTAGAGGGCAGGATTCTTTTGGGAGAGCGAGATATTGTCAAACTCTCTAAGAGACAGATGAGACACTTATGGGGAAATAAACTCTATATGATCTTTCAGGACCCGATGACCTCGCTCAATCCTGTGATGAAAATAAAAGACCAAATTGCAGAGGTATTCAGGAAAAGGGGGGGCAGAGCATTAAGGACGAATGAAATCATAGAGAAGGGATGCAGTCTATTGGGACAGGTAGATATCCCGGACTCGGAAAGGGTATTGAATCAATACCCTCACCAGCTGAGCGGCGGAATGAAACAGAGAGTCATGATTGCAATGGGTATAGCGACCAGCCCTGATCTTCTCCTATTAGACGAACCCACGACGGCTCTCGACTCCACCGTACAATTTAAAATCGTTGAACTATTACTGGACTTGAAAAGAGAGTATAAGATGAGCCAAATCATTATTACCCATGATTTTGGGGTGGCCGCGAAGTTATGTGATCGAATTGCAGTGATGTATGCTGGAAAAATTGTTGAACAAGGCAGGTATGTCACCTTGCTCAAAGAACCTGCTCACCCCTACACACAAGGACTTTTTAAGTGCATCATCAGTAATAGCCAAAAAAAGGACTACTTGGACACGATGAAAGGATATTTACCAAGCCTTTATAATCTACCTCAGGGGTGTTATTTTGAGCAACGATGTGAAATATCTAAACCTGTGTGCAGGGAGGAGGCACCACCGTTGATGGACGTCGGGAATGAACATCTTGTTGCATGCCACCATGTTGGCCATTAACGGTTAATGGGATTAAAGAAGAATATCTTTGTAGGCGGGGATCCATGCAGAGTGGCTTGGTTGAAATCGTAGACCTAAAAAAACATTATCCTTTAAGCTTTGGGTTTTTTGATCGTTTCACTGGAAGTGTCAAAACGATAAAAGCCTTAAATGGCATAAACATGAGCATTTTCAAAGGAGAAACGGTAGGCCTTGTGGGGGAAAGCGGTTGTGGGAAATCTACTCTGGGACGAATCATATTGGGCATAGAACAGGCGACGGAAGGCTTCGTTAAGTTTAACGGAAAGCGCATTGACGATGTGAGAACAAAGCCGGAAATGAAAGCGATTCGAAAAAAGATGCAGATGGTCTTTCAGAATCCAGCAGGCACTTTGGATCCGCGGATGACATTATACCAGGTATTATCAGAACCCTTTGACATACATTACAAATTGACAAAGAAAGAATTAGATAAGCGGATAGAGGGATTATTGGAAATGGTGGGATTGCATTATGGAGATAGTAACAAATTGTCAGGAGAGTTTAGTGATGGGCAGAAGCAGAGGATCGCTTTGGTTCGAGCCCTCTCGTTAGATCCTGAATTCGTTGTCGCTGACGAACCCGTTTCTGCCCTGGATGTTTCTGTCCAATCGCAGATTCTGAATTTGATGAAGCATTTGCAGAAAGAGATGCATTTAACGATGCTTTTCATTTCCCATGACCTCAAGATTGTAAGATTTCTATCGGATAGAATTGCAGTCATTTATCTTGGGAAAATAGTAGAACTGGGCCCCAGTGAAGAATTCTTTGAGAACCCTCATCATCCTTATTCGAAGGGACTGCTCTCCTCTATCTTAGACATCAATCCGGGACTAAATAGCACTCAATTTAAGATTAAAGCGGATGTCCCGATCAGCCAGGTCAACATCCCAAGAGGATGTGTGTTTCAAATGAAATGCTATGGACCGACGGATCGCTGCAGGAAGAATGAACCTGAACTGAGAGAAATATCCGAAGGACATTTCACGGCCTGCTTTGGAAACTGATTCTTGCTTGTTTTAGAGGGGAGAAGAAAATGAGCTTTCAGATAATGATAGACATTCCTAAGTGCACCGGGTGCGGCATATGCGAAATTGCTTGTTCTTTATATCATGAAAAGGAATGCAATCCTGAAAAATCAAGGAGCAGAGTAATTCGTTATGAAGACCAAGGCATATTATATAGCATCCCAATCATGTGTCAGCAATGTGAAGAACCTCCCTGTCAAAATGTCTGTCCTACAAAGGCCATCAATCGAAATCAAACGGCCAATTCCTTAACGGTCGATGAGAGAAGATGTATTGGCTGCAGATACTGCTTCACGGTGTGTCCCTTCGGGTGTATTACGATCGACCCCAAAATAGGGAAGGCGATGAAGTGCGATTACTGTGGGGGGGACCCGCAGTGCGTTCAATTGTGTCCGACTGGGGCTTTGACTTTTGTTGAATCTGATAAAGTGACTATTGCAAGGAAGCGCAGTATTTTTGATAAATATGTCGAGAATCTGAAAAGGCTCTCGACCTCAATGATTGAATAGAGGGGAATGAGATGGTTAATCTATATGGAGGCCATATCCTCAGAATAGATTTAAGCAGCCAAACAATCTCCAAGAAACCCACATCCAAATACTCAAGAAGATTTATTGGCGGGAGAGGGATCAATGCCAAGATGATGTTTGATGAAATCAAACCTCAAATAGACCCACTCGGAGATGAAAATGCAATTGTCTTTGGTGCAGGTCCGTTGACGGGAACATTGTGCCCCGGTTCAAGCAGAGTAGACGTCATGTCAAAATCTCCAGTAACGGGCTTACTGGGAGATTCCAATATGGGAGGAAATTGGCCGGCCGAATTAAAATATGCTGGATATGACCATGTCATCATCCAAGGGAAAGCAGATCGTCCCGTGTATATTGTCATTGAAAATGAGAAGGTTGAGATATTAGAGGCTTCAGACCTATGGGGGAAGAACTCCTATTCCACATCCGAAATGATCCGAAGAAACTTAGAGGATCCAGATGTGAAAATAGTCTGCATCGGGAAGGCAGGGGAGAATAGAGTCTCGTACGCTTCGCTCGTTTCGAACATTGGGAATGCAGCTGGTCGAAATGGGATGGGAGCGGTCATGGGATCTAAGAATTTGAAGGCCGTTGCGGTCAGAGGTACCAAGGGTGTTAAAGTCGCCAGCCCGGAACGGTTCTTCAAGCTCTGCATCAAACTCCACAACATGGTGAGGAGCGCGCCAGGGTACGACGAGTATTCTAAGAGAGGCAGCCTGAAGTCAATGACCCTCAATGCAAATTCTGGTTACACGCCTGCAGGAAATCACCAGACATTCGGGTGGGATCGGAAAGCAGAATTTCTAAATTGGTGGGAAAAATATGGAGTTAAAAGAGCCGGGTGTTTCAGCTGTCCGGTGCAATGTTCAGAGACCTATACGATTCCGGAAATGGGCAGTGGAGTTGTTTCCTGTCAACATTACATTGAACCGACGTGGAAACTGAAAAATAACGATGTCAGGGTATGGTGGGAGTTTGTGCGGAACTGCCAACTCTATGGTATTGACGTGATTTCAACCTCGGGAATTTTGGCATGGGTCATCGAACTCTTTGAGGACGGGATTATAACAGAAAAAGACACAGATGGTTTGGTGATGAAATGGGGCGACGGAGATTCAATAATCAAGATGATGAAAAAGATTATTTATCGAGAAGGGATTGGAGATATTCTTGCGGGAGGGTTTAAGGAAGCCGTTAAACAATTTGGGGAGACGTCGGAAGGATATGCGATGCACGTCAAGAATAGTCCTCTTTACGCGGCATCTCCAAGGTTTCCCTTTGTTGCACTCGAGACAGCATTGGGTCCGAGAGGAGATTATATGAGGGCTTTTTTGCCTTTTGCAAAAGGAATCATCAGAGTAAAAGGCGACCCCGATATGAGTGTGGAAGAAAAAGAGAAGGCAATGATTAAATACGAGGAGGAAGCCGAAAGAACGGTGGGTACAAAAGAAGTACTGGAGATCATGGGCTATGAAGGGAAACCAAAGGGTGTCATCCATGCGGAGACAATGATTTCAATCCCGGATATGCTGGGCGTCTGCAAACACATGGGCATAGCAAATTTCCAAGCCTTCAGCCCTGAAGATTTTTCAGAAATATTTTCTGTGGGGTTAGGGGAGAATGTATCTCCTGAAGAACTCATTCGTGCAGCGGTAAGAAATAGGAATGTGGAACGAGCCTTTGAAGCGAGGGAAGGTTTGACCCGAGAAAAAGATACCTTGCCAAAGAGGGAATTTAATAAGGATATCGGTGGTCCCTATAAGGGGGTTTACCTTGATCCAAAGGAATTTGAGAAAGCAAAAGATGAGTATTATGCCTTGAGGGGATGGGATATCAATACAGGTATCCCGACGCAAGAAACGTTGGTTGCTTTAGGGTTAGAGGATATTGCGGAAGATCTCAAAAATCGCAGACTCATTTCTGAATAACCAAGTGTCCGGAAACATTACGCTTGAATATCAGCATGTTATGATCTTATGTTTGGGGACACAATGGATTCGGTCTGAGAAGAGATTTCAAGGATGGAAAACTTTTTTAGACAGAAGAAGAAAGGGGCAGCAAAGTTCCTTGTATTTCTGAATAGAATTTGTATAATGCTCTCCAGCACGGAGGGTTGGGTAACTTAAGCGTGAAAGGGGGAATAACAGGTATCACTGTTTTAGAGCGGATAAGAAAACATAATGAGAGGAGAAGATGAGATGAAAGCTTTAGTCTTAGGTGGCTGCGGTGCAATGGGAAAGGCGATTGTGCGAGATCTTGCGGAAAACCCTGAAGTTGGTGAAATCGTCATAGGAGATATCGACCTATCAAAGGCAAGGGCCTACGCAAAGGAGATAGGATCACAAAAGGTCTCAGCCAAAAAAGTGGATATTAGGAACCGCGAAGGATTGGTAAAAGCCTTACGAGGAGTGAATGTTGTCGCCAACGCATCTTGGTATGAATTTAATTTAGAGGTGATGAGGGCAGCACTGAAAACGCGGTCCCATTATGTCGATTTAGGGGGTCTATACCACGTGACAAAGAAACAATTGAAACTTGATAAAGATTTCAAGAAGGCGGGCATTACGGCCATTCTGGGGATAGGTGCCAGCCCAGGCATTACGAATGTCTTAGCAGGTTATGGCGCGTCAAAACTTGATTCCGTCGAGGAGGTTCATATCCGCACAGGAGCGAAAGGCGGTGGCGGGTTTGCTTATTCCGCTAAGACCATCCTTGATGAAGTAACCATGAACCCTGTCGTGTTCGAAAATGGAGATTTCAAAGAAGTGGAGCCTCTCTCCGGCAAGGAGCACTATCGGCTCCCCTCACCGGTGGATGAAGTAGATGGCTTCTATTCGATCCATTCGGAACTGGCCACCCTACCCTTCACGATGAAGGGTATCAGAACGGTTACCTTCAGAGTTGGTTTTTCTCCGACACTCCTCCAAAAGGTCAACGTCCTCTTAGAATTAGGGTTATTGAACAGAAATCCTATCGCGATCAAAGGAGTTAAAATCACTCCCAGAGATTTTGTTTATAGCTACCTCGCGACATTAACAGCCCCTCCCTCGTTGGATGAGTTAAAATCCCTTCAAGTGGAAGTGAAAGGAAAGAAAGATGGAGAAAGGAGAAGATTCGTCTTTGAGACGGTCGTTAAGTCTTCGGAGAAATGGAATTTGAGGGCGACAGCCGTCTGGACCGGGGTTCCAGCGGCTATTGCCGCCCATTGGTTAGGGAAAGGAAAGATTGGGATAAAAGGAGTTGTACCGCCAGAAGTGGGGATTGAACCAGAACCTTTCATCGCCGAACTCGCCAAACGAAACATCATCATCTCCAAAAGCTAAGGCTCCCTCAAGATCATTTGACGGTGACGGAGGAGAGGTGCAATGGATCAGAGGAAACTTTAAAGTTTTCAAGGAAAGGAGGGGATACGAGGGAAAGATTAAGTTTGATTTGTTTCACACCCAGTAATATCAAAGGAGGAGAAAGCATGAAAAAAAGTAAAAGGGTATTGGGCACAAGCTTCTTCATGAGTTTGGTTTTGATACTGTGTTTTACCTTTCCTGCCTTAGGTGATGATTCCATTGCTCGTGTCAAGAAGGCAGGAGAACTGGTTATCGCCTCGACAGTGACCGGCGTTCCCACGACCTTCATGGATCCGAAGACAAATGAGATTCAAGGAACGATGATTGATGCTGCGAAATACATCGCTAATAAATTGGGGGTCAAGCTGAGGGTGATAGAGACTCCTTGGTCTGCTTTAATTCCTTCGTTGACAGGGAAAAAGGTCGACTTGATCTGCGCAGCCATGGTGATTACCGAAAAGAGAAAAGAGGTCATCGATTTTTCAGATCCTGTCTTCCCCTATTGCGAAGCAATGATCGCTAAAGTGAGCGACAAGAAACCTTACAAAACGATAACCGATCTCCAGGGACTAAGAGTTGGGGCTCAGGTTGGAACGATCTATGCGAAAGGTCTGGAAGAAAGAGGGATCAAAGATGTGAAGATTTACGAAAACATCGGCGAAATCATGATGGATATTACAAATGATCGCCTGGATGCATCAGTCGTCGATGGCCCGGTGGCGGGCTACCTCGTTAAGACGAAACCTGAATTTAAGGTGAGGATTGTGGACACCTACCAGCCCGTCATGTGCGGAGATCTTGGCATTGGAACGAGGAAGGAAGATCAGGACCTAAAAAAAGAGATCAATAAAATCGTCGCGGAGATGAAAGAGAAAGGAATCATAAAAGATATCCTCAAGAAATGGGGACAATAAGTAAACGCGCAGAGGCTTCAAAAGGTCTCTGACTGGAGTCTCTGCGCCTTTTTCTCGGGAAGATTATGGAAAAGGTCATCTCCAATTTCAAGTTGTTCTTGCCCAGCCTTTTGAAGGGAACTCAGTTCACCATCGAGATCACTTTTTTCGCAATCATCATCAGCACCCTATTCGGATTTATTTTCAGCCTTTGCCTCATTTCAAAAAAAACATATTTGAATAAGCCGGTCAGGATTTTTATTAACATCATCCGAGGGACCCCTCTTCTTGTTCAGATGTTTTATGTCTACTTTGTCCTGCCTGATCTTGGCATTAAATTGGGAGCATTGGAAGCAGGGATACTCGCTCTGAGCATCTGCTACGGGGCTTACCATGCGGAGATTTTCAGGTCCGGCATTATCGCCATTCCCGTTGGACAGTGGGATGCCGCAAAATCAATCGGGCTGAGATATTATCAAATTATGTCAAGGGTCATTCTCCCACAAGCGGCGAGGATCATTCTCCCGCCGATGGGGACGTCCTTCATTATCCTTCTCAAGGATTCATCTCTTGCCTCTGTCATCACCGTCCGTGAACTGACCCGCTCAGGCCAACTGATTGCTTCCACAACGTTTGAGAACTTGACTGTCTTTTCCATGGTGGCCCTCATCTACATCGCCCTCACTCAATTGCTTGCTTTATTTATTCATTCTATGGAAAGGAAGTATCGGCTCAAATGATCGAGATTAGAAACGTTCACAAATTCTTTGGGAATACGCATATCCTTAAAGGAGTGAACCTAACGGTAAAGAAGGGGGAGGCGGCCGTCATTGTGGGCCCGAGCGGATCAGGGAAAAGCACATTGCTCCGCTGCATCAATCGTCTGGAGGAAATACAAGAGGGCCAGATTTGGATTGAAGGAGAGAACATCTGTGATAAATCGGCCAACGTTTATAAGGTCCGTGCCGAGGTGGGCATGGTTTTTCAACAATTTAATTTGTTCCCCCATATGAATGCCATTCAAAATGTGACCTTGGGCCCGGCGCTCACTAATAACAAACCTAAGAAGGAGGCTGAAAGACAGGCATTGGAATTGTTGAGGAAGGTTGGGCTTTCCGGAAAGGAAAATTCCTACCCTTCCCAACTCTCAGGAGGGCAACAACAAAGAGTTGCCATCGCACGCGCTTTGGCCATGGAGCCGAAGGTGATGCTTTTCGATGAAGCGACCTCCGCATTGGACCCGGAGTTGGTCGGAGAGGTCCTCAATGTCATGAAGCAATTGGCCCTTGATGGAATGACGATGATCGTCGTCACTCACGAGATGGGGTTTGCAAGAGAGGTAGCTCACCATATCGCTTTCATGGACGACGGGGCCATTGTTGAGGAAGGACCTCCAAGAGAGATCTTTGACCACCCGAAGACGCAGCGCGCCGCTAGCTTCTTTAGCAAGATTCTGTGATGAAGAAAAGATGATCTTTCGATATGTGTTAGATGTGATCCCCCATACAGGCGGAAAGCTGCTTGAATGCCTGAAGGCCGTCGGAGAGCAGAACTCCGAGAAGTCTTCAAAAGGACGGCGGTGTGATCACCCAGAGTGTTTTGCAGCGCTTGTGGCCTATCCCTCTCATTTTGTGTGGCAGGTGGCTCGGATAATAGATGCTGTCTCCTTCATTTAGTATATACACCTTATCCTTTACAGTCACTTCGTATTGCCCCTCCAATACGAACCCGAATTCCTCGCCCTCATGACTGTACCATACGTCCTCTCTATATTTTCCCGGCTTTGATTCACTCAGAAGAACCTCTAACTTCCTATTTAGGTCAGGGGTCAAGAGATATTCTTCCAATTTAGATTTTGGATAGACCAGTTTTTTCCTCATATGTCGCCGCACGACAGCGACCTCCTCCCGATGAAAGGGCGTCCGGAGAGACTCGTCTCCCAGTTCTAAAAGAGAGATCCCAAGGGCACTGGTGATCTTCTTGAGGATCCCAATAGAAGGGTTTGTATTGCCCCGCTCAATTTGGCTCAGGTAATTCACGGAGATGCCTGTCTCCTCTGCCATCTTCTTTAGTGTGAAGCGTTTTTCTCTTCTCGTTTTTCTAATATTGTCAAAAATTGTCAGGGGTTTCTCCATACTTGATCTCCCTTTCCTTCTCGAATTGGCAATTCATTATAAGTATTTCGTCGAGTATATGTCAAGATTATTTCTTACAATTATAATTTGAAAATCACATTATTGTTAAAAAACTCTTGACAAAAAATTCGACCACTGGTATAAAAAGCTGTTGCAATAATTCCGTTGCAATTGCGCGGGTATGCGGGAGGATAACAAATCAAAATTGCCCTGTTGGGAGCCACTGGTAAAAGGTAGCATCTGGGGTAATGCAGGGCTTGTCTGACCTTCCAGTGGAAAGGGAACTCCCCTCAGACTTAGAGGAAAGCAAGCGACTCCTTCCGGAAAGGGTTCATATGAAGACCAACGAATCATTACTAACAGAAAGGAATCGGCATATACCTCAAGGTCCCTTTAATACCCATCCCATCTTTGCTGAAACCGCTAAAGGGGCCATTATAAAAGACGTTGAAGGCAAAGAATATATTGACTTTGCAGGGGGCATCGGTGTCAATAATGTGGGCCACTGTAATGAAGAGGTATTAAAGGCTGTTCGGGATCAAATGCAGAAATATATTCACACCTGCTTCCATGTTGTGATGTATGAGCCATATGTGGAACTTGCGAAGAGGCTTAATCAGCTCACTCCTGGAAACTTTCCCAAGAAGACAATGTTTGTCAACAGCGGGGCTGAGGGTGTTGAAAATGCTGTGAAGGTGGCCCGGCACGCTACGGGTCGGTCAGCAATCATTACTTTTGAGGATGCCTTTCACGGTCGAACCCTTTTAGCCATGAGCTTGACCAGCAAGATGAAGCCCTATAAATTTGGTTTTGGCCCTTACGCGCCGGAAATTTATCGTATGCCTTACGCCTATTGTTACCGATGCGCTTTTGGGCTGGAATACCCTTCTTGTGAGATAAACTGTGCCTATTTCCTAAGAGAATTCTTCCACACCCATATCTCCTCAGAGCAAGTGGCTGCTGTTATCGCCGAACCGGTTCTCGGAGAAGGTGGATTTGTCGCTCCTCCCAAAGAGTATTTCAAGATCCTTTACAAAATCTGCCAGGACAATGGAATTGTTTTTATCGCTGACGAAATCCAAAGCGGTTTTGGCCGAACGGCTAAAATGTTCGCGATGGAACACTATGGGGTTGACCCGGAGATTGTCATCATGGCCAAGTCCATGGCAGGAGGTCTTCCACTCGCTGCAGTTACCGGAAAAGCAGAATTGATGGATCACCCTCAGGTGGGAGGATTGGGTGGGACCTTCGGAGGAAATCCTTTGGCCTGCCGAGCAGGTCTTGCAGTTCTCGATGTGTTTGAGAAAGAGAACCTCTTACTACGGGCCGAGAAAATCGGCCAAAAAGTCATAGAACGATTTAAGGGATTTCAAAGACAGTACTCTCTGGTCGGCGATGTTCGGGGATTAGGGGCCATGGTGGGAATGGAATTGGTGGCGGATCGCAAGACCAAGGAGCCGGCCACTGCCCTGACAAAGCGTTTGATCAACCTCTGTCGGGAAAAGGGATTGCTGATGATTTCAGCAGGAACCCATTCAAATGTCATTCGCCCCTTAATGCCTTTGGCGATTACAGATGAGCAATTGGAAAAGGGGCTTTCCATCATTGAAGAAGCTCTTAGTGAACTTCAAAATTTATGAGACCACATTAAAGACTTTTGTAGGTTTTAAAAGATCATGACCCCCTATCCTTCATCCAAGCCACCTACTTCCGAAGTTAACGTTATGGTTGCAAAAAAACGACCCAAAAGGGAGATGCGTGCGCGGGAACTGGATGAAAATGATTTTGGGGAGTTATGGGATATAATTTGACACTGTTCTAAATCTACTCTCAAGGAGGTAAGACAATGAAAGTCACGATTATTGGTGCAGCAGGAAAGAATGCTCCTGGAGCTATAAGAGACCTGGCAGACTCGCCTGAGGTGACAAAGCTTGTGCTGGCTGACCTGGAACGGAACGTGGATGCTGTTAAAGAGAGAGCGGAAAACTGGGGAAAGGGAAAAGCAGAGATTGCTGTCATTGATTTTAAAAAATTGGATACTCTTAGGAAGGCAATTCGGGGAAGCATGGTTGTTGGCAATTGCAGCATCTTTACCTTCAACCTGGATGTCATGGAAGCCTGCCTGACGGAGGGCGCCCATTATGTGGATATGGGCGGCTTTTTTCACAACAGTCGTAAACAACTGGCCCCTTCTATATCGACGAGATGGGAAGAGAAGGGGTTGACTGCAATAGTGGGAATGGGAAGCGCCCCAGGAATAACCAATGTATTGGCACGCTATGGTGCGGATCTACTCGATACAGTAGAGTCCATCCACCTTAGAGACGGCATCGCCAATTTCGCCATTGCTCAAATGATATTGCCTGTGCCTTATGCATTGGAAACACTAATCGATGAATTTGCTGTAACCGCGTATGTTTTTGAAGACGGAGACTGGAAAGAGGTCGCCGCACTCTCCGGTGGCGAACTCATCGATTTTCCAGCCCCTATTGGGCCCCAGATGGCCTATAATACACTTCACACGGAAGTGGCGACTGTCCCCGTTTCCTTCCGATCCAAAGGGATAAAGAACATGTCTTTCAAACTGGCCCTGCCGAAGATACTGGAGGATAAACTTCGATTTCTTGTTGCGATGGGATTGGCCTCAAAAAATCCCATTCAGGTGGGAGAGAAGGCGGTGGTTCCTAGAGATGTCCTTTATGAACTTGTCGACAGGCTGCCCAAGCCTCAATCCATTAAACCAGACGATCACAAAGCCCTCAGAGCGGATGTAAAGGGGATGAAAGATGGGCGGAAAATGGAAATCCAAGTGGATGCCATGTGCCATCCCTATGAGCCTTGGGGAATGGCCACCGGCCCACACTCTGTGGGGGGGCCTCTAGGGATAACTTGCCGGTTAATCGGAAAAGGGATCATTACGAGAAGGGGGTCATTTCCCGCGGAAGCTTGTATCCCCCCTCAGCCTTTCTTTGAGGAGCTTGACAAGCGTGGAATATCCACGTCCGTGACGATAAAATACAGCCCTTTGCAATCGACTAAATAGATAATAGTACTCTTGAGTATAGTTGGAATGAGAAATCCAAGCAAATTTCAAAGGATCTATTAAGCGAAGCTCCTCGCCAACAGGGAGGACATTCTGCAGCATTTTCGTAAAAGTAATTCTTTGGGTAGCATCTTGGTGATGATAAAATCCATGAAGGAGCATGAGTTATGACACAGAGATTTGGAGTGGACATAGGGGGGACTTTTACAGACCTCTATTTTTTCGATAGCGACAGGAAGAAATTGATCACAGCCAAAGTCCCTTCAACCCCGAGGGATTATACGATTGGGGTTATCAATGCAATTAATCAGGCACAGATAAGCCTGAATAATGTAAAGCATATTGTGCATGGATCTACGATCGCAACGAATGCGGTTATAGAAAGAAAGCTACCGACAACACCGTTCATTACAACCAAGGGTTTCCGAGATGTCATCGAAATAGGGAGATATCACCGCGAAAAGCTTTATGATCCCTACCAGGTAAAACCCGAGCTTCTCGTAAAAAGAAGGTGCCGCTATGAGGTAAGCGAGAGAATAGATAGCTCAGGACGTATTGTTAAAAAACTGGATGAAGAAGAAGCCTTATCCATCGTAGAAAACATCAAACAATTAAAGGTGAAGGTTGTTGCTATCGGTTTTCTGAACAGCTACATAAATCCCGACCATGAAGATAAAATGGAAAAACTTCTTCAGGAAAATATTCCTGGCCTCTTGATCTCAAAGTCTTCCAAAGTGCTTAGTAAGATAAGACCTTTGGGCAGATTCACAACGACCATCCTAAATGCTGCCCTGAAACCGATCATTAATACGTACATCGAAACACTTATCAGTAGTTTGGAAGCAAGCGGTTTCAAAGGAAATCTGTGGCTCTCTCAATCCAACGGAGGCATCATCCGTTCCGATTTCATCAAGGAAAACCCGGAAGTGATGCTCCTTTCGGGTCCGAGCATGGGAATCATTGCATCTTCATATGTATGCAATCTCAGAGGTGAAGATAATGTGGTCACATTGGATATGGGTGGAACGAGTTCAGATGTCTCTTTAATAGAGAAGGGCATCGGCTCCATTACCACCGAGAGGCAGATCGACTGGGATATGCCTATCCCCGTTCCCATGATGGAGATAGAAACCATAGGGGCAGGGGGAGGAAGCATCGCTTGGGTGGATCAAGGGGGGATGCTGAAGGTAGGTCCTGAAAGTGCAGGGGCGGACCCAGGTCCTGTGTGCTACGGAAGAGGTGGAAAAGAGCCCACAGTGACCGATGCAAACCTGCTCCTCGGACGTCTTAATCCAAAAACAAAACTTGGAGGGGAGGTAAACATTGATCCAGAATCTGCCAGGGTCGCCATAGAGAATCTTGGAAAGCGGCTCGGTTTGGGCTGGCTCGATTGTGCGAAAGGCATATTAAAAATTGTTCAGGAAAATATGGCTAACGCCGTGAAACGGGTATTAATTTCAAAGAGCAGGGACCCCAGGGATTATGTTCTGGTCGTATTTGGAGGGGCAGGGCCTATGCATGCATGTGCAGTTGCCCAATCTCTTGGAATACCCAAGGTCTTGGCCCCGTTTCACGCAGGTGTTTTCTGTGCATTAGGAGCGTCCATTGCGGATGTAAGTCATAACATAGAAAAAACCTATTACACACCCATAAATGAGACTAGCATTATGGACCTGAACAGGAATTATAGCACCCTGGAAAAGATTGGCAAGGACACTCTCATCGAAGAAGGATTCAAAGAATCTCACATTACTCTTAGGCGTATCGCTGAGATGCGATATGTAGGTCAGACCTATGAAGTTGACACACCTATACCTTCCAGAGAATTATTAGATCAAGACCTATTATCCATAAAGAATGAGTTCGACAGGGTCCACGAGACCAGGTTCGGATTGTGTTTTCCGAATGACATGGCGGCGTTTGTCAACCTGAGGGTCAATGCCATTGGTGTGGTCGAGAAGCAGGATTTACCGCGTTTTGAATCTCAGGAAAGAAATCTCCCTATGGTAGAGGAAAGGGATATGTATTTTAGTGAGGTAGAAGGACCTATAAAAGGAAAAATATACGATGGGGAAAGGATATTTCCAGGCATGGCTTTTTCCGGACCGGCATCCATTGAACTCAAGGAGTCGACAGTTATTATTTCACCCCATTGCACTGCTATTGTTGATGAGTTCAGGAACATTATCATAGATGTCCGATAAATTGATTCTTGCAAACCCTGTTTCCGCTTTGGGCATTGATTTCCACAAAATGACATCGATTATAATAAGATGAAGGGGATAAAAGCATGGAACTCGATCCAATTACCTTTGAAGTGGTTACCTCCTCATTCAGGACGATAACGGAGCTGATGGGGGATACTCTTAAACGGGTCTCTCGTTCGCCTATTATCTATGATTCGATTGATTTTTCAAACGGCTTGATAGACGAGCGTTGTCAACTCTTCGCCCAGGCTAATAACTGCCCCGTGCACCTGGGTTCTTTGCACTTCGGTGCTCAGACTTCTATTGAGCGTTATGAGGGGCGTTTGGAGGATGGCGATATCGTGGTCATGAATGATCCGTATTTGGGGGGATTACACATACCGGATATGACTTTCACGATGCCCATCTACTATGAGGGGGAGCTATTATGTTACGGGGCAAGCAGAGGTCACTGGACAGACCTGGGGGGTGGGGCCGTGGGATCACGAATGCCGTCGGCTGTCCATATCGCCCAGGAAGGGTTGCGTCTTCCACCAGTCAAGGTTTATAAACGAGGGAAGGTCGTTGAAGAAATAAGGGATATTATCGGAAGTAACACAAGGGTTCCCCTCCAGAACCTGGGCGATCTGGAGGCGCACAGGGCAGCACTTTTGATCGCCGAAAGAGAGATGAACAAGCTGACCAAGCGGTATGGTATTGATGTAGTCCGGCAATGCATGGAGGAATATATCTCCTATACGGAGAGGCGGACACGAGCTGCCATTTTAGAGATTCCAGACGGAGTGTACGAGGCAACGGATTACATAGATTGTGACGGTGTGACGAGTGATCCTCATTATATCCATGTAACTCTGACTATTTCGGGCGACGAGATTACGGTTGACTTTACCGGAACGGATAA
>Ga0187770_10000413_pt1 | contig 20752 bp, 20 predicted proteins | sample 0116_SJ02_MP02_2_FD_133154 | JGI IMG/M metagenome (GOLD analysis project Ga0187770, IMG submission 133154) | Tropical peat soil microbial communities from peatlands in Department of Meta, Colombia - 0116_SJ02_MP02_20_MG | ecosystem: Environmental > Terrestrial > Soil > Wetlands > Peat | place...
GAATCTTCTTGAAGCAAGAAAGCACCGTGCCTTGAGCTCTGAATGGTTACTCGACAGCAACCTTCATCCCGGCGATAAGATCATTCTATCTGGTACAATCGGTGATCATGGCATCGCGGTTCTTTCAGCGAGGGAGGGTTACGGGTTTGAAACACGCATCGAGTCTGATGCGGCGCCATTGAATGCCACGGTGAACCATATGCTACAGGTGGGGGGCATCGTGGCGATGAAAGATCCCACTCGGGGAGGTTTAGCTAATCTTCTTAACGAGTGGAGTCAGAAGTCGCACGTCGGCATCCTTGTCGAAGAGCAAGCTATCCCCGTGAAGGATGGGGTTCGGGCCGCCTGCGAAATGTTAGGTTTAGACGTGTTAGAGATCGGGAACGAAGGGAAAGTTGTTGCCGCAGTGGTTGCTGAGCAAGCCGAGCCCGTGTTGGCCGCTTTGAAAAACACAGCCTTGGGAAAAAACGCGGCCATCATTGGAGAGGCAACTTCCAAGTTCGATCTGGTTGCCATGGAGACGGTCGTGGGCGGCAGGAGAATCATTGCGCCTCCAGCAGGGGATCCTGTTCCGAGAATCTGCTGAGCTAGGCTAGACGCGACATCGCATTGATGCCAGAATTCGGTGGTCAGCCCAGATTTTACAAGTACCCTCGGCCGAGACCATCGTAGGGCCTTTTGGAGAGGCGACGGTACATTCCTTCAAGTAGAGCGGGCACTCTGGGGGGTCGATCTTTCCGAGGATAACTTCACCACATCGAGCCTGCGGCACGAACTGTTCGCTTCCCGGAGTCTCCTTCAAGTCGAACCGTGCACGAGCATCGTTTTCCCGGAATTCTCCTCGGATACTGAAACCGGAGGCGGGAATTGTTGCCACACCACGCCAATATCCGTCGGTGCGGTCGAAGACCTTGTCCATGGCCGCTTGTGCCTTAACGTTTCCATCCCAGGTCACTGCGCGGGTGTACTCGTTCTCCATCTTCGGTTTCCCGTCTGCGATCTGGTGTAGCAGCATGGTTATTGAGATTAGAACGTCGACTGGTTCGAACCCTGCAAACACCATGGGCTTTCGCGTTTTCTGAAAGCACGGATCGTACGCTTTCATGCCCGTCACTGTGGAGGCATGGCCTGCATTTATGAATCCACTGACCGCCAGGTCTGGCGAAGTTGCTACTGCTTCCACCGCGGGTGGGACGTAACGGTATGAAGTCAGGAATGTGAGGTTCGGCGGAGGACCTTTCAAGATCTCGTAGGCGGTTGGTGGCGCAGTGGTTTCAAAGCCAACGGCGAAGAACACGTGCTCGCGCTTGGAGTTTGTTTCCGCCATCTTCACAGCGTCGTGCACGCTGTACACGACTCGAACGTCACCTCCCGAAGCCTTAGCTTCTGACAGTGACATGCCCGATCCTTTCGCGCGGGACATGTCGCCGTACGTAAGAATCGTCTTTCCTTCAAGAGATAATCGTACCGCAGTGTCGATGTCGGCCGCAGGTGTGACGCAGACAGGGCAACCGGGTCCTGCGCGGACTTCAACATTCTCGGGTAGTAGCGTGCGTATGCCGAAGTGTGTTATTGTCCACTCATGGGAGCCGCACACATGCATGAGTATGACGTGTTCGCGAACGCTTTGGGCGAGCCGTTCGATCTCGCCCCGTAGCTTCTTCGCCAGTCCGCGATCTCGGTACCCTTCGAGAAACGTCATAGCCCGCCCTTCAGTTGGCGTTCGTAGGCCGCGCGCTCCTCGGGTACGGCGTCGAGAATCTGTCGCCAATACTCAAGAGTCTGACGAGCTTCAGCTTCGTCAACTATCTGGATAGCATATCCCGCGTGGACGAGTACGAAGTCGCCGATCTTAGCTTGGACCAGAGAGACGTTGACGCCTTCCTTGATTGTGCCTTCGCCAAAGTCCACTCTAGCGAAATCGCCGTCCAGTTCAACGACCTTGCCGGGATACGCTAAGCACATTACTTACTTCGGGGGATTCTCGGCTGTCTGCACTTATTAGTTTATACAACAATTACCGCTATTGCGAGCACAGTTTCAGGTATGGGTGACGCATGCGACCTCGCCGAGCGGGCAAAACAACCCGGACCTGCTGGAATAGGGGGAAAGTCGATTGGCGGCGGAACAATCGTCTACGGAAACATGGCGCTAGCTGAGGCTAAAGTTGGCAATTAGGTTCAGGTTCACGCAGGCGTACGTGCTGAAAGTCTTGGGCATTGAAGAGCCGAGAAGATGCTTTTACGGCGGCGTCAAGGGGCCAAGATTCTGCTTGTGTAGAATCTTATTGCTGAATTGAAGACAAGTAGGCCTGTCCGAACGATATTCCGCCATCTCCAGGCGGAACTGCCGAATTGCCAACATATTGAAGCTTCGCGTCAGAAACTACCCTACGAATCCTGCTTGCGATTATCTCGTTCAATGCGACGCCGCCAGAGAAGCCTACGGCCTTGATTCCTTCTTCCTCCGCTACTGCGATAGCGGCGGCGGCTAAGGCTCGGGCCATGTACGCGTGAGCAGATAAGGCCAAATCAGGTGCTGGCATGTTCGCTCTACGTTCATAGATGTTGCGAACCATGTTTGTGGTACTGATGATCTCGCCGTTTACCTCAGGTTTGATGTTCAGCGCATCAGTGCCTCCGTTTGAGCAAGCTTCAAGTTTCATTGCGGGTTCGCCCTCGTACGTCCTTTCGTAACTAATTCCTAAAAGCGCGGCGACCGAATCTAGAACTCGTCCACAGCTTGAAGTCCAGATGAAATCCTGCCTATAGAGTTGACGCATGACGATAGGAATCTCAGCCTTACCGTGAGGCAGGTGCGACGCGTTAGCTTTCAACCAATCCTGAATAGCGGGTTCGTTTCTCAGAATTCCCGCAACCATTCTAACCGGATACCGGGTTGCAAGATCTCCCCCCACCATCGGTTGTTCCTCCAAATGCGCTGCTCTCTTGACTTCAGCGCCGTGACATGCTAAGATCTCTCCTCCCCATGCTTGGCTGCCGTAGCCTAATCCGAATCCGTCGCAAACGATAGCCACAATTTCATCGACGGAATGCTCCGCCATGAGCGAACCCGCATGGGCGTGGTGGTGTTGAATTCGTCGTAAGGGAACGCTGAGTTGTTTCGCCATACGCTCAGCAATCTTCGTGGTTGTGAACTTTGGGTGAAGATCGCAGGCTAAGGCGTCCGGCTCGAACCCAACTAAGCGTTGTAGATGCGAGACGGCGTTTTCCAAAAACTGCGCGGTCTCAACTGTCTCTGTATCTCCAATGTGTTGACTCAGGTACGCCTTGTTGCCCAGTATCATGCATGCGGTAACGTTCAGTTCCGCGCCCAGTGCTAGGGTCTTTATCTTAGGTGATTTTGAGAGGGCTATTGGGGCCGGCGCGTATCCTCGAGATCGTCTGATGGGAGTGGGCATATCACCTACGCATCGGACGACCGAGTCGTCTGCTCGTTGCGCAATCTCCCTATCGTGGACCAGAAAATAGTCCACGACACTACCAAGCCTCTGAATCGCGTATTTGTTGTCTGTGATGATTGGCTCGTTAGGAGCGTTGGCGCTCGTCATTATCAGCGCTGGGTCGCCGACTGAATCGAAGATCAGATAATGCATCCCTGTGTAAGGCAACATGACTCCCACTGAGTCCAGCTCAGGAGAGATCAGGGCGGAAAGTGGAAACGGATTTTTTTTATGCAGCAGAACTATGGGCCGGATGTAGGACTCAAGTAGTTCGCGTTCGCAGGAACCGACCTCAGCGAACGTGAGAGTTGCCTCAGTGCTACGTGCCATTATTGCAAACGGCTTGTTTCTTCTGTCTTTGCTTCTTCGGAGGCGTTCGACAGGGTCATCTTGGAGGGTCGAAGTGGCCAAGTGGAACCCGCCGTTTCCCTTGAGAGCTAGGGCCTTACCCTCTGACAACAGTTTTCCGGCTTCTCTGATCGGATCCTCGACATCTACTAGTTCACCTGAGCCGTCAAGCAATGTGACTTTGGGGCCACAGGTCTGACACGCGATGGTCTGGGCGTGAAATCTCCGATCGATAGGATTTGTGTATTCGGCCCGGCAGTTTGGGCACATTGGAAATTTATCCATTGTTGTATTTGGTCTGTCATACGGAACTCCCACAATCGTTGTGTACCTAGGGCCGCAGTTCGTGCAGGTAATGAAAAAATAGCCGTGCCGTCGATCCGCAGGTACCCGTAGCTCCTTCAGGCAATCAGCGCAAATCGCGATATCGGGCGGAATGACCGAACCGCTCTTCGTTCTCTCCTGGCTACTTTTCTCAATCGTGAAGTCGGGCAGACCCAGCTCGGTGTCAGAATAGTTGACCTGAACGCTATCTAATCGTGCGAGAGGTGGTTTTTCTTTGCTAAGAGACTGCAAAAAGGCGTCGATTCGGGGCTTCTCTCCTTCGAGAGTGATCTCGACGACGGCATCAGCGCGGTTCCTGACGAATCCTCTCAGGTCCTGACGTTTGGCCATCCTGTAGATGAACGGTCTAAAACCTACGCCCTGAACAATGCCGGTGATGATTATGGTCGCATGCAATGAAATCGCCGGTTCCACTCATAATTGACATTACATGTGTATTGAATGGTGCCGCTGATGACCTTGCGCTTTCGTGACACCAACGGAACTCCGCAACATCTTCCCAAGATACATAAGCAAGACTCCGATGGACCATAGTGATTCGGTCTAAGATATGGAATATGTATGCCTGCGAGCTGCGTGCCCGACGGGGAATGCAGTTACCCGGTAAGCCCACCGTGAGTTACAGACTGCCTTTTACCAAGTATTCCTTGTTTCCGTGTAGGCGTGGTTCATTGGAAGTAGTAGGGAAGTCGACGGTCACCGGAAGATATCAATTAACGCTTCCGAAACATGTGAGAGAGTTCCTCGGCGCCAAAACCGGCGACCTGATAGTGTTTGTCAAAGATCACGATAAGATCGTAGTGAAGCGAGGCACGGTACAGATCGAAGACTGATTGGCTAGGAACGCACTGAGACGCTAAGAACCGCTGATTGAATTGCAGTGAATACGATGAGGAAGCTAAAATGAAGCAACGGGTTCGAGGGAATTAATTTTGAAGAAGAGTAGAAAAAATTCGGCAGGTACCCGGAAAAAGAAGCAGCCGCCTCAAACAATTACCGAACATCGCTACGAAGGTGAAGCCCTTGAAAGTGCAGGTGACTTCATCTACGTCATTGACAGGAAAAATAGGTTTCTTTCGATAAACAAAGCTGCAGCAGCACAAATTGGAAAAACACCAAAACAAATCGAAGGTAAGTCAATCTTCGAGGTTTTTCCAGAAGAAGTTGCAAGAATTTATGCGAAGGGCTTAGACGCGGTTTTCAGAGCGGGCAAGGGCCAACTCTATCCCGACCTAAGAACCAGCGTTGGGGGAAAAGAGGTCTGGATTAGCACACGCTTGGATCCTATCGCGAATGATGAGGGCGATGTATCGGCGGTCTTCGGCGTAACCAGAGATATAACGGAACGTAAGCGCACGGAGGAGGCGCTAAGGGAGAGTGAAGAAAAGTATCGCGTGCTGGTTGAAGGGTCGAGAACCATTATCGGAATTCTGCAAGAGGGAAGGTTGAGATATGTCAACCGCAGGGCGATTGAAAACTTGGGTTGGAGTCACAAGGAGCTACTGTCGCCTTCATTCGACGCGTTAAAGGAAATGGTAGCAGAAAGGTTCCAACCTCTCGTGATAGCAAATATGAATAGGAGGCTGAGTGGCGAAAAACTTCCCCCATATGAGATAAGCGTAAAAACGAAAGGCGGCCGAGAAATTCCGGTCGCGGTCCACGCAGCCGTTATCCTCTATGAGGGCAAGCCTGCGATCGAATTTTCCTTCTCCAACATCTCCGAACGTAGACGGGTGGAAGAGAGACTTCGTCAATCGGAAGAACGTTACCGTTCTCTCTTCGATCGAATGCTGGATGGGGTATACCTTAGCACCCACGAAGGCCGATTTGTGGACGTTAACCCCGCCTTCGTTAGAATGTTTGGCTATTCAAGCAAACAGGAAATGTTGGAAATTAAGGGCATCAAGAAGCAACTGTACTTCTCACCGGAAGAACGCGGAAGCCACGTTTTGGATACAGGCAGGGAGGAGGTGGAAGTATATCGGATGCGTCGGAAGGACGGATCGGAGATCTGGGTTGAAGACCATGGCCGCTACATTCACGACCAAGATGGAAAAGTCATCTATCATGAGGGAATACTGCGCGACGTCACTGAACGCAAGCGGGCGGAAGAAGCGCTGCGCGATAGCGAAGGGAAGTTTCGGATGATTTTCCATAACTCACCGTTGGGCATCTTCCGTTCGACGTTCGACGGCCATCTGCTTGAGGTGAACCCCGCCATGGTAAAGATGTTCGGCTACAGTTCACCTGAGACCATGGTTCACGAGATACACGATGTCGCCAAGCAGATGTATGTCCGCGCCGAAGACCGGCTTAGAATAATCGCCGATCAATTTGGCTCGAATGACGTTACGCAACACCTTAACCATTATCGGCGCAAGGATGGAAGCGAATTGACAGCCAATTTGTATGTGACAACTGTCCGAGATGCTGAAGGGCGTCCCATTTTTCTCGAAGGCATTGTCGAGGACATCACTGAACGAAAACGGTTAGAGGACGAGCTCAGGCAGTACTCTACGGGTCTACAGGAACTGGTTAACGAACGGTCTGCAAAGCTAGCCGTGAGCGAGGCTCGGTATCGTCGCCTCTTTGAGAGCAGCCCTGTGGCTTTGTTTGAGGAAGATTTCTCTCAAGTCAAGAAACACCTCGATGACTTACGAATCAGAGCAATTAATGATCTTAGAAAATACTTCGCTGAACATCCGGAGGACCTTGCTAAGTGCGCGAGCATGGTTAAGGTTCTTGAGGTTAACGAAACTACACTAGAGATGTATGGCGCGAAGTCGGTAGAGGAAATGCGCGGCGAATTACGTAGGCTTTTCACGCGTGAATTCCAAGACAGATTCACAGAAGAACTGGTCGCCTTAGGTGAGGGCAAAACACGATTCGCAAGCGAATTCGATAACCAAACTTTGAATGGTGATACAAGGCACGTCAGCCTGCTCTTGAACGTAGTCCCAGGGTACGAGGATACTCTTGCGAAAGTTTTGGTCGCTATAATTGACCTCACAGAACGGAAGAAAATGGAGGAGCGCCTGCAGCAAGTTGAGAGATTGGCCGCGGTAGGCGAAACGGCAGCTATGGTTGGACACGACCTGCGAAACCCGTTGCAAGGAATAGCTGGAGCTCTACACCTTCTGAAACAAGAGCAGCTAACAACAAACGAGAGAAACGAGATCCTGCAAGTGGTCGAGAAGAGCCTCGAATACGCAGAATCTATCGTTAGGGACCTATCGGATTACTCTGCGAGAATTCAGCTGAGCCTATCAGACGCAACGCCAAAGTCGATCTTACGAGAGGCAATACGAGCGGTTGACATCCCGCCGAATGTAACGGTGCAGGACTTGTCCGAAGACCGCCCAACACTCAGGGGCGATGTTACCAAGTTGAGGAGAGTCTTCGTCAACATTATCGAGAACGCAATCGATGCTATGCCCCGGGGTGGTAAACTTACGTTAAACAGCAGCCAAATGGGCGGTACAGTCGAAATAGTGTTGTCGGACACTGGCTCAGGTATGGCGGAGAATGTGATGGCGAATCTCTGGAAGCCGTTTCAAACCACGAAGGCGAAGGGCTTGGGTTTGGGATTGTCGATTTCTAAACGCATAGTTGATGCTCACGGAGGAGCGATATTCGTGGACAGCAAAGTTGGCGAAGGCACAACTGTAACAACCTGCCTCCCGATCAAGCCGGAGGCTGGGAGGTGAGGCAGAAATGAGCGAAGCAGCAAGAATCTTAGTCATCGACGACGAGGAAAGCATCAGAAAGACAATCTCAATGACGTTACAGCATGCGGGTTATGTAGTCGACACAGTCGAGAACGGCAGACAAGCCGTCCAGAAATCTGAGGTGAATTTCTACAATCTCGCCCTTATCGACATTCGCCTCCCAGACATGGAAGGCACCGAGCTGTTAACCGCCTTGAAGGACACGACCCCGAGAATGGTCAAGATCATCCTGACCGGCTATCCCGGCCTACAAAATGCGGTCACGGCCATCAACAGAGGAGTCGACGCTTACCTAATCAAGCCAGTAAATCCCGCCGAGTTACTGCGCGTTGTCAAACAGCACCTCGACAAGCAGAGACAGGAAAGGGCATACGACCAGGAAAAGGTAGCCGAATTCGTGGAAACCCGTTTCAAGGAATTGGAAACCCATGAACACGACACTTCAGAGCCGGCCAAGAAAAGTGACTTTCGGTAGACTCGCCACAAACCTTTTTTTCCTTCCTCCATCTCTCGGTGAACAACCTTGAACGTCAATAGGCTTCGTGTGGCTGAAGCGCGAGCGAGGGATGCTAACCGAGGAATCGTCCGCATTGATTCGCAAATGATGAAAGAACTCGGCTTGGCAACTGGTGACGTAGTCGAGATCACGGGGACGAAGAAGACAGTGGCGGTGGTTTGGCCCGGTTACGAAGCAGATTCAGGCAAGGGCCTGATTCGAATGGACGGCTATGCCAGAAACAACGCAGGGGTGAGCATAGACGACCAGGTCAGCGTCAAGAAGGTCACCGTCAAAACCGCGGAGCGAGTTGTCCTAAGTTTCACTGAACCGATTAAGGTGATGGGAATCGAAGAGTTCCTTTACGAGATTCTTCAAGGCCGCGTTCTGACTCGCGGAGACTCGATACCGCTCAACATAATGGGCACTCGAGTTGAACTCATTGTCACTGAGCTTCAGCCTTCGGCCCAAGCTCTAATCGTTGGCGAAGGCACACAGATTGACATCAGCGCTCAAGTCGCCAAAGAAGTACTAAAGGGCGTTCAACGGGTTACGTACGAGGACATCGGAGGGCTCAGAGAAGAAATCCAGAAAGTTCGCGAGATGATCGAGCTTCCGTTAAGGCACCCGGAACTGTTCGTCCGGCTTGGCGTTGAGGCACCCAAGGGAGTCCTCCTCCATGGTCCGCCGGGAAGCGGCAAAACTCTGCTCGCTAAGGCGGTGGCTAACGAAAGCAACGCAAACTTCTACATTATTGGTGGACCGGAGATAATGAGCAAGTTCTATGGTGAGAGCGAAGAGCGACTGCGTGACGTCTTCAAGCAGGCGCAGGAGAACGCACCAAGCATCATTTTCATCGATGAGATAGACTCGATCGCTCCGAAACGCGAGGAGGTCACGGGCGAGGTTGAGAAGCGAGTAGTTTCCCAGTTGCTTTCGCTCATGGATGGTATGCAGGCGCGTGGAAAGGTGGTTGTGATAGGCGCAACGAACCGAGTGAACGCGTTAGACCCTGCACTTCGAAGGCCTGGCAGGTTCGACAGGGAGATTGAGATAGGTGTTCCTGGGAGGGACGGGAGACTCGAGGTTCTCCAAATCCACACGCGTGGCATGCCGCTCGATAAGGATGTCAACTTGGAAATCCTAGCGAATAGAACTCATGGCTTTGTCGGCGCCGATTTGGAGGCCTTATGCAAAGAAGCAGCTATACGAGCCTTACGCCGCATCTTGCCGGAAATCGACCTCGAAGCAGAGAGTATCCCCGCCAAAGTTCTGAGCAAACTAATCGTCGATATGAAAGACTTCGAGGAAGCCCTGAAGGAAGTTCAACCCTCCGGATTGCGAGAGGTCCTAGTGGAAGTGCCGAACGTAAAATGGACTGACATCGGTGGATTACAGGACCTGAAGAAGCAACTTCAGCAAGCCGTAGAATGGCCCCTGAAATACCCTGACCTTTTCGAGCAGAGCGGAGCGAAACCGCCGAAAGGCATCCTACTATATGGGCCGCCCGGTACGGGAAAGACATTGCTAGCTAAAGCCGTGGCCAACGAGAGTGAAGCAAATTTCATCAGCATCAAAGGCCCAGAACTACTCTCAAAATGGGTGGGTGAATCTGAAAGCGGCGTCAGAGAAATCTTCAGAAAGGCCCGCCAGGCAGCACCAACAATCATCTTCTTCGATGAAGTCGACGCAATCGCACCGGTGCGAGGCAGCGGCTTAGGCGACACAAACGTAACAGAAAGAGTCGTCAGCCAGTTGTTAACGGAACTCGACGGGCTAGAAGAACTTCAGAAAGTCGTTGTCCTAGCAGCCACAAACAGACCTGACATAGTCGACCATGCACTGCTAAGGGCAGGAAGGTTCGACAGATTACTACAAGTTCCGGTACCTGAAAAGAACGCCCGTCTCGAAATTCTTAAAATACAGACAGCAAAAAACCCCCTCGCGAAAGACGTTGACTTAGAAAAAATCGTCGAGAGGACTGAAGGTTACACAGGAGCCGACTTAGCCGGATTAGTCTCAACGGCGGTAATGATGGCCCTCGAAGAACACGTCGACAAATACCAAACACCCGAAGAAGTCCGAAAACATTCAAGTGAAGTAAAGGTCACAGCAAAACACTTCGACGACGCACTCAAGAAAACTAAACCAACAAGCCAGGAGGAAAAAATGCTAGGTCCGTCATATGCTTAGTCGAAAGTGCACTAAGCGACGAAAATTGAGAACCTGTGTTGTCCCCTTCGGTTTTGCTGCTTCAAAGCACAACAGCACGAAGGATAAGGACGATGGCTAGCTTAGTCGGAGCCAAGCGAGCTACCGAGGTCAGTCTGCCGGTTCAATTTCAATTATCACTCGCCTCCTCTCGCCTCCATGGAGATGGCTAATTATCCAAAATTGGAATCCGTATTTCTTTCTGATGAGGTCGATGATTGGTGCGGATGCCTCAGGGCCGATTAAGCGTGCTTTCGCTTCAATCCAATTTCCTTTGGGTTGACCGCGAACCGACGATGGGTTCACGCGCACCCTAGGGTTGTTCCGGATGCGCTTAGCTTTCGCTGACTCGCTGATTGTCCAAACGTACAGCTTGCCTCCTTGCTCAGCAAACCAGACAGGAGTTCTGACCCCTTCTCCATTTCGCCTGAAGGTTTCGAGCGCAATGTAGCGCCGACCAGCAAACTGACTCAGAAGCAACGCCCCGACATGGTCTAGGTTCTTTCGTCATTAATGGTTGATAACTTGAGCGTGCAATTCCTCATAAAGCCGTGATTGGAGAGCCTGGTACAACGTATAACGGATACGAGGTGAACGGGTGCACTCGCCAGCCTCGATATGGGGATACAAAATGAGCCTAAGCTAACCCATGGTGCCTCAACAGGTCTCTTCCCAGTTATGCCGACACCAATCAAGGCGAGGCCAATAATAACCACGAAACTACCCTCGATCGCCCAAAATTGTGAGCCGGTCATGAAGCTTCCCGAAAGTATCCCTACTCCTTGAAGAAACCAAGCAGAGCCCATCAGAAGGACGATTATTCCTATTGCAAGGGTTAGCAGTCTATACCTATCCCAAGCATAAGCACGCGGTTTTGCCTTAAAAGCAGACTTGCTCCAGACGCTCGCTTCTGGCTTCCTTCACTGGATTGAGTATCTCGACCGCCCAACTTCAGGCACAACGCTGACGGCTCAAACATGCAACCTACCATTACAAAACTAGTCCAACCCGAACAATTACGGAATCCGCTTGGTCAAAACCCGCGCAGCTTGTTTGGTGAGACTGTGATTAGGACGCTGTAGGATGCGGCCAAGGATTCGGGCGTGAGCCCAATCTTTGGAATGTGGTCGCGGTATTTCTGAATATATCTCGGATCATGTTGAGGAGGATTCTTCGTGAGTAAGGCGGTGCCGGTAAGGACAACGATGTTGCCACCCTCCTCGTCCGCTTGGAAATTGACAGAGACTTTCGGATTGTGGGTGATGTTCCTCAGTTTATGTGCAGAGGGCTGGGTGTAGATCAACAGCACCTTGCCGTCCCAGTAGAACCAGACCGGGTTAGGTTGCGGGCACCCGTTCGGCGATACTGTGGTTAGCCAAACAACATATTCGTCTCTGAGGCGTTTCGCGGCACGCGCCCCTAACTCTGTTGTGGAATCGAACATCTCTTGACAGGCCTCTCCATCATGGTGAAGGTCCTGAAGATCGAGTTTCGCGTGCCAGTCAAGAGTGTTTTGTGGAATCAGATTTCGAAGTCGCAGTCAGGGTTGGAACATTTCCAGCTTCCGCTTCCAACTGGAAGTAGCACTCCCGCGTCACATTTTTTGCACTGCGGGAAACCGTTCACGTTGATATTCACTGCCAAACATTTACCCTCATGATGTTTACTCGTAGATCAGTAAGCAGTTGCCTACGCGGACTTCACCGCGGAAGCGGTGGGTGGAGGGTTGATTGGAGACCGGTTTCAATGGGCGCGTGGTTGGAGCCACTCTGCTGGGCCAATATGGGTCGTATGAAACTGTGAGACTTGGGTATGGTACGAAGTAGTAGTTTGGCCCGCAATATGGGCACACAGTCGGGTCAGGATATGCGTACGGATCATACGCGGCTTGCTGATATTGACACATGGCTTGACGCCTATGGGCGACTGTTCAAGTTTGCCCAATTAAGCGTATGTGGGAAGGTGGTGTGCCATTTAGCTCCCCGCGCTCAAGATGGGGACAAAAGCCCTGAACATTGGCACGTCGTTATACATTCACTAATGTTGCAATCTTGAAGACAGTGTACTTGCAAGAAGAAAGAACGGGTAAACAGGGTGCATTCTTCGATACCATGAAACGCTGTTATCATCCGACTGGGCTTCTCCTGCTTAGTATGGCCAAACGTAGTACCCGTACCATGGGTAGTAGTATGGATAGGGGGCGTAGTATGGCACGACCGCATACCCAGGATACCAGTCGGGTACCTGAACTTTCACAGTTTTCATCGCGGTGATTCACCTCCTCCAATCTACACCTCAGTCTCAAGAATGGACTGTCATGCTGTTGAGTTAATCGTTGGTGTGAAAAGTGGAAAACTCTGCTAGGTTTGAGAATTCCCACCCAACTTGCCGTCACGTGGGGCAAGTTCTTATCCGGTTAAGGCCATACCGGCCGTGGTACCGATGCTAATCGTTCAGATCTCGGACATTCATGTGGGTCCTGAATTTAGGGAGGACACATTTCAAAGAGGAGTTGAGGAAATTAATTCCTTGCACCCTGACATCTTATTGGTTACGGGTGATTTGACTGAGAATGGGCTTCTGTCTCAGTTTGAGCACGCAGCAGAGTTAATGAACGGTTTCGAATGCCGTTCGAAGATTTACACGAGCGGAAACCATGATTACCGGAACACTGGATATTTGCTCTTCAAACACTTCTTTCCCTCCCCTCCAATTCTCAAAAGGAAAGGAGTGGCAATAACGGTGGTCAGCACGGCGAGGCCGGAGCGAAACGATGGTGAAGCCGGCCACAGGCAAATTGTATGGGCCGAGACCGCTTTAAAGCGTGAGAAGGGATTCAAGCTTGTGATGATGCACCACCATTTGGTCCCGGTTCCGGACACAGGCCCCAACACCATACCAATCTTAGATGCGGGCGATGTGCTCAGAGCTTTCAGCCGCACAAAACCGGACCTAGTTGTGTGTGGACACAGGCATAGGCCATGGAGGTGGCAGCTGAACGGTATAGAGATAATTCACGCGGGCAGCTTTTCATCTGAGAGGCTAAGGGGTTTCTTCTCAAACTCATACAACGTGATCAGCTTGGACCACGGTAGGATCAGGGCTTGGCTGAAGATTGTGGGCGGCGCACGCCTAGAATTCACGAAGATAACCAGCGGCGAATCCGGCCTATCAAACCTCCCCCGAACCTAGGCTGAATCGTATTTTCCTAAGACCTCTCCGATATTGGCCTCGTAGTCACCGAAAGGTGTCGGGCAAATGAAAACGTCATCAATGCCGGCCTGATGGTATTCTTCTACCCGCTCTTTCAAATCTCGAATCGACCCGAGTACAGTTAGCGCGTTAACCATATCCATGGTGACAGCTCGCTTTACACCATCTCTATCCTTCGCATTCCAAGCGGCGACCATCGCTTTGGATTCGGATTCATATCCTATGCTTGAGAAGAGGGTCGCGTAAGCGGTAGCGCTGGCATAGAATGCCACCAGATCCTTTCCCGCCTCGACCCCTCGATCACGATTTTCTAAGACGTATGCGTATAGCATGACTGATAGAATCGGGCGCGGCTTGCTCCCTGCGAGATGACACGCGTCCTCAATAATTGAAAGTGCATGTCTTACTCGCTGGGGTGGATAGAGGTTGAGAATAATCCTATCTGCTAATTTGGCGGCCCTCGCGATCATCTTGTCATTCAATGCGGCTAGTGCAATTCTGGGTGGGGGCCCAGTCTTCAACCTAGCGCCTCGAGGAGACGAGTACCTTCCTTCCTGACTGAACTTCTCGCCGGAGAAATAATGACGAAGGAGGTTGACGGTCTCATCTAATCGACGGATAGGCGTCTGAAAGCTTTGTCCATGCCAGTTTTCCACGATGGCGGCAGTGCTGACCCCAAGGCCTAAAGTAAACCTACCCCCACTGAGTTCATTTAGGGTAGCGGCCAACAATGCGAGTTGGCTCGGCGTCCTTGTGAAGAGGTTAACTATGGACGTACCAAGCTGGATTCGCTTCGTTGAGCAAGCCGCAATCGTAGCTAGTATCGAAGCGTCACGAAGAGTTGTCTCACCAAACCACAGCCCGTCGAAACCTTTCTCTTCCGCCTGACGGCTTATTTCCGGAATTCGTGATGAGGAAACTTTTCCATTACCACTCAACATGAGGCTGGTTGACATCGCATCTCGCGAGCTCTATGCGAGTTCGGATAAAAGGCTAACGAAGTTCACTCACAGTAAATGCGAAGATGAGTCTCCACTCTGCTCTCGAAACCATTCTGCTACTAAGTGTACAGCGTCAAAACTTTATCAGCTCTTAAGTACCTAGACGCCAGGTTCGCTCGCCGAGACGAATATGAGCAAAACAGCAATGAAAAAATCATTATTCTCCGCAAAGCAATTCGTTCCAATGGCTATCGGAACATCACTCTACGCAGCCTTAACGATCCCCTTCAATGTCTTTGAAATATCTGGTGCGGGGGGAGTAATCGCTGTTAAGCCTACCGTTGCTATTCCCATGTTCTTCGGCATTGTCTTCGGACCCATCACGGGGTTCGTCGTGGGACTAATCGGCAACATACTCTCGGACTTTTCGTCCTTCGGCGGATTATTCTGGAACTGGGAGATTGGAAACGGATTACTAGGTGCGATTCCTGGAATCGCATATTTCGTTATGAAAAGAATTGATTGGACGAGGGCACGAGGATTAGCGATGGCTGCAGTGCTCGCTGTTGTGGCTTCAGTTGTGGGGGTCGGATTTGCCGCGATGGCAGATTACATTTTTCAGATCGGCTTTGCTCCGGCGGACTCGGCATTGGCGGACTTCTATTTTTTCGCGGGGAACTACGCGGTTAACGGCGCTATCCTTACCCCTATCCTGTTGTACGCCTATGCTAAGGCAACAACTGGGCGTGCTCGAAGAGCCTAGCAAACGGTAAATGATTCGCGTTTTCAGGACAAGCCTGCTATATATGTAACCCTTGCAGAAAATTGCTTCTCCTTTCTCACTGTCATCGAAGAGGCGTCATCGCTTTTTGTCCTCTCTTCCTGTCTTAGCCAGCGACACTTCGTTAATGGTAAGAGGTTCCTAGGGAAATGGAACGCGCCGCCAACAGGCTCACTTAGCATCGAGTGCCCGCCCAACTATCCAGAGTTTCGTGGTGGCAAACGGAGTGCAATTCGCAGAAGGACTTTTAAGAGTCATCGGGCACACCTCCTCTATTAGTCCATACGGCATAGCGGTAAGGGTAATGGCTACAGTCACGGAACAACAGCTTATCTTCACAGAGAAAGCCCTTGTCAGAGCCAAGACCATACTCCAGAAACCGGAAAATGCGGGAAAGGCCTTGAGGGTTTTCGTGTTCGGCGGTGGATGTGCGGGTCTGAACTATGGGATGGCTATGGGATTTGTCAAACCCGACGATTATGTGCTTGAGAGCGATGGTTGCAAAATTGTGGTCGACCCCAAGAGCATGGAATTGCTGAAAGGAATGAAGGTCGATTATTATGAGAGCGTCCAGTCTTCAGGATTCAAGTTCAACAACCCGAACGCAATAGCAAGCTGTGGCTGTGGCCTGTCATTCAAGACGGCTCAGAAGACCGAGATGGCTCAACCTAAGCCATGTCACTAAACCAGAAAAGCGAGGCTTGGTCTATGGGGCCGGTAGTCTTTTGATTGCCAGCTGAATGTCCTGAGCTTTCACCGTCTTCCTGCCCGCATGTCGCGCTAGGCCGGTTGCTTCCTTTCCAACCCTAACAGCGAACTCCTCTAGCACCTTTCCGAGTTCTTCTACAGCATCGTCCCCAACTCTATCCGCCCCTGCCATTTCAATAAGGCGTCGGACGGCGGCTGTGGAAAGCTCATCAGGGGGCATGAAAAGCCACGATTTTTAATCGCGTGCGCTTTGAAGCTATTAAAATTTGCCCAGTCTGGTGAACTGAGCTTGATAGAGAGACGTTTTGATTCTATTAGCCCACATTGGGCGAAACGAACAGTTTTGTTGCAAAAAACACGCCGCTGAACTGCCTCAGCAGGCTAGAATAAGCCATGTCCCACGATAAGAAGCATAAATCTGCAACTTCACCCTTGAAAACAGTGAACTATATCGACGCACACATACACCTGGCAGACCCCGGCTACACGGGTAAGGTCAGCGAGGTAGTACAGGGTGCAGGCCAGCACAATGTCGCTCAAATGCTCAGTAACGCGACCGATTACCAATCTTCCTTGGATACCATCAACCTAGCGAGGGCATTCCCTGGACGAGTCTTAGCTGCGGTTGGCGTCCATCCCTTCACGGTACTTCAGTCAGACAATTTACACCTAGAAGAATTCAGGAGAATGATAGAAGAGAATTCGAGATGGATTACTGCGATTGGGGAGATAGGCCTCGACGGAAAATACACACAAGACGAACGAATCAAGGCGAGGCAGAGGGAAACCTTCCGCTTCTTCCTCAGTTTGGCTGAGGAAAAGAGTCTTCCAGTCGTGGTACATTCAAGGCAAGCGATTCCCGAGACCATCGATTCACTTGCGAACTTTCACCTGCCAAGCGTTCTCCTGCACTGGTATGACGGACCGACCGAGAATCTCTCACTCCTCAAAGACCAACGGTACATGATTTCGATTGGCCCCGCTTTATTGTACTCGCGAAAAATCGCTGAAATCGCCCGGGCAATAGGTTCAAATCTGATCCTTACGGAGACAGATGGTCCGGTGACCTACCGGGGCTTATTCGGAAATGAACTAACGAAACCATGGTTTGTCAGTGAAGTAGTGAAGAAGCTTGCGGAAGTAAGAGGAACTAGCTGCGATGTTATGAGTTCGACAGTTTTCTCTAATTTTCAACGATTTCTCAGTGACTAGGCGACGTTTGAACACGACCTTGTAGGGCGACCATATCGATTAACCATGTTCTTTTGGTTGGGACTCAGGTAGCAAAGTTTATGTTGGGTCAACTCGCATGGCGAGTTTCGTATCGTGAGCGGTTCGAGTTGGGTAAGGTTCGGATCGAGACTGTGAAACGGGTTTCCAGGGAGTTGCTTAGAAGGTACCCTGAACGTTTTACGGGCCAATTCGAGTCCGACAAGCAAGCGGTCAACGAGCTTGTAGTAACGCAATCGAAACGTTTGAGAAACCGGATTGCCGGCTACGTAACACGCCTGAAAGTCGTCGAAGCCGAGCGCGCCGCAGCAACACAAGTGACAGAAGAACCCCCTGAACCAGAGGACCCCGGCCTCGACGAGTAAGTCTCAACCCCAAGATCCAGCAGTTCGTGCTTAGGTTTAGGCCCAGTTGAATTACAGGAAATCCTAAAAGGTTACTTCATAGACCACGCCTGAAGCGAATTCAAGAGCGCATGTAAACGGTCGGAACTGATTGCACGTTATCGTTTGCGTCAAACATGTCCCTGATGCAACCGATATCCGTTTCGACCCTATCACTCTGAACCTGATCCGCGAAGGCGTCCCGTCCATAGTCAACCCTTTTTGCTTGAACGCAATAGAAGAAGCTGTGAGACTGAAGGAGCAACTGGGTGCGACAGTAACCGCGGTCGCTATGGGCCCGCTGCAAGCACAGGAAGGCCTGCGCGAAGCACTTGCAATGGGGGTAGACGAGGCGATAATGGTTTCGGACAGAGAAATGGCGGGTGCCGACACTTTAGCTACCTCTTATACGCTATGGAAGAGCATCGCAAAAGTGGGTGAACGCAACCCATTCGACCTCATCCTAACCGGCAAAGTCGCAATAGACGGAGAGACAGGCCAAGTCCCTCCAGGACTCGCGGTAAGATTCAATATACCCATAATCTCCAACGTAACGAAAATTGAGAAGATCAATCTAGAATCTAGAACGATGATGACGAGACACAGGTTTGACGATGGCATCGAAACCGTGACAGCGAGGCTACCCGCCGTCCTGACTATGACTGAAGAAGCCAACAAACCACGAAAGTTCACGATAGAAGGAATGCTCAGAGCGAAGAGAACTCAGATAGAAGTTTGGAATTCGAATGCAATCGGCGCGGACCCAAACTTGCTTGGCCTCAAGGGTTCGCCAACAATTGTGAAGAAAGTGTTTCCACCGCCCGGCAGGAAGCAAGGAGAGATCTTCGATGGAACAAAAGACGCCCAACAAGCGGCGCGGTGGCTGGCCCAGAAGCTGGCGGAGGCTCACGTATTCGATGCAGCCGGCCAAACAGCGAGCAGCACGAACACTCAATCCTCAACCGCAGCCGTTACCCTCAACGAAGCACACGCTAATGGAGAATATGGAGAGGTTTGGGTCTTTGTCGAACAGTTTCATGGAAAGGCCATCCCAGTTTCATGGGAGCTCTTAGGTGAAGGGAGAAGGTTATCGAAAATCTACGGGACGAAGCTCGGAGCCTTAGTGATCGGCAATAAAGTTGACCGCCTGGCTAAGGAAGCCTTTGTGCACGGCGCGGAGCGAGTCTACCTGGTGGAAGACGAGAGGCTCGAGGACTATCGAACGCAACCCTACGCCGTTGCGACCGAGGAGGCTGTGAGGAAATTCAAGCCGGAGGCACTACTAGTAGGAGGCACAACCAGGGGGCGCGATCTCGCCGGTTCGGCGGCTACTTTTCTTGAAACAGGCCTGATCGCGGACTGCACTGCTTTGGACGTGGACGTTGAGACTGGGACATTCTTGGGCACGAGGCCCGATTACGGTGGCAACCTCATGTCCACCATAATATGTCCCAAGCAAAGGCCGACAATGGCCAGCGTTCGCCCCAGAGTAATGAAGAGCCTTCCCCCGGATGAAAAGAGGGATGGAGAAATAATCAGAGTTAATCCGAACCTCGGCCCGGCCGACATGAACACGCAAGTTAAGGAGTTTGTCCCAATAGAACGAGTCGGCATTCGCCTTGAGGACGCCCAAATCATTGTGTCAGCCGGAAGAGGCTTGGGTTCCGCAAAGAACCTAACCTTAGTCCAAGAACTCGCGAGCGTACTCCACGCCCAAGTAGGAGCGTCGAGGGCTGCAGTGCGGGCCGGCTGGATTAGCCCCGACCATCAAGTGGGACAGACAGGCTTGACCGTTAGGCCGAGGTTATACATCGCAGTCGGGATTTCAGGGGCAATTCAACACATCGTCGGAATCATGAACGCTGACTATATCGTAGCGATTAATCTCGACCCGGAAGCATCAATTTTCAAGATGGCGGACTTCGGGATCGTTGGCGACCTGTTCAAAATCGTACCAGCGTTGATTGAGGAATTCAAGAGGGTACGCTCTAGCTGAGTTAGCACCATGACGGAAAAGTTCGATTCGGTCGTCGTGGGCGCAGGCCCTGCAGGAATAGCAGCCGCCTACACCATGGCGAAGGCCGGACTGAGCGTTCTCGTCCTTGAAAAGGGCGAGAAACCTGGAGCGAAGAATATGTTCGGCGGCGTCATCTTCAGACACCATACTGAGAAATTGGCCCCTGAATTCTGGAAGACCGCACCCATCGAACGGCGTGTCGTCGAATACCAATACTGGCTCCTCTCCAAGCAATCACACGTGCTAGTAAGCCACAGGAACCAAAGGTTCAACGGCCAATACAACGCGTTCACGATCCACCGCGCAAAATTTGACCCGTGGTTTGCGAAACTGGCCGAGGACACAGGAGCAGTCATCATCAATCGAACCACAGCCGACGACGTATTGAAGGAAAACGGCAGAATTGTCGGAGTCACGACGGAACGGGGACATGTGCTGGCGGATGTCGTCGTAGCCGCCGACGGCGTCAATTCAATGCTCGCGAAGCAAGCCGGGTTGAGGGAGGAAACACCTGAAGCAGCGGCAGTACTTGCAGTGAAGGAGGTCATCGCACTCCCCAAGCAGAAGATTGAGGATCGATTCAACTTAGGGCCGGATGAAGGTGTTGCAGCACTGCTGGTGGGGTTTGGCCCAGGGATGCATGCGGGTTTCATGTATACGAACAGAGACACGCTGTCGATCGGAATAGGCGTGGGTATGAAAGACCTGGATAAGAGCAAGCAACGGCCAAATGACCTGTTTGAACAATTCAAATCTCATCCCTCCATCGCACCCCTCATCAAGGACGGAGAACTCAAAGAGTATTCAGCCCATCTCATTCCCGAAGGCGGCTACAATTACGTTTCAAACGTTAGTACGAACGGAATGTTGGTAGCCGGTGACGCAGCA
>Ga0187770_10000414_pt1 | contig 20714 bp, 23 predicted proteins | sample 0116_SJ02_MP02_2_FD_133154 | JGI IMG/M metagenome (GOLD analysis project Ga0187770, IMG submission 133154) | Tropical peat soil microbial communities from peatlands in Department of Meta, Colombia - 0116_SJ02_MP02_20_MG | ecosystem: Environmental > Terrestrial > Soil > Wetlands > Peat | place...
CCATTATGGCATTCGCTTTTCTGGCCACCTGGGCATCGGTCTGGCAGGTAGCATACCTGCCCTACTATTACCGTTCTGTGTTCAACACGTCCGTTGCCCAATCAGCGCTGACGGCCGCCGCTGTCCTGGCGGCCGGAATGGTGGGCAAGGCGGTGTTCGGGAGGCTATCGGACAAGGTCAGACGCGACAGGCTGCTTATCTCCCTGTCCATCATAGTCGTAGGCCTCTATGGGATCTTCTTTTCCACTCCTGACCTCACCCTTGCCATACTCAGCGCGATCGCCGCCGGGTTCTTCAGCTCCGCAATCTTCCCGGTTATGCAGGCACTTGCTTCAGACTCCTCTGGAGGGAGGACAGGTACAATTCTGGGCTTAACTACTACCTTTCAGTCTGTCGCTGCAGTGATAGGGGTCCTGCTCCCAGGAGCCCTGCTTTCATTCGGAGTGAAATCTGCGTTCGCGTTCGGTGCAATCGCTCCGGCAGTGGCGATGACCCTTGCCGCCCTGTTCCTCCGCGAATCCAGGGAGGACAAAGATCCTAAATTAGGCCGCAATAATTTATAGTGCGGAGGAGAGAATTCGGTCGATGTGCGTCACGAGGGCTGGGAAGGTTGTCTCTGCTTCGCAAGGGAGGGCGAGGGTAGAGTTCTTCGACGGCCGCGCCCTCGATGACGTGGACGTTTCAGTCGTGAACGCAAAGAAGGGGGCGTTCGTTGAGGTCTTTGGGAACCTGGCTCTGGGCGTGCTGAGCCCCGCAGAGGCCAAGAGACGCAAGCAGGCATGGACCGAGGTGGCGAGGGTGGTGGGGGAGGCCCGCGGATGAAGGCCGACGGAGTGCTGTTCCACGCGAAGCACGCGTTCATGCCCAACAGCCTCGGATACTGCGGACCCGACGAGAGGGGACAGATTCAGAGTGACCTCGAGGGGAACAGGTCGGACGAAGAGTTGATCCAGACCCTGCAGAAGTTCGAAGCCGCCTATCCCTTCCTGAAGCTAATCGCGAAGAGCTCAGGCAGAGAGATCTTCGACTATTTGGTCCCCGAAGCTTACTGGATTGGAAACAGGCTCCTCGATCTAGTGCCTGTCTCCGATTTCTACTCCTTTTCACACCACGAGATAAGGGGAAGGGACCCGGAGAAGGTGCGCGAAGTATTCAGGAAGCTTGATGGGGTTGCACCACCACACCACACCTTCTACGTCATGAGCACCTACGCGACCGCGGCAGTCCCCGACGGCCCCAACGTCACGAACGAAGCAAAACGCAAGATAGCCGAAGTGGTTGACAATTGCAGGATATCGTGGGGGAGAGTGAGCAAGGTTGGGAAGGACGAGCTCAAAGTGGTGGCCAGGCGGGTGAATGTGAACGACGGCGGACTCGGGCTCACCCGTCCCGCGGTGAGGAGAGTTCGCTACAACCCCGAAGTCAGGCCGTTCGGTACCGTCAGGGCGGGGGACGTGGTGTCAATACATTGGAATTACGCCTGCGACGTCCTGACGCCACGTCAGGCCCAGAACATCGCGAAGTACACCGATAGGGACATCAGTCTGGTCAACAGGCTGATGAATTCCAAAGCATCTAGAAGATAGTTAAGAGTGCAGGCCCTTCAGTAGTTCGATCCTCTTGGCTCGAGCGTCATCGAGCCCCTTCAGGTAATCGACCAGTCCCGAGATTTCGACCATGTTCCGTTTCGAATCTTCCTGGAGCCGTATGTAAGCGTCCCTTCTGGCCTGGCTCTTGGAATCCTGTGCCATCTGTCCGTAGCTCTCCGCGAGGTCCTCCTCGGCCGCTGCCCAATACACAAGGTTCTCGATAGCGGTCTCTGTGTACCCCGTCTTCACAGTCTCTTCTACCTTCTTTGCGTCCTCAATTGAATTGATTTCCTTGAGAAGTCTGGTGCGCGTCATGCTTTCCCAGCGTTCCCTCTGGCCAAAGCCGCATAATAAGGCAGGCGCCGAATCTCGCACTTGAGAGCCAATCTACAACACGTTCCCGAGTATCAGGAAGGGGGCGATTCCAGTCAGGACGCTGATGGCAAGCAACGCAGCTGGGGGGAAAATGTCGGCAAGCGGGCGCGTGTCCTTTTCGCCCTGTTCTTCCCCGAAGACCACGGTGTTGATGATCTTGTAGTAGTAGCCGATGGAGATTACGATATTCAATACCACGGCGCCGGCCATAAAGTAGAAGATTGAACCAGTCGACTGGCCCGCGACAAGAAGAGACTGGACAACCAGAATCTCGCTCCAGAACATGCCGAAGGGCGGAGCCCCCATCATGGCCATGGACGACGATGCGTATAGGAAGCCCAGTACCCTGTTCCCCCTTCCCACTCCCCTCAGCTTGTCGAGCTGGGAGTCTTCCACCGACGCGTGCTTCTTCCCCAGGACCATGAAGAAGTTGGACTTCAGGATCCCGTGATTCCATATGGTGAAAACCACCGCAACGATTCCGGCGAGGTTTAGCGTGGAAAGGGCAGCGAGCATGTATCCCGTCTGGGCGATGGAGCTGAAGGACAGTATCCTTCTGAGGTTCCCCTGGGTCAGAGCGGAGAGGTTCCCCAGCAGCATTGTCGCTAGGGCCAGGCCGACGAGCACCAGCTGCAGGTTTGAGGGTCCGCTCAGGGCCGCGGTGACTGGCGCGTAACCGTTCCCGGGCACCAGAGGCTCGAGGACCTTGAGCAGGGCGAAGACTCCGACCCCGGTCACTGCCCCCGAAATGACCGAAGCCGTCGGGAGGGAGGACCCGGAGTAGACATCGGGGAGCCAGGTGTGCAGAGGTACTATGGCAGCCTCGACGCCAAGGCCGAGGACGAGGACTATGAGGCCGAGCTGTCCGAAGCTGTTCCCCAGGGCCGAACCAATGGCCGAGAGCTGGATCGAGCCTGCCGAGAAGTAGATGGCGCCGATCCCGTAGAGTGCGAGCAGGCTCCCGATGCCCGCCATGAGGAAGTACTTGATACCCGCCTCCATGTTCGTCTGGGAACGCCCGAAGGTCACCAGACCGTAGGCTGACACGGCCATACCTTCCCAGAACAGGAAGAGGGTCAGCAGATCGCCGGCAGAGACGACTCCCACCAGGCTGCACATCAGTATCGTATAGAGTGCATAGAACGGCCCGTTCCTGCCGGAGTCGAAGTACCTCATGGAGTAGAGCAGCACGGCGAGTCCTACCACGAGGACGGTGAAGGCCGTGAACGTCGTGAACTTGTCAGCCACGTAGAGGCTAGCTAATGGGTCCGAAGTAGGTTGAAGTTTCACAACCGGGCCCAGGGACTGCGCCCAGCCAGAAGCGAGTACCACAAGGGAAGAGGCTATCGCGAGGGCGCTCACAGTCGCGGCCGCATAGCGTTTGAGCCATCCCGAGGCCCTGCCCCCGATGTCGGCAAACAGCGACAGCATGCCGCCCGCGAACAGAATTTCCATCACCGTGGTGGGCCACATTGTCATAGCACTCCTACGGCGAACAAGACGAAGAGCACCGCCACTGGGAGAAGCAGAAGGGCCATGTTGGCCCTGATGAGACCAGACTGGATGTAGGAGACTACGGTGGACAGCGGACGCAAAATCCCGCTGAAGACCCACTGGTAAAGCACATCAAAGCCGAGGCCCTCGTGGAGGAAGTCCCTCAAGCCCAACAGCCCACCGTTGGATTGAATGACGCCCAGCACCTTCTGGTAGTCGGGGATGAACACAACGTAGGCAAGAGCCGCACACAGGCCCAGAACCGAGAGGGATGCCCCGAGAGTGGTCGCGTCTGGTAACCAAGAATAGGACGAGAGAAGAGGCTGCGCCTGGAGTACAACCCAGGCAGTGAGCACGGAGAGGGCGAGTATGAGAATCGGTACGACCATCGTAGAAGGAGACTCCTTGGGCGCCCTCGTCCACGCTGGCTTCCCGTGGAAGACCCGGAGGAGCGCTCTGAAACTGTAGAGGGAAGTCATCGCGAATACGCACAGGATGAGGACGGACTGCACTGTCCCTGCACTGAAAGCGGAGGATAGAATTGCGTCCTTGCTCCAGAATCCTACCAGAGGCGGGAGACCGCTCATGCCTAGCATGGCGATCAGAAAGCCCGCATAGGTGTACTTCATAATCCGGGCGAGTCCTCCCATCTCGTTGATGCTCCTTGTGCCCAGGGCAGTTATGACCGAGCCTGCGGCGAGGAATGCGAGGGCCTTGAAGAGGCCCTGGCTGATCATCTGATAGGCCGCCGCGTCGAGGTTCCCCAGTCCTATGGCTGCAAACATCAGGCCCAGCTGGCTTATGGTTGAATAGGCGAGCACGCGCTTGAGATCGTCCGCAGCGAACGCGCAGACCCCGCCCACCAGAGCGCTGATTAGACCAATTGCGAGGATGACGTCCGTGAGTGACCCGGAAAGCTGCGGGAGGGTAATCACTGGATACATTCGGAGCATAAGGTAGACTCCGGCGTTGACCATGGTCGCGGCGTGGATGAGGGCCGAGACGGTGTTGGGGCCTTCCATGGCATCAGGGAGCCAAGCGTGAAGCGGGACCTGGGCTGACTTGCCCATGGAGCCGATGAACATCAGCAGGCCGAGGGCGAAGATCGTTCCAGTCGCGAGCGTCGCCATTCCGTTCGGGCCCAGGATCGTGTCGAAGCTTGTCGACCCGAAGGTCACAGCGATGAAAATCACAGCTATGAGGAGAGATGCGTCCCCGAGGCGCGTGACCACGAACGCCTTCCAACCTGCCCTCCTGGCAGCGGGTCTGTCTGTCCAGAAGGCGATGAGCAGCGCGGAGCAGACACCCACCAGCTCCCAGAAGAAGTAGAACTGGATGAGGTTCCCAGCCATCACAAGCCCCATCATCGAGCCGACGAACAGGAGAACGAGAGAGTAGTAGCGGCTCTGGCCTGGCTCTTCCTTCATGTAGCCGAGAGAGTAGACGACCACAAGGAAAGACACGAAAGAGACGAAGGCCCCGACCAGGGCAGACAGCTGATCCACTTTCACCTGCAGTATAACGCTAAGCTGCGGTAGCCAGAGTTTGTACCCCTCCGTGACGGAAGTCCCGAAAGTCATGGCCCCATAGAGCGCTGCCACCATGCCCAGGCCAGACACGGCTACAGCAAGCCAGCCCCTTAGCCTACCGTCGATTTTCGACACCAGGGGAACCAGCGGGACTCCCAGCAGGGGGATGACCCAGGAGAGCCAGGCCCAGTATATCATCTACGGAGCCTCCTGATCTCGTCGGGGTTGAGCGTCCCGTACTTGCGGTAGACAAGGACGATGATGGCGAGCCCTACCGCCTCCACCGAGGCCCCCACGAGCACCGAGAGCACAACGAAGGCGTCGGAAAGGAGCCTGGGGCCGAACGCCATCCCCGACGCGAAGAGGGTGAGGTTGGCGCCGAAGACTGCGACCTGGAAGGACATGATGCTCTTCAGCAGATTCTTCGAGACAGCGATGGACGCAATCCCGGTGAACAACAGGGCGGTGCCCGTGGCAATGAGGATAGTCTGATCGAGCGCCAAGCTAATCCTCCTTCCCCAGCAGGCTGACTATCGCGACCATTGCGCCGCCGAATACGACTATCAGGATAAGCAGGTCCCAGGGGCGGAGGGTCCAGAGAAAGCTGAGAACGGCCAGGGACGAGTCAGAGGCGGCGAAGCCCCCAGCCTGCCCCGAAAAAACGACCACCAGCGAAATCCCGCCTACGGCAGCGGCCAGAGGGATTGCACCCAGCGCAAATTTACGCGCCCCAAGGTCGAGCTTCGACTCGCCCGTAATCAGGACGACGGAGAGGAGCAGGACAGATATGGCTCCTGCGAATGTAATCATCGTAAGGAGCCCCAGCAGCCCGTCTCCGTAGACGGTGAAGCCAACCCCGAGCACGATGGACGCGTAGAAGAGTGCGATGAGGGAGTTGGAAACCTTGGAGCTAAGAAGGGACGCACCCACCGTCACGAAGAGCGCCCCCGAGATCAGGAGCGCGACCAGCTCACTTTCCAACCTTGAGCGCCTTCTCCATCACCAATGATTTCTTCTTGAAAACCGCCAGTTCGAATTCGTGAGTCAGAGTCAGTGCACCGAACTTGCAGTCGTCGACGCACTGGCCGCAAGAGATGCAGGTGTAGAGGTCGAAGATTGGTCTCTTGATGTCCACCTGCCTGGAGCCTATGGTCTTCTTCCCCACCGGGACCATCGTAATCACCCCGGCGGGGCAGACGATCTCGCAGATGCTGCACCCGGTGCATTTCACAGGGTCTACGTCAAGCTTCCCCCTGAACCTCTGCGGCACTGACGTCTTGCCGAAGGGGTACTGCGCGGTCACAGGATGCTGCAGAACCGTCCTGAACATCTCTCCCAGTGCGCCTGCGACTTTCCTCCTAGGCTCTTCCGTCATCTTAGCAGCACCACCAAGGCCAGCTGCAGGAGACTGAGAGGGGTGAGAACAGTCCAGAAGAGCCTGGCTGCCTGGTCTATTCTGACCCTTGCCAGGGCCGTCCTGATTGCGAAGATGAGGAACCCGACGGCGAAAAGCTTCACGAGGAAGTAGCAGAAGTAGACAGCTGCTTGCAGGTTAGCGTCGGAGAACAGGACCGGCCCACCGGCTCCCCCAAGAAACAGGCTGACGGCGAGTGCGGACAGGAACACGTAGCTAAGGTTCTTCGTGAGCTTGATGTACGCCTGCGCATTTCCAGAATACTCCGTCATCCATCCCCCGACTATCTCTGTGCTCGCTTCCGGGATGTCGAAGGGGGGCTTCTCTAGCTCCGCCAGCGCCGCTACGATGAAGACAGCGAACGCCACGAAGGCAGGGAAGATGTACCAACCTGAGCGCTGGGCGGAGACCACTCCTCCGATGGAAAGGCTCCCCGCGAGGACCGCGGGTGTCACCATGGCTATCAGCAGTGGAACTTCATAGCTGGTGTACTGGATCACGAGCCTCCCGATGGCTATGGTTGAGTACCTCCCTGCCGAGGCGTACCCCAGAAGAGTCGCCATCAGAGTAGAGAATGTGAGTACAAAGAGCATGAAGAGGAGGTCAAGCGGGTTGTTGATGATGGCCTGGTACCCCAGGACTGGGATGAACGCTATACCTATGGCGGGCGCGGCGAAGTATAGGGCCGGCCCCCACCGAAACACGAACGTGTCTGATTCTGCGGGGATGATTTCCTCCTTGGCGGCCAGCTTGAAGAAATCGGCAACAGGCTGAAGGATGCCGAAGGGCCCGGTGACGACTGGACCCCTCCTCCCCTGCATCCGGGCTGCAGTCTTGCGTTCGAGCCACTCGAAGAAGAACGCCAGCCAAACAAAGAACGTGAGCCCGGGGAAGAAGAGTAACTCGACGATCTGGAGCAGGTCCAATCTCACTTCCTCCTGTAGTAGTCGATGCCGTACCTGCGGAGAGATTCCCCTCCGACCGTCCACTCCTTTGACTTGTCAACATCGACGACTGAAATCCTATCCATACAGCCGAAGCATGGGTCCATGCCCGTAAGGACCACAGGCACGTCAGCCAGCACGTGCCCCTTGAGCATCTCGGTAGCCGTAAGGATGTTGGCCAGGGTTGAGGTGCGGACCTTCACCCGCTCCGGAACGGATCCGCCGGCGGACTTCACGAAGTAGAAGAGCTCCCCCCTCGGCGCCTCGACATGGAAGGTCGCTTCACCAGTGGGGACGCTCCTGGGGAAGTTCACCCTGTAGGGTCCTGGGGGCATCTTCTCCAACGTCTCCTTCACCATCCTGCAGGAATCTGTGATCTCGTTGAGGCGGAGGGTCAGGAGAGAAGCGATATCGCCTTCGTTTGAAGTCTGGACAAGTGGCGGGACTTCGGCGTAGCCGGCGTAGGGGTCCTCCGCCCTCACGTCTCTCGCGATTCCGGTGCAACGCAGGAGGGGCCCCACGGGGCAGAGCTTCCTCGCTATCTCCTGGTTGATGCGCCCCCGTCCCTTGGTCCTGACGACGATTGTCTCCTCGCTCTGTACGAGACCCTTGTAGTATTGGGCCCTCTTCTCTATGTAGGCCATCTCCGTCCGGATCCTGTCTGCGAGGCCGTCGGGAAGATCGTTCCTTACGCCCCCCAGGGTGGTGTAGGACTTGTTGACCCTGTTCCCAGAGATTGCTTCTTCAAGGTCGAGGATGTGCTCACGGTCCTTCCAAATCCACATGAACAGAGTGTCGAACCCCGCCCAGTGTCCCAGGAGGCCGAGCCAGAGGAGATGGGAGTGAATCCTTTCGAGCTCGGCAACGAGCTCCCTGAGGTACTTGGCACGCTTTGGAATCTCAAACGGGGCGAGGGCCTCGACCCCTTCGGTATACGCTAGGCTGTGATGGAAGCTGCAAATCCCGCAGATTCTTTCGAACAGATAGATGTTCTTGACCCAGGTTCTTTCCTGGGCGGCCCTCTCTATCCCCCTATGGACGTAACCGATTCTTGGCTCGACGGCGACTATTCTCTCCCCCTCAAGGAAGAGCTTGAAGTACTCGGGCTCTTTCAGTGACGGGTGCACAGGGCCGAACGGCATCATCCCTTCCGGGGAGTACTGCATGAGCCCCGCGCCCGTTTGCGACTGATTTTCGCCCGTGTTCGGGTCACTCAAGCTCCATCATCTTCTTGATCTTGTGCGGGTCCGTGTCCTTCCGCAGAGGGGGCGGAGCGTCCGGCGGGTATACGTCGGGGAGGAGCAGCTTCTTCCCAAGGAACGGGTTCCCTTCGAACGCGACGCCGAGGAGGTCCTGGATCTCAGCCTCGTAGAGAGTGCCAGCGGTCAGGGCTCCGGAGATGGACGCCAGCCTAGGAGCCGACTTGGGGATCTGGGTCCTGACTTGGACGAACCTCTTTCCCTGCCAGAAGTGATAGAGGATAGCGATGTCCTGACCTAGGTCAATTCCAGTTATCGTGCTCAGATGATACCAACCTGGGAGAGAAGACACCCCCTTGCAGGCCTCGACCACCCTTTCGGGAGGGACGGAGATGATCGTCGTCTTGGGGCCCGCGTTTATTGTTCCGCCGAGCCTGGAGGCGAGCGGAGCCAGCTCTTCACTTGACAATTGCCTCACCCTCTGGGACGGGGTCAGGAATCCCCGTTACCAGTTTGAGTATGCCATAGATTATCGCCTCTGGCCTTGGAGGGCACCCCGGTATGTACAGGTCCACCGGGATTATCCCGTCTATCCCGCTCCCTGCACTGTAGCAGTCCTTCATAACGCCCCCTCCTAGGGCGCAGGCTCCGATGGCCACCACGTGTCTCGGCTCGGGCATTTGCTCGTAGACTGTCCTTAGTCGCTCGCGCATCATTGGGTTCGCCACCCCAGTCACGAGCATGACGTCGGCGTGCCTCGGGCTCGGAACGAGAACGACGCCGAGCCTTTCCGCGTCAAAACGAGGAGTGAGGGCGTCGAGGATCTCTATGTCACAGCCGTTGCATGACGCTGCGTTGACGTGGAAGACCCAGATGGACCTCTTCCTGGCCCAGGAAGTCAGCGAGGGGCTAAAAGGTCCCACCCCCAGAGGAGATGAACCAGTAGATCGCGATCGTCCCGACGCTACCTCCCCCTACCAGAAAGAGGAGAGGATAGAAGGAACCGGAGGCTTCGAAGGAACTTGCAAGAATGAGCGCGAAGGCCTCGACGACGAGGAAGAGGGCAGCGAAGACGAACAGGCTCGACTGGTAGAGCCCCCTCGGTGCCACCGATTTCTCCCCACCTGAGAAGGGTTCGTATTTGACCCCCTGGCCGCGGCTGCGCTTTCCAAGACTGCCCACCAACATGTAAGCCACAAGGTCCACGACGATGATGATCAGAGGCCCCAGGATGGCATCGGTGAAGTCTGTCATGCTCGCCCCGCCACCCCCTCGGCCACCACGGCAACAATCTCGTTCACAGACTGCCGCACCGTCTCGCTCAGGCCTATACCCACCTCGAGGGACTCAGGCTGGACGCCTACAAGGTAGAGGTCTCCCAGGCGCTCCCCGAGTCCAGGGACGAGCTTCAATGGTATGTTGTGCGTTCCGAAGAAACCATACTTCGTGTCAGCCAAGGGGCGGAAGACGACTTCGCCCGGCTTCGCCGACGCCTCGACGGCGTCAAAGACAACTATCCGACCTCTTCCCGAGGCCAGCTTCGAGAGCAGCCTCTCCGGCATCTGGGTGAACGAATGGATTCTCACGCCTGGCGCCGGGGATACCCCCAGTCTTGACCGAAGGCCAGACGCAATCTCCAGGCCCGCAGCGTCGTCCGTTTTGAGCTCGTTTCCCACCCCTACGAGGTGGACGGGGCGCCGACTGTCCGCTATCGTCTCTCGGAGCCTTTCACGCCAGTCCGCAGAAAGGGTGGGCCTACTCGCGTCCCCTGCCGCTAACCCTTCATACAGTGAATCGACCTCCGTCTCAGGGACGCGCAATTTAGGTCGATTATTTGGCCGATTCCTAATGGAGATAAAAGGATGAGACGTTTCTTACCGCTGAGAATCATAAGAGCTAGGAAGCGAGCTTCGTCAGAAAGTCCTGGTGCTTCTGGACGGCCCCCCTGACCACGGCTTCCCAGCCTTTGCGCTCCACCTTGCCCTTGGAAATCAACCCCTTGATGACGGCATGAAGGTCGTCGAGGTCCGCGGCGGCTATGCCCGCCTTGTCTACAGTGGAAACGAACTCCTCGTCCTCGATGTCAACGTTGTACCCGTTCTTGACCAGGAACGCAAGCCCAGCTACAAGTGCAGTCCTCTTGTTCCCGGCGTGGAAGTACTGGCCCCGGGCGATGTCGTATACTAGTAGCGCAGCCTTCTCCGCGACAGCTTCTTCGAATTCCTGGTTGTCTGCCCTCTGCTCGACCTCCTTGACGAGGCTCTGGAGTTTGCGGCCGTCGGCAGCCGCATAATCGTGTTTCTCCTTTGTCAGGCTGACCACCGCCATGTTGACTCTCACCAGAGTCTCGAAGTCGACGTGGTGAATGGTTTTCTTCGCCACGGGCTCCGGCGCCAATGCCTGGGATTTAACCAATTGAGAAGACCTTCAGCGCGCCTCCTCGACCGATTTCTTAGGCCAGACCCGGTGAGGAAATGATGCCGGGCGATTGCACGCAGGAATCTCAGAAAGTGACTAGGTGGGAGAAGTAATCCTCCTTCGTGCGTCCGCTGATGTCCGACACGCAAATCGATAGTCTGAAAGAGACCGAAGAAGAGCACCGCACGGTCATGGTGTCCTGCGTCACGAAGTGGGCGAAGAAGATCTGAGCTCGGAGAGCGCAGACGGCAACACAGGGCCTCCTGCGGGCAGCGGTTCTTCCTCCCTCACGAAGGATCCAGAATTCATGAAGTTCTGGGTTGGAGATACCATCGCCCAGTTCACTGGTCAGGTGTCGAATCTGGCACTGCCGACCGTTGCTGTACTTGTTCTTCAGGTCACGGCGTTTGAACTAGGAGTCCTCAACGCTCTGGCTTTCGTTGCCTTCCCTCTACTCGGGCTCTTCGCGGGTGTTTGGGTCGACCGCGTGAGTCGCAGACCCGTACTTGTCGGGACGAGTCTGATTCAGGTCATAATACTCGCCTCTGTTCCAGCTGCTTACCTCCTCGGAGTGCTCGGCCTGAACCAGCTATACCTTGTAGCCCTTGTCATGGGCACCACTACGCTGTTCTTCGACGTCGCATACCAGTCCTACCTGCCAGGTCTCGTGAGCAGGGACAGGGTCGTGGAAGGCAACCAGAAGCTTCAGGTAAGCGCGTCTGCGGCTCAGGTGATAGGTCCCACCGTTGCGAGCGGCCTGATGGCCTCCCTCGGAGCCCCACCAGCTGTCGCGGCCGACGCCTTTGGCACTCTGGCTGCCGCCCTGCTGCTCCTCTCCATAAGGCGGGCAGAACCCAGGCCGGAGGGCAGCCTCTCCGGGGCGAGGCATGACTTTTTCGCTGAAATGAAGGAGGGAATACATGTCATTACGTCCAACAAGCTGCTATGGACTCAGGCAGGGTGTACGGGCACCTCTAATCTCGGCAGCAACATCTTCACGGTAGCGCTCTTTCTGTACGCATATCGTGTCCTTGGCATAACTCAGGGCGAGATAGGAATCGCCTTCTCGATGGGGGCAGTAGGGTTTCTCTTCGGGGCGCTCGTCTCCCGACGAGTAACTGCAAAGATCGGTCTCGGCAGAGCCATCGCGCTATCCGTGGTCGCCAACCTAGGACTGCTCCTAGTCCTGCTTGCAAACGGAGGAGCCGCGGTGTTCGTGCTCGGCCTTGCCTTCTTCATTGGTTTCATGGGCGTTCCGATTTACAACATCAATCAGGTGAGCCTCAGACAGATCATCACGCCGAATCGTCTGCAGGGAAGGATGAACGCGACAATGCGGACCATAGTGTGGGGTACGATCCCAGTAGGTGCGCTTCTGGGAGGAGTCCTTGCCACAGGCCTAGGCATAGTGCCAACTCTTATCGTTGGAATTACAATCTCAGCGGGCTCCGCGCTATGGATCGTCCTGGGGCCGATTTTCGAGCTGAAAGTCCAGCCAGAGCCCGTGGACGACTGAGAGCAGCCAAGTGGGTTAACCCCGACGTTTTCTGGGGTGCACGCCCCCTCGTCTACTCCCTCTATTCCTTCATCAACTCGGGCCATCCCACATGTGAACACCGTACAATTCAAGAAACATGAGGTCCTCGAGAACGAACTCCATGCTTACAGTTCAGGGTTCTCCGCTCCTGTCTGCTTGTCAAAATGGGACACCCTGCTTTTCCTTTGCTTCCTTAGACGGGAATCTTCGAGCAGTTTGTTGGTTTCCTTGTCACTTCGACCAGGCCTGCGATTCAGTTCCGAGTGGCGGAGTCTTGTGATAGAATGTCGTATTCTGCCAGAAGGGACGAAACCCTGACCCGTTTCGCGTATGGCAGGGCTATTCTGACCCCTTTGGGCCTCCCTCTTGGCTGTGGAGGCTGTTTTGGCCTCCCTTTGAGATTAGTTTTAATGCTACTATGCCCTAGCCCATTATCTTGACAGGCGACACCTCGGTAGGAAAGGCAGTCCCTCCTGAAGACACAGTTCGAAAGGTCACGGGCACAGCTCTCTACACGTTTGATTGGGACCTCCCCGGGACGCTGCATGCGAAGCTCGCCACGAGCATCGTCCCCCATGCGAAGATAGTCAGAGTCAGCCTCGACAGGGCCAAGGAGGTACCAGGGGTCGTCGTCATCCTCACAGGCAAAGACATGCCTTTCAGAGTTGGGATGTACGCAGGGGACAGGGACCTGCTCGCGGTCGAGAAGGTCAGATGGGCTGGTCACCCCGTTGCCCTTGTGATTGCGGAGACGCTGGAAGCGGCCGAGAGGGCATCAGAGCTTGTGGATGTGGAGTACGAGGCCCTGCCGGCTGTATTCGACCCGGTTCAGGCGCTGGGTCCAGACGCGCCAATATTGCACGAGCACATGGAAGAGTACAAGCACGCTCCTGTCTTCTATCCCGTGCCTGGCACCAACATCGCCAACAGGTTCAGGCTTGTGCATGGAGACACGGAGAAGGGGTTCGAGGAGTCTGACGAGTTCGTCGAAGAGGAGTTGAAGGTATCCCACGTCAGCCACGCCTACATGGAGACCCAATGCACCGTCGCCCAGGCATTCAGGGATGGCACCTACGAAATCTGGACGAGCTGCCAGTCCCCGTTTGTGGTCAGGCAGATAGTTGCTGAGGCTCTGAATGTCCCGTACAACAAGGTCACGGTGAAGGTGCCCTTCGTGGGGGGCGGGTTCGGAGGCAAGGCGGGACTTGGTTGGGAGGCACTCGTCGCCCTGGCGTCGAAAGCGGTAGGGTACAGGCCCGTGAAACTCGTGCTCTCAAGGAAGGAGAATTTCGCTTCCGGCGCGTCAAGGGAGGGAGTAGTGGCCAACGTCAAGGCGGGGTTCACCAAGGACGGGAAGTGCCTGGCCTATAGGGTGAGATTCGTCTTAGATGCTGGCGCCTACGCGGACTACACAGTGAATGTCTCCAGGGCCATGGGATACTCGGCGGAAGGAGTCTACGAGATTCCCAACGTCTACTGCGAGTCCCTGGCGGTATACACCAACAAGATCCCGACCACCGCAATGAGGGGCTTCGGCTACTCTGAGAGCAACTGGGTGTTGGAACAGGTTTTCGAAAGAGCGGCGAAGAAGCTGGGAATGGACTCGGCGAAGCTAAGGAGGATCAACTTGCTGAGGCCCGGAGAATCCCACACTGCGACAGGCGAGAGGGTCAGGGAGGACGCAGGGGATCCAAGGAAGGTCCTGCAGACCTTGACCGAGACCATTGATTGGGAGGGGAAGGTGCCTCCGGCGTCAGAGCCCTGGAAGGCGAGGGCAAGGGGCTTCGCGCTCTGTGTCAAAGGCCCTTCGCAGCCGCCCAACGCCTCCTCCTCGGCGATTGTGAAGTTCAACGAGGATACAACCATCGACCTCGTGGTGGGCACAGGCAACTTCGGCCAGGGGACGGCCACGGCGCTTTCGCAGATCGTCGCAGATCAGTTCGGGGTCCCTGTCGAGAGGGTCAGGGTGGACCCCGTCAGGGATACCGGCAAGTCCGCGTACACATGGCAGACCGTGGGGAGCAGAGGACTCTTCACCGACGGCGTGGCCACCATAAGGGCATGTGAGGACGCGAAAAGCCAGATCCTGGACCTCGCCGGGCAGGTATTCAGGCTCCCCACTTCTGAGCTCGAGCTGACCGAAGGCAACGTAAGGGCGAAGGGTAGGCCCTGGGTAACGCTTCCGCTCAAGGACCTCGTCTTCGGGTACGTCTATCCCAATGGGAACACGATCGGTGGCCCTGTGATAGGGAGAGGGCACTACACGTCGAGCCTGAACAGCTTCCTCGACCCCCAGACCGGGCAGGGAGTCCCCACAATATTCCACACGTTTGGCGGGACAGCGGTTGAGATAGAGCTGGACCTGGTGACGGGGACAATAGAGGTTTCCAAGGCGGTCCAGGTGTTCGACGTCGGAAGGGCGATAAATCCCCTGCTCCTGAAAATGCAGCTCGACGGCGGTTTCGTGATGGGCATGAGCATAGCCCTATTCGAGAAGATAAAGTTCGACGAGCAGGGTTGGGTCACAAACCCGAACTTCACCAGCTACTACCTAGCGAGGATGAAAGACACCCCGAAGGAGGTCGTGGCGAGGTTCGTCGAGACCCCGCAGTTCGACGGGCCACTTGGCGCGAGAGGCATAGGTGAGCTGAGCATGATATCGGTGGCTTCGGCAATCTCAAACGCGATATTCCGGTGCATCGGGGTCAAGCTGAACAGCCTCCCCATGAGCCCAGAGGAGGTCTGGAAGGCGATCTCCGAGCAGAAGCCGGACCTCCTCTTCAAAGCCATGGAGAGCTACGGTAGAATTGAGACAGAGGTGAAGGTGAGGCCATGAGCTTCGGCTCCCCCTACACGACCCTGCCTGACTTCGAGTACCACAAGCCGACCACCCTCGAGGAAGTACTAGGGTTGCTCAAGCAGTACGGGGACGAAGCCAAGCCGATGGGAGGAGGGGTGGGGCTCATTGCCTTCATGAAAGAGCGGCTCATGTCCCCGGCGCACGTGATAGACGTGAAGGGAGTGAAAGAGTTCAAGCAGCTCAACAACACAACTGGGAGGGGGCTCAGCGTAGGCGCAGCCGTGACACTTGCGGAGCTTCTTGAGGGGGGCATGCTGAAGAAGGACTACACTGTTCTGCACGAGGCAATCTCCAAGGTCGCCGATCCCATGATAAGGCGGAGGGCGACCCTCGTAGGAAACCTGTGCGAAGCGATACCATGGGTCGACAGTCCGCCAGCGTTGATCGCACTTGAAGCGTCCGTGGTCATAGCAGGACCTGACGGCAGGAGGAGTGTCCCCGTCAGTAGCTTCATCCGGGGGCCCGTGGACATAGATCTGGGGCCCTCAGAGATAGTGACGTCCGTTGATATTCCCCAAGCCAAGGGTACACACAGCGCCTTCGAGAAGTTCACGGGAGGATCGGAGTTCTCTCTCGCAAGCGTCGCGGTGGTGGTCTCTGACGGTGGGAGGAACAGGGGGGCAAGGGTGGTCTACGGCTCTGTAAACTCCACCCCCATCCGCTCTGCAGAGGTGGAGGAGGCAATCAAAGGCGGCATAACGCCCGGGAGCGTCAGGAAGGCGGCAGACATGGCCTCGGAGAAGGTTGCGTGCGTCGATGATGTGCTGGCGACGGCAGCATACAGGAAGCACCTGCTCAAAGTGATTACCACCAAGGTACTGAGGAGGATGATGAGTCAATGAGGGAGATTTCGGTAATTGTGAACGGGAGGACGAGGAAGAGGATGATAAAGGACAATGAGCTGCTCCTGGACTTTCTGAGGGAGAAGCTCGAAGTGAGGAGTGTCAAAGCCGCCTGCTGGAGGGGGGAGTGCGGGCTCTGCACCGTCCTGCTGGACGGCCATCTCGTGAAGTCCTGCCTTGTGCTGGCTGTGGAGGCGGACGGACGCGAGGTGAGGACAGTCGAGGGGATAACGAATGACGGGGAACTGGCGCCGATTCAGAAGGCCTTCGTGAACCACGGAGCGGCCCAATGCGGTTTCTGCACGCCTGCCTGGGTTCTTGCGACACACGAGCTGCTGAAGGCAAACCCCAATCCGTCCGACGCGGACTTGGTGGAGGCGACAACCGGCCTGGTCTGCCGATGCGGTACATACAATCAAATTCGGGAGGCCGTGGCAGAGGTCTCGGCGGCCCCGAAGGTGCGAAGCAAGCCGAGGGAAAGCCCGTCCCTGGGCATTTCGGGATAACGATTAAAACCGCGCCGACGGCCGGAATTCTATGGTAAAGCCAGCGGTTCCGATTTCATTCGACTCCTTCAACTTCTCTGTTGAGGAGATAGAGGGATACCTCGGCGGCATCCCGGACGACCCGGCGTTCCAAAAGCCATTCGTGCCAAAGACGTACACACTGAAAAGCGGCGAGCAGCTCGTAATCCGCCCGGCAGAGAAGAGCGAGGCCCCGGACATTCTGAAGTCACTGAAGCCACTGATTGACAAAAAGTATGACAAGGACTTTTACCACCTGGTTGGGGCAAGAACATACGCCGAAATCCTCGCCTGGCAGCAGAGCAGGCTTAAGGACACCTACGTGATAGTGGCGACAAGAAAGGACGGAGAACTCGTGGGGGTCGTGGACCACAGGTTCTGGGACAAGAACGTCGCCGTCAGCCTGCACACGCTGGTCCTGAAGAGGGCCGAGCGAGTCGGGGTGCTTCTGTACGTGTCCAAGATGGAGCACGCTTTCGATGTCGTTGGGGCGAACGAGTGGTGGGCGACCTTCGAGAGCCCCTTCGGGTTCAGGCTCGGCTTCAGGTTCAACCACGTCACGAAACCATGGCCCGAAATGCAGCATGAGCTTGGAGGCGCCCGTATCTTCTACATCAACAGGCAGCAGTGGGAGCAATATGTGAAGCCCTTCGCGAAGGAGAAGAACTGGCTTGGGTCCAGACCAGTTCCGAAGAATGTGCTTGCGGCGACCAAGCCTTTGAAGCCCACATCCTTGATTGAAATCGAGTTCTAGAAGACTCGGCGGCCGGCGCCTAAAGCAGTCTGTCTAGGGCGTCGGCCAGCTTCCTTTCCAGCTCGGGCGCCTGGGTCAAATCAACCTGGACGCACTTCACTTTCTGACTCTCGAGAGCCTGCCTGAATATGTCAAGGCCGAGGTTGAGCACAACGAGCTCTGATTCCAGGAGATTCGGGGGATTCGGCTTATTAGCCAAGGAGCTCACTCCACTTCTGCTCGAGGCGGACCGCGGCGGCATCCCCTCCGACTACCAGAGCCGCCTCCGCTGAGAGGAGGGCGTTGCTGGGGAACAGGACTGCCCCTGCGCCTGACAGTTTTTCGCTCTGGGCCTTGAGAGACTGAGGGTCGGTCTCGGTGCCGCAGACGTGGGCCATCACAACCGGTCCCCTCCTCCTTCCTGGCCCCTGCACGGCGTCTCCGATGACGCCCGCGAGCGCCCCTCCAGGGTCGCTAGACGAGCCATAGCCCAGGACGATGTCAAGCAGAAGGATGGCGACGCTTGGATCTTTTGATTCCTGGGCGATTCGGAGCTTCCTGAGGGTTGGGTCTATCATCGGGTGCGCCCTTCCTGCCGTGAAGAACTCGTCCCCAAGGTCGACGACCGAGTTCCCCCTGCTCACGTTCGGATTCTTGAGCTCGAACTCGCCGGAGAGGGGCGTGTTACTGTAGGCCTCCCCAATAAGCTCCCTGAAAATCAGGAGGGTCTCATGCGCCAGCGTGCCTCCGCTGTAGAGGCCTCGCGCAAACTTCCTACCGGGCGCCAAGCTTCCCCTGAGGCCGCGTGCGGCCTTGGACAGGTGCTCGAAGCTCGTTGAGATATGGGCATCGAACTTCTGCTCGGCGTCCCGCCCAGACGCCCGCGCTGAGGCATGGACCGCGGAGTGGAGCGTCTTTGCGTAGGTCACCCTCTTGCCGTTGGTCTGGGGAGGGTCGAGGCCGAGGAAGCAGGCGACGACAGGCTTGGAGGTCTTCTTTTCCACATATTCCATCACTTCGCGGATGACCTTCGCCTTTGGTGTCTTGGCAACGATCATGATTATGCGTGTCCTCCTGTCTCTCTCTAGGAGCCCCAGGCAATCCCCCATCATCAATCCGCCCACCTGCTCGCTCACGTCTGTCCCGCCGACGCCCAGTGCGGCAGACACGCCCAGCCCAATCCTGTCGAGCATTATCGAAACCTCCTGTATTCCTGTGCCGGCAGAGGCTACAATCCCAACGTCTCCCGTCCTCACGGAGTTGGCGAACCCGAGCCCCACCCCGTTGATTATCGAAGTTCCAGCCCCCGGGCCTAGGACCAGAAGCCCCCTGGAGCTCGCGTACCGCTTGAGCCTCAGCTCCTGGTCCAGCGGGACGTGGTCGCTGAATAGGTGGACACTCACACCGCCCCTGAGAAGGTCCATGGTTGGTTCGAAAGCCTGCTTTCCCGGGAGGGATACAATGGCCAAGTTCGCCCCTTTTGTGGCTTCGACCGCCGACCTTACGCTGTGATAGACCCTGGTCCTCGTCCCCCCAGATGGAACGGGGGGGGTCATCACAAGCTTCTCCACCCTGGCCATCACGTCGTCTGCATTGGACCCCCTTACGACCCGGACAGCGCTTATCAGGTCTCCGTCCCCTGCGCTCCTGCTTTCGTTTCCCAAGAGGCCCAGGTCTTTCAAGAGCCTCCGGTTGGTGTCTGTTCCCATGGAGACGACCGCGTCGTCAACGCCTTCGAGTTTCTTCACGTCCTCAGACAATCGCATCAGTTGAATAGAATCGCGGAAGAGGTTTCGCTTGACAACGTTGACCACCGGCAACGGAACCCGACCGAGACATCATTCGTGTTAAGCATTTCCGTTTCGCAAACCTTTAACACGGCAGACGGGGCGAAATCAACGTTGACTGTCTCAAAGGAAGCAGTCGAAGAGGCGAACCAGAAAGCAGTCGAAAGGATGATGGACTCGGAGCCTGTATGGATAGACTTGGCTCCGGCCTCGAAGAAGATGGGACTCAGGGGGAGGACCCTCTTACACGCCGGCCCTCCTCTGCAATGGAAGAACGCCAGCGGCCCGATGAAGGGCGCAATAATAGGCGCAGCTATCTACGAAGGTTGGGCTGAATCCGAGAAACAGGCGGTGCGGCTCGCGGAAGAGGGGGAGATCAGGCTGGACTGTGACCACCACCACAATGCTGCGGGACCCATGGCAGGGGTAATCTCTCCGAGCATGTCCGTCTACGAGCTCGAAGACAAGAAGTTTGGCAACAAGACGTACTCCAATATGAACGAGGGCATAGGGAAGGTGCTCAGGTACGGCGCTTTCAGCAAGGAGGTACTGGACAGGCTGCACTGGATGTCGGAGACCGTCGCCCCTGTGCTGCAGGCTACAGCTAAGGGAATGATCGGGGCGGGCGCGGGTCTCGCGCTCAAACCAATGATAGCCCAGGCGCTGACCATGGGGGATGACTGCCACAACAGGTACGTTGCGACGACCTCGCTTTTCGCGAAGCAGATCGCCCAGTTCATGGTGAAGACGGGGTTCGACCCCAAGACCTTGGCGGAGGCAAGCAAGTTCATCGATGCCAACAACTTCACCATGCTGAACATGGGGATGGCGGCAGGCAAAGCCATGACACTGGCTGGCCACAACGTGAAGTACAGCACCATAGTGACGGTGATGTCACGCAACGGGACGGACGCGGGCATCTGGGTGAGCTCCCTTGGGAATCGATGGTTCACGGCCGAGGCTCCAGTTCCGAAGGGCCTTTGGTTCCCGGGATTCACCGAAGCAGACGCCAATCCTGATCTCGGGGATAGCTCTATCACTGAGACCGCGGGCTTCGGAGGGTTCGCGATGGCTGCTGCTCCCGCCATTGTCTCGTGGGTCGGAGGGAGCGTCCAGGGGGCACTCGATGTCACGGAGAGGATGTACGAGATAACCCAAGCCCAGCACAAGCACTTCCTGATCCCGTTCCTTGACTTCCGCGGGACACCCGTCGGCATAGATCTGAGGAAGGTCCTAAAGACGGGGGTCACGCCTATGATCAACACGGGAATCGCGCACAGGAAGGCGGGCGTTGGCCAAGTAGGAGCGGGGACGGTGAGCTTCCCGATGCAATTATTCAAGGACGCATTCGAAGCCTACGTCGACAAATTCGGAGCATGAGCCAGAGAGCCTCAAGCGCGGGGAACCTCGCGGCTGAAATGCTCTCGAAAGGCGATCCCGGGGAAGTCACCCGGGTCTTTCAGAGGTCA
>Ga0187770_10000415_pt1 | contig 20705 bp, 19 predicted proteins | sample 0116_SJ02_MP02_2_FD_133154 | JGI IMG/M metagenome (GOLD analysis project Ga0187770, IMG submission 133154) | Tropical peat soil microbial communities from peatlands in Department of Meta, Colombia - 0116_SJ02_MP02_20_MG | ecosystem: Environmental > Terrestrial > Soil > Wetlands > Peat | place...
CTCACTATTCAGCGGGCGATCCGAAGGTCGCAGGCGGCGGGGCAGAGTGCGCTCCCTGTGCCTCCATCCCCCGAATTGCGCGGGGCGGGCCGTTCTGCCAGTTTTCTCAGCGAAGGACGGATGTGGCGATGCGCTGTCCGGTCTGCAAGAAGCAAGTGGACTTGTCGCAGAAGAATCCCTTCCGGCCCTTTTGTTCCGAACGATGCCGCATGATCGATCTCGGCACATGGGCGAGTGAAGACTACCGCGTGCCCGGCGGCAAAACCGAAGATCGCGAGCATCCCGACGACCTCAAGAAGCGGGGCCCGCTCAATTGACCGACCGGTGCCGCGATGCCTCCTGAGACCGCCTCGCTTCCGCCGCCCAAGGTCCACCCGTCGTCGGTCGTCGGCCCCGAAGTCGAGCTTGGGCTCGCCGTCGAGGTGGGTCCGCTCTGCCTGCTTGACGGCAGAATAAAGATCGGCGCGCGCTCGCGGCTGATAGGCCACGTCACGATTCTGGGCGACACCGAAATCGGCGAGGCCAACATCTTTCATCCCAACGCGGTGATCGGCGACGAGCCCCAGGACCTCGCTTACACCGGCGGGCGGCGGCTGGTCCGGATCGGTAATCGCAACATCTTCCGCGAGGGCGCAACCGTCCATCGCGGCAGCGAACGCGGGGAAATCACGATCCTCGGCGATGACATCTTCATGATGCAGAATTCGCACATCGCCCACGACTGCCGCATCGCCAACTCAGTCATCATCGGCGGCGGCGCGCTGCTGGCCGGGTGGGTCGAGGCCGGCGAGCGCGCGCTCATCTCGGGCAACTGCGTGGTTCATCAGTACACGCGGATCGGCAGGCTTGCGCTCGCGCGCGGCGGGAGCCGGATGAGCCGCGACATCCCGCCGTTTTGCATCACCGACGGGGTCCATACGCTTCGCGCAATCAACGTGATCGGGCTTCGCCGCGCGGGCTTCGACGCCGCCGCGATCGGCGCGCTCCGCCGTGCGTTCGTGGCGCTGTTTGGCGAGCGGCAGAATCTGAAGGACGCGATCGCGCGCCTCGAGGCGGCGGGCCCTCTCACCGCCGAGGTCGCCGAGATGATCGATTTCATCCGCGCAAGCAAGCGCGGCGTCGCCTTCGGCCCGCGGCAGCGGGGCGAAGCCGACAGCGAGAGCTAGCAGGCTGGTGACAGATCACCGCCTGCTCCCCCTCTCTTATCTCCCCCGGAAAAGACCGGGAGAGAAGATAGAGGAAAGCAGCCATCTTTCACGCAGCATGTTGAGACCGCAGGGCGGTCGAACCGCGAGGGTCCCGCTTTTCTCAACATGCTGCTGAAGACGCTCCTGCGACCGTGCTTGCCCGGTGTTTCGGGCGGCGATACAAGGAAGTTATGCGTTTTCGCCTTCGTTTTGTGATCGGGGTGGGACTAATTGCCGCCGCCCTCGCGTACCTGATTACCACTGCAATCCGGAACACGTCGGAGTACTACCTGACCGTCACCGAGGCCAGTTCGCGCGCCTCCGAACTGCAAGGTCAGTCGCTGCGCGTTGCGGGCCGGGTCAAGCCCGACACGATAAGCTGGGAGCCATCGACGCTGACGCTCAAGTTCGAGATCGCGCCGATTCCGGAGCCCGCGCCCGACGGCGTCAAGCCGGTGGCATCGAGCGAGCCGCCCTCGTTCAAGGTGACGTGCGTCGGACAGCCCAAGCCGGATATGTTCGCGGCCGGCCGCGATGTAATCGTCGAGGGCCGGCTCGATTCGCAAGGCGCGATCGCCGCATCGCAAGTGCTCACGAGTTGCCCTTCCAAGTACGAACCCAAGAAGGGACAATGATGGGCTGATGCCCGATCTCGGCAAGCTCTCTCTGGCGATCGCGTTCGTCCTGGCAATCTATTCGATTGCGGCGAACGTCTATGGCGCGCGGCGCCGCCTGCCGGCGTTCATCGTGAGCGCGCGCCACGCGTTGTGGGCGATGTGCGCGATGGTGACGATCGCCGTCGTGGCGCTGTTAAGCGGGCTGCTTTCGAGCGACTTCTCGCTGGAGTACGTCGCTTCTTACTCGAGCTCGACGCTTCCGACGCCGTACAAATTCTCCTCCCTGTGGGCCGGCCAGCAGGGCTCGCTGCTCTTCTGGACCTGGCTGCTGCTGATCTTCAGTTCGATCGCCGCCTTCCAGAACCGCCGCAAGAATCCCGAGATCACGCCGTACGCGATGGCGGTGCTTAGCGGGGTGGCGGTCTTCTTCCTGGCGATGCTGAATTTCGTCACCAGGCCGTTCGATCCGATCTTTCCGGTTCCGGCGCAGGGGCAGGACCTCAACCCGCTGCTGCAGAACTACTGGATGGCGATTCATCCGCCCTCGCTCTACACCGGCTACGTGAGCGCGTCGGTTCCGTTTGCGTTCGGCGCGGGAGCGCTGATTACGGGCAAGCTCGACGATGCGTGGATTCGGACGACACGCCGATGGGCGATTTTCTCCTGGTTCTTCCTGACGCTCGGCAATATGTTCGGCGCGCGCTGGGCATACGAGGTGCTCGGGTGGGGCGGCTACTGGGCGTGGGACCCGGTCGAGAACGCCGCCTTCATGCCGTGGCTCGTGATGACGGCATACCTGCATTCGGTGATGATCCAGGAGCGCAAGGACATGCTGAAGGTGTGGAACCTTGCGCTGATCGGGCTTGGCTTCTCTCTCACGATTTTCGGCACCTTCATCACGCGCAGCGGCGTGATCTCGTCGGTGCATTCATTCACGCAGACGGGCATCGGGCCGTACTTCCTCTCGTTCCTGCTGGTGGTTGTGGCCGGCTATACGGCCTTGATCTTTTACCGCGCGCGCGAGCTTCGCAGCCCCGCCGAATTCGAGTCGTATCTCTCTCGCGAGGCGGCGTTCCTGTTCAACAATCTCGTGCTGATCGGAATCGCGTTTGCGGTCTTCTGGGGCACGATCTTCCCGGCGCTCTCGGAGGCGGTGCGCGGGGTCAAGATCACGGTGGGCCCGCCGTTCTTCAACAGCGTCGGCGGACCGCTCGCGCTCGCGCTGATCTTCCTGATGGGTGTGGGGCCGCTGATCGCATGGCGGCGCACCACCGCCGGCAATCTGCTGCGCAGCTTCGGTGCTCCGATCGTACTCGGCATCATCACGGCTGCCGCCGCGCTCATCGGCGGAATCCGCGAGTGGTACGTGCTGGCCGCGCTCTCGCTCGCGGGCTTTGTGTTTGGCACGGTGGTCGTCGAGTTCCAGCGCGGAGTCAATGCGCGCCGCCATATGGTCTCGGAGTCGCCCGCCTCCGCGCTCGTCAACCTGGTCTCGAAGAACAACCGCCGCTATGGCGGATACATAATTCACCTCGGCGTGCTCGTCGCATTTGTGGGAGTCGTCGGCTCATCGTTTTTCAAGACCGAAGTGAAGAAGAACGTCCACGAGGGGGAGAGCTTCACGATCGGGCCTTACCAGCTTCACTACCTTGGCATCTCGACCGTCGACACGCCGCATCTGCTGAGCGCGACCGCGCGCGTCGAGGTGCTCCGCAACGGGCGGCAGACCGCGATGATGACGCCCGCCAAGCTCGTCTATAAGCGCCAGGAGCAGCCGGCGACCGAGGTGGCGATCCGCTCGACGCCGCGGGCCGATTTGTACGTCGTGCTCGCCGGATTCGATGAGAACGGCGCCACGTTCGACGTGTTTCTGACGCCGTTGGTCTGGTGGCTGTGGGCGGGAGGGGTGTTGATGGTGATCGGCACCTTTGTCGCGATGTTGCCGAACGTGCGCGAACGCACGGCGATCGCGGCGGCGCTCAGCCGCGCGGCCGCCGCAGAATCGGGCGCGGAGCCGGCGGCGGAGAGAGGTTGAGCTTGCGCGCGCCCCTGCGCTCCGCGATCGCTGCCGCGGCCGTGCTCGTGCTTGCCTCCGCGTTCTCAGGCGCGGCGGCCCCCGCGTTCGCCGCCGAACGTCCCACGCGCGCGCAGATCGCCGAGGGGCTGACGTGCCAGTGCGGATGCGGCCTCACGGTCGCCAACTGCAACCATCCCCAGTGCTCTTTTTCGGTGCCGGTGCGCGCGGAAATCGATTCGATGATCGCACGCGGCATGACCTCCGCGCAGATATTTGCGTTCTATCGCCACAAGTACGGCGAGAAAGTGCTTTCCGCACCCCCCGCCGAGGGTTTCAACCTGCTCGCGTGGACGATGCCGTTTCTGGCCGTGCTGCTGGGCGGCACGCTCATCGTAATCGCGGCCAACCGATGGCGGCTTGCGGCGCCCGCGCCTTCGACGGGTGCGCCGGAGCGCGATCGCGAATTGGACTCCGCGCTCAAGCGCAAGCTCGATGAGGAAATCCGGGAGCAGCTCTGAATCGTGATCTTCCTGGCCGCCATCATGATTATTGCGGGAGTTGCGCTGTTTGTCGCAGCGCCGCTCGCCGCTGGGATGTATTCGGTGCCTCGAAGCGGCGGGGCCGACCCGGAACTCGAACGGCTCGAGCATCAGCGCGCCTTCGCCGTGCAAGGCCTGCGCGAACTCGAGTTCGATCGCGAGATGGGCAAGCTGTCCGATGCGGATTACGAGACGCTGCGCGCGGGGCTGGAGAATCGGGCGCTCGATGCGATGGGGGCGATAGAGAAACTGCGCGCCGAGTCGCAAAAGAGCGCAGCCGCGCGCGTCGCGCCGCTCCACATCCAGCCGCCGGTACGTCCCGAATCCGCCGCCCCCGCCGCTCCGGCGCGTGCGCCGATTGCGCCAGGATCGTCCAAGGACGTATTTTGCCCGCAATGCGGGATGCGCATGGCGAGGAATGCCAATTTCTGCGGCGGGTGCGGCGCGGGGCTGCGCCCGGCGGGCCGCGCCACGGGCTGGTCTGACTGATGGCGGCGCCGGTTGTAGAAACTCACGGCCTCGGCAAGACCTTCGGCCTGCATCCCGTCTTGCGCGAGATCGAATTCCGCCTGCTGCCGGGCCGCGGCGCGGCGGTGATCGGCGGCAACGGCGCCGGCAAATCGACGCTGCTTTCGATTCTGGCCGGACTGTCGGCGCCGAGCGAAGGTCAGGCGCTCGTTTTCGGGATCGATTCGCGCCGGCTCGGCCCGCGCTACCGGCGGCGGATCGGGATGATTTCGCATCGGAGCTATCTCTATCCGAACCTCACCGCGCGCGAGAACCTCGAGTTCTACGCATCGCTCTACGGTGTCGCCGATGCGCCCACTCAGATCGATACCTGGCTTGCCAGGGTCGGGCTGGAGGCTTCCGCAGACGAGCGCGTGCGCGCGTTCTCGCGCGGGATGGAACAGCGGCTTGCCGCCGCGCGCGCGATGATCGCCGACCCGATGCTCCTGCTCCTCGATGAGCCGTTCTCATCGCTCGATACCGACGGCCAGGCGCTGATGTCGAGACTCGTCGTGGCGGCGCTCGCCAGGGGAGCCGCAGTCGTCGCAACCGCGCACGCGGTGCCCGAAATCGAGAACGCCGAGTTGGATCTTTACGAGATCGTGCGCGGGCGGATGTTCCCGCTCAAGGAAAAGGAAAGAGAGGAGGTCCGGCACGGGCGCTTGCGCACGCTGCTTGGACGCTGAGGCGATGGCGGCGTTCACCGCGATTCTGCGCAAGGACCTGCGCCTCGAGATGCGCAGCGGCCAGAGCACGATCGCGCTCATCGCGCTCGCCCTGCTCGTGCTCGTCGTGCTGGTCTTCGCGCTCGATCCCGCGGTCGCCCGCGGACCCCAGACCGCGGCGGGCGCGTTATGGGTAGCGCTGGTTTTCTCCGGGATGCTCGGCGCCACCCGCGCGCTCACCGCCGAGAGCGAGAACGGATGCATCCGCGGCCTGCTGCTGAGCCCCGCCGATCGCGCGGGACTTTATGCCGCCAAGCTGGCTGCGGCCTTCATCTTCATGATGATCGCGGAGGGGGCGGCCGTCGTGATGATGGTGCTGTTCTTCAACCTCGAGTTCGACACGGCGCTGATGCGGGTTGCGCCGGTGATCGCGCTGGGCGCGCTCGGATTCGCGTCGATCGCGACCCTGCTCGCGGCGATAACCGGACGCTCGCGCGCGAGCGACCTGATGCTGCCGCTGCTGGCGGTCCCGATGTACGTGCCCGCCCTGATTGCCGGGGTCCGCGCCAGCACGGCCGCGCTGTCGGGATTGCCGTTTTCGGCCGCCCGCGACTGGATCGAGATACTCGTCGCGTTCAACGTGCTATTCGTGAGCGCGGGCTACCTGCTCTTCGAGCACGTAATCACGGAGGAATAGAGGTCGCCATCATGGCTCGGAAATTGGTCACTTCGCTCGGTGTCCTGAGTCTCATCCTCGTGATCACGGCGCTCTACATGGTCTTCGAGTACGTTCCCACCGAGGCCGACGAGGGGATCGTGCAGCGCATTTTCTATTTCCACGTCCCGTGCGCGTGGATCGCGTTCATGGCATTCGGCCTGGTCGCGGTCGCGGGCATCTTTTACCTGTGGCTCGGCGGACAAATCTGGGACGATCTTGGCCATGCCGCGGCGGAGACCGGGATGCTTTTCTGCACGCTGATGCTTGTCAGCGGGTCGCTATGGGCACGGCCGATGTGGGGCACGTGGTGGACCTGGGACTCGCGCCTGACGAGCACGTTCATCCTGTGGCTGCTGTATGGCGGCTACCTGATGCTGCGCGTGATGATCGAAGACTCGCGCCAGGTGGCGCGTTTCGCCGCGGTGATCGGTATCGTGGCGGCGCTGGATGTTCCGGTGATCATTCTTTCGGTGCGGCTGTGGCGCACGATTCATCCGGCGGTGCTCGTAACGCGCCAGGGCGGACACGGGCTCCAGGATCCGCGGATGGTTGCGACGCTGCTGGTATCGCTGACGGCGATAACCGTGACATTCGCATGGCTGTTCCTGGTGCGATTCGCGGAACTGAGGATGGGGACGCGGCTTGCCGCCTTGGCCCGCGGGATCGCGCTGGCCGAGGTTCGCTCGGGGGACATTTGATGGAACACTTCGGATACTTGTTCGCCACTTACAGCATTATCTTCGTCGCAATGTTTCTGTACGTAGCGTTCATATGGCAGCGGCAGTCGCGGCTTGAGTCCGAAGTGCGCGCCCTCGAAGCGAAGCTCAAGGCGCTGACCGAGCCGAGAAGCGAATCGGGCGGCGCCGAATCCGGCTCCAAGCCTTCACCGTAGGACCCACACGGCGTTGCCCGTGGCGCGCCCAATCGAAGCGTCCTTGGGGACGCGACCCAAGCGAGCCGGGGCGCCTGCCATGGTCGGGGAGGGTGCCGAAGACCTCGCGCCGGGGCCGCATTGCACAGCGCCGTTTCATGCGCATCTTGGATAGCTGGACCCGCTGAATGGAATTCCGCGACTACTACAAGCTCCTGGGCGTCGAGCGCAACGCATCCGAGGCGGAAATCAAGAGCGCCTACCGGAAACTCGCGCGCAAGTATCATCCCGACGTCAACCCCGGCAACAAGACCGCCGAGGCCAGGTTCAAGGAGATCAACGAGGCCTACCAGGTCCTGAGCGATCCCGAGAAGCGCAAGAAATACGATGAACTCGGCGCAGACTGGGAGCGCGGAATCTCCGAGGAGGAGATGCGGCGCCGGTACGCGCAAGCGGCCGCAGGCGCGGCGGGCGGCGGGGCGCGCGGATTTGCAACCGGCGGCTTCAGCGACTTTTTCGAGCAGTTCTTCGGCGGGCTGGGCGGCTTTCGCACGCGCGGCTTCGAGGAATACGGCTTTGCGGGAGAGCCGCAGCGAGCGCCCGATTTGAGGGCCGAGGTTCGAATCGCGCTCATGGATGCGATCCGCGGCGCGAAGCGGCGGCTCGAACTGATGTCCGAGGATGAATGCGTCGCATGCGGCGGAACCGGCATGGTGGGCCGCGAGGAGCGCCAGGGCAAGACCCGCGTAATCCGCTCGGCGCAACCGTGTCCGGCCTGCGGCGGTCGCGGATCGATCCCGTCGCCCCGCACGCTCGAGGTCACCATCCCGGCCGGGGTGAGCGACGGCACGCATCTGCGCCTCAGAGGGCAGGGCGGGCGCGGCCCGCGCGCCGACTTAAACGGCGACCTCTACCTCACCATCCGCATCGAGCCGCATCCGGTTTTCACGGTCGCCGGGCGGGACGTGCGATGCGTTCTGCCGGTGTGGGACTACGAGGCGTCGCTCGGCGCCGATGTCACCGCGCCGACGCCGGAGGGCAAAATCTCGCTCAAGATTCCCGCGGGAAGCCAGAGCGGCCGCGTGATGCGGCTTAGGGGCCGCGGGCTGCCCGCGCGCGCCAAGGATCCTGCCGGCGATTTGCTCTATGAACTCAAGGTGCTCGCGCCGATCGATCTCACTTCTGATGAGCGGGCGCTGATGGAGCAGATCGCGCAGCGGCGACGCGCGCGCTCGGTGGCAGACCCGCGCGCCGAGTTGATGGCGAAGAGTTGAGATGATGGCGCGGCGGACCACATCCCAGGCGCGGCCCCGGCGCTCATCCCCTGTCCGCGCGGCGTTTCTGAGCCGCGCAGTCTTGTGCGACCTCGGTGGAATCAGCGAGCGGCAGTTGGCGGTGTGGGAGTTCGAGGAGTTGCTCGCTCCCGCGCGCGTGATCGACGTCGGCGGACGGCGCGAGCCGCTCTACAATCGCGAGACGCTCCGGCGCATCCGCGTGATCCGCACGCTCGCCGAGGAACTCGACGTGAACCTCCCCGGCATCGGGATCATCCTCCATCTGCTCGACCAACTGGGGCGCTGAGCGCGGCCCAATTCCGCATGGCGGCCGGCGTCATTCACGATGGCGCAGGAGCTATACTATTGGGGCCATTCGCATCGATTCGGCTCCGCTGCGGGGCCGGGCCGTCGCGGATGATTGTGACTGATGATGCCTCGTGACGAGCGAAATATCGTACCCTCTGCGGTCGCGGGCGCGCTCGCGCGCATCGGGGTCGCACGGGACGAGCTGATCCTGGTTGCGCTTTCGGGCGGGCCGGACTCGGTCGCGCTCCTGCACGCTTTGCTCGATGCGCGCGAGCGATTCGGCTATCGCATCGCGGCGGCGCATCTCAATCATGCGCTGCGCGGCGCGGAATCCGATCGCGACGAGGCGTTCGTCCGCGCGCTTTGCGCCAGAGTGGGGATCGAGCTTACCGTCGAGCGCGCGGCCGGACTCGACGCTCACACTGCGAATCTTGAAGAACGCGCGCGAGAGGCGCGCCACGAGTTCCTCGGCCGCATCGCCGATCGAATCGGCGCAGCGCACATCGCGCTCGCCCATCATGCGGGCGACCAGGCCGAGACGGTCATCATGCGGATGCTCCGCGGTGCGGGTGTCGCGGGAATCGGCGCGATGGCCGAGTCAGGGCCGGGACGGCTGATTCGCCCGATGCTCACCGTCGGGCGCTCCGCGATCCTCAGTTATCTCGAAGCGATCGGCGCCGGCTTCGTCGAGGACACGAGCAACGCGTCGATGGCGCCGCTTCGAAATCGAATCCGCCACGAGTTGCTCCCGATGCTGGAGCGCGAGTACGCCCCCGGCGCGGGGCGGCGGCTTGCGGCGCTCGCCGCCGAGATGCGCGCGGTCGATGAGTTCGTCGAGCGGGAGGCCGAGCGCGAGCTTGCCGCGATGCGGCACGCCGGCGGCGGATTCGTGCTTGACCGGTTTGCGGCGCTCGACCCCGCATTGCGCGGGCCGGTGGTGCGCGCACTGCTTCGCAATTCGACGGGCGATCTCCGCCGAATCGGCCGCGCGCACGTGGATGCGGTGGTGCGGCTCGTCCTCGACGGACCACCCAATGGCGAAGTCGTCCTGCCCGGTGGATGGCGCGCGCGGCGAGAATACGGCCGTCTCCGTATCGAACGCATCGCGCGCACGGCTCAGCCAAAATTCGAAGTCCCGCTCGCTCTCGATGGTACGACCGAGGTTCGCGGCTGCGGCTTCGCTTTCGATGCGCGCCTTATCTCCGCGCCCGATGCGCCGATGCCGCCGGATGACCGCCGCGCCCTGTTCGACGCGGGCGCGATTGGCGGCATGAGCCTGGTCGTGCGCAACTTCATCGCGGGCGACCGCATCGAGCCGCTCGGTCTCGGCGCATCGCGCAAGGTAAAAGAGGTGTTCATCGACCGCAAGGTGCCGCGCCGCCGCCGCGCCTCCTGGCCGGTCGTGACGCTCGCCGACGAGGTCGTGTGGCTTCCGGGGCTCGCGCGCGGCGTGCGAGCGCTGGTGACCCCGGCGACCCGGGTCGTGCTCAGAGTCGAGGCGCGCGGCCCATGGGAATTGTGAACCGCTCGTTGCTTGGTCATAAACCGGCGTGGTACCTTTTAAGCAGGGATGAACCAATTTTCCCGCAGCATTGCGCTCTGGCTCGTGCTGGGGCTGATGTTTCTTCTGCTGTTCAACATCTTCAGCAGACAGCAGCCCCATGAGCCCGAGATAATTTTTTCTGATTTCCTGAATCAGGTCGAAAAGGGCCAGACCGCCCAGGTCACCATCCAGGGCAACCAGATCAAGGGCGAGAGCACCAACGGCGAGCACTTCAAAACGTACGCGCCGCAGGATCCCGACCTCGTCAAGACGCTTCGCGATAAGGGCGTAAAAATCGCGGTTAAGCCTGCCGAGGGCGACGCCTGGTGGATGGTCGCGCTCGTGCAATGGTTCCCGGTGCTCGTGCTCGCCGCGCTCTGGATCTTCTTCATGCGCCAGATGCAAATTGGCGGCGGCAAGGCGATGTCGTTCGGAAAGAGCCGCGCCAAGTTGCTCACCGAAAATACGCACAAGGTGACTTTTGCCGACGTCGCGGGAATCGACGAGGCGAAGGATGAACTCGAGGAGATCATCCAGTTCCTGCGTGACCCCAAGCGCTTCACGCGCCTGGGCGGACGAATTCCCAAAGGCGTCCTGCTGGTCGGTGCGCCGGGTACCGGAAAGACGCTGCTTGCGCGCGCGATTGCGGGCGAGGCCGGCGTCCCGTTCTTCTCGATTTCGGGTTCCGACTTCGTCGAGATGTTCGTCGGCGTCGGCGCATCGCGCGTGCGCGACCTGTTCGTCCAGGGCAAGAAGCACGCGCCCTGCATCATCTTCATCGATGAGATCGACGCCGTCGGCCGCCATCGCGGCGCCGGATTGGGCGGCGGCCACGACGAACGCGAGCAGACGCTCAACCAGTTGCTGGTCGAGATGGACGGTTTCGAAGCGAACGAGGGCGTAATTCTCGTTGCCGCGACCAACCGCCCCGACGTGCTCGACCCTGCCCTGCTGCGTCCCGGACGCTTCGATCGGCGCGTGGTCGTTCCGCGTCCTGACGTGAAGGGGCGCGAGGGAATCCTGAAGGTGCACACGCGCCGCGTCCCGCTGTCTGACGATGTCGATATCTCGCGCCTTGCGCGTTCGACGCCCGGATTTGCCGGCGCCGATCTCGAAAACCTTGTGAACGAGGCGGCCCTTCTCGCGGCCCGGCGCAACAAGGAAAAAGTCGAGATGGGCGACTTCGAGCTGGCCAAGGACAAGGTGATGATGGGGGCGGAGCGGCGCTCGATGGTGATGTCGCTGGGCGAGCGCAAGAATACCGCCTATCACGAGGGCGGCCATGCGCTGGTAGCCAATCTCCTCCCCGGCGCCGACCCGGTTCACAAGGTTACGATCATCCCGCGCGGCATGGCGCTCGGAGTCACCCAGCAACTGCCGCTCGATGACCGTTACACTTACTCGCGCGACTACCTGATGACGCGGCTCGCGATGATGTTCGGCGGGCGCAGCGCCGAGGAGCTGATCTTCGGCCACATGACAACCGGCGCAGGCGACGATATCGAGAAAGCGACCGAGCTCGCGCGCAAAATGGTCTGCGAGTGGGGCATGAGCAAGGAACTCGGCCCGATGACCTTCGGCAAGCACGAGGAGCAGGTCTTCCTCGGCCGCGACATTGCCCATCAACGCGACTACTCCGAGCATACCGCGATTGAAATCGATCGCGAGGTCCGCCGAATCATCGACGAAGCGTACCAGAAGGCCCGCCAGCTTCTGACTGACAACCTCCCGGTCCTCCATGCGATCGCCGAGCGCCTGCTCGAGAAAGAGGTGCTCGATGGCGCGGAGGTCGAGGCGATGGTCAAGGCGTTCAAGGCAGGCCAGCCGATGCCCGCCTCGGTATCGCCCGCCGGCGGCGGTCCATCCCAGTCGGCTCCCGACGCGGGCAAGGCAAAGCCGAAGCCGGCGGAGGAAGAGGCGCCGGTCCCGGGCCTGCCGCCCAAGCCAGTCCTCGTCTGAGCCGGTCCGCACCCGTCCGTATCCGCCGTTCCAGCGCGCGCCGCTCACCGGACGCGACTCGTTCTTTTTTCGTCGCCACGCTCGCGCGCTGCGCCGGGCGAAGCGTAAAATACCCGCGATGACCCGATTTTGTGCGCGGTGAGATGCGCAGCGCAGTCCGTTCCAGAGATTCGCGATGCCGAACCTGGTGCCGATGATACCGCAGCCCCGATGGCAGGACGTGCTCGACGTCATGATCGTCGCGTACGTCATCTACCGGATTGCGGTACTGATCCGCGGCACGCGCACGATGCAGATGGTAGTCGGGATGGTGGTTTTGGGCGCCGCATTCGTCATCTCGCAAACCATGGGTCTCTTCACGCTCAACTGGCTGCTCAACAACTTTTTCGGTTCGTTGATCGTGATCCTGGTCGTCGTATTCCAGGCCGACATTCGCCGGGCTTTGACCCGCGTTGGCGCGCAGTCGTTCTTCGGCCCGCGCACTCCCGCGGCCAGCGCGGCGGAGGAAATCGCGACCGCGGTGGCATGGCTGGCCGCGCGGAAAATCGGCGCGCTGATCGTGATCGAGCAGGACGACGGGCTGAACGAATTCGTCGAAAGCGGAAGACTGGTATATGGGAAAGTCTCGCCCGAGCTGCTCGAAACCATATTCATGCGCGGCTCACCGCTTCACGACGGAGCGGTGATAATCAAGGGCGATCAGATCCTGGCCGCGGCGTGCCTCTTGCCGCTATCGGCCAATCCCAACGTGAGTCTCGCGCTCGGCACCCGCCATCGCGCGGCGATCGGGCTGACCGAGGACAGTGATGCGGTGGTGCTGGTCGTATCGGAGGAGGACGGCGCGATTTCGATCGCGCGAGCAGGGCAACTCAAGCGGGGTGTGGACCCCGCCGAGGTGATGGCTACATTGAGGAAGCTGCCGGCATAGGCCGGCGGCCAAAATCGCGAACAGGCGTTGGACCCGGATGAGGCTTGCGAAGGTGATAGAGAGGATGGGGTTGGGCGACGCTCGCAAGCGCCTGGCTCGCAACGCGGCCTTGCGCATCATCTCACTTCTGATCGCCGCGGGTCTCTGGATGTTCGTCAATGCGAGCCAGCACGGGACGCTCGAAAATTTGCCCGTGCCTATCAGCTACCGATCGTTGCCCGCCGGCTCCGTGATCATGAACACCCCGCCGGACTTCGTGAAAATCGACGTTGCAGGCCCCAAGACGCTCCTGTCGCTGCTGCAACCCGAGCGGCTGACGGTTCGGCTCGACCTGGCCGGAGTCGCGCAGGGGCAGACGGAGATCAAGCTGCGCCCGTCGATGTTCAACGTCGGTCGGACGACGGTCACCCGAGTTTCCCCCGCCGAGATCTCGCTCGACATCGACCGCGTGGTGGGCCGCGAGGTTCCCGTGCATCTCAACGTCGATGGGCAGGTCGCGACGGGTTACCAGATCAATGGCGCCGAGGTGACACCCGCGACGTTGGTGGTAAGCGGACCGAGCCGCTACGTCGCACCGATTGCGCGGATCGAGACCGAACCGCTCTCGGTCAAGGGTCTCGCCGCCGGCCTCAGTCGCGAGGTGGCGGTCGTGGCGCCGCCGGAACCGGTCCGGCTCTCGGCGGCGCAGGTTGAGGTGCGCGTCGCGGTCGCCGAGCGAATCGCGGAAAAGGAGTTCCGCGGCGTCGATGTCGAGGTGCGCGACACCGAGTACAAATTCAAAATCGATCCGGCCCGGGCGACGATCACGATCAGGGGCCCGGCCACCAGGCTCTCGAACTTCGATCCCAGGGGAATGGTGTACGTGGACGCTAAGGACGGAACGCCCGGCTTGCGCGACACGCCGCTTAAGGTCGATTTGCCCGCCGGGATGGATCTCGTGCGCCAGAGCCCGGTCATGGTTAAACTCCGAATCTACCACGTGAAACGCGTGAGTGGCGGCGATGGACGCACATCCTAGACTCTTCGGCACCGACGGCGTACGCGGCGTGGCGAACACCGAGCCAATCACGCCCGAAACCGCGCTCAAGCTCGCGCGCGCGCTCGCCCACGTTTTCAAGAATTCCGCCCGACGCCATCGCCGCATCCTGATCGGCAAGGACACGCGTCTTTCCGGATACATGCTCGAGACCGCGATGGCGGCGGGCATCTGCTCGATGGGCGTCGATGTATGGCTGGTGGGGCCGGTCCCGACGCCGGGGATCGCGTTTCTGACCCGCAGCATGCGCGCCGATGCGGGAGTCGTGATTTCCGCCTCGCACAATGAGTATGAGGACAACGGGATCAAGTTCTTCTCGCGCGACGGGTTCAAGCTCGACGATGAGACCGAGCGGAGAATCGAGGAGCTGGTGTTCCACAGCGCCGCGCTCGCAAGCCATCGCGCTTCCGCCGCAGATATCGGCAAGGCCGCCCGAATCGACGACGCGCTCGGCCGATACCTGGTGTTTCTCAAGAGTACGGTTCCGCGCACCGTGACCTTCGATGGCATGAGCGTCGTGATCGATTGCGCCAACGGGGCCGCGTACAAGGTCGGACCCGAGGCGCTCGAAGAGCTTGGCGCGGATGTGCGCGCGGTTGCGGTGGACCCCGACGGCAAAAACATCAATCTCAACTGCGGCGCGACGCATATCGACAATCTGCGCGAGGCGATGCGGCGCGAGCGCGCGCAGGTCGGCATCGCGCTCGACGGCGACGGCGACCGCGCGCTCATGCTCGATGAGAAGGGCGAGCTGTTCGACGGCGATGACGTGATGGCGCTGTTTGCCACCCGGATGGCCGCAAGCGGGCAGCTTGCCGCGAACACCGTGGTCGCGACCGTGATGAGCAATTTCGGGCTCGAGCGCGCACTGGACGGCGCGGGAATCCGGCTGGTGCGGACCGAGGTCGGCGACCCCTCGGTGGTGCGCGAGATGCGCATGAATTCATACAATCTCGGCGGCGAGCAATCGGGTCACGTCCTGTTCATGGATTACTCGACCACCGGCGACGGACTGATTACCGCGCTCCAGGTGCTGTCGGTGATGGCCGAGACGCAAAAGCCCTTGAGCGAACTGCGCTCGATGCGCCGCGTGCCGCAGGTGCTCGAGAATGTCCCGGTGCGCGAGCGCTTGCCGTTCGACGAGATGCCCGATGTGCGCGCCGCGATCGCAGCCGCCGAGAAGCGCCTGAAGGGCAACGGGCGCTTGCTGGTCCGTTATTCGGGTACCGAGATGGTGGCGCGCGTGATGGTCGAAGGCGAGGACGCGGCGGCGATCGGCGCGCTCGCGCGCGAAATCGGCGCGGCGATTCGCAAGCGCATCGGAGCATGAGGCGTGATTTGATGGCCGCGCCTGGCGCATACGTCGATCGCGTGACGCCGCTTGGCGGCGCGCGCCGTCCCAATTAGGACGCGCATCGGGGATTTCACTTGATACTCCTCAGCGCAGCGCAAAGTCGCGAACTCGACCGTCTAAGCCAGGAAAAATACGGCGTCGATTCGTATTCGCTGATGACGCGGGCGGGCGAGGCGGTTGCCGACGCGGCCGCCGCGCGATGGCCCGAGGCGGTGCGCGACGGCGTGCTGGTCGTCGCGGGCAAGGGCAATAACGGGGGCGACGGGCTCGTCGCCGCCCGCCGCCTGCATCAGGGCGGCGTCCCGGTGCGCGTCGTGCTGCTCGGCTGGGGCACGGATCTCAGGGGCGATGCGTCCCGGGCGCACGATGAATTCATCGCCGCCGGCGGCACGATCATCCAGGCGCCGGACGAGGACGACCTCGAGGCAGCCTTCGGCGACAGGCCCGGCGCAGTCATCGATGCGATCTTCGGCACGGGCCTCAACGCGGAGGTGCGCGGCACGCCGCGTCGCGCGATCGAGATGATCGCGGCGCTGGGCGCGCCGGTGGCCACGGTCGATATCGCGTCGGGAGTGAACTCGGACTCGGGCGCGATTATGGGCGCGGCGGTGCGCGCGGCGCTGACAGTCACCTTCGGCTACGCCAAGTACGGCCACGTCTCGTATCCGGGCGCTGAGTGCTGCGGCGAGCTGCTGGTCGTCGATATTGGATTCGCGCCGGGTGCGATCGGCGAGATCGCTCCGCGCGGCCGGTTTCTCGAGCGCGGCGACGTGAGTCACTTGCTTCGCCCGCGCCCCGCCAATTCGCACAAGGGAATGTACGGACACCCGATGGTGATCGCGGCGAGCCGCGGAAAATCTGGCGCGGCCCTGCTCGCATCGCGGGCCGCGCTCCGGATGGGGGCGGGACTGGTCACCGCCGCGGTCCCCGATTCCGTGCAGCCGGTCGTCGCTGCGGGACAGGCCGAGCTGATGACCGAGCCGATCGCCGAGCGCGACGGCCATTTCGCAGGCGCGGCCGGCGCAGCGGCGCTCGCGCATCTGATCCAGGGCAAGAATGCGCTCATCGTCGGCCCGGGCATCGGGCTGAGCGACGATACGCAGGAACTCATCGCGTGGCTGATTCGCGAGGGCGTCGCGCCGAATCGGCCGATGGTGCTCGATGCGGACGGGCTGAACGCGCTCGGCGCGATCGGATGCGAGAAGGCGGGCGCCGCGCGCGGACCGATACTGATGACGCCGCATCCGGGCGAAATGGCGCGCCTGCTCCGCGTCACCAATGCCGCGATCAATGCCGACCGCATCGGCGCGGCGCGAGCGCTTGTCGATCGCACGGGGGCGTGCGTGCTGCTCAAGGGCGCGCGGTCGGTGATCGCAGGCCCCGACGGCGAAATCTTCGTCAATTCGACCGGCAATGCCGGGATGGCGACGCCTGGGATGGGCGATGCGCTCTCGGGAATCATCGGTGCGCTGCTCGGGCAGGGGATGCGGCCGATCGACGCGCTCGCACTCGGCGCGTTCATCCATGGCGATGCGGCCGATCGGGTGGCCCAGCGAATCGGACCGGTCGGGTACATCACCGGCGACGTGATCGACGAGCTGCCCGCGGCCCTCCAAGCGTTGTCGCGCCAGTAGCGCTATAATTCCTGCTTAGCCATGAGAGAGTCCGCCGGCGATAGCGCCTCGGCCCGCGCGATAATTTTCGCCGTCGAGAGCAACTCCGCGCATGAGACCAAAGCGTGGGGGCGCCGGCTCGCCTCCGTGCTGGAGGGCGGCGAGTTGCTCGGGCTTATCGGCGAGCTTGGCGCGGGCAAGACCTGCTTCGTAAAGGGGCTCGCGCGAGGGCTCAACCTGCGCGAGGAGGACATCCTGAGCCCGAGCTTCACGATGATCCAGGAGCATCGCGGCCGCTTCCCGCTCTACCACATCGACCTGTACCGGCTTGAGTCCGCGGCGATCGACGATCTCGGCCTGCGCGAATACCTCTTCTCGGAAGGTGTCGCGGCCGTCGAATGGTTCGAGCGCCTGCGCGAAGCCGGCGAACTTGAGTGCGTATGGGTTCGGATCAGCTACTCGGGCGCGAACACCCGGCGAATCGAGTTCAGCGCAAGCGGCCAGCGTCATGGCGCGGTCGTATCGAACCTCAAACGCCGCTTCGCCTGACCCAGCCTGACCTTTCCCGCCGAAACAGGGGGCTGGTTTGAGCCCGGTTTTCCCATCATAATCACCGTTTACCCATCAGCGGAGGACGGATCGCTCAATTTCGGTGGGACTTATCGTTCAGAAGTTCGGCGGCACCTCAGTCGGATCGCTCGACCGGATCAAGGCGGTAGCGGAGCGGGTCGCGCGCCAGCGCGCCACGGGCGCCAGGCTGATCGTCGTCGTGTCGGCGATGGCGGGAGAGACCAATCGGCTCTTCGGCCTTGCCTCGGCGCTGTGCGAGACCCCCAGCCCGCGCGAGACGGACGTCCTGGTCGCGACCGGCGAGCAGGTGTCGGCGGCACTGCTCGCGATTCGGCTCGATGCGCTCGGGTGCCCGGCGATATCGATTCTTGCCGATCAACTCAGGATTGCCACCGATTCCAACCACGGACGCGCGCGCATCAAGTCGATCGAATGTTCGCGGGTGATTCGCGAACTCGATGCGGGCAGGACCGTGGTTGTCGCCGGGTACCAGGGCGTCGATGCCGCCGGCGACATAACGACGCTTGGCCGGGGCGCATCCGATCTCACGGCGGTGGCGCTCGCGGCGGCTCTCAAGGCCGACGCGTGCGAAATCTACACGGATGTCGAGGGCGTCTATACCGCGGATCCAAGCGTGTGCCCGAGAGCGCGAAAGCTCAAGCGCATCTCCTACGATGAGATGCTCGAGATGGCGGGGCTGGGAGCCAAAGTCCTCCAGACCCGTTCGGTGGAACTCGCCCGCCGATACAACGTGCCGCTCGTGGTCCGCTCCAGCTTCCGCGACTCGGAGGGAACCTGGGTGGGACAAGAGGATCGTGCCATGGAGGACGTGCTCGTTTCAGGTGTCACGCTCGACCGCAATCAGAGCAAGATAACGATCGCGGGAGTCGAGGATCGTCCCGGCCTTGCCGCGAAAATTTTCGGCCCGATCGCCGGCGCCGGGATCGTCGTGGACATGATCATCCAGAACGCGAGCGCGGACGGCCATACCGACATGACGTTCACGGTCGCGCGCGAGGATCTCCGCCGCTCGCTCGAAATCATCCGGCGCACCGCCGCGGAAATTGGCGCATCGGGCGTGCGCGAGGAGGAGCAGGTCGCCAAAGTGTCGGTGGTCGGCGTGGGGATGCGCACGCACGCGGGCGTCGCCGCGCGGATGTTCCAGGTGCTCGCGAACGAACGCATCAATATCGAGATGATCGCGACCTCAGAAATCAAAGTGTCGGTGGTGGTCAATTCCAAGTACGGCGAGCTCGCGATGCGCGCGCTCCATGACGCATTTCTCGACGGCGGCGCCGATCGCACGCCGGCGGAGACGGTGTAGCCCGATGGCGGATGCCAAGCATATCCAGATCTACGACACCACCCTGCGCGACGGGTGCCAGTCCGAAGACGTTTCGCTGACCGTGGAGGACAAGGTCCAGGTCGCCGAGCGCCTCGACGACCTGGGGGTCGACTACATCGAGGGCGGATGGCCCGGCTCGAACGATCGCGACGCGGCGTTCTTCACCGAAATCAAGAAAGCGAAGCTTCGCCACGCCAAGATCGCGGCGTTCGGCTCGACCCGGCGCGCCAACGTGCGCGCATCCGCCGATCGCAACCTCCAACTGCTCCTGCGCGCCGAGACGCCGGTTGCAACCGTGGTCGGCAAGACCTGGGACCTCCATGTCCGCGAGGCGCTCCGCGTATCTCCCGAACAGAACCTGGAGATCATCCACGACACGATCGCGTTCCTGAAGCGGCGCGTCGATGAGGCGATCTTCGACGCGGAACACTTTTTCGACGGTTATTTTACGAATCCCGAATTCGCGCTCGCCTGCCTCAAGGCGGTCGATGACGCGGGCGTGAACCTGATCTGCCTGTGCGACACCAACGGCGGCCGCCTCCCGCACGAGATCGAGGCCGCCGTTACCGCGGCGCGCGCCGCGGTGAACTGCCCGATCGGCATCCACTGCCACAACGATTCCGAGGTCGCGGTTGCAAACTCGATCGCCGCGGTGCGAAGCGGCGCGGTGCAGGTGCAGGGGACCATCAACGGCCTGGGCGAGCGATGCGGCAATGCAAACCTGGTCTCGACGATTGCGAATCTCCAGTTGAAGCTCGGCTACCATTGCGTGCCGCCCGCCAGGCTCAAGACGCTGCGGGAAACCTCGATGCTCGTGTACGAGTTGGCCAACGTGATGCCATTTGCGCGCCAGCCGTACGTCGGCCGCAGCGCATTCGCGCACAAGGCCGGCCTCCACGTCTCGGGGATCCAGCGCAACGCGCAGACCTACGAGCATATCGACCCGGCATCGGTCGGCAACGATCGCCGGGTGCTGCTTTCGGAGCTTTCGGGCCGCGCCAACATCCTCTACAAAGCCAAGGAGTTCGGCATCGACATCGACCCGGCCAACGAGAAGATCGCGGTGCTGCTCGACGAGCTCAAGCGGCTCGAGGCCGAGGGCTACGTATTCGACGGCGCCGACGCATCGTTCGAGCTTCTGATGCTGCGGGCGCTCGGGCGCACCAGGGAGCATTTCAACTTCGTGAGCTTCCGCGTCTTCGACGACAAGTGGCACGAGGACCAGGCGCCATTCAGCGAGGCGGTCGTGGTGATCGAAGGACCCGACGGCGTTCGCACGCGCAACTCCGCGATCGGGAACGGCCCCGTCAACGCGCTCGACTCGGCGCTTCGGCAAGCGCTCCTGCCGTACTACCCGAACCTCGAAGCGATGCAACTGGTCGATTACAAGGTCCGCGTGCTTGATAACGGCGTCGGCACGGGCGCGCGCGTGCGCGTGCTCATCGAATCGACCGACGGCAAGCGCCGCTGGGGCACGGTGGGATTGTCGAGCAACGTGGTCGAGGCGAGCTGGCAGGCGTTGCTTGACTCGGTCGAATACAAGCTCCACAGGGATAACGTGCGCCCTCGGATCCGGCCGGCTGCAAGGCAAAACGGGGCGCGCCCCCGCCTAAGCCGCGCGAGCGCTCCCGACCAGGCCGCCCACAGCAAGGA
>Ga0187770_10000417_pt1 | contig 20691 bp, 12 predicted proteins | sample 0116_SJ02_MP02_2_FD_133154 | JGI IMG/M metagenome (GOLD analysis project Ga0187770, IMG submission 133154) | Tropical peat soil microbial communities from peatlands in Department of Meta, Colombia - 0116_SJ02_MP02_20_MG | ecosystem: Environmental > Terrestrial > Soil > Wetlands > Peat | place...
GCAAATTCATTTTCCGCACCTTCACCAACCCGGCGCGCTTGCGCTCCCTGCTGCTGCCCTTGAAGCTCTATCAGAAGACCGGTCTTCGATTCCTCGCGCGCAAATCCGGCGTGCTGAAGTTGCTGCCGGAAAGGCTCCGCTCTATGGAATCGCTGCTGCCGGAGCTGGGCGCTGCGGCGGAGACGCCGGAGGTTACTCCCGCCGTGGGGCAGCGCCGCGGACGCGTGGCCATGCTGCGGGGCTGCGTGCAGAGCGTCTTTTTCCCGCAGGTGAATGCGGCCACGGCCCGCGTGCTCGCCGCCGAAGGCTACGAGGTGGCGGCGCCGCGCGCGCACTCCTGCTGTGGAGCCCTGCTGGTGCATGCGGGAGAGGAAGAGCAGGCGCTCGCGCTCGCCCGGCAAACCATCGACGCCTTCGAGAGCGCCCGGGCGGACGCGTTCATCATCAACGCCGCCGGCTGCGGCGCCACCATGAAGGAATACGGCTACCTGCTTCGCGACGATCCCAAATATGCCGCGCGAGCGGCGGAATTTTCAGCCAAGTGCAAGGACGTCTCGGAATTTCTCGCTGGGCTCGAGCCGCGCGCCCCACGCCATCCACTGCGCTCGCCCGCCGGGGCGGGCCTGCGCGTGGCCTATCACGATGCCTGCCACCTCCAGCACGCCCAGACGGTGCGCTCCCAGCCGCGCCTGCTGCTCTCGCGCATCCCTCAGCTCGAATTAATGGAGATTCCAGAGGGGCAAATCTGCTGCGGCTCCGCGGGAATCTACAACCTGGTGCAGCCCGAAGCCGCCCGCGAGCTGGGCAACCGCAAAGCCGCCCACGTTGCCGCGCTCAATCCCGATGTCGTGGTCTCCGGCAATCCCGGCTGCCTGCTCCAGTACCGCACCGCGCTCGAACGCGCCGGCCGCCGCATCCCCCTGCGCCACACGGTCGAACTCCTCGACGCCTCCATCCGCGGAACTTCTCCGCAATCGTTCCTGAGCTGACACGGGCAGCTTCGCCGGAACAAATCCTTCCTTCCCTGCGTACCTCCCGCCGACGGTCTGCTGGCAGGCGCCGCCTGCCTTAGTGTTCGTGGAGGTGCCAGTGTCTCGCGGCATTTTGATGAAAGCCGGGCTGCTGGATTTGGCGGCGGGCTTCGCTGCTTTTTGCCTGGCGCTGGGCGTTGTGATCGCGCGGGGCGCCAACGATCTTCGGGTGTTCCTGATCACCACAGCAGTTCTTTACTTCCTGGCGGGCTGGCTTCGCGGCACCTCATCTTCCGCGAGTCTGGCAGGGAAGGCACTGTTGATTGGTGCGGGGGGAGCCCTGCCCGTCTTTGCCATGAGAGCAACCGGCGCGGGGTTCACTGCCTGGGGGTATGTTCCCCTCTTCCTTGCTGCTTCGCTGTGTCTTACTCCTACAGGCGTTGCCACGCGCCGCCTGTACGCCCGGGGAAGGAGCGCGACCGCGGTCCTCGTGGCGCTCGTGCCTCTCGCCGCAGCAGTGCTGGCAGCCCTGCTGGCAATTCCCGGCTGGGTTGCCCAAGGATCGAGCCGGAGCGTGGATCGTCCCGCTCCCGAATTCTCACTTACTACTCTGGACGATAAGCCGATCCCATCATCCGGCCTGCGCGGCCGCATCGTAGTCCTGGCTTTCTGGGCCACGTGGTGCACTCCTTGCCGGGAGGAATTGCCCGAGCTGCAGGAACTTCTGGAACGTTACCAGTCAGACCCCAAAGTGGCTATATGGGCCGTGGGCGTAAATTGGGGAGGAGATACTGCCGAGGAACAAGCCGCGTTCGCCAAGAAGCTGCAGCTCCGCTTGCCGTTGGCTTTTGATCGTCAGAGCGCAGCGCGAGCTTTGGGAGTCGAGGGACTTCCTGCGGTGATTATCCTGGACGACGTGGGGCACATTCGTATGCTCCACTCCGGCTATGACGCCTCGGAGCACTTGGCTGCGCACATCTCCGAGCAAATTGCCATACTGGAAAGTATAAAGGCTCCCGGATAAAGCTGCGCCTAACTGTAGTCCGGCAACATCCGCTCCCTGGAGATTGCCACGGAGCAGACGATACTTCCTGGAAGGTCAGCCAGCCGACCGAAATTCGGATTTACTCCGGATTCAAAGACACCCAAATCAGGCGCCGCCTGATGGTGGAGTCAGGTTTTGAGGATGGCCGCGAGCAGTTCGATGGGATGCAATACCGGCCGGCCCAGACCGGTATGAATCTGCTCGGTGCAGGAGGTGCCGCTGGCCACCAGAGCCCGCGCTCCGCCTGCGCTCTCCCCTTCCGCCGCCTGCACCTGGCCGAACAGATCATCGGCCACGGCCATGCTTAGCTCGTAGTATTCCTTTTTGTAGCCGAAGCTCCCGGCCATGCCGCAACATTCCGCCGAGGAAGTCGCCACGTCGAAGCCGATCTCGCGCAGCAGCTTTTCCGTGGGCGCGGCACAGCCCAAAGTCCTCTGCTGGCAGTGCGCGTGGTAGAAGAGTCGAGGGCCCACCGGAGAGCGCGCGACGTCGAAGACTTCCTGCGGGGCGCGCCCCGATTCCTCCACCAGCCGCGCCACATACTCCACCACCTCAAAGCTGCGCGTGCGCAGCCGCTCTACAAACGGGGCATCCAGGAGCAGGTGGCGGAAGTCGCGGCGGAACATGGCCAGCGCGCTCGGTTCGACCACAATGATGTCGCGCCCCTCGTCCAGATATGGCCCCAGCAGGGCTGCGGCCCGCCGCGCATGTTTTTTGGCCGTGGCCAGCATCCCCTGGGAAAGTGCCGCACGCCCTTCCGGCACCGTGGCGCTTACCACCACGTCCGCGCCCAGTGCCTGAAAGACCTTCAGCGCCGCCAAGCCTCGCTCCGGCAACCCATAGTTCGTATACACGTCCGCGAACAGCGCCAGTTTGGCCCGCGCCGGAACCGGCCGGGCTCCGGGAAGCTCCCGGGCCACTTCGACCAGCGTGCGCGCGGGAAGCGCTGGCATCTGCCGGCGGGCGTCCAGCCCCACCAGGGCCTGCAGCATGTTCCGCGCCGCCGCGTTTTTCAGCAGACTATTCGTGAGTCCCCGCGCGCGCCGGCCTGCGGAGGCAAACCAGTGGTAATTCCCGAAAAAGATCTTCTCTGCCGAAGCGCGGCGATCGCGCCCCGCCGCACCGGAGGCCAGCCCCAGGAGCGTGGCCGTCGGCGAGCCTGCGCTCTTTTGGTTCAGCCGGTCGCGCAGCGCCTCATTCAGCCAAGGAACATCGATGCGCACCGGACAATTGTTCACGCAGCGCGAACAGCCGGTGCACAAATCGGAGAAGCGCGCGTTCTCCAGCGCGCCCGTGCCCGCTTCCCAGGCGCCGCCGATGCCCCCGCAATACGTCTCCCCGCCGAAGGCGTGCCCGCCCACGGCCTGGAAATTCGCGCAGGAATTCATGCACGCGCTGCACCGGATGCAGTACAGCGCCTCCTGGAGCACCGGGTCCTGCCGCATCTTTCTGCGGCCGTTGTCGATCAGCACGAGGTGGAACTCGCGCTTCTTGCGCGGGCGGCCGGAGAGCGCAAATGGCGGATCATCCAGCGGCGGGCTGATGAAACTCGTATAGGAGGTGAGCTTGCCGTTGAACGAAAGCGCCAGCAGCTCCAGAAAGACGCCCATTTCGCGCCGGTCGGGGATCACCTTCTCGATTCCCGCCAGCGCGATGTGCACGGGAGGCAAAAACGACGACATGCGGATGTTCCCTTCGCTCTCCACCAGCATCACCGTCCCGGTGTCCGCGGCAATCAGATTGGCGCCGGTGAAACCGACGTCCGCATTCAGGAATTTCTGCCGCAGGCGCTGGCGCGCGAATTTGGTCAGCTCCTCGCCGGTTTCGAGCGGCTCGTCCGTCTCAAACTTGCGCTTGAACAGCGCGGAAATCCGCTCCGTGCTGTAGTGCATCGCCGGAGCGACGTTGTGCGAGGGTTGTTCGTCCGCCACCTGGAGAATGAATTCCGCCAGGTCGCTCTCCGCCACTTCGATGCCCGCGGCCTGGAGCGTGTGGTTCAACCGGATTTCTTCGCTGGTGATGCTCTTCCCTTTCACCACCAGCTTTGCGCCGTGCGCCTGGCAGACCCCAAGGATGTAGCGGCAGGCGTCTGCGGCGGTTGCGGCCAGATAGAACTGGCCCCCGCGCGCGCGGACTGCGCCCTCGAGTGTCAAGAGCAGGTCCGGCAGGTTCGCGATGGCCCGTTCTTTGATGCTCCGCGCCTCGTCTTTCAGCGCGTCGTAATCCACGAGTGCCGCCGCCTCGCGGTAGCGGTTGCTGTTGAAGTTCTGCGTGTTGCGCCGCACCGCCGCGCTTTCGATGCCCAGGGCCATGCGGATGGCGCGCACGAGCGTGCGCTTGTCGCGCTTGTTGGCGACTGCGCGCGGGGTGTCATATTGGCTCGCGGGTGTGGCGGGAGCGGCCATGGCCTCTACTCCAGCACCAGAATGTGCAGCCGGTGCGGCCCGTGCACGCCCCGCACCAGCGGCCCCATATCCGCCGTCGCGCTCGGGCCGGTCACGAATATCAAATTGCGCCCCAGCGCCTCCGCGCCGAGGCCTTTCGGCTCGAAGAGTTCGCGCGGGCGGAGCACGATGCGCTCCGCCGGCAGCAGCGCCACGTGCAGGGGCATCAGCAGGCTGGCCGTCGCGCGCAGCGGCGGTCCGATCGCAATGCAAATCGAGCCGGTGCGCGCCACCCCCGCGAACGCCTCCGTAACTCCCGCGTCCGACGTGGCGAGCTGATCGTCGCTGGGTTTGGAAACGACTCCGGGAAGCATGCGCAATGTGGAGAAGAATTCTGCGGGCAGGAACTCCCCGTCGGCGATAACCAGGCTGCGCGCACCCTCGGTGGCGCGGGCCACCGCGTTGCGCACCTCCACCCCGGACCGCCGCACGCGTTCCACCTTCGCCGCGGCTTCCGTAGCCCGGGTGACGAACAGATCCAGCAGAGAAGTCTGGGCTGGCGCCGCCACTCTCGCTCCTCGTCCTCTACCCGCACAGAGCCCAGGCCAGTAAACCTGCACCACGGCACCGGCAGACTCGGCCGGCTCATGCGAGGAGGAATAACAGCCGCCCCGGCAAAACCCGCTCAGCATACATATCAGATATGCCTTGCCGATACCAGAGTCCCGCCGCCAAGCATATCGTCGCAGCATAAGCGGCGCGCGCGTGGCTGCGGTGACCCCCGTCATTTTCAGCTCCCCTTCTCCGGCTTCGCGCTTGGCAGGCGGGCGGCGATACCGGAGAAACGTATATTTAGTATTCGAGTTTATTCCGCGCGGGGCACAGGCCGCAGCGGTTCTCTTACGCCTAGCCGTGTGACCTCGCGCTGCTACTTGACGTTTCTTTGCATTTCCACAAACGATTCTGCTAACCTGCGGCACTCAGAATCGGCCAGTAGCTCCGGGGGGCGGGTGAACTGCGGCACAATTCGGCGCCAGGCGGGGCGCAGATAGCGGGCCTCGAATTCTGGCCTGGGCAATTTCGCGTTCATAAGCCCACAGGGCTGGGGTTCTTGCGAAGCGAGAGGGAGAAAAATATATGGACACGAAACGGGCCCTTTCTCAGCGCTTGGGCGCTTTCCTTGGTGTTGTGCTTATAGGATTTTTGGTTTTCATGCCGGGTTGCGAGAAAGGAACTGGCGTTGCCGTCGCCCCAGTCCCGAACATCTATGTCACCCAACTGGACAACGCAGGAGGCAGCGTACTGATATTCCCGGTCACTGCCACCGGAAACGCCGCGCCCAGCGCCGTCATCAGCGGCGTGAATACCGGGCTCAGCGATCCTCACCGCACCGCGTTTGACGCCAGCGGCAATATTTACGTCACCAGCGCGGGCAATAACTGCGTGTTTGTCTTCCCGGGCAGTGCCAACGGAAACGTGGCTCCAGCCACCACGATCAGTGGCGTGTCGACCGCGCTCCATTTTCCGAACGGCATCGCGCTGGACACCAGCGGGAACATCTATGTAACCAACCAGGACACCCCGAGCGTGGCGACCTACGCGGCCGGCGCCAGCGGCAACGCAACCCCGACCGCAACGATCACTGGCGCGGCCACCGGACTGAGTGATCCCCACGGTGTGGCCGTGGATGCCACGGGCAAGATCTACGTCGCCAACGAGGGCAACAACAGCGTAACGATTTACGCCGCCAGCGCCACCGGCAATGTCGCGCCCATGACCACCATTAGCGGCGCGGCCACCGGGCTCAGCGAACCCCACGGCTTGGCCCTCGACGCCGCCGGGAACATTTACGTCGCCAACGGGGACGTCGCCTCGGTAACGGTTTACGCGCCCAGCTCGACGGGCAATGCCGCACCGAAGGCCACCATCAGCGGCGCAGCCACGTTGTTCCGTCACCCGAACGGGATCGCCGTCGACGCTAATAACAACATCTACGTCGCCGACAACGGCGCCGTGAGCATCCTGATTTTCGCTGCTGGCGCCACCGGCAACGTCGCTCCCATTGCGAACGTCAGCGGCACCAACACCGGGTTCTCCGATATCCACGGCGTGAGCGTACACTAACGATGCGGCGATAAGGCAACGAGCCACAAGAAGATCAGAAATCCTGGTTTGTGTTGCGCGGAGGATGGCCTCGCGCGTTCCGAGTGTGTTCTTGGCCGAGCTAGCCTCCTAGAAGCCGGCCGCAGCCCGGCGCGGCCTCAATCCAGCAGGATAGAAAAATGAGTGGCGCGGCCGCCCATACCGCGGCGCGCTCCGGCATCATCACAGGCCTCGCCGGGCGCAGTGGGAGAAAAGCGGTCACTCTGGGCAAGCCGCGCCCTTCTGCACCCACACCGAGATGTCGCGGGCGAACTCCCCACGGCTGAGTGGCGGCAACGTGCGGCTATCGCCCGGGTCCCAGCCCCAGCCCACCAGCTTGTCGCTGCTCACATGCTCCACGAGCCCGGGGAGCGTCTTTCCGCCGTTGCGTGCCGGGTCCTTCAATTGTTCGCAGAGCTGCCCGGGCGTTTTCCCTTGAAACACCATGGGCATTTTCGGCGGTGGCAGTCTCCAAATTACCGCGCCCGGCGGCATGTGCGGTCCGGGGATGTTGGCCTGCTGGTGGCATGCGGTGCATTTCATCCCGTACTTTCCATTGCCCAGCGGACCGCGCTGCACGTTCTGCGTGTGCGGGTGGCTGTCGTCACCCTGCAACGGCTGGTCGCCCGCGGGATGGCAATTCATGCACCGAGGATGAAAAAAGACCGGTGCGGCGGCCAGAAACGCCGCACGGGCACCGGCGTCATCGCGCTCCGCAGCCGGCGTGGCCCGTTCCGCTAGCGGGTGCTTCTCCCCGTGCAGGCCCGGCAGCAGAAGCGCGCACGCCGCGGGCAGCGCGATGAGCGCACGCCAAACGATTGCGCCGCGATTCGCTGAGCGCTTTTTCATCGATTCACCCCTTGATTGCTCCGGCCGGGCCGACGCGGGCCGAATCATATGCTGCGCAGGTCTTCCGCGCGGATGGGCAGCCGGCGGACGCGCTTTCCCGTGGCTCCAAAAATGGCGTTCGCCACCGCAGGCGCGACGCACGGCACTCCCGGCTCGCCGATGCCGCCCTGCTTGTCGGTGCTGTCCACAATGTGCACTTCGATTTCCGGGCACTCATGGATGCGCAGCATCGGGTAATCGTGGAAATTGCTCTGCTTCACCCGTCCGTCTTCGAGCGAGATTTCTCCGTAGAGCGCGGCCGTCAATGCAAACACCGCCGCGCCCTCGAACTGCGCCTTGATCGTGTCCGGGTTCACCACCGGGCCGCAGTCCACCGCGCACACGATGCGATGGACCCGCACCTCGCCCTTCGGAGAAACGGAGACCTCGGCCACATGCGCCGTATAGCTCTCGAAGGAATCGTGGACGGCAATGCCCCAGCCGCGTCCCGCGGGGAGCGGCGTGCCCCAGCCGGCCTTCTGCGCTACCGTTTCGAGCACGCGCAGTTGGCGCGGCTTGCCTGCCAGCAGCGCACGGCGCAGCTCATACGGATCCTTTCCAGCAGCATGTGCCAGCTCGTCGAGAAAGCTTTCCACCACGAACGCGGTATGGGTATGCCCCACCGAACGCCACCACAGCGTAGGCACTTCGTGTTTCGGGTTGTGCACCTCCACGTGGATATTGGGAATCGAGTAGGGCAGATCCGCGGCCCCTTCCACAGAGGTCGGATCAATTCCTTTCTGAACCATCATCTCGAAAGGCGAACCGATCAGGAACGATTGCCCTACCAGCGTCTGCTTCCACGCGGTGATGTTGCCATTTGCGTCGAGTCCGCCAGCAAGACGGTGGTAGAAATAGGGGCGGTAATAACCACCGCGCATGTCGTCTTCGCGCGTCCACATCAGCTTCACGGGAGCGCGCACGGCTTTCGACACCTGCACCGCTTCCAGCACCATGTGGCAATCGGGCACCGCGCGGCGGCCAAAGCCTCCGCCCAGAAACGTGGTGTGAAGCTGGACCTGCTCCGGCTTGAGCCCGGCGGCCTGCGCAGCGGTGATCCGGTCAAGAGTTTGCATCTGCGTCCCCGCCCAGACTTCGCAGCTATCGGCGCGCACATCCGCCACGCAGTTCATCGGCTCCATCGTGGCGTGCGCGAGGTACGGTAACTCGTATTCCGCTTCCAGCTTGCGCGTCGCTGCGGCAAGCGTGCCGGCGGCATCGCCATCGTGTCGCGCCACAATTCCCGGCGTATTCGCCAGCGCCGCATACTCGGCACGCTGCTTTGCGGTGCTGTAGCCGGCCATCGGGCCGTTGTCCCACGTGATTTTCAGCGCCTCGCGGCCGCGCCGCGCGGCTACGTAGCCCTCTGCCACCACCGCAATCCCCCGCGGGATTTCCACGACCTCCTTCACGCCGCGCACGGCTTTCGCCGCGCCGGCATCGAAACTCTTGGCTTTGCCGCCGAACACCGGAGGCCGCGCGACCAGGGTGACCAGCATCCCCGGACGGTCCACGTCAATGGAAAACATTGCGCTGCCGTTTGTTTTCGCCGGAGTATCCAGCCGGTGCAGCGCCTTGCCGATGATCTTGAAATCCTTGGGGTCCTTCAGCTTCACTTCCGCGGGCGGCTTGAGTCCCGCAGCTTTCCGAGCGAGCTCGCCGTACGGGAGCCGGCGCTGGGAGGAATCGTGAATTACAAAGCTATTCTCCGTCCGGCAATCCTGGGGAGCCACGCCCCACGTCTCCGCCGCAGCCGCCACCAGCAGCGCACGCGCCACGGCGCCCGCTTTGCGGAATTGCTCGTACGATGACCAGGTGCTGGTGCTTCCTCCCGTAAGCTGAATCCCGAACACCGTGTGGTTGTACGCCGGGTCCACGGGCGCGAATTCGCAGCGCACGCGCGTCCAGTCCGCGTCCAACTCCTCGGCCAGAATCATCGGCAGCGAGGTGTACACGCCCTGGCCCATCTCGGATTTGCCAATGATTACGGTCACCGCGCCATCCGCGCCCACATGCACAAAAGCGTTGGGAGCGAACTCCCCCGCTCCCGCCCCAAGAAGCGCATCGCTGGGCTTCAGCGTCGAAAAATGCAATGCGATAACCAAGCTGCCGGAAGCAGCCGCTCCGGTCTTCAGGAATTCCCGCCGGTTCATGGGGCTGGGGCGCCCGCGCCTTCGGGACACACCGGGAATGCCGGCTGTGCTCATCGCGCCCTCCCTTCTGCCGCTAGCGCCGCGGCGCGGTGGATGGCCCGCCGGATGCGCGGATACGTCCCGCAGCGGCAGATGTTTCCGGCCATGCCTTCATCGATGTCCTGGTCGGTGGGGTGGGGATTTTCACGCAACAGGACCGCCGCCGCCATGATCTGTCCGGATTGGCAGTAGCCGCACTGGGGCACGTCCAGCTCGCTCCACGCGCGCTGAAGGGGGTGCGAGAGATCGGCAGACAGGCCTTCGATGGTGGTCACCTTCTTCCCCACCGCGCGCGACACCGGCGTCACGCAGGATCGCACCGCCTCCCCATCCAGGTGCACGGTGCACGCGCCGCACAAAGCCATTCCGCACCCGTATTTCGTCCCGGTCAGCTTCAGATTCTCGCGCAGCACCCAGAGCAAGGGCGTGCCCGGGTCCACGTCCACTTGCTCGCGTTTCCCATTCACACTAAGCGTGATCACGGAGAGGCCCTCCCCGACCGCGCCACAGTTATGCACCAAGCCCAGAGAAAATCAAGCGTCACCGGGTTGAATGCAGGACTCTGTCGGCGCCTAGTTGCGGAAGTATTTTCCCGACATGTCATTCGGACTACTTTGTGCCATCCCTGGTTTGGCGAAAAGGGGAAATGGTAGCGGTACCGGGAATCTCGCAGATCCGCCGTAGGCGGAGAACCCGGGCCGGTTCCTCGGCGGAAAGTCTGGATATGGTAGCGGTACCGGGAATCGAACCCGGGTTTCCAGATTGAGAATCTGGCGTCCTAACCCCTAGACGATACCGCCGCTGGCCCGACGCAGGAACTCGTTGGACGAGAATATTCTTTTATATCGTTCCCGAGCGGAGAGCGTCAAGCCGAACGCACCAGCCGTTCAGGCGCCCGGATGCGCGCCGCGGTAGCGCGGGCGCAGCGAATGGAACTTCATCCGGCAGGGATCACAGCGATAGGCGGGCAGGTTCAGGATGCGCTTCAGAGGCAGGAACGGACCTTCATCCACGCGGTCCGAGGATATCCTTTGCAGGTGCGGATTGCCGCACCGCGGGCAATGCGCGCGCAGAAACACTGTGGCCGGGACACGCCGCGCGTGAAAGCGGCTTTGGCAAGTCGAGCACCGCCACGGCAGCACTCCCAACACGCTCAGGGCGTAGTCGTACACATTGCGGCGGCGGGACCTGCGGCATCCGCGTGCCTTGCAGACCGGGCAAACCACCAGCCTCACCCCCAGGATTGCCAGGATGGCGCTCCCGATTCAGGGTAACAAACGGTTCACCGCGCGCAAGCCACCAGACGCGAAAGAATTCCCCCCGCGTGCCCATCAGATTACTCACCGGGCAGCCCGCCGACACCACGCCGCTTTCTTCCGGCGAATGGGCGCCCGGCCCACGCCCAGTGTAGAATTGCTGTGCAGCCATCATGGCCAGCCGCAAATCCGCGCCCGGGGGATACACGGACGAGCATGCCGCCGCAGGCATTCACGCGCGCCTGCCGGAGCTGGAAACCTGGCCCAACCAGTTTCCCGGATACGAGATCACCATCCGCTTTCCGGAGTACACCTCCGTGTGCCCGAAAACGGGCCTGCCGGATTACGGGGCGATTACCATCCAATACACGCCCGGCAAGCGCTGCCTCGAGCTCAAGTCGCTGAAAATGTACCTGCTTGCCTACCGCAACCTGGGCATCTTTTACGAGAACGCGGTCAACCGCATGCTGCGCGACATTGTCGCCGCCGCGCGTCCCAAGCGCTGCCTGGTGCGCGGCGAGTTCACGCCGCGCGGGGGATTGACCACCACCGTGGAAGCCCGCTGGCCGCGATGAGCGGAGTATGCGCCGCAGCTCCCCGGCCGAGGCGGGTGGCTGCTCCGCAACCGCTCGGCCGCGAATCCGCGTGGACAACCTTCTCGCCGCCGTGATACTCGAATAGGAGCAGGGTTTTCGCTTCCCGACTTCAAAGGAGGATGGATGAGTACGCAGCCTACGAGCCCCAGCCCAGCCCCGGCAGAGGCCTATCAAGTGGAAAACACCGGCACACCGCGCTGGATCTTGCTGGTCCTGGGAATCCTGGTGGCCGGCATGGGGTACCTGATTTACGCGCAGAACGAGACGCGGAAATCCCTGGAGATGGACATCAAGAGCGCCAATGACCGCAGCGATGTTTTGAAAACCAAAATCGAGCAAGCCGATTCGCGCCTCGCGGACTTGAAGGGCCAGTTGGATGTCACCTCGCAGAAACTGGGCCTGACCGAAACGGAGCTGGCGCGGGCGCGCGAGATCGCGCAAACCGTCAAGAAGCAGCAGGCCAGCGCGGAACAGGAATTGAACGCCAAGATCGAAAAGGGGCAGCAGGAAAGCGCCGCCAAGCTCACTCAAGTCAGCACCGACATCTCCGGCGCCAAATCCGACATCGAAGCCACCCGCAAAGATCTCGAGGCCACCAAAGCCAAGATGGACCGCACCGTCGGCGACATGAACGTGATGAGCGGCCTGATCGCCCGCAACAAGGAAGAGGTGGACGAGCTCAAGCGCCGGGGCGAGCGCAACATCTTCGATTTCGACATCAAGAAAGCCAAGGCGCCGCAAAAGGTCGGTCCCATCCTGATTCGCCTGAAAAGCGTGGATGCCAAGAAGTCGAAGTACACCATGGACGTGATTGCCGACGACAAGACCATTGAGAAGAAAGATAGGAACGCGCTCGAGCCGGTGCAGTTCTATACCCGCTCGACCCACCAGCTCTACGAAATCGTGGTTTTCGACACGTCCAAAGACAAAATCACCGGCTACCTCAGCACTCCGAAGCAGTAACAGCGTGTGCGTAGGGGCGCTGCTCGCTGCGCCCTCTTCTGGTTCAATGGCCTTGGGAAGGGCGCGGCGAGCAGCGCCGCTACGCTCGAGTGATCAGGCATCGCCGATCCCTCCGTGATGTCCGGTTCCGCCCCGTTCTATCTTCGATACACGCGCGGCATTCCCCGCGCCTCCGGCACACCTTCCCGCTTACAATCCCAGCAGCTCCAAATTTCCCTGTCGCGCCCGGAGGGAGTGCAACCCATGATTGCCGCACGCCGCTGGAGGTTTCTGTTCCTGGCCCTTGTGGTATTTTCCCCCGCCGCATGCCTCGCTCAGCAGGGCGGCCTGGAATCCCTGTTGCCGGAGGACACCATCCTGTACGTCTCCTGGCAGGGTGAAGCCGGCATGACCGCGCACAAGGCCACCAATGCCGTGCTGCGCCTGTGGAACGATCCGGATCTGGCCCCGGCGCATACGCTGCTTGCCGCCGGGCTGCTTTCGCCGGACACCAAGGATCTCCCCCCGCTCACTCCGGACGAATTCAAACAGTTGCTCAGCAATCCGGGGATGTTCGCCCTGGTCCGCCTGCCCGCGGGTGTGAAGCCGCATGAGAAGCCGGGCGCGAAGCCAGCCATTGGACCATCGGGATTCCATGTCGCCCTGGTGGCCGTCTACGACCGCACCGGGCGCGAAAAAGTTTTGGACAAAGTTTTGCAATGGAATCCGCCCGGGAAACCCGCGCCTACCATCACCAAAACGGCGTTCCACGGCGTGGACATCGAAGAAATCAAGAGTGGCACCGATACCGATTACCGCGCTCTCCCCGGACATTTCCTGGTCCTATCCGACTACCGCGAAGTGGCCGAGCACTGGGCCGCCAAGCTGGCCGCCGCCTCTCCCGCTCCAGGCACGATCGGCGAAACCGCCGAGTTCCGCGCCGCGCACCAGCGCGCCGGCAGCGCCTCGGCGCTTTCGTTTTTCTTCAACATGCGCGTGCTCCTGGACCAGATCAACCAGGAAGCCAAAGACGAGGCCGCGCACCGCGTGGTCCAGGCCATGCACCTGGATCAGGTGCACAGCATCGTCGGCTCCCTCAGCTTTGACGAGCCGGCCACGCGTTTCCAGTTCGCCTTGCTCGGGAACATCGATCCCAGCGGCCTGCTCGGGCTGATTGCTACCAGCCGGGCGGACTTCCCCACTTTGAAGATGACCCCGGCCGGCGTGTTCTCTTACAGCGCCATGCGCGTGGACCTCTCCGCGCTCTACCGCTTTGTGCGCGCCGTCTTCGAGGCGGCCGTCCCTCCCGGACAGGGCATCGCCTTCAACCAGTTTGACCAGATCGCCACGCAGCAGTTCGGCATGAGCATCGATGCCATGCTCAAGCTGCTGAGCGGCGACTTCACCTTTATCAAGCAGGATCCGCAGGGCGACCTCTCCGAGAGCGTGTTCATCCTCGGCGTACAAAAACCCGCGGACGTGCTGCATGTCCTGGAGCTGATCTTTGCCTCCAACATTTCGAGTGAGGAGACGATCGGCGATGTAACCTACCTTTCCTTCGCCCTGCCGCAGCCGGCCGCGGCCGGCAAAGCCACGGCAACGAAAAAGTTCTATCACCTGGCCATCGGGCCGGATGCGCTGGTCATCGCCCACCGCAAGGCCGATGCCCGCGCCTATCTTACGCGCGCCCAAGCCACCGCCAGCGACTCGAGTCTGGCCACCGACCCGAAATTCCTGGCTGTGCGCGCGCGCCTGCCCGCAGAGCTTTCGTCCATCTCCTACGCCGACCTGAGCCGCATCGAGTGGAAGGACATGGTGGACAAATTCAGCGCCTTCCAGAATCCCGCGCCGGACCCGCAAAAGCTCGAAACCATCAAGGCCATGTTCCCCTCCGCCGCCTTTTCCCGTTACCTCCACTCCATCGTCACCGGCATGTGGCGCGACCGCACCGGCATCTACTACGACGGCTATATCGAGTAGCTCCCGCTAACATGGCCATTGACCCCGCCTGGAAACTTTCGCGGTAGGATTACGTCCCATAAATCGCCGGCAATCGCCGGCATTTCCAGGGAGGTAGGCCAATGGGATTCCTTTCGAGGACGAACTGTGAAAGCGGCCGGAAGATTGGCCGCGCAGCTGCGGTCTGCTGCGTGACGCTTGCTGGGCTGTTCTGGGCAGCCATCGCAAGCGCGCAGCAAAAGCACACGCCCTCCTTCGAAGAGGCGCTCTCGCTCAAGACCCTCGGCGACGTGAAGATCTCACCGGACGGCCGTTTTGTGGCCTACCGCGTGCGCGAGACCGACTGGAAGGAAAACGCCTACGTGCGCCAGATCTGGCTGGCCCCGCTCGGGGGCGCCGCCGGGGCTACCGGCGCGCCCTTCGAGCTCACGCGCGGAAAGAAATCCTGCGACGACCCGGAATGGTCTCCCGACGGCAAATGGCTGGCGTTTGTCACCGAGCGGGAAGCGAACGCGGTGACGCCGGCCGCCGCCACCGAGAAGGAATCGAAGAAGGATGAAAAAAAGGACGCGGCCGCGAGCGGCGGCGGCAAGCCTGCGGCGCGGCAAATCTGGCTGATCTCGCCCGAAGGCGGCGAGGCCTGGCAGCTCACCAAGCACGAGACCGACGTCGGCGGTTTCCATTGGTCCAGGGATGGAAAGCAGATAGCCTTTGATGCTTCCAGCCCGGAAAGCAAAGCGGAAAAGGACCGCAAAGAAAAATTCAGCGACTACGAAGTCTTCGAACAGGATTTCCGGCAGAGCCAATTGTGGCTGGTGGATGTGGCCGCGGCCTTGAAATCCGGCGCTCCCGTCGAGGCCAAACAGATCACCAAAGATCCTTCGCTGCACGTGACGCAATTCGCCTGGTCGCCGGATTCCACGCGCATCGCCTTTGCGGCCACTCCCAACCCCATGCTCGCTTTTCGCGGAAAAGAGGACATCTACCTCTTGGACCTGGCGCACGACAACGCCGTGCACAACCTCGTGGCGCTCGAAGGGCCCGATCGCGAGCCGGTTTTCTCGCCGGACGGCAAACAAATTGCTTTCGTCACCGCGCTGGCTCAGCCTTACTTCTACTATGCGAACACCCACATTGCCGTGGTGGACGTCGAACAGGCGATAGCGCGCACGGCGCGCACCCCCGCCGACGTGCGCGACCTGACCGCGAATTTCGATGAGGACCCGCAACTGGTGGATTGGGGGCCGGACGGCATCTATTTCGGCGCCTATCAGAAGACTTCCCAGCACCTCTTCCGCCTGAATCCCACCACGCGCGCCATCACGCGCATCACGGCCCCGGACGCTTTCAACCTGGAGGAAGTCTCGTTCACTCAGGACTTCTCGAGCATGGCGATCATTGCTGAAGATGCAGCGCACATGGCCGAGGTGTTTGTCACGCCCGTGGCGCGTTTCACCCCGCGGCAGCTCACGGATATGACCGCGCAGGTAAAAGATTGGACGCTCGGCACGGTCGAGATCGTCTCCTGGAAGAGCCAGGATGGCGCGACCATCGAAGGCGTCCTGCACAAGCCCGCGGATTACGACCCATCGAAAAAGTATCCGCTCCTGCTGGTGATCCACGGCGGGCCGACGGGCGTGTCCATACCGCTGCTCAATCCCGGCGACACCTACTACCCGATCCAGGCTTTGCTCGCCAAAGGCGCGCTGGTGTTGCGGCCCAACTACCGCGGGAGCGCCGGCTACGGCGCGGCCTTCCGCGCCCTCAACGTGCGCAACCTGGGCGTGGGCGATATGTGGGATGTGATGAGCGGCGTGGATTCACTCATCGCCCGTGGCCTGGTGGATCCCGCAAAACTCGGCGCCATGGGCTGGTCCCAGGGCGGCTACATCTCCATGTTCCTCACCACGCACACGGACCGTTTCCAGGCCATCTCTGCGGGCGCAGGCATCAGCGACTGGATGACCTACTACGTCAGCACGGACATCACGCCGTTTACACGCCAGTATCTGCACGCCACGCCGTGGGATGATCCCGCGATTTACGCCAAGACCTCGCCCATTACTTCCATCAAGAACGCGAAAACACCCACGCTGATTCAACTGGGCAGCAACGACAAGCGCGTGCCTGTGCCGGACAGCTTCGAGCTGTTCCGCGGCCTCCAGGATGAGCACGTGCCCTCGCGGCTCATCCTCTACACCGGCTTCGGCCACGGCATCACCAAGCCCAAATCCAACCGCGCCGTGCTCCAAGCCAACCTCGATTGGTTCAGCCACTACCTCTGGGGCGAGCTCTTCCCGAAGGATTCCCCGCTCCTGGGCTCGAGCGAACTGGAGGAAAAGAAGCAGTAAGTGGCGCGGGCACTCTTGCTCGCGCGCAGGAGCGGTTGTACGGCGCGGCCGTAGCGGCACAGCATGCCGTGGCCCTACTGGCACGGCGGTTGCCGCAAGAGCGGATCCAAAGAGGCCGCAGAACGGAAGACTCGCCTACTCAAACTCCTTCAGCTTTTTCACCATTTCGCGCAGGCGGTCGTCCACGCGGGCGAACAGCGTCCCTTCCTCGAATTTCCCGTCCGCGCCGCGCCCGCCGGCGCGCGCCCCGGTCAGGATCTCGATGCCCTGCTCAATGCGCTTCACCGGGTAGATGTGGAATTTGCCCGCAGCCACGGCCGCGATCACGTCCTCGCGCAGCATCAGATCGTCCACGTTTTCGCGCGGCATAATCACGCCCTGCTGCCCGGTCAGCCCCTTGATGCAGCAGGTGTCAAAGAATCCTTCGATCTTTTCATTGATCCCGCCGATGCATTGGATTTCGCCCTGCTGGTTCACTGAACCGGTCACCGCGATATCCTGCCGCAGGGGCACGCCGGCGAGCGCGGAGAGGATCGCGTAAATTTCCGTGGAGCTGGCGCTATCGCCCTCCACGCCGCTGTACGACTGCTCGAAACACAGGCTGGCGGAAAGGGACAGCGGCTTATCCTGCGCAAAGATGCCGCGCAAGTAGCCGGAAATAATCTGCACCCCCTTGTCGTGCAGCCGGCCGCTCAGGTTGGCTTCACGCTCCACGTTGATCAGCCCCGCCTTGCCCAGCGAGACGCTGGCAGTGATGCGCGATGGCTTCCCGAAATAATGGCCGCCGTATTCGAAGACGCTCAGGCCGTTGACTACGCCGGTGCGCGCACCCGTGGTGTCGATCAGGATCAGGCCGTCGGCGATCATCTCGCGCATTTTTTCTTCCACCAGCGCGTGCCGCTCGATCTTGGAGCGCAGCGCCGTGCGCACGTGCTCCCCGCTTACGGGAGTCTCGCCCGCCTGCCGCGCCGTGTAGCAGGCTTCACGCGCCAGATCCAGTACATCGTTGATCCGCGCCGTGATCTTCTTGCGCCGGCCCGCCAGGCGCACCCCGTATTCCACCAGCGCCGCCACCGCCGTGCGGTCGAACGCGCACAGCCCCTCATCTCCGGAAAGCTTGTGCAGGTGACCCCCATAGAGCTGGATCACCTCCTCGGACATGGGGATTTCCTCGTCGAACTCTGCGCGCACTTTGAAAATCTTCCGGAAATCCTCTTCGTAGGAGTAGAGCAGCTCGTAGAGCTGGCGGTCGCCGATCAGGATGATCTTGGTGGTCAGGTCAATGGGCTCGGGCTTCATCGCCGAACCGCCCAATGGAAAAAGATACTCGAGCGGCTGGATCTCCAGTTTGGCGTGGTTCAGCGTGCGCTTGAGCGTGCGCCACACCCCCGTTTCCATCAAGCAGTCCAGGGCATACATCACCAGGAACCCGCCATCGGCCCGCAGCATGGACCCCGGACGGATATCCATGAAGTCCGAATTCCACATGCCGCGGGGATCGTAGTTGCGGTGGATGCTGCCGAACACGTTCAGGTAGCTCGGCGCGGTCTCGAAAATCACCGGAAAGGGCTCGCCCGGCTCGTGCGCCACCAGCACGTTCACCCCATAGACGCGATAGGGATCGCGCTCCAGCCCGGGCCGCCGTTCCGGCTCCTCCCCTCCATGCTGCTCCTCGCCTTCTTCGCCTTCGCGGTCCTTGAAGAGATTCAGATTGTCCAGGACGTGCTGGCGCACTTCCTCCAGGTACACGCTGATCGTCTCTCCCGGGTATTTCTCCTTGAGCTCCGCAATCACTCCGTCCACGAGCACGGAGGCGGCTTCCTGCTCGAGGTAGCTCATCTCGCTGGCCAGTTCGCGCGAGAGCAGCAGCGTTTTCCGGTAAACCACCGTGAATTCCTGCCGGAATTGGTCGTACTTCCGCTCAATGGTCTCCGCCATGTTGGTCTCGAGCTTGCCCTCTTGCACCAGCTTGGGCAGCTCCTCGACCGGAACCATCTGCCCGTCCAGCACCGGAAAAATCTCCGGCAGCGCGACCGCGCCCACCTGCATGCGCCCCAGCGCGAATTGCTCCTTGGCGATGCGCCGGGTGAAATCGTCCATCAATTCCTTTTCGCGGACGGTGAAGCGCTCCACGATGCGCCCCTTCTGCCGCTGGAAGGGTTCGCCTTCAAAAACCTGCGGAATGCGCCGGCGCAGAAAATCAATCCCCGCGTCCATTTCCTTCTTGAAGTTTTGCGCTTTGCCCTGCGGGAGCGTGAGCAGCCGCGGGCGGTCCGGAGCCTTGAAATTGTTCACGTAGCAGCGGTCCGGAGCCAGCTCCGTGTGCGGCTCGAGTTCACGGATCATCCGCGAGATCAGTCCGCCGCGGCTCGACCCGGCCAGCCCGCACACAAACGTGTTGTAGCCGGGCGCGCCCACCTCCAGCCCCATCTGGATGGCGCGGATGGCCCGCTCCTGGCCGATCACCCCTTCAGCCATTTCCGCATCCGCGGTGGTTTCGAACGGTACCTTTGCAGGATCACACCGCCACCGCAGGCTCTCCGCAGACAGCCTTTCGGGCAGCGCGGCGGGTGCGGCGAGCGGCGCAGCAGGCTTCACGCCCGCTTCTACAGGCGCGCCATTTCCTGACGCATTGGATGATTCAGCCGGCATCGTTTTCCGGCCGACTCTAGCATAGCGGCGGCTGCAATCCCAATTCAGGCGGACGTAAGAGATATGTAGGGGCGCGGCTCGAAGACCCTGAGTGCAGCCGAACGGTTGCTTACCCTGACGCCAGAAGGGCCGGGCCTCCGCCCGCAGGTTTCATCGTAGGGGCGCTGCTTGTCGCGCTTCGTGATCCTGAGTGCAGCGAGAGGGCTGCGCCCTTCGCTGTCCAACCGCGGATTTCAACAGGCGACACGAGTCAGCCCGACGAAACGGTTTCCTCCGGAGCGGTGTATGCATCCAGGATCGCGCTCGCCAGTGCCACCACAATCGGTCCCAGCACAAAACCGAGAAAACCAAACACGCTGATCCCCCCCAGGATGCTCAGCAGCACCAGCAGCGCGTTCATGCGCGCCCGCCCGCCCAGCAGCATCGGGCGCACAAAGTGCTCGAGCGTGCCGGCCACACCCGCGCACGCAACCACCACCAGCGCGGCTTTCCCGTATTGTCCTCCAGCCGCCAGCCAGAGTGCCGCCGGTCCCCACACCAGCCACGCGCCGATCAGCGGCAGCAGCGCCAGCAGGCCCATGAGCGCTCCCCAGAAAACAGGCGAGGGGAGTCCTACCAGAGCAAAGGCCAGCGACCCCATCAGGCCCTGCAGAGCCCCGATCAGCAAGCTCGCCGTCACGCTGGCGAAGATCAGGTCGCGGGATTGCGCCAGGATGCGCCCGCTGTGCGCCGCGTCGAACGGGAGAAGATGCTGGGCTCTGGCGACCAGCGACGGTCCATCGCGGAACAGGAAAAACAGGGCAAACAAAAGAATGAAAACCTTCAACGCCACGCTCGCCGCATCCCGCAGCGCGCTTCCCGCCTCTTGCGCCAGCAGGTGGGCCACCCAGGCGCCCCCGGCGCGCGCCAGGGCCACCGGGTCCGTCTCCACTCCCGGCATGCCGTGCGCCTTCAGCCACTCGAGCGCCTGGCGCGCGCCGGGAGGAATTCCCATGCTCCACTCGCCGCCACCCTGCAGGAAGCGCACCGCCGCGCCAGCCTGATTCACCAGCCCGCCGGCCAGTGCCATGGCCGGCCCCACGAGCAGCAGCGTCACGCACAGTGTGCTCAGCCCTGCGGCCCGCGTCTTGCCGAACCGCCGCAGGAAGCGTTCATGCACCGGGAAGACGCACACCACCAGCACCGCGGCCCAACCCAGCGGAACCAGAAACGGCTCGAACACCCGGTAGGCCAGATAAAACACCAGAATCACCGCTCCGTAGAAGAGCAGTGAATCCATCCGCTGCTGGCTTTCTTCGTCCCGCATCTCTAAA
>Ga0187770_10000418_pt1 | contig 20675 bp, 19 predicted proteins | sample 0116_SJ02_MP02_2_FD_133154 | JGI IMG/M metagenome (GOLD analysis project Ga0187770, IMG submission 133154) | Tropical peat soil microbial communities from peatlands in Department of Meta, Colombia - 0116_SJ02_MP02_20_MG | ecosystem: Environmental > Terrestrial > Soil > Wetlands > Peat | place...
CCTCGGAGCGGCGGCTCCGGGAGCCCGGGGATTCCTCCGCGAACTTCGGACTCAGGACACCAGGTGGCCACCTTGTGGGGGGTGCATGCGCATCATTGACCTGAGGCTGCGGCTGGCCGACGGACTGCAGACCCATCCGGTTCATCCCCGCTGCGTGGTGATCGAATTCGCCAGCCGTGCGGGGACGGCTTCCCGCTTCCGACCGCCCTGCCAGGGACTCACCTCGCGAATCCTGATGTTCTCCGACCGCATCGAGACGCACGTGGACTCGCCGTTCCACTTCATCCCCGTGCGAGGGGCATCAAGGCTCTCGGATGCGATCTGGCCAGTCCGGATGATCCGAAGGACCTTACGCGGCCTGTGCACATGATCCTGCTGGGGCAGGGGATCCTGATCATGGAGCATGTTGCTCACATCGAGACTTTGCCAGCGTCCCGTTTCCAGTTCGCCGGGGTACCGTTGCGGATCCGCGGGGCCACGGGATCACCCATCCGCGCCATGGCCATCTTCGAGTGAGGAAGGAGGAACGGATGAGCCTACCAACCATCGCCATCACCATGGGGGACCCGGCCGGCATCGGCCCGGAGATCGTGGCCCGCGCACTGGGAGAGGCAGAGGTCCGGGCGGCCTGCCAGCCGGTCGTCGTGGGTGACCCTCGGATCCTGGGGCGGGCCCTCGAGTTGGTGAAAAGCCCGCTCCGAGTCCGCACGGTGCAGGGCGTCCGCGGCGCCGGCGACGATCCCGGATCGCTGGATGTCCTCCCGGCAGGCGAAATCGATCCGACCACGCTCAAGCCCGGTACGCCGGACGCCCGCTGGGGTCACTCCGAGGCCGCCTGCGTCCGGCGGGCGGTGGCCGCCGCCCAGGCGGGCGACGTGGCCAGCATCGTCTCCGCGCCCCTGAACAAGGAAACCTTCCACATGGCCGGCTACACGGCCATGGACGATATGACCTACTTTGAAGAGTGCTTCGGCAGGGGCGAGGCCTACCAGGTGGGCGAGGTGGCCGGCCTGTGGACCACGCCCGTCACCTTCCATGTCCCGTTCCGCGCGATCCCGGACCTCATCACCAAGGCGGCCGTCCTGCAGAAGATCCGCACCCTGCACCGCGTGATGACGGCTGCCAAGGTCAGCCCGGTGAAGATCGGGGTCGCCGCCCTGAACGTGCACGCCGGCGAGGGGGGGATGTTCGGCCGGGAGGAGATCGACGCGATTGGTCCCGCCATCCAGGAGGCCAGGGCCGAGGGGTTGGACGTCGTCGGGCCCATTCCTGCCGACAGCTTCTTCCCCCTGGCGTTGCGCGGGGATTTCCGGGGTATGGTGTTCATGTACCATGACCAGGCCAACATCGGGCGGAAAATCATCGGACGGGACCAGCCGGGCGTAAGCTTGTTCCTCGGCATGCCGGCGCCTGTCGTAACCGTGCCCCACGGGACGGCGTACGACATCGCGTGGAGGGGGGTGGCCAAGCACTCCATGATCGTTCGGGCCATCACCATGGCTGCGGCGCTGGCCGCGAGCGGGGCATGACGGATGACGATGTGGATGTGTGGGTAGAGAAGAAAATGGGCCAGGCGCCGATGGATCTAAACACGAGGGATTCGACCCCGCCCTCTCGCCTGCTTGCACCGTCCATGCCAGACGGCGCCGTCCCATGGTCGCGTGCGGCGCGGGCGATCGGGCTCCTCAGCACCTGGTACAACGCCGGCGCGGCGGCACTCTCGTCGATCATGATGCTCGCGCTGGTCGCCGTCGTCGGCACCCAGGTCTTCTTCCGTTATCTCCTCAACGATCCCTTGCCGTGGCCCGAGGAGGTGTCCGGGTTTCTCTTCGCGTGGGTGGTGTTCTTGGGGGCGACGGTCACGGTCCGCTGTGGCCAGGCCCCTGCGGTTCGAGTGTTCGTGGATATGCTGTCGCCGTCCAGAGCGGCGCGATGCCAGAATCTCTCCGATCTCTTCTCCCTCAGCACCGGGATTATCCTGGTGTGGCAGGGCATCACGGCCTGTCTGGCGATGTGGGGGCAGCTTTCGCCGGCGCTGCAGGTCCCAATGACGTACCCGCTGCTGGTGATGCCGATCGCCGGCGTCGGTTTCACGCTGCATTTTCTCTCCGACCTCATCTCCCGCGTCAGCAGTCGCCCCTCGCCGCTGGCGGGCCTCGGCGTCCCCGTGCTCGTCGCCGCGGCCATTCTTGCCGGGGCTCCCCACACGCCGTTCGCCGCGGTGAATTACCTGCTGGCTGTTTCATTGGTCGCCGGCTTCCTCGCGGGGCTTCCGATCGCCATCGTCCTGATCCTGTCGTCGGTTCTCACACTCATGGCGACCTCCCAACTGCTGCTGATCCTTCCCCAGCGGCTGTTTTCCGGCGTGAGCAATCCCGTGCTCATGGCCATTCCGTTCTTCATGCTCACAGGGTCGCTCATGCAGTACGGAGGAGTGGCCCGGCGGCTGGTGGATTTCTGCACGACGATCGTCGGGAGGTTTCGCGGGGGCCTCGCCTTTGTGAACATCGCGAGCAGCGCGATCTTCTCGGACATCTCGGGGTCGCCGGTTGCGGACACGGCAGCCATCGGGTCCATCATGCTGCCGGAGATGGTCAAGCGGGGATACGATAAGAGCTTCGCTGCCGCGCTGCAGGCCGCCTCGGGATCCATGGGGATGCTCATCCCGCCCAGCATCGCCACGATCATCTACTCGTGGCTGTCGAACGTCTCGGTGGGCACGATGTTCGCTGCCAGCCTGCTCCCGGCGCTGCTCATGATGGCCTCCTTCTGGGTGACCGCATACATCATCGCCGTGCGACACAAGCTTCCCCGGGAGCGGGCGCATACGCCCGGCGAGGTGCTCGGCGCCTTCCGGGGGGCATTGTGGGGGCTCCTCGCGCCGCTCAGCATCCTCGGGGGGATCCTCAGTGGCGCGGTGACGCCCTCCGAGGCCGGGGTGATCGCCGTGCTGTACACCCTCGTAATCGTGCTCGGTCCATATCGCTCCCTGGATGTCGCCGGAGTGTGGGTGGGTGTGAGGGAAGCGGTCATCTCGACGTCTCGGGTGATGTGGATTCTCGGCGGGGCGCTGCTCCTCAGCTGGCTGTTGACGATTCAACAGATTCCCCAGCGGCTCTCCCAGAGCATCTTGGGGCTGTCGAAAGATCCAATCGTGCTCATCGTGCTGTTGATGATTATTCTGGTGCTCATCCACGAGGTCCTGGAAACCGCCTCGACCCTCATGCTGATCGTCCCGCTTGTCCTGCCGATCTTCGCGCAGGCGGGGGTGGACCCCATCCACCTGGGGATCCTCTTTCTGGCCAATTCCTCCCTCGGGATCGTGACGCCGCCGGTCGGATTCCTCTTGTACATCGCCGGGGCCATCACGGGATCGAAGCTGGAGGAGGTCACCCGGGCGATCGTGCCGTTCTGGATCGCGATCATCGTCGACCTGATCCTGCTCATCGCGTTTCCACACATCGCGATGATTGTGCCGCAGCTACTCCATATGTTCTGAGCGCCCGGACAAGCGCGAGGCGGAGAGGCTCCCCGATCCTCGCGCTCCGACCCGACGGTCGGTGCGAGTAATCCTGGTGCGGAGAGGAGACGAAGCCATGAAGCGACTCATCGGTCCCATGCTGGCGTTCGTGATGGTCTGCGCGCTGCTCGTCGCGGGGGTGCGTCCCGTGACTGCGCAGAGCCCGATCGTGATCAAGCTGTCGCACACCATTCCGGAGGGGCAGCCGATCGCGATGGGGGCGCTCAAGTTCAAGGAGCTGGTGGAGCAAGCCTCGCAAGGGGCGATCACGGTCCAGGTGTATCCCTACAACCAGCTGGGAGGCGAGAACGAGGTCATCCAGCAGGTGCGGCAGGGGACGATCCAGATGTCGGTCGATTCGGCCAGCACGCTGGGCAACATCGTCCCGCTGGTTGGCGTCATGGACGCCCCCTTCGTGTGGACGGACTACGCCACCCTCGTGAAGGTGACGTCCGGCCCGCTCTTCGATCCCATCCGGGCCGATCTTGCCAAGGCGGGCATCAAGCTCCTCGCCACGCACTGGTACTACGGGACCCGGGAGGTGACCGCCCACAAGCTCATCCGCAAGCCCGAGGATGCCGCCGGGCTGAAGATCCGGACGCCCCCCTCGCCGACGAATCTGCTCGCCGGGCGCGTGCTGGGGGGCAACCCCGTGCCTCTCGACCCGCAGCAGCTCTACCTCGCCCTCAAGCAGCGGGTTGTCGACGCGCAGGAGAATCCCCTCTCGTTCATCTATGCCACGAAGCTCTACGAGGTCCAGAGTCACATCATTCTGACGAATCACATTCTGCAGTCCCAGGTCACCCTCATGAACCAGAGGTTCTGGGATGGCCTCAAGCCGGATCAGCAGAAAGTGATCGTGGACGCCGTCAACGCCGCCGGCGACTACGACGTCAAGTTGACGCGGGAGAACGACGAGAAGATGCTGGCGCTGTTCGAGCACATGAACGGCGTCACGTTGGTCAAGGATCCGGATGTCGCAGCCTTCCGGGCGCGGGCCGCGGCGCTCGTCCCCGAATCGAAGCTGCCCTGGGTCGGCCTGTACGATCAAATCAAGGCCCTGGAGAAGTAGCCGGCAGGACCGGGCGCGGGCCGCGGCGGGCGTGGCCAGCGGGAGCCTCGATGCGAGCCACCCGGCGCGTCCGATCGAGATGGTCGGTGCGATGGCGCTTCCACCGGAGCAAGTGCTGGGAGGGTGTCCATGGAACTGAAGGGCAAGGTTGCCGTGGTGACGGGTGTGACCAGCGACATCGGACGGGCCATCGCACTGCGCCTGGCGGCCGGGGGAGCCGCCGTCGCCGCGACCGGGAACACCCCCGCCAAGGTCGCACGGGTCGCCAAGGACCTGGAGGCCTCGGGGGCGCGGTTCTTTGCCGAGCCGCTCGATCTGAGCACGCCGGAGACGGTCGAGCAATTCTTCGCGCGGGTCGCGGAGCGATTCGGCCCCACGGACATCCTGGTCAACGGGGCGGCCTGGCGCGTCCGCTCATCGTTTTTGGAGACGACCTATGCGGACTGGCGCAGGACCTTCGCGGGGTGCGTGGACAGCTACTTCTATTGCAGCCTGGCGGCGGCGCGACAGATGGTGCCGCGAAAATGGGGGCGCATCATCCACATCGGCTCCATCGCCGGCTCGGTGATGATGGCCCCCTTCGCTGCCTACACGGCCGCCAAGGGGGCGGTGCACGCCCTGGCCAAGGCAATGGCATGTGACCTGGCGCCCTATGGCATCACGGTCAACGTGGTGGCGCCGGGCGTGGTGGAGTCGCCGTACCTGCGAGCCAACGTCACGCCCGAGGCGATCGGGAGACGTTTGGAACGGATCCCCATGGGTCGGCTGGCGAGCGTCGAGGACTGCGCGGCGGCGGTGGCCCACCTCGCCTCACCGGACATGGATTACGTGACCGGGCAGATCCTGTACGTGGACGGCGGGTTCCTCTGCGCCGGCGTCATCGTGCGCTAGCGTGCCCGCTGGCCGGGATGGCCGACCGGGCTCAAGACTCAGCAGATCCGCGGCAGTTGCTCCCCGCTCAGCATGTCCAGCACGCGGCTAACGCCGATCCTGCTCCGCATGGTCACGAGGCCGGAGGCATCCTCCGTCACGCGGCCGATGAGGCGGGCCCCGGCACCCAGCGGGTCCGCGCGCATGATCCGCAACGCGCGCTCGGCGTCGCCGGTTGGGAGGATGCAGACGAACCGCCCTTCGTTGGCGACGTACAGTGGGTCGAAGCCGAGGATCTCGCATGCCCCCCGCACGTCCTCCCGGACGGGGATGCCGCCTTCGTCGATGCTGACTCCCAGGTGGGCGGCCCCGGCGATCTCGTTCAGGGCGCTGGCCAGCCCGCCGCGGGTAAGATCGCGCAGGCAGTGGACCTCGAGCCCCGCCCTCAGCAGACTTCCCACGAGATCGGCGAGAGGCGCGCAGTCGCTCTCGATCCTCGCCTCGAATTCCAGGCCCTCCCGGACGGCCATGATGGCGATCCCGTGGCGTCCGATGTCCCCACTGAGGAGGATGGCGTCGCCGGGGCGGATGCTCGCCGGGGCGATGGTCAGGCGGTGGGAGATGAGGCCGATGCCCGCCGTGGTGATGAAGATGCCGTCCCCCTTGCCCCGATCCACCACCTTGGTGTCCCCGGTCACGAGCTGAACGCCGGCGGCGTCCGCGGCCCGCCGCATGGACTGGACGATCCGCCAGAGGGTCTCCATGGCGAGCCCCTCCTCCAAGATGAAGGCCGCGCTGAGATAGAGCGGGCGAGCGCCGCACATGGCCAGGTCGTTGACGGTGCCGTTCACGGCCAGGCTGCCGATGTCGCCGCCCGGGAAGCAGAGGGGCCGCACGACGTAGGCATCCGTGGTGAAGGCCAATCGCACGCCGTCCGGGGCGAGGACCGCGCCGTCGTGGCGTGCCTCGAGGAAGGGATTGCGGAACGCGGGCAGGAACATCCGCTCGATGAGCTGATGCATGAGCGTTCCGCCCCCGCCGTGGGCCAGCAGGACGTGGGGGTAGTCATCGATCGGGATGGGGCAGCTCAGGGAGAAGTCCGGGGTGGCTTCCATGGATCATGGCTCCGTCGCTGGAAGGGGTTCGTGGGGTTGGGCCCTGCGCCGGTACCGGTAGTAGGCCGCGCACGCGCCCTCGGAGGAGACCATGGTCGCGCCCAGGGGATGCTCGGGCGTGCAGCGGGTGCCGAAGGCAGGGCACTCGGGCGGCTTCATCACCCCCTGAAGCACGAGGCCGCTCCGGCAATCCGGCGATTCCTCCGTCGTCCGATCGGCCACCCCGAACCGATGCTCCGCGTCGAAGGCCGCATACTCTTCTGCGAGCATGAGGCCGCTCTGCGGGATCTCGCCGATCCCGCGCCACTTGCGCGGACAGACCCGGAACACCAGGCGGATGAGCTGCATGGCGGCCGGATTCCCCTCGCGCCGGACGGAGCGGGCGTACTGGTTCTCCACCTCCGCGCGCCCCTCCTCTAGTTGCCGGACGCACAAGTAGAGGCCCTGCAAGATGTCCACGGGCTCGAAGCCGGTTACCACGATGGGAACCCGGTACCTCTTGGCAATGGGCTCGTACTCGGCGGTGCCCATGACGGTGCAGACGTGCCCGGCCGCCAGGAACCCCTGCACGCGGTTTCCCGGCGAGGCCAGGATCGCCTCCATGGCCGGCGGGACCAGGACGTGGGAGACGAGCACGGAGAAATTGGCGAGGCCCTGTCGCCCCGCCTGGACGACCGCCAGGGCGTTGGCGGGGGCCGTCGTCTCGAAGCCCACCGCGAAGAAGACCACCTGCCTGTCGGGGTGCGCGCGGGCGATCTTGACGGCATCCAGGGGCGAGTAGACGATCCGGACGTCGCCCCCCGTCGCCTTGACCGCCAGGAGATCCCGGCTGCTCCCGGGGACGCGGAGCATGTCCCCGAACGAGCAGAAGATCACCTCGGGGCGCGAGGCGATCTCGATCGCCTTGTCCAGCATCTCCACGCCCGTCACGCAGACCGGGCAGCCGGGTCCGTGGACCAACGTGAGGGCTGGCGGCAAGAGATCGTCCACGCCGAACTTGATGATGGCGTGGGTCTGCCCGCCGCACACCTCCATGATCGTCCACGGCCGCGTGGTGGCGCGCGCGATCGCCTCGGCATACCGCCTCGCGGCCCCGGCGTCCCGGTACTCGTCGATGAACTTCATCCGGACTCGCCCAGTTCCTGGATCTGCTGCAGGTACTCCAGGGTGCGGGCGGCCTCCTCCTCGTCCAGGACGCTGATGGCCAGCCCGGCGTGCACGATCACGTAGTCGCCGACCTTCGCCTCGGGGACGCAGGCGAGGCTGACCTCTTTCGAGATCCCACCGAAGCTCACCTTGCCCGTGCGCGAGAGCGGGTCATCGCCCGCGATGCTCAGGAGCCTGCCGGGGACGGCTAGACACATCGGCCTTCCTCCATTGCGCGGGAAGCCGCCACGATCTGTCCCAGGGCGATGCCGCCGTCATTCGGCGGGATGCGCTGATGCCAGTAGGGGCGGAAGCCCTCCGCCCGCAAGCGGCGCACGGCGCGCTCGGTGAGATAGCGATTCTGGAAGCAGCCGCCCGTGAGGACGATGCGTTCTTCCCCGACCTGCTCGGCCACGGCGACGACGCCCTCGACGAGGGCGTTGTGAAATTTGGCGGAGATCTCGGCGACGGGGATGCCTTCTCGCGCGTCGGCCAGGACCTCCCAGAGCAGCGGCTCCCAATCCAGGACGAGGGCGGACGGCCCATCTGAGATCCGAACGGGGTAGGCCTCGTCCGTCTCGATCCCGTCCTGCGCCCACTCCAGCTTCATGGCAGCCTGGCCCTCGAACTGGGGGCCAAGGTGGAGCCCCAGGATCGCGGCGACCGCATCGAAGAGGCGGCCGGCGGCCGACGTGCGGGGCGTGTTGATCTCCTTGACGAGCATCCTCTGGAGGATCCCCCGTTGCCGGCGCGGGAACGCCCTCACCGGCGGCAATTCCTCCATGCCGAAGAGGGCGTCCCCGAAGAGCTCGTACAGGAGGCCGATGGCCGCGCGCCGAGGCTCCTTGACAGCCTGCTCCCCTCCGGGGAGGCCAAACGTGCGGAGATGCGCCACCCGCTGGAACGTGGTGGCCTTCGGCCGCAGGAACTCGCCGCCCCACACCGTGCCGTCCGGGCCATAGCCGGTCCCGTCCCAGGCGACACCCAGGCACGGGCCCTCCAACGCGTTCTCCGCCATGCAGGCCAGGACGTGGGCGTGATGGTGCTGGACCCGGACGACGGGCGGGCCGGCGGCGAGGGCGAACCGGGTGGAGAGGTAGTCGGGGTGGGCATCGGCCGCGACGGCGGTCGGGTGAAGGTCGTAGAGCGTCTCCAGGCTGGCGATCGTGCCGCGAAACGCGTCGCAGGCCTGGGCCGTCTCCAGGTCGCCGATGTGCTGGCTGACGAAGACCTCTGTGCCGACAGCCGCCGCAATGGCGTTCTTCAGATGTGCCCCCACGGCCAGGAGCGGCGGCAGCGGTCGCGCGAGGTGGATGGGGAGGGGGGCGTATCCCCGCGCGCGCCGGAGGATGAGCTCGCGCCCCAGCAGGACGCGGGCGACCGAGTCGTCCACGTGCCGGGCGATGGGCCGGTCGTGCACGAGGAAGCAATCGGCCACGCCGCCCAGCCGCTCCAGGGCCTCCAGTTCGTCCGTGCAGATCGGCTCGTCCGAGAGGTTGCCGCTGGTGGCGACCACGGGGAAGCCCAGCTCCCGGAGCAGGAGGTGGTGGAGCGGGGCGTATGGAAGCATCACGCCCAGATACGGGTTCCCAGGGGCCACCTCGGGGGCGATCGGCTCCATCGGGGGATCGGAACGATGCGCGAGAAGGACGATCGGGCACTCCGGGGAGCAGAGCAGGCGCGCCCCAAGTTCGGAGACCTGAGAATAGGCCTTCGCCGATTCGAGCGAAGGGAACATCAGGGCGAGCGGCTTCTCCTCGCGGTGCTTTCGGTCCCGCAGGCGAAGGACCGCCTCCCGGTTTCTCGCGTCCACCAGGAGGTGGAAGCCGCCCAGCCCCTTCAGGGCGACGATCCTTCCGGACCGGATAGCCTCTGCGGCCGAAAGCAGGGCCTCGTGTCGCGCGGCCAGGACGGCCCCCGCCTCGTCCCACAAGGCGAGCTGTGGTCCGCAGGACGGGCAGGCATTCGGCTGGGCGTGGAACCGGCGGTTCTCGGGGTCCTCGTATTCCCGGCGGCATGCCTCGCACATGACGAACCGGGCCATGGTGGTGTTCGGGCGATCGTAGGGAAGCGCGGTGATGATCGTGAACCGCGGGCCGCAGTTGGTGCAGTTCGTGAAGGGATACAGGTGGCGCCGGTCGGTGGGATCGAACACCTCGCGAAGGCAATCCGGGCACGTGGCGATGTCCGGCAGGACCACGGCGGTGGTTGTGCCGCTCCCGTCGCTTTCGCGAATGGAGAAGCCGCTCAGGCCGATGGGGTCCAGGAAGGAGGATTCGAGGCTCTGGATGGAGGCCCGCGGCGGCTTCTCCCTCTCGACGCGCAGGAGAAAGGCGTCGAGGCGCTCCTTGCCTCCCTCGACCTCGACGATCACGCCCTGGGGGGAATTCACCACCCAGCCGGAGAGCTTGAGCTCCGTTGCCAGCCGGTACACGAAGGGCCGAAAACCCACCCCCTGGACCGCGCCACGCAGCCTGAGCCGGAGCCGCACGCGCTCCTCGGTCTTTGGCATGTCGTCACGCAGGATACTCATGGAAGCGATTCTAGGTGGGGAAAGGTGGCCTCGCAAGCAGATTAGGCCTTTGTCCGGTCGATCGGGAAAGGAACGGAAGTCCTTAGGGGACGCGGCGGCCTTAGTGGCTTTTCCTCGTTGACGTTGGTCCTGGCGCGACTGGTGAACCCGCCTTCTCTGATCCCATCCGTCCAGTTGTTTGGGAACCACCGTTCACCTTCACGAAATCGATATGGCCCTGCTCCACGTCGGTGCCGATCAGCTCGACGCGCACCCGGTCGCCGACGTCCAGGCCGTCGGCCCCGTGCACGAGCTTGCCTTCCACGGGCGGCCGCAGGATGCGGACCCAGGTCCCCTTGTCCGAGGCGCCCGTGACGATGGCGTCGAACCAGTCCCCGATCCGGGGCTCCAGCAGGAGCGCGGCGGCCGATTTCCCCACTTGTCGCTCGACCTTGTTCGCGCGGTCCTCCGCCTCGGTGCAGTGTTGGGCCAGATCCTGCAGCTCGGTGTTCGCGTACGGGGCCGGGCGGCCCGCCAGCGCCGCCTTCAGCAGCCGCTGCGCGATCACGTCCGGGAAGCGCCGGTTGGGCGCCGTGGAGTGGGTGTACGCCTGCACGGCCAGCCCGAAGTGCCCGGGCACCGTCTGGCCGGGGAACTCCACCACGTACTCCCCCCGCCCCATCAGTTTCACGACGGCGAGGGACAGGTCGGGGAACCGCATCGGGTCGGCGTCGCGGCGCTTGGCCAGGAACGCCTCCAGGGCGGCCGCGTCGGGCTCCGCCGGCAGCCGCTCCCCCAGCCCCGCGGCCAGAGCCACGATCCGCTCCCACCGCTCGGGCGACCGCAGGACCCGGCGGAGCGATGGATAGCCCCGGGCCTCCAGGTAGCGCGCCGTCACGCCGTTCGCCGCGATCATGAAGTCTTCGATCAGCGCCTTGGCCCGGTTGGTTTCCTCCACCTCCAGGCCGGTGAGCACCTCGCCATCGAACACCGGCCGCGCCTGGATGGTTTCCAGGCTCAGCGCCCCGTGGTGGTGTCGGACTTCCCCCAGCCGCTGCGCGACCTGGTCCTGCAGCCGGAGCTGGGCCTCCATGCCCGGCACCGCCGCCACCCGATCCGGGATCGCCCCCGTCCCCTCCAGCCACGCGGCGACCGCGTTGTAGGCCAGCTTCGCGCGGTTGCGCACCACGGCGCGATAGAGGTCCGATGCGGCCAGGGCTCCGTCGTCTTTCACCACCATCTCGACCGCCAGAGCCACCCGGTCCTGGCCTTCCCCGAGGGACGTGAGGTCGGTCGAAAGCCGTTCTGGCAGCATGGGAAAAATCACGGCCGCCGTGTACACCGACGTGGTGTTGTGCCGCGCGTGGCCGTCGATCGCCGAGCCTTTCGTGACCGCCGCATCCACGTCCGCGATCGCCACCAGGATCCGCACCGCCCCACCGGGCAGCGGCTCCGCCACGGTGAGCTGATCGAGATCCCGCGAATCGTCGTTGTCGATCGAGCACCACAGAAGTCCCCGCAGATCCCGCGCCCCAGGGTCTCCGTCGGCGGTGGCCGCCTGACTCCGAGCGACCTCTCCCATCACGGCCGGAGAGAAATCCGGCAGCAGGCCGCGCTCGGTCATCACCCGCCGAGCGATGGCCGTAAGGTCGTGCCGATGCCGTCCACTATTCCGTTGCATTCGCTGCCTCCTCGCAGGCCATGAAAGTGCGACAGAGCGACCGGACACCATTTACATGATACGGCATTGATTTCCCGAGGGCCAGTTAATGCAAAGCGGGAGGTTGCCGATTTCATCAACTTCCCTAGCGGGGAATGTAGGCCACTTGCCAAACTCCTTCCCAGAGGACATCCGCCTCAGAAACACGACGGCCCTGCGAGGATCAGAGTCCCCAAAGGGCCGTAGGGCTCGCACACGATGATTTTTCCAGCCGGCACCGCTGCCCCCTCCGGGTCACCCGCCGGGCAGCCTCGTTCAACCGTGCGCCACGGTACCTCTCCTCGGCGAGCGTAGTCAAGATGAAAAGACAGTGGTCAGCCCTTGGCAGCGAGGGCCGGCGCGGGGTTCTAAAGGGAGTGCCTGCCCAGCAGACTCGGTCAATCCCTCCCGGATCTGGTAGGGGTCCGAGAAATGCTCTTCGCCGCGTTTTCAGTCCTCAGCGACCTGCGGTGTAGCCGTGCCGCTCAACAAACTGGCCGAGGGTCCAGTAGGAATGACCCCCATATGCCAGCGGGTTGGCCTTGCCCAGGTCAATTTCCCCCCGGGCGTCCAGGATTGCCTCGTCCACGTGAACCGCGACGACCTTTCCCAGGAACAGATCGTGTGAGCCGAGGTGGAGCGTCTGCACCACCTGGCACTCGATATTCAGCGGGCATTCCTTGATGAGGACTGTTCGGATCACCTGCGCGGGCACGGCCGTCAGGCCTGTCGCCGCAAACTTGTCTTCCGAGTGCCCCGACACCGTTCCACACCAGTCCACCAGGCGGACCATCTCCGCCGTGGGGACGTTGACGGCGAATTCACCGGACTCTTTCACCAGCCCATGGGAGTAACGCGAGGGGCGGATGCCGACGCCGAGGATCGGCGGCTCCGAGCAGAGGGTCCCCACCCATGCCAGCGTGATGATGTTCGGCTTGTCCGCGGGGCCGCAGGTGATGAGGCACGGAGGAAGGGGGTAAAGGTACGTGCCGGGTTTCTTGCTGACCTTGGCCATGGCAGGATCATCCTCTTGAAAGACGGCCCATCCGATACTGTCAGTCACTCGATCCCAGGAGAATAGAACGCGCGCCGATTGCGGAGGTCTTCGGTGTCGGGGGGATCGGTGGCAGGTTCGTTCCGCTTGAGGCGCTCGTAAATCTCCCGCGAGAGGGGGCCGACGGCCGCCTGGACCGCCGGGGTCAAGCCCTCGGCTATGGTGGACGCATCGCCCGCCTCGACCGCGATGATCTCCACCTCTCCGGGCATAGGAATGCCCATGCGCTCGGCCAGGCGGAATGCGGTGCCGACGCTCATCTCATGCGCATTCACCAATCGTGCGCAGCCCGAGACGTCATCCAAGGTCAGCCGGCACACGCGGCCTGGTTGGGGGTCGGGGAGCACGATGCAGTCAACGATGACGGCGCGCGTGTAGCCACGCAGCAGATCGATCAGCTCGAAGCCCGCCCGCGTGCTGGCCAGGACGTCCGCCCCGCGCACGGGCGCCGCCGCCAGGAGGCGCCTGAGCTCGGCCGCCACAGCCAACCCCACGCCGTCGTCGCGGAGCACGGGATTGCCAAGACCCAGGACGACAGTGCGTCCGCTAATCGCAGGCCCCCTCTTGCGAACTCGATTGGCTTCTCGCAGCCCCGGCACCGTCATCGCCAGGGGAAAAAGCTGCGGGGCGACCGCATCGCCGGTCGCCCCGCGCCATCCTCGGATGAACGATAGGTCAGCCCCTTCCCACGGCTCGGCTGTGCCCGCAGGGGCGCCGGGCTCACGCCGGCACGGCAGGGGCCTCCCTCAGGGACGAGACTTGCGGCTCTCTGGCCTTTGCCTGAACCGCCGCCAGGTAGACGGCCAGCGGCCGGTAGAGCAGGTGGGCCCATTTCCCGAAGGGGACCTCCACCGTCAGCATCGGCACGGCGATCATCAGATGCACCACGTACATGACGTACGTGGGCATCGGCAGGTTGAGCAGGCGGGCCAAGTGCAGGAGGATGCCGCTGAGGCCGGTGAGGAACAAGAGGGTCACGAACAGCCAGTCTGCCAGGTCGCTGTACTTGTGGATCTGATCCTTTTTCTGCAGGCGGTCGAGCGCGATCCAGGAAGTGGCGCCGAGCAAGACCAACGTGCCGTAATAGCCGAGGAGGCTCGTCCAGTGGAAGGAGGCATCCTCCACCTGGAACCAGTAGAGGAAGACCACCACCAGGGCGAACATCGTTCCGTAGCCGGTGACCAAGAGGAGGTGGCGGAGCCAGTGCTTGGTGGTGTCGCTGGTGCACTCCCTCCAGCGCTTCTGGGTGAGGCCGTGGATGACCAATTCCTTGAACTGCTTGGCATACACGGCCAGCGGGACAGACGGACCGTTGGACATGGCGAACCAGAACATCCGGGCAGCGTTGCTGAGCAGCAGGACGCCCAACAGGGCCGCCAGGACCATGTCGCCCCAGTGCACGATCTCTTTGGGCGCGAAGCAGGCCAGATTGACGGCCTGACGAGCCTCGGGATGCCGAGCCAGCAGGCGGAAGCCGAAATTCTCCGGCAGGCTAAAGAGCGCCAGCACCACGAGGGCCACAATGGCCAGCATGCCGAACTCCCAGGCCTCCTTCTTGTACATGAGACGGCTCAGGCCGGTCCAATCGTACATGCTGATGAGCCAGCGGCGGCTGGCCATCATGAGCTTCCCGGGCTCAGCCTCGCGGGGGCAGGTGCTGGAGCAGTCCCCGCAGTAGTAACACAGCCACGGGTCGACGGACTCCAGCATCTTGTCCCTCACGCCGAGCTGGATGTAGCGGATATACCGACGGGGAAAGACGGCGTCTTCCTTGGACAAGGCGCAGATCGCCGTGCAGTTGCCGCAGTTGAAGCACTTGACCGCCGTCTCGCCGCCGTAGTGGGCCAGCTCCGTCACGATGCCAGGATCGACGCGGACGCTCATCGTTCGGACTCCTTCAGGGCGTACTTGACGTAGTCGCCAGCCTCTCCCGCCTCCACCAGCTCCCCATAGCGCTTCATGGCCATGAGGTGCCACATCACCCTGTGGCTGGGCTGGTTGGTCTCTCGAGCCAACTCCGGGACCGTCCGGGGCCCGGCCTTCAGGGCGTCTTGGAGGGCTTTGCGGATCTCGCGCTGCGCCTTTCCGTAGGCCTTCTTCTCTTCGGTGAGGCCGCCCATCCGCTCGCGGAAGACCTTCAGGTCCTCCCTCCAGTTCCGCTTCGCCTCGCTCATTGTCCACCTCTCCGGCGCTGCCCGGGACTCCTCAGGCGCGGCTCACGCGGCCACCGCCTGCTTCACGCGCGTCCGTTCCAGGTACATCGCCGCCTCCATGGCGGCGGCGCCCGCCTCCACGATGGCATCCGGGATGTCCTTCGGGCCCGCGGCCACGCCGGCGACGAAGATCCCGTCTTGGGTCGTCTTCACCGGGCGTATGGCCAACTGGGGGATCTTGAAGAACCCGTCCTCGTCCTCCTCGACGGGGATGACCCCCTGCGCGTGCCAGCCGGGGATCAGGCCCTGGCTGAGGACCACCAGATCGTGCCGGATCTCGGCGACCCGCCCCCCCTCATCGATCAGCTCCACGCGCAGGATGAGGTCCTGGTTGGCATCCTCGGCGATCTTGGCGACCTTGGCCTTGACGACGCGGATGCCCTCCGCCTTGGCGCGGCGGTAGAACTGCTCGAAGCCCTTGCCGAAGGCCCGGATGTCCATGTAGTAGAGGGTGATCTCCGTGTCGTGCAGCCCGTGCTTGATCATGATGGCCTGCTTGAGGGCGTACATGCAGCAGACCCGTGAGCAATAGGGCACGCCAATGGATTTGTCGCGGCTCCCCGCGCACTGCACGTAGGCGATGGATCGTGGAATCTTGCCGTCGGACGGCCTGAGGACCCGCCCGTAGGGACCGTTGGACGATTGGACCCGCTCCATGGCCAAGGGATTCATGACATTGACGTACTTCGTTCCCCCGTATTCCTTCTTGGCGTCCATCGAGGTGATGCGCAGGCCGGTGGTGATGATGACGGCGCCGGCCTCCACCGGGAGTTCCTCGGGGCGCTGGGTGAAGTCGATGCAGTCCGTGGGGCAGACCTTGGCGCAGTTGCCGTCGAAGACGCAGTAGTTCGGGTCCAGGACCGCCACCTGCGGGATCGCGTTGCCGTGGGGGATGTAGATCGCCCGCCGCGCGCCCAGTCCGTAGTCGTATTCGTGCGGGACGATCGGGGCGCAGGCCAACTCGCACTTGCTGCAGCCGATGCAGTCCTCCTCCACCACGTAGCGGGGCTTCTTGAGGAGGGTCACCTTGAATCCGGCCCCGTTCGGCTCGACCTTCTGCACCTCGGTGTAGGTGAGGAGGGTGATGCGCTCGTGGTGGGCCGTCTCGGCCATGCGGGGGGTGCAGATGCAGCTACTGCAGTCCAGGGTGGGGAAGACCTTGTTCAAGCCCACCATGATCCCGCCGATGGATGGCTCCCGCTCCACCAGCAGCACCTCATAGCCCTGGCCGGCCAAATCCAAGGCGGCCTGCATGCCCGCGATGCCGGCGCCGATCACCAGCCCATCGTACCGTTCCTTGATCTTTGCCATAGCGCGACCTTCCTTCGTCAGTGGGGGTCGTCCGCAGTCGGGGCTACCGACTCACCTCGCTGAGCACGCTGCCATCCGCGTCGCGGACCCGCACGGTCAGGGGCATCTGGCCCGGCAGGCTGTGCGTCGCGCAGCCGAAGCAGGGATCGTAGGCGCGGAAGGCCATCTCGATCATGTTCAGCACGCCCTCGGTGACGTCCACGCCCTTCCGGATCAACCCCTGGGCCGCCTGTTTGATGGACATGCAGATGGCGGCGTGGTTGTTGGTGGTGCCGACGATCAGGTTGGCCTTCTGCACGATACCCCGCTCGTCCGTCACGTAGTGATGGGTCAGGGTCCCGCGGGGGGCTTCCACGATGCCCACCCCCTCGCTGGGGGTCTTGTCGCAGACGACGCGGTAGTTCTCGGGGTGGGTGATCTCCGGGTGCCGGACCAGCTCCAGGGACCGCTCGGCGGCGTTCATGAGTTCGATCACCCGGGCCCAGTGGATGGCCAGCGTGTGGTGCACCGGCTTCTTGCCGCTCCTGTCACCGGTCAGGGTCTCGAAGTACTCCTCGTAGGCCTCCTGGGCCAGGGGGCTGTTCATGCCGTCGGCCACGTTGAGCCTCGACTGCGGGGTGGCCCGGTAGACGCCCGACTCCTTGCCGCCCACGAAGCCCTTCCAGCCGACCTTCTTCAGGTAGGGGAACTTGAGGTAGGTCCAGGGCTCGACCCGCTCGGCGATGTGTTGCATGTACTCGGGCGGGGCGTACTTGCACAGCTCCTGACCATCCGGGCCCACCACGCGCACCTTGCCGTCGTAGAAGTTCACCCGGTTCTTCTCGTCCACCAGGCCCATGGAATAGGTCTCGTGGTAGTAGGGCCCGTTCAGGATCAGGTCCACGTACTCCTTGTTGGAGAGCACGACGTCGTGGAACAGCTTCAGGGTGAACTTCCCGAACTCCACCATGAACCGGCAGATCTCCTCCAGCCGGTCGCGCTCTTCGGGCTTCAGCGCCTTGCTCATCCCGCCGGGGATGGCGTTCACCGGATTCACCGGCTTGCCGCCGAAGATCCCGGCCGCCTCATGGCCCCAGGCGCGGCACTTGATCACCTCGCCGCCGATGGCCACCCCGACCTTCCCGATGACCCCGATCAGGTTGCGCAGGGCGGGGTCGCTCTGGGGGCCCATGACGAAGTCGGGCCCCCCCAGGGCGTAGAAGTGGGTGGTGTGGTCGGTGACGTAGAAGATGTTGTACTGCAGCTCGCGCAGCATCCGCGCGGTCAGGGGGAGATCAGCCCCGTAGACCGCGTCGCAGGCCTTGGCGCTGGCCATCATGTGGGCCTCGGGGCAGACGCCGCAGATGCGCGGCGTGATGCGGGGGAGCTCCTCCACCGGGCGCCCCTCGCAGAACTTCTCGAACCCCCGCAACTCCGGCACCTGGAAGAAGCAGTCGGCGACGTTGCCGTCCTGGTCGAGGAAGATGTCGATCTTGCCGTGTCCCTCCAGCCGCGTCACGGGGTCGATGCTGATTCGCCTGAGCCCCTCTTTGGTCTTCACATGCGGACTCGTCATCCTATCCTCCAGGTTGGCCCTACTTCCGGGCCTTCAGCATGCTCGATGACAGGCTGAAGCGGTAGAAGGTCCCCACCGGATCCACGATCTGGTCCACCAGCTCACGCGCCCGCTCCTCCGTGGTGGCGTCCAGGAGGGTCCCCAGGGCCCCGACCATGGACACGCCCTGGTCTTCCACGTTGGCCGGCGGCCCGTAGCAGCCCTCGCAGCGCATGTCGGCCTTGAGGCACAGCGCCCCGCAGCCGCTGCGCGTGGCTGGACCCATGCACATGATGCCTTGCTCCAGGACGCACCACCCCGGCTCCGGCCGGACCTCCTGGGGGCGCCGGAACTGTTTGATCTTCACCAGCTTCTTCTCGCGCGGGCACTCGTCGCAGACGGTCTTGTCCGTGCAACCCACCTTGACCGCCGTGTTGCGCGGCGGGACCGTCCCGCCCGCCACCGCCTGGATGGCCTCCCACACGCGGTCGGCCTGCGGCGGGCAGCCCGGGATCTGATAGTCCACCTCGATGACATCCTTCAGGCTCAAGACGCTGCGGTAGAACCGGGGGATCTCCAGCTCGCCGTACTGGCTGGCGTAGGTCGTCTGAGGCTCCACCCCGTTCGGATTATCGAGGGACGGGTTGTGGTGGTAGGCGGCGTCGTAGATGCCCTCCACCGTCTTCAAGTTCGCCAGCGCCGGAATGCCTCCATCGGCCGCGCACGCGCCATATCCGATCAGGGTCTTGCTCTTCCGGCGCAGCAGCCGGGCGACCTCCTCCTGCTCGCTGTTCCGAACGCCGCCGTTGTAGAAACAGGCATCCATGTACCCGTCGGGGTAGGCCGCCACGTCCTTGTATTTGAAGTCCGCCGCACACGGCCAGAAGACCACATCGGCAATCGCGATCAGGTCGAGGAGGCGGGGTCCGATCTCCAGCAGCGAGATGTCGCAGCCGCCGCAGCTCGACGCCCAGTACATGCCGATCTTGAGCTTCCCGTTGGCGCCCATCGCTATTCTCCCCACGCCTTGAGGTCCATGCCGTGCCCCACGCCGCGCTCGTGCAGCAGTCGCGGCCAGTTCAGCGGACCGAGCGCCCGGACCTGTTCGGTCATCTCGGCGACCAGCTTGCTGAACTTCTCCCCCTCCGCCGCGCTCACCCATTCGTGGCGAAAGCGTTCCGGCTCCAGCCCCAGCTCGGCCAGGAGGCGTCGCATCAGCGGCATGCGGACCATGGTCTTGTGGTTACCGGAGATGTAATGGCAGTCCCCGATGTGGCACCCGAGGACCATGACCCCATCGGCCCCGTTGGCGAAGGCGGTGGTGATCAGCTCCGGGTCGATCCGGCCGGAGCACATCACCTTGATGATGTCCACATTGGGCGGGTACTGCATGCGCGCGGTGCCGGCGCTGTCTGCCCCGGTGTACGAACACCAGTAGCAGAGGAAACCGATGATGCGCGGCTCCCAGGTCGTCCGGCCCGGCCCAGGCTGCTGTGTCTGCGTCCCCACCTGCGTCATGGTTCCTCTCCTGTCAAGCGGCCTCTGCCAGAGCGGGCTGCCTGCCCAGCAGGGCCAGGATCTCGGATTTGACCTGGGTGTCGCCGAAGCCGAACTGGATGATCGCGTTGCAGGGGCAGGTGGCCACGCAGGTCCCGCACCCGGTGCACAGGGCCTCGTTGACGACGGCGACCTTCTTGGCGTCGTCGCGCGAGATGGCGTCGTACGGGCACACGTAGAGGCAGATGCGGCAGCCGCTGCACTTCTCCTCGGTCACCTTGGCGATGAAGGGGTCGAGCTCGACGTGCGCCTGGGCGATCAGGGCCGCGGCCTTGGATGCCGCCGCGGCCGCGGCGGCGGTGGACTCGACGGTGTCCATGGGCCCTTGCACCGATCCCGCCAGGAAGAGCCCGAAGGCCGCCAGTTCCACCGGACGCAGCTTGGGGTGCACCTCGAGGAGGAAGCGGTCCGACCCGACGGAGCAGCGGTACAGGTCCACGAGTTTGGCCATGTCACGGGCCACCAGGCCGGTGGCCAGCACCAAGAGATCGATGGGAACCTCCACCTCCTCGCCGAGGGTGAGCCGGTCCACGGTCTTCACCACCAGCGGCGCCTCACCGCGCGGATCGTGCTCCACCCGTGGCGGCCGTAGCGGGTCGAAGCGGACGAACACGACGCCCTGCTGGCTGGCCTGATCGTAGTAGGCCTCGTGGCCGCGCCCGTAGGTCCGGATGTCCTCATGGAAATCGTAGATGTTGAGCTGGGGGAAGCGCTCCTTGAGCTCGGTCGCCGCGCGCAGGGTGGTCGTGCAGCAGATCCGGCTGCAGTAGTCGTTGATCCTCCCGTCCGGCATCGGCGGGTGGATGCCCTTGTGCTGGAGGCTGCCCACACAGTGGATGAACCCGACGTTCCGGATGGGCCGTCCGTTCAGCACCAGTTTGCCGCCGGTCGGGCCGTCGGCGTCCAGGAGCCGGTTGAGCTGGGCCAGGGTCACGACTTCGGGGTGCTCGCGGTAGCCGTATTCCCCGCGGCGCGGTTCGTAGAGGTCGAGCCCAACCGCCATCACGATGACGCCGGATTGAATCTCGATGTCGCTGGGCTGTCCCTCGAGGTCGATCCCCGCTTTGCCGGC
>Ga0187770_10000419_pt1 | contig 20667 bp, 17 predicted proteins | sample 0116_SJ02_MP02_2_FD_133154 | JGI IMG/M metagenome (GOLD analysis project Ga0187770, IMG submission 133154) | Tropical peat soil microbial communities from peatlands in Department of Meta, Colombia - 0116_SJ02_MP02_20_MG | ecosystem: Environmental > Terrestrial > Soil > Wetlands > Peat | place...
AATCCGGTGTGAGATTGAACGAACATTTCAGGTAACCGCCGTATATTCCAAACGGATAAGATGAAAACTGAAAGTCAGAGAGTCTATTATCGCTGATATTGTAACTCCAGGCAATAATGCCCTGTTGCACGAAGGGGGCAGCCATACCTCCAATACTGACACTGTAAAAATCACTGAAATGGATATAAAAAGATAAGTAGATGAATCCAAGATCTGTGTTTAAATTGTACATCTGATCATTGCTCGAATCCGAATTTGAAACAGATATTTCCATATATCCGGCACCTGCCGTCAGAGTCATAAGACCCTTCAGAAAATTGAGTTCAGGGCCGGCGTAAACAGAATAACTCCCTGTATAGTAGCTTCCGCCAAGATTAAACCCCCACCAGTCATAACGGAACGATATATCTGCATCTGCACCGTATTGAACTGCCTGTATGAGGGTTGATGCGGCAAGAAAACCGAGAGGGGAATAGCTCCCCCCAACCTCGAAAATGAGAGTAGGCCTGACATACTCGTACTTTCCAGCCGTTACAGTCTCTATTTCCTCTTCAAGAATAATTTTTTTCACAACTCTAGGAAAGGTTTTTTCCACCCAGGCTTTAAAATCGCCAGCAAGGGCAGCCAACCCCTCATCTATATCAAGAAAATCAATCTGATATAAGTTTGTCTCATTGTTCTTATTAATTGCCGTTATTTGCAGAACATACTTTTCCTTTTCTTTTGACAGCTTTCCATTAATCAGACCATGAATATTATTCAGATTGATGAATCTCACCGGATTCGATACATCCAGATAATTTGTTATATCATAATCCTGGAGAAGATAAAGATTTGTAGAGGAATCAAGAATAGATCTGGCATTTTCTTCGAAAATAAAAGCTATGGATGCAGGGGCTCCCTCCGCTGTAAAACTGGTTAAAAATATCTTTGCGGGGACAGTGCCTTCGCAGTACGAGAATGCGGGTATTAAGTAGGCGGTAATTATTAACAAAATGATAATAGAAGCAAGTAAATTTAATTTCATTATTTTTCCTAAGGGATATTTTATAATTTTACCCCCAACTTATAAAAAATTCAACCTGAAAAAAATCTTCAGGTACCTGCTTTATATTGATAAGAATTTGCATTAAATATATAATAATTTCGGAAAGAGGTGCGCATGGCTTATCTGGATATTCAGCATATCAAGCTCTACCGTTCTAATCTTAAGAGCAGGAGTTTTACCGGCAAAGACCATTTTCCTGTACTTGATGATATAAACCTGAAAATCGAAAAGGGGGAGATTTTCGGAATTATGGGGCCCAGCGGCTGTGGTAAAACCGTGCTCCTTAAAACCATAGCTGGTCTTTTTGTGCCGGCGGAGGGTGAGATATTTATCGGCGGGGTGCCGGTTACAAAAAATTTGCCCGCTGCAAGAAGCGTGTCAATGGTATTCCAGGATTTCACTCTTTACTCCCATATGACTAATCTGAACAATCTTCTCTTCCCCCTGATAAACAAATCAGGCAGGAAAAAACCAATCAATACTGAAGCTGTATCCAGGCTGCTGCATATAGAAGAAAAGAAGCTATTATCAAGGTTCCCGCGCTATACATCTCTCGGCGAGAAGCAGAGGGTTTCAATCGGAAAAGCTCTTATGTCAAGCGCAGAGATTCTCCTGCTTGATGAACCCCTTTCAAATGTTGAAGACAGTCTCCGAACTGAGATCAGGCATAGCCTTAAAACCTTTATCAGGGAAAACAGCATATCCACCTTATACGTCTCCCACAACCAGACTGAAATAGGCGAGATATCGGACAATATAGCTGTAATGAGAATGGGAAAAATCGAACAATCCGGATCGTATCTCGATCTTTACAGAAATCCTCAGACTCTTTTTGTAGCGATTTCGATCGGAGAAAAACCGGCCAATCTTCTTACTTCCGGAGAGGTCTCTACTCTAACAGACGGAATGATCAATTATACGCTTACGATCAGGCCTGACGAATGTATGCTCACGCAAAAAGAGCCATCAATTACCGTCTCAGGAAACGTTTCCTTTATAGAAAATTTTATACAGGAAGGCAAAAAAATTATTTTTATAAATAAGGAGGGAGAACTTTTCGGAGTGGAAGTTGATATTGACTGTCCTGTCAGCGAAGATGACAAAATCAAAATTTACATTCCTTTCAGCAGGGCCAGATTTTTCGATGAATCGAAAAACCTGGTCTCTCCCTTGAGGGTCTGATCTATGGTAATTAAAAACGGAGTTATATTCGACTGTAAAGAAAAGATAGACGGAAAGAAACTTGATATCCTGATTAAAGATGGAAGGATAATAAAAATATCTCCCTGTATAAATGTCTCAGGTGAAAAATCGATTGACGCTGGATCAATGTTCGTTATACCTGGACTTGTCGATATGCACGCACACCTCAGAGAACCAGGTGAAACTCAAAAGGAAAACCTTGAATCGGGGTCTAGGGCTGCAGCCAGGGGAGGAATAACAACAATCCTTGTTATGCCTAATACGATTCCCCCCCTTGATAACCCTGATATAATAAGATCATTGGTTAAAAAGGCTGCTCTTATTTCACCGGTTTCAATATTATTTGCTTCATGTATGACAATAAAAAGGGAAGGACTTATTCCAGTAGATATCGCAAAGAATAGAGAGGCTGGGTGCGCTGCTTTTACAGATGACGGTTCGAGCATTCAGGAAATTGCAGTCATGGCTGAACTATGCCGCTTATCGGCAGCGGAAAAAGTCCTTCTGATTGAACATCCTGAGATAAGAGCTCTGTCGAAAAAAAGCTCCGTCAGTTATGGTGAACTCCCCGGAAAATATGGTATGCCGGGTCAGCCTGCCGAAGCCGAAAGCCTGGCCATATGGACCCTTGGTTCCATTGCCGGCTTGTCCGGTGCTCGGGTCCATTTTACTCATATTTCAACGAGAAAATCCGCTGAAGCGGTTGGTATGCTTAAAAAATACTATCCGGGAAGCATAACCTGCGACACGACCCCCCACCATCTCCTGCTTTCTGAAGAGGACCTGATTAAAAATCTTGATACAAACAAGAAGATGAATCCCCCGCTCCGTCCCGAAGATGACAGACAGGCAATAGAGGACGCACTGCGAGGAGGCATAATTGATGCAATTGCGACAGACCATGCCCCTCATACAGATGAAGATAAAAATGGATCTTTCGAATCGGCCGCTTTCGGAACCATCGGCCTGGAAACGTTCCTGGCATCGACATACACCCAACTAGTGAGGAATAAAGGCCTTAAAATCCTCGATTGGCTACAGATGGTCTCTGCTGGTCCTTCCAGGATTCTCGGAATAGAAAGCTTATCGATGAAGGCGGGCAGCAGGGCGGATATAACAGTGTTCCATCCCCGCAGGACAATCAAAGTTGAAAGAGAAAATATAGTATCAAAATCGAAAAACAGTGCCTTTATGGGTATGAGTTTTTACGGAAAGGTAGAATACACTATAGCGGGCGGAAAAATAGCATATCCTTTTAATAAATAATGATAGAATTCACATGGTATGACTCTTGAAAATCATCTATTTTTCTTTAGCATGAAGGGTTTCCCCGTCCTTCAAGACTTTTTTCTGTCTTAAAAGCTGGAGAGGGATAAAACTGTCAACAAAACAGTTCCCGCCGATCTTCATATTAGATGGGACCCTCACATCCTTTCCAATCAGCGTCACTCCAAAATTGAGGATCTCAGGGAATTCCTTGCTGATCTTCGTGGCTTTTTCTGACCCTATGGAAGCATAGGGTTCGATTGTCGGAATGGAGCTGTCTCCGGAATACTCGTCAATGATGGAATTAATAATAAATGCATTGTGACCAATATGATTGCCGGGCAGAATCAGTGAATCCTTAATAAAAGCATGCCTGTCCACCCTGACATTGGAGAAAATTATTGAATTCTCGACCCTGCCGTACAGATCCACGTTTTCTCCCACTATAGAATTTATAACATATGATCCGCGGCCGAACATGGAAGAACTGATAACAGATAAACTCCTGTTGACCGGAACATAAGCATTATACAGGTCCAGCACCAGATAATCGTCGATCATGCCGATATGCGTATTATAATATTCCATAAGACTGCTGAAGGGCATTATATAACCCTTGGCATCGACTGATCTGATATCGAATTCCTTGATGATTTTTCCCATAACATCGATATCAAGGCTGTTTTCATCTAGAAGGAAGCTTTCATATTTCTTGATAAATATATTCTTATCCACGACAAGTCCGGAATAATAATTTTTTAAATTATAACTGTATTTGATGGCAAGATTGATATTTTTTTCCAGCTCATCTCTCAGGGTTTTTATATCAAACCAGATAGGATAGTTCCCTTTAAGGATGATTATACCCTCAAGAGAATGTTCCCTGGAAAAATCTGACAAAAATGATGAGAATTTCTCCACTATATCCAGGTAATCGAAAACATAAAATTTTATCTGAGGCCACCCTCTAACAAGATAATTTTGAACTATGTCCTTATCTCTTTTAACGAACACAACGATATTTTTGACCTGTATTGACGAAAGCGAGCTGATGGCAAAATCAATATTACAGAAGCGGGGAGAAAAAGGAAGCAGGAAATGCTCCACATACTCATCGAAAGACAAAAAATTATAGCTGTTCTCTCCTATTATAATACCCAGATCCATAGTTTTTTTTAAAGTCATATCAGTTACCTTTAACTGCTTCTCGTATTTTTTCATCAAATGGCGGATAAATAATCCCGCATTCAGTGATTATCCCGGTAAGCAGTCTGTTAGGGGTGACATCAAAAGCGGGGTTATAAGCATTCGCGTTTTCAGGGGCAGTATAAATTCCCCTGAATTTCGTAACCTCTTCGATATCCCGTTCTTCAATTGGAATAAGATCTCCATTTTCAATGTCAGGGTCAAACGTCGTTAGAGGAGCGGCTGTATAAAAAGGAACCCCATGATATTTGGCCAGCACGGCAAGAGAATAAGTGCCGATTTTGTTAGCAAAATCACCATTGAGCGCGATTCTGTCGGCTCCTACAATAACAAGGTCTATTTCCTCTTTTGCCATGATAGAGGCGGCCATATTATCGCAAATGAGTTTATAAGGCACTCCGGTTTTTTCAAGCTCCCATGCAGTCAGACGCGAACCCTGGAGCATAGGCCTCGTTTCGCAGGCATAAACGAAGACCCGCTTCCCCTCTTCATGGGCTTTAAATATCACAGAGAGTGCAGTCCCGTTACCCCCCGTCGCAAGTCCGCCAGCATTGCAGTGAGTAATTATCTTTGCATTTTCACCAATTACGGGAGAGCCGTATTTCGCTATCTCATCAGATTTAAGCAAATCTTCCCGGTGAATTTCAAAAGCCTCCCTTTTCCACTCGGTTAGAATTTCATCCGTGCCATGACTCTTATCCAGAATAGCCTTGAATTTCTTTATGACATAAAAAAGATTATATGCCGTCGGTCTGCTCCTTCCTATAAATTCCAGTATTTCCCTCCCTTTCTCCTTGTATTCCTCAATATCTTTTATGGAGGAATAAGAGGCAAGAGAGACATAGGCTCCATAAGCCGCCGTGATCCCTATTGCTGGTGCTCCCCTGACTGAAAGATTCCGGATCGCTTCATAAACCTCTGATTCATTTTTCAGCTCGATGATTTTTTCAGACTGAGGAAGGAACCTTTGATCGATGATAAATAATCTGTCTTTTTCAAGAAAAACTGTTTTAATCACCTGTTTCATAAGGGTTTTCTTACTATTTTACTTTTTAATTTAAGAAAAAGGGTGATCAAAACCAGAATGATGATCCTGAAAAATCTAAAGATGTTATAAGGATGAAGGAGGGTGGTATATAATCCGTTCCATCCCTTTTTCTGGAACCAGATCGGCGGCATTTTTTTCCTGCCGGCTATAACTTTAAATGAATTTCCAACCCCTACAGTCACCGCTCCCTGGTAGTAGCCGAAATTTTTTGAGATCCATTTTTCCTGTGTGGGACCAGAACTGTAACCTGCAATAAAGATCTGCGGCGAGCTCTTCCTTATAGTAACCAGGACATCCTGAAGCTCCTGTCTTCTGATATTGGACCTGTAACTTCCGACGATTCTTGCCTGGACAAAAGATTTCCGTATTCTCTTAATTGTTTCAAGCGCTACGTTTTTTGTCCCCCCGAACAGGAAGACAGTATAATTCATCTCGTCTGCTACACGCATGAGGTCAAGGAATATGGTAACAGGCATAATCACCTGTACTATTTTGCCTGTCAGCATTCTGACAATCCAGGAAACGGTTTGTGAAGAGCAGATTATGATTTCAGTTCTATTAATTATCTGTTGAAGCTCATGATTGAATAAAGAGAAAAACATAATTTTTTCATCAAGCATCAATATCCGGAACCTTTCCTTGTCATAGATGGTCTGGATAAGGCATTCTTTTAACTCCTCCCTGTTTGTGAGACTTATTTTTATACCGAGTAAGTTAACCGTTTGAGGCAGCATCAGCAGGTTCCTCCCCTTGTTTTGTTAACACTTGACACCGGAAGATTCTAATACAAAAGTAAAATTAATACAAATCTACCCGAAACATAATCTTGTCTCGCGTGCCGCCTTCGTTTCATCCAGCCTTGTTACAGGGGTATTGACTGGCGCAGAAAGAAGCTTTTCCGGTGCCCGGATCGCTGTTTCTGCTATATCCTTCATTGCACTTATAAAATTATCCAGGGTTTCCCTGTTCTCAGTCTCCGTAGGTTCTATCATCATAGATTCTTTTACAATAAGCGGAAAATAAACCGTAGGAGGATGTATGCCTTTTTCGATAAGCCCCTTGGCTATGTCAATTGCATGCACTCCATTGGGTAACTGCTTTTCAGCTGAAAAAACACATTCATGCATACAAATCCTGTCATATGGCAGGTAATAATACCCTTTTAATTTTTCCCTGATATAATTTGCATTGAGCACAGCCTGCTCTGAAACGTTTATCAGCCCCTCCCTTCCGAGGAGGAGAATATAAGCATAGGCTTTAACCAGAACCCCGAAATTCCCGAAAAATCCAGCCACCCTTCCAATGCAATTATCGTTTTCAGGTAATAGCGAATAGTTTCCTGACCGGTTTTTTTTTATTACAGGAGCGGGAAGAAATTCGGCAAGCTCCTTTTTTACCCCTACAGGACCGGAACCGGGTCCTCCCCCGCCATGAGGAGTTCCGAAAGTTTTATGCAGGTTGACATGAACTACATCAAATCCAGCTTCCCCGGGTTTAACCTTTCCCATTATAGCGTTTAAATTAGCACCATCGTAATACATAAGCGCCCCAGCATTGTGTGCAAGCCTTGCGATCTCGCCTATTCTGGTTTCAAAAATACCTAGTGTGTTCGGACATGTCATCATAACTGCAGCTGTTTCACCATTCAATACCTTTTTAAATTCTTCTATATCCATCTCGCCGTTTTTAAGGCTCGGTACAGTAATAATCTCATAACCTGCCATCACAGCGCTTGCAGGGTTTGTCCCATGTGATGAATCGGGTACAATCACATATTTCTTATTATTTCCCCTCTTCTTATGATAAGCAGATATAATGAGTATGCCGGTCATTTCACCCTGAGCCCCCGCCATAGGGGACGTTGTGACGCTGTCCATTCCAGTAATCTCCGCTATGAGAACTTCGAGCTCATGGATTACGGCAAGGCATCCCTGCACAAGCCCTTCACCCCCTTCAAGGTAGCACAGAAGAGGATGGATAAACTGAAAGCCGGGTAGTTCAGCTACTTTTTCAAGAACTTTCGGGTTATATTTCATGGTACATGAACCGAGCGGATAAAATTCAGTGTCAACGGAAAAATTCAGACGCGAAAGCCTGGTATAATGGCGCACAACATCCTGTTCACTTACCTCAGGAAGCTTTGAATCTATAGATGATAAAAGTTCAGCGGGAAGACCTTTTGTCCGGGGTACATCAGCAGAGGGAATTCTCAGGCCTTTTCTGCCCGGGACAGATTTTTCGAAAATAAGCTTTTCCATCTTATTCATAAAGAATCCTCTAGATATGAAGAATAGGCCTCCATATCTGACCTGGTCCTCATTTCAGTAACCGCAGAGAGCATTAAATTTTCCATACCTGGATATAGCCTCCCGAGAGGAAAACCGGCTAAAAAGCCCTTGGCTCTCATCTTCTTCTCCACTTCATCCGCCTTAACCGGTAGTTCAATTGTAAACTCGTTAAATGTGGGGGAATTATTATAGATATTAACATTTTTAATACCTTTAATGAGTCCTTTCAGGAATTCCGATTTCCTGTAATTCAGTTCTGAGAGTTCCCTGAATCCTTCCTTCCCAAGCAGGGAAAGGTATATAACGGCGCGTATAGCGCAGAGGCTCTGGTTTGAGCATATATTCGAAGTTGCCTTTTGCCTCCTTATATGTTGTTCCCTTGCCTGGAGGGTCAAAACAAAACCCCTTCTTCCTTGCCTGTCAGTTGTTTCACCTACAATCCTGCCAGGAAGGTTCCTGAGCAGCTCTTTTTTCGATGTTATAAACCCGAATGACGGTCCGCCAAAGCTGAGAGGTATACCGAGGCTCTGCCCGTCCCCTACAGCTATATCCGCATCCATTTCCGACGGTTTTTTTAAAATCCCGAGAGACAGCGGGTAAACTGACATTATTAAAAGTGATCCCTGTTTATGTGTTATGCCAGCCAATTCCGTAAAATCCATGACGCTTCCAAAAAAATCCGGGTTTTGGACGATTACTGCAGCCGTATCACTGTCAGGAACGACCCCGTCCGGCTGGATTCTAGACTTTAGCCCGTTCAAGCGAATTGATCGGTTTGAAAGATAGGTCTTTAAAACCCGCATGTAAAACGGGTTAACACCTGCATCTGTAAGGATGAGTGATCTGCCTGTCGCCCTAACGGCCATAAGTGCAGCTTCAGCAAGGGCGCTTGCCCCGTCATAAAGGGAGGCATTTGAGACATCCATGCCGGTTAGCTCACACATAACTGTCTGGTATTCAAAAAGAGCCTGGAGCGTGCCCTGGGAACATTCCGGCTGATAGGGTGTATAAGCGGTATAAAACTCGGACCTCCCCGCAAGAAAGCTTACAGCTGCTGGAATATAATGTCCATAAACCCCTCCGCCCAAAAAAGAACAGTAATTGGAAATATTTTCATTTGAATATTTCTCAAGTAAATTGACTACTTCGGACTCGGCTCTGCCGTTAGGGATATCGAATTTTTTCGTTCTGAGATCATCGGGAATCGATGAAAAAAGCTCTTCAATCGAATTTAAGCCAATCTCTTTGAGCATACTGCATGTTTCAAGACTGGTATTCTGGAAATAATTCATATGAGCCCTTTGATAAATGAATCGTAATACTGTCTGTCCATTAGAACAGATTTTTCCGCAGGATCTGCAAGCTTCAAACTTGCTATCCAGCCCTCATGTTCCGGATCCCGGTTAACAAGGCCTGGGTCTTTCTCAAGGCTGTTGTTAACCCTATCGACAACACCGGAAAGCGGGGAAAAAACATCACTCGCGGCCTTAACCGATTCGATAGAGCAAAGTATGTCACCAGCTTTTACGGCTTTGCCTGTTTTTGGAAGTTCTACAAAAGTAATATCACCTAACTGATTTGCAGCATATTCCGTAATGCCGATTATACCTGTACCGCCCTCAATCCTGATCCATTCATGATCTTTGGTGAAATAAACATTCATCAAACCCTCCCCTATATTCTCAAAGAGCCGTTTTTATAAAAAGGCAATTCTACTGTTTCAGCCTCAATCTCTATATGTTCATGCTTTATTAAAAGCTTTTCTCCCGGTTTCGAGAATTCAGGCCTGACATAACCCAGCCCGATCCCGACTGTTAGTTCCGGTGAAAAAACTCCGCTCGTAACATTGCCTATCATATCTTGTCCGGAAAATATACTATAACCCTCCCTGGGGGTACGGCGGCTTTTTGCCGCAAAGGCGATCTTCCGCTTCTTCAACTCCTCCTTCCTGAGCTTCAGAAGTGCATTTTTACCCATAAAATCCTTAGAATAATCAATATAGGATTCCAGGCCTGCTTCAATTGGATTAGTCCATTCCCCTAACTCATGCCCGTAAAGGCTGTAACCGACTTCAAGTCTTAGAATATCGCGAGCACCGAGCCCGGCAGGTTTTACTCTCGAATCTTTCAGCAGATTTTTCCACAAATCAGAAACCTTACCACTGTTTATGTAAATCTCATAGCCGAGTTCTCCAGTATAACCCGTCCTGCTGATCAGGACCTCATCCCCTGTGAAAACGAATTTTGCAAAAGAGTAGTATTTTAAATTTTCAATGCTACCTCCAACTGCATGGCTAAGCACATCTCTGGATAACGGACCCTGTAGATCCAGCTTTGATGTTTCCTCAGAAATATCACTTAATGCTGACGGTGATTTCAGAAAAGTTTTAATATGGCGGAAATCATTATCCCTGGTCACTGCATTAACAACGATCATCAGCTTATCAGTGGAAAGCCTGTAAATTATCAGATCGTCAAGGATGCCTCCATTATCAGAAAGCATCATCATATACCTGCATCGACCCACAGGAATACTGGAGATCCTGACACTTACAGCATTTTCGATTCCGCTTTTCTCTATGTCGTCCTGAAAGTAAAATTCACCCATATGGCAGATATCGAAAAGAGCGGCTGATTTGCGGCATGCCTCATGCTCCGAAAGAATGCCCGAATACTGGATGGGCATTTCCCATCCTCCGAATTCAGCCATAGCGGCTTTGAGGCTTAAATGTTCATTGTAGAGAGGCGTCCTTAAAAGGCCATGCATTTTTATCCCTTATGAAAACTGCCCGTGCCGATATTTTCCCCAATACTTTTTCAAACAAACTTTTACTGGAATATTTTAGCATTCAGCGTTATTTTTCTCAAGGGAAGTATGCAAGCCTAAGCCAATCCCCTGCCGACCTGATTGACGGCTCTTGATAGGGTATCATCAGCTGTCTGAATCACCCTCTGATTTGCTTCATAAAGGCGGTTAATTTCTATCATTCTAGTCATCTCAATAACGGGGTCTACATTTGATTTTTCTAAAAACCCCTGGTGAACCTGGGCCCTTGAATTACCCTCAATCACCACCGCATGACCTGAAAAATCGCTTTCCCTGTACATAGTATAACCCTCCTTTTGAAGGTAACGCCTTTCAGGAAAATCTACGATTTTCAGTCTGTCGATCTTCGCCATGTTCTTCCATTCGTTGCCGGTTTTATCGACAAAATCGCCGGGTTTATAATCAAGGTTTTCATAAACATTCCCGTCTTTATCTATTTGAAAGTTGTTTCTTTCAAGTAAAATATACCCGTTTTCTCCTACTAGTTTATTCCCATGCATATCTGTAAGATAACCCGCATTATCAATTTTAAAATTTCCGTTCCTGGTATATCTTTCACCCTCATCAGTAATTACCGTGAAAAATCCATTCCCGTCAAGGGCTAAATCAAAATCATTCGATGTTTCCATAAGGCTTCCCTGTTCAAACCTTATATATGATTCATTAAATTCAACACCTGTTCCCAGCTTACCCACTACCGGCGCCAGGTCATAACTACCGAGAGGAAACCTTACCTGGCCATCGTCATTCTGTCTCCGTATCAGCATTTCAGGAAATGCCTTGGTGACCGTAGTCTCTTTTTTATATCCGTCAGTATTGACATTTGCAAGATTATTGGCGACGGTGTTCAATTCCTCCATCGTAACCATCATTCCGCTCGCACCTGTAAAAATGCTTCTAACCATAAATCCCTCCATAAATGTGAAAGATAATTCTTATTCAAAATATCGGACTAATATAATAAATATTGAGAGTTGAGAATGCCTGTCTCTTTGCAATGCTTAAAAAAGGACTTTCGCTATGGGTACAGCTTCCTCTCTCCCCTTGACAGATACAGGATCGAGCTTTATGATTTTAAAATTCTTCCTGCACTGAGAAAGCAATTCTTCCGAAACAAGTATTTCTCCGGCTTTAGCCAGAGAACAAAGCCTTGAAGTCAGGTTAACAGCATCTCCCACGCATGTAAAATCCATCCTGAAGCCTGTACCGATGGTACCGGCAACCACATCTCCTCCATGGACTCCTATTCCTACTTCAAAATAAGGCAGTCCTTCTTTTTTCCTGCTCTCATTAAAACGATTCACGGCTTTCATCATTTCGAGAGCAGTCTCCAGCGCTTTATCCGCTCTATTCTTCCCTGCAAAATGAGACATTATCTGGTCTCCTACATAATCATCAATGTCTCCCTTATTGGAATGGATAATTTTTGCCTGCAGTTCCATATAGTGGTTTAAGACCTCCATAACAAGCCCCGGATCATTTTTCTCAGAAAATGAAGTAAACCCGCGGACATCGGAGAAAATAAACGATAAGCTCCTGCGTTCCGTTTTACCCGGCTTCGGTGTTGCATCGGTTTCTTTTGCTTTTTCTATCATGGATCTGGTTGAAATAGATACAAACTTTTCCAGGTGGAATTTAACCTTAAGTTCATTAAGCATTTGATTAAAAATATCGGAAATCCTTCCAATTTCATCATTTGAACGGATACTCGCCTGGGTATCTATATTACCGCCGCTTACAGTCAAAGCCCATTTTTCCAGTATTTTGAGGTTACGGATCATAAATTGTATTACAATGAGAAATATGAGAGCACTTATGATCAATATTACTAGAGCAACCTGCCAGGCAGTATTGATATTATGTGAAAATTCACGATTAATTTTATCGACATCGAAGATAATGGCCAATGCGCCAAGCCTCCGAACCTCATCAACCTTTGAATACAGGTTATTCATCCTTTCCATTATCAAATCGTCGGCTTTTTTCGCTTCAGCTGAATTATCGTTTTCATATGCTTTGTTTTTTTTATTCTTCAGATCAGCCAGCCATCCTTCTCTCCAGAGCCAGGTTTCACCGCTTTTAATCCTCCTTTCGCGGAATTCCATAATAGTTGCAAACAGTCTTAGAAACAGGAAGTCGATATCTCCGCTTTTGATCACTTTGGATGGAATTGCTACGGTATTGAAATCCTTATTCTTTTTGGGATCAAATTCTTTTCCGAGAATAGCCTGATATTTCTGCCATAATGTCAAATAAATAATATTTTTAATGTTTCTATTTACCCTGTGACAATCAAGATAATATTTATTGAAATCCTTTAAAATATCGATCACATTTCCATTATGAAGAAAAATCGGATAAGTGATAGCCTGGAATTTTCTTTCTTTTTTATCCTTCGATTTTGAATTTATTATCAAAAAATCAGGCTTTTCTGTTCTTTGTATAAGGACGTTGGAAAGATAGTTCAGTTTCGGTGATTTGCCGATTTCCTCCGTCTGTGTACTGTACAGTATCCTTCCATTTTCATCGGTAAGGAAAATTTTTACAATATCATCATTATATTTTTTAAAATTAGCGGTTTCATCTGCTATTGTCTTATATTTTAGATCCAGTTCCTGTTTAGTTGTTTTAATGTTTTTATCTAAATAGAATTCGGCAGGACCTCCTAATATCTGCGCCAGTACTTCCGCTTTATCCCTCTTCTCGTCATTAAGAAGTCTGATTTGATTGAAATACATTATCAAGGTAAGGGCGGTTATAATAAAGGACATAACTAAAATCAAGAGCCCTAATAATCTGATCCTTATACCGAAATAAACTTTCCTGATTTTAGGTTTTACCCTCTCCCCGGAAGGAGGCTTAAAAAATTCTCTTAAATTCTTCATTAATAATTTTTCCTTTTCAGTAATTTTAACATGTTTTGACAGACAATTCCAGCCTTAAGCTCAGTTCACGGCATTACAAAATACTTCAGATTAACCTGCTTGTTAGTAGCAGCCTTTCTTGTTATATTATAAAATGATCTGAGGGAGTTTAAAAAGATGAAAAGAGATCTTACTTCAATCCCTAACAAAAAGGCCTGGGAATGGTCTCTTGTTCTTTCAGCTATGAGTATCCCGCATAAACGGGAAACTCATGGGAACGAAAGTGCTATTGAAGTATCTGAAGAATTTCTTGAAGAAGCTTGCAGGCAGATAGATTTCTATGAGCAGGAAAACAGCAGTGAAAAATTATTGAATTTCTCATATGCCTCACCTCTTGCATCGGTCCTGGCAGTATTCTTCACCCTTTTCATTTTTCAGAGTTTTCTATACCAGTCAGGATCTTATGATATTTGGCTTAAAGCAGGCAATTCTTCAAACATTGATATAAGGTCCGGAGAGATATGGAGAATATTTACTGCCCTGACACTTCATACTGGCCTCGAACATTTTCTCTCAAATGCTTTCATGGGGAGTGTAATTTTTTACAGCCTTTTTTCAATGACAGGTTCTGGTACTGGCCTTTTCCTTGCAATTCTTGCAGGAGCGGCTGGAAATCTTGCCACTGCCTTTATTATTCCACTTGAATACCACAGCATAGGATCCTCGGGCTCAATATTCGGAGCTTTCGGCGTCCTGGCCGCGTACAGAATCATTAGAATCACTGCAAAGGCAAAAAAAACTGACTGGAGACCTGCCGCAGCTGCTCTGACATTTCTAGGCCTCTTCGGCACAGCCGGAGGCTCCGACTTTTTCGGACATTTTTTCTCGCTTCTGGCCGGGTTTCTGATAGGGTCAGCAGCTGCAGTTCTTTCATCAGTTGAAAAACTGCCTCCGCCGGCCGTACGTTTTACTTTTGCAATACTATCGGTAGCCATGTTGACCATTTCATGGCTTAGAGCCATGGACCGATTATAATTAAGAGTTTCTGCTGCCGATCATTATTATAATAAGGTGAAATTATGATAAAGTCCTTAATCAGGCTTGCCTTCCTGGGAGCATTAATTTTCTTACTTACTTCAATGAAATCAGAACCACTGCTTCCCGACAACCAGGCGACCCTTTCTGGCTGGATAAAGGATCTGGTAATAATGAACCGCCTGGACGATGTTGACAGGCTTCGCAGAATTTATCCAGAAAAATTTACAAATCTGGACCTTTGCAGGGGTTTCTATGACGCCGGCATCTCTTTTTATAACGGGAGAAAAAGAATGCTTGCCCTTAAGGTCTTTTTAAAGGGTTCACTGGCTTTTCAGGAAAGCCCTTATAAAGAACAATGCATGCTTTATTCAGCAAGGATCTACTATCAGGAGAATAAAAGAGAAAGCGCACTTTTTTATGTCAACAGGGCCCTTGAAAAGGGAGGTACAGACATCCAGTTTCTTGAAGATGCAAAAAGGCTTAAGCGAATGATCCGCTGGGAATATATAGACAGCTCAGTCGGCCTTCCTGACAACAGCATAAGCGCAATAGAATTCGATGGTGACGACCTATGGATCGGTTTGTGGACAGGGGGGATTTGCCGCTTTACAAGAAGTTCCGGCAAATTGACAATTTATGAAGTTCATTCGGGCAGTCTAGTATCAGGCAATATCAGATGCATAGCAGCTACAGGTGAAAAAATATGGGTGGGCACTTATGAGGGCCTCTTCAGCTTAGATAAAAAAAGGGAAGACTGGACCAGGGAAAAGGGTGAACTCGGAAATGTGCCTATCAAGCAATTAAAAGTTTTAGGCGGAGAACTTTATGCAGCAACTCTTGGCAATGGCCTTTTTGTCCGTGACGGCATTACTTCACGATGGAAGATGGTCTTTAACCTGGGAACACAGGTAAGCGATATTTTACTTTCAGGGAATAGTCTCTATATTGCAACCCTTGACAAAGGATTGTACATCCTGAAGAATGGAAACAAACTGAACATACTCAGCGACTGTTCCCCAAAATCGATCTGTATGCATCGGGGGCTGCTCTGGGTAGGGACCCATGGAGACGGTATCTTCCTGCTTGATTCTAAGAATAAAATTATAAATCACCTGAGAAGGTCAAATGGTTTGACGTCGGACTACATCGAATCAGTCCGCAATATAAAAAATAGCATGTTTATAGGGACTCTTGGAGGTGGGGCAATGTCTTACAACTGCATTTCACACCGCTGGTCATCTATTAGCATCCTGGACGGTTTACCCTCGGACGACGTGGTTGATATCAACTTCGAGAGAGACAGGATATGGTTTGGGACACTCTCTGGAGGGATAGGAATACTCCTTACAGAGAATTTCGACGATATTTAGTATACGGAATTTAAGTATTTATGAGGATATAATCATGAAGCTCGCTTTAAAAGAGGATATTTACCGGATCGATAAGGAGTGTGTTGAAAAGTTCGGGATTCCTGTCCTGATCATGATGGAAAATGCCGGGAGAGCAGCATTTGGGGCTATTAAAGATATAATACCTGAATATAAAAGCAAGAAATTTCTTCTCATTTGCGGACCAGGCAATAACGGTGGCGATGGAGCAGTACTGGCACGGCTATTATTTACTTCAGGGGTTTGTGTTCATGTCTTTTATACCGGTCCTATGGGGAAAACCGGGCCGGATGCCAGAATTAATTTTTCAATAATAGGAAAAATCGGTATTAAAATCACCGAATTTCCCTATAAATTATCCATCCTTGAAGAAGCCTTAAGAGAAGCCGATGTTGTTGTGGATGCAATTTTCGGTATCGGTTTTCATGGTGAAGCAGACGATTTCACTTCAGGTATCATCGATTCTATTAATAAATCGGGTAAAACGGTTGTTTCAATCGACATACCATCGGGACTCCAGTCTGACGGGCATTCTTCGGAACATTCCGTTAAAGCGGATTTCACAGTTACCTTCGGACTTTCCAAACTTGGAATGACAGACTTTCCAGGCAGGCAACTGGCGGGAAGGATCCTCACCGATCCAATATCCATTCCTCCAGATTTATTAAAAGATCCCTCAATAAAAAACAATCTGATTACAGCCGAAGATATTCTCCGGATTTATATCCCCAGGAAACGTGACACGAACAAGGGATCCTTCGGACATCTCCTTATCGCTGGCGGGACGCCAGGTATGAGCGGCGCCGTTATCCTGGCTGGTAAAGCCGCATTAAAAGCCGGCGTCGGTTTACTATCTATTGCCGCACCTGAAACAGCCCTCGGTCCGGTCCGGAGAAACTTTCCGGAGGCTTTAACATTTCCCATTGGAGGTGATATTGAAGGTTTTATCAGACAGAGAAGGATTCGAACTGTCCTGGCAGGAAATGGCTTCTCCACCGGGATGTTCCAGAAATCATTGATGGAATTTATTCTTTCAGGCAGTCATATAGAAAGACTGGTAATAGACGCGGACGGACTTAACAATATTGCAGACAGTACTGAACTGGAGCTCATGCTGAAAAATTCCCCGTCAGATAAAATTCTTACGCCCCATATCGGTGAAATGGCCAGGCTTGTCCACAGGGATAATTCATGGGTCAAACACAATAAGTTCGATTGCGCAAGGCAGTTTGCAACAGATAATAAAATCCATCTCGTCCTAAAAGATTCCATCAGTTTAATAGCTTCGCCCGACGGAGAAATTTATGCAAGCGACAGGGGCAGCGCAAGCCTTGCCAAGGGAGGCAGCGGGGACATCCTTGCCGGCCTTATTGCCGGTCTGTGGGCATCGGGATACTCCTCCTTAGCATCCTGTCAGCTTGGAGCTTATCTTCTGGGCCGGGCAGGAGAAATATACGAGGAAAAATGGGGATCTGAATCGGCATCCGCCAGGGATATATTGAAACTTATACCGGCGGTATTCTCCGAAATCAATCGGATGATCCACAGATCATAAATCCGGTCAAACTGCTAATTCGTAACGTTCAATTTATCCAGAGACTCTTTATAATAATCTTCAACCCCTTCTATCATACGGTAGTTTGGATATTCCGTTAAAAATATCTCGCTGTATTCTTTTAGACGTGCATAATCCCCCTGCTGCCTGAGAGCAATAAGTTCAACAAAAAGAATATCCGGCAGATTGGGATCAGATTTGTATATAAGCCGTGATTTTTCAGCAAGCCTTATGATTTCCTGCAGAAGTTCATCGTTTTGTTTATTGGTTATCTTTTCTTCTCTCTGATAATTATCCTGTCTGGTTTTTATATCAAGAAGGGTCGCCTGCATATTCCAGACGCATTGAGCGGGAGTATTGGCGAGAAGGTAAGTTTCATGGGACTTGTTAAACTCTGCCATCTGGCTTGCCGTCATATTCTGTACCTCGGCCTTCTTCAATAAATCTGCATATGTAAGAAATGGTTTCTCCTCAAGTCTGGCTTTAAACCTGCTCAGCTTATCATAAAGAGCGCTGATTTCCCTCTGGTAACGGAGTTTTTTGAAATCTTTTAAAAATTTATATGCCTCTTCAAGCCCCTTTTGAGGCTTGACATAGAACGGGTCCTTCTCGGAGGAAAGCCGGAAACTTTCCAATGCTCTATCGGTCTGCCCGCTCTCAAGGTAGGAAACACCCTGGTAATAAGATCTGAAAGCGTCTGGGGATTGCGTCTCTTTTTCAAAGTTTTCAGGGCGTTTTAAAACCAATTTATCATAAATCAGGTCTGAAAGCCTTTCTTCGACTTCAAAGAGATTGCTGATATTGCCGGTAACCTTTACCGGCTCTAATTTCCCGGATGTTGTATCGATTATTTTGGCATCGATGCGGATCTGGTCTGCCTGTACGATATAGCTTCCGGTTATCAGTTTAGTTGCATTAAGCAGTTTCCCTACTTCTATGGCGCTCCGGTCATCAGCCAGGCCTGAGAGGGCAAGCTTCTGCTCGTCCAGTACCTTGCTTAACTGCTGCCTTTCGACTATAATTATATCTCCAGATTGATCAATGTCAGTCGTTAGAAGATCAGCCAGGCCTTTGCCTACCCAGTCCAAATCAAAATTTTTAGCTGTGTTGTCGAAATACAGGACTGACAGAACTTCTTTCGCTCCGGCCAGGCAGAAGGAAAAGAGAAAAAAATATATTACTGCAAGATATTTTATTTTCAAGAAAGTCATATATGACTCCTTAACTTTTTGATCAAAAAATCATAATTTGGAGAAGAAAATTCTGCAATTTTCAACAGGCATTATATAAATTTACATTTTGATTTGAGTATTTAACAGGATTATTTTAAAATATTCCGCAATTAAGGAGAAAATTTATGATCGAGCACATAAATGCCTCTTATCTTGAATCTCTTCAGGTTTTAAAGTCTTTCGTCAGCGACGAAGACAACATCAGAAAAACTGCCGAGGTTTCAGAGCTTATCGCCAGTACCTTCATAAAGGGAAATAAAGTCATTATTGCAGGCAACGGTGGAAGCGCCTGCGATGCCATGCATTTTGCTGAGGAATTCACAGGCAGGTTCAGAAAGGATAGGATGAGCCTGCCGGTTATTGCCCTCACCGACCCAGCCCATATAACTGCTGTAAGCAATGATTTCGGGTTTGAGTATGCTTTTTCCCGGGGTGTTGAGGCCTATGGCAAAAAAGGGGATGTTTTTATAGGCATATCGACAAGCGGTAATTCATCCAATATTATAAAAGCCTTTGAAAAGTGCCGCGAAATGGGAATTTTCACGATCGCTCTGCTTGGAAAAGGGGGCGGCAAAATGAAGGGTACATGCCTCTATGAGTTTATGGCATCCGGGACTACATCGGACAGGTCGCAGGAGATACATATGGTGATTCTCCATGTAATAATTGAAAGTACGGAAAGGATTCTCTTTCCAGAGAATTATTCAGATTAAGCCTTACGGAGGCGTCGATGAAATGGATTTTTTATCCGTTTATAGTAATTATGCTTTCAATCGTTTCATTGGCAGCCGGCTACGGATCGTCCGGCGATGTATCAGATTCATTTAAAATTGAAGCCGGCGGGGAATGGATGTACGGCTACACCCTCTACGAGATAGGCGGCCTGGTTAAAGATGCGAACGGAAATACCTGGAATCAGCCTTTTCCGACCAGTGAACTGAACTATCCAGTCAATTTATTCCTCTTAACGGTTAAAACCGATTGGCGCTTTCTGGACAATTTCGACCTTGTGCTGAACGCAAAGCAGAGCATTACCCCTAATTCAGGTAAAGTTGACGATTCCGACTGGTGGGTCTTATCTGGTAATCCCAATACTCTTGACATTTTCTCGACATCAGATGCTACTTTAGAATTATTTTCCATTGATACTGTTTTTTTCTATAAATTATATTCCAGCCATGGTTTCTCTCTTTCTCTGGGTCCAGGGTTTTTATACCGGTATTTTTATTACAATATAAGCAACCTTGATCAGTATTCACCTTCAGGCTATCAGGGCTATAACGCCGTAGTACCGGGTCAGGTTTCTACTTATCAACTTAACGAGTACATGCCTTACGGTGCAATGAAATTAAAATATACATCCGATTTTATTAGCATAGAAGCGCTGTTCGGACTTTCCCCATCCTTCTGTTCGGATGCTGATAATCACATTCTGAGAAGCTTAATGCTGACAGCTTCAAGCTCAGGCATCGGAATTATATTACGTCTTGATATCTCGAAGAATATCACTCAAAATATCTTTATAGATCTTGATGGCGAATATATAAATGTATCAACAACTGGAAACCAGAGCCAGACCTATTATGCATCGAACAGCGGCAACAATTACTCCCCTGTGGGATATGCCGGCACTATAAATTATACGCAGGAGAGCTCTTTGTTCACTGTGGGACTGGATATCGGGATTATTTTTTAAAATTGTCCC
>Ga0187770_10000420_pt1 | contig 20632 bp, 13 predicted proteins | sample 0116_SJ02_MP02_2_FD_133154 | JGI IMG/M metagenome (GOLD analysis project Ga0187770, IMG submission 133154) | Tropical peat soil microbial communities from peatlands in Department of Meta, Colombia - 0116_SJ02_MP02_20_MG | ecosystem: Environmental > Terrestrial > Soil > Wetlands > Peat | place...
ATCGTCCTTTGAACTCCCGCGATGCAAACGCATCACCAGATCTCGAATCTGGCGCCTTGGCCAAGCTAGGCTACCTCAGCACCCGGCTCGTCCCCAGACGTGCCGTCACTTGAACCTTTCCGGGGGAAGTGACCGCAGCCCGTCTCCTTCATCGACCGGAGCCGGTCGTCGGCTGATCACGACTCGTGGGATTCGGCCGGGTTCCCGATCGCGGACTTGAGCCGCGTGATCGCGTCGACCGGGTACGGGTCGACCCGTTCCCTCTCGGCGAGGAAGAGGCTCATGTGATCCCCCAGCGCGATCCCGGCCACCAGGGCCTCCAGCCGGTCCTCCGGAGCGAGCGGGACCCGTGCCACCGCCACCCCCTTCGACGCGAGGAGCCGCTCGAGGTATCGGAAGCTTTTGCGGACCGGCGGCGACTCTCCCGACCATTCCAAGAGGAGCGCGATGAACGGGGGGGCCGCCCGGCGCGAAAGCGCGTCCCAACCGACGATCGCATTATGGAACAGCTCGGGGACCTCATCGAACACGGCAAGCCGCTTCGCGTTCTCCTCGATCTGGGTCTTCCAGCGGCGCGCGAGCGCGACGAACGACTGCTCCGCATAGACGAAGGGGAGCCGGTCGCCGATCTTCTGGGCGAGCGCCGCCGCCGGACCCCGAGCTCGCGAGAATTCCCGAATTCGACCCCGGGTCGCCTCCGCGGCCCGCGCCACCCGGCCCTCGAGGGATTCGGGAAACGCGGAGTCGAGGAGACCGAGTACGCCGCCGAGCAGGTGGCCCACCGCGGACCGGGGCGGAATGCCCGGAGGAACCGTGAGCACCGGGACTCCGTCCGCGGTGGCGCGCTCCAGCAGCGCACCCCCCGACGTGAGCACGATCCGTCGTGCCCCGGCGCGGCCGGCAGCATCGTACGCGACGAGCGTCTCCCAGGTGTTCCCCGAGTAGCTCGCGATGAGCACCTCGGTTCGAGAGTCGACCGATCTCGGCAGGACTGGGGATCGCACGACCGAGATCGTGGCGCGGCTCTCCGCCTCGACGACGCCCCGCGCGAGCTCTGCCGCGATGCCGGAGCCGCCCATCCCCACGGCGACGATCCGCAGGTCGTCCGAGGGAAGCGGCCGGGCCAGCTCGAGACCAGAACGGTAGCCCGCCTCGAGCGCATCCGGCAGTCCGGCGGCGAGCGCCCGCATGCGGACCGGACCTTCGGGCGACCGGGTCGGCATGGCCCGCGACGGGAACCAGCGAGAGATATCTCTTGCGGGCAAGCGACCGCGCTTCTCCGACTCCAGAGAAAGTTGAAGAAGCCCATGGAGCCATGATTACACCGAACCGCTCCTTCCGGGAGCGACCGAGAGGGATTCCGAGATGGCGGGGGAGGGCGTGGTCGCCCGTCCGGCGGAGGGCCGCGTCTCCACCGGAAACCCGTCGCTCGATCGGATGCTCGAGGGAGGCCTCGTCCCGCATCGACCCTACCTGATCGTGGGGCCCTCCGGCACCGGAAAGACGACACTGGCGATCCAGTTCCTCTGCGAGGGGGTCCGACACAACGAGCGAGTCCTGCTCGTGACCCTGGAAGAGCCGCCGAACGAGGCGAAGGTGAACCATCGGGGGCTCGAACCCGGATTGGCCAGGGTCGAGGTGTTCGATGCGATTCCCGACATCATGCGCTACGAGCGCGCCCCGTTCAAGGACATCGCGTCGGTGCGCACGGCTGTGCCGTTCTCCCACGTCCCATTCCGCATCCGCCAGAGCCCGGAGCTCTCCAGCGTCGAGGTGACGATCACCGCGCTGGAACAGATGCTTCGCACCGAGGTGATCCGCCGCGGGTACACTCGGATCGTGATCGACTCGCTGACCGCTCTCCAGTACTTCTGCATGAAGGGCTTCGACCCGGTTTCGGGCGCCCAGTCGTTCCTAAGGTTCCTTTCCGACCTCCGCGTGACGACCCTGCTCACCGTCGAGTCCCCCCTCGAGGACATCGAGACTCCCGAACGGATGCTGGCGCGCGGGGAGATCCGGCTCTTCCGCTGGGAGCTCGATGGCCAGACGGTTCGCGCGATCGGCGTCGAAAAGTTCCGTGGGAGCTCCCACGACGTTCGGCTGCATCCGTACCGTATCGGCCCCCAGGGGATCGACATCAACCTCGAGGTAACCATCTCGCGGGACACCCGACAGATCATCGAGCCGCTCGTTCCGCGACACCCGGTCCCTGCCGCCGTGCCGTCCGCCGCGCTGGTCTCCCCCGTGACCCCTCTCGTCGACGAAGTACGGGACCTGATCTTGCTCGGCGCCGACGTCGCGCCCGCCCGCAGCGAGATCGAGGCCGCCCTCGCTGCGACGAACGAGGGTCGCTTGGAGGAGGTCCAGGCCCATCTTTCGCGCGTCTCCTCGCTCGTCATGGGCCTCGTCGACCAGTTGAGCCACGGATCGAAGCCACCCCCGGCGGATTCGACGGCGGTGGCGGCCTACCAGCGCGCGCTCGCCCGCGTCGACTCGGTTCGTACCGGTGTCCCTCCGACCAGCTTGCCGGCGCCACCCGTGCTGCAGGTCCAGCTGGGGGCGCTGCTCTCGCTCCTTCCGCCGCCGCCCGCTCCCGCACCGGCTCCGACCCCGGTCCCGGCTCCGGAGGCGGCTCCGCCAGCCCCAGTCACGCCTACCGAGGCCACTGCTCCGCCCTCGGCGATGCCTCCAACGCCTCCGGCGCCGGCCCCCGTCGCGACGGAGGTCGTCTCGGCCCCGGTCGAGGTCCCTCCGCCGACCCCACCCGCTACCGAACCAGTGCCAACGCCCACCGAGGTCGTGGAGCCAACGGGGGAACCGATCGCTACGGAGGCGCCCCCACCCGCACCGCCAGCGCCCAAACCACGATCCGGACGTGGGCTCCCGGCGCCACCTAAGCCCCGGCCGCCCCCGGCCGCGCCGCGGGTCTCGAAGCCCACGCCGGTGACGGCAGCGAAGCCGAGCGGCCCGAAGGCGGCACCACCTCCCCTTCCAACGACCCGGGCGCCCTCTTGGCCCGGGGGGCCGCCGCCGGTAGCCACTCCGGTTCCATCGCCCGCGGCGGCTCCGAGCCCGGTCGCGGAGCCCGTCTCCACGGAAACGACGACCCATGCCGCCGCTCCTTCTCCGAAGCGGCGCCGAAAGGCGGCGGCCGCGCCGAAGCGCGGGGGCCACCCCCGGGCGGCATCCCCCCACGCGGCCACCCCGGCGGTCGCACCCCCGGCGGGCCCGATCGAAAGCGCGGTGGCCGCCCCGGAGCATCCGGTCGTTCCGGTCCCCGACCAGGGGGAGGTTTCTGCACCGAAGCCGAGGCGACGCTCGGCCCGGAAGAGGAAGGCTCCCCCGGTGGTCTCGGTGACCGTTGAGCCGATTCCTCCGGGCGTGTTCGGGGCGCCCCCGGAGGAACCAAAATCGTCCGACGACCCGGACCCACCCGCGCCTTCGGAGGGGTAGATGGCCGAGGACGAGTTCGTGGACACTCGCGTTCCCACCGGGATTCCGGGACTGGACCGGATGTTGGGCGGTGGCTTGCGGCCGGGCCGGCCGTATCTCGTGACGGGCGGCAGCGGGAGCGGGAAAACACTACTCGGGCTCCAGTTCCTCCTCGAGGGGATCCGACGCGGAGAGGAGGTTCTCTTGGTCGCCGTGGACGAGCCGCCGAGCGAGATCGTCGAGAACGTCGGCGCGATGGGCTGGGACCTCGCGTCCGTGAAGACGCTGGACGCAAACCCGGGGCTCCGGGGCATCAAGCGGAACATGGCGGTCCAGGAGATCCGCGCGATGAACGACCTCAAGTCGATGCGCGAGGCCTCCGAAGGGAAGCGCTCGAGCGAGTCCGAGGACATCGCGATCCAGGGGATCCAGCTGAAGTTGCGCCAGCAGATGGCCGACCGACCGTTCCGCCGCGTCCTCGTAGACTCGATCACGTCGATCCGCCGCTTCGCGGTGAAGTCTTCGGTCGACCCCCAGGCGGAACGAACCGAGATCCAGTCGCTCCTTCGGTTCCTGTCGGAATCCGAGGTCACGACGCTGATCACCGCCACGCCGAGCGACCCCGGGATCCTCACCCCTGAGGAGGTGCTCACCCGTGGGGAGATCCTGCTGACCCGCAAGTGGGTCGGCGACCGCTCCGTCCGTCAGATCAAGATCGTTCGCATGCGCGGCTGCGCCCACGACCCCGAGCGACGTCCGTTCGTGATCACCTCGCAGGGAATCGTGCTCGGCTAACAGTTGGGCGGGGTGTTCTCCCGCAAGCTCGTTACGGCAGGATCCGCGAGTCTCGGGCCAGCCACCGGGCCGCCGATGCGCGGGCCCTGGGCTGGACGTAGACGCTCACCGCCCACTCGGAGGGAGGTCGGGCGGCCAGCGAGCGCCACGGACCCGGAGCCCGGAACGGGAACACGGGGCGGGCGTCTCGGAAGACCCGGACGTTCGACCAGCTGTCGCCGACAGTCGTTCGGGGCTCGAGCGCCGCGAGGTCGATGAGGACGAAGCCGGGGGAGGCGTGGATTTCCGCCGCGATCGCGTCCTCCATCGCCCGGCGTTCCGGCGGGCGCCGGACCATCCGCCGCCAGGCCGCGCGGGCCGAGCCGGTAACGGTCCTCCAGCCGTAGGCCCGCTTGTAAAGCCGGCGCGCGAGGAGGCCCTGAGCGAGCTGCCGGCTGAGCCCGTCACCGGACCTCAAACGGTCGAGAAGCTCACCGTCGGTCCCGCGGAACTGCGGCCGAGCGACGTCAGGGTATCCGCGTTGCCGCTCCACGGCAGCCTGCGCCATCATCTCCGCGGCCCGGACGGTCTTGTGGTAGTACACGGTGGAGTACATGAGAGCCCGACCCACGAGGAATCCCTCGACGGCACTTCGGCCCTTCTCCGCGAACACGACGTGACCGGCGTCGGCGCGGATCGTCTCGAGGAGGCGCCCCGCGTCCACGGCCCCGTGGCCGACGCCGGTGTAATGCGCATCTCGCTGGAGGTAGTCGATTCGGTCCGCGTCCACCGCGCCGTGCAGGATCGCTCGTTCGAGCGCCGACGGGGAGCGCCCCCGCAACGGGTCGACGAGATCGGCGACCTCCCTCGGCCGGACTCCGAACCGCTCGAGGAGGTGCGGCACCTCCGCCCGCTCGGCCGGCCAGTCCGGGTCGGTCCCTTCGATCCGGGCGCGCGAGATCCCTTCGTGGCTCATGCCGAGGACCTCCATCATCGGGCTGTCCAGCGTGTGGGAGAACGGACCGTGTCCGAGATCGTGTAGGAGCGCCGCCGCCGTCACCCGGCGTCGCGCGCGGCCCTCGAGCCCGAGTCGATCGGCCATTTGACCCGCGACCCAGAACGTCCCGAGCGAGTGCTCGAGCCGAGTGTGGTTCGCCCCGGGAAAGACGAGGTGGGCGAAGCCGGTCTGCCGGATCCCCCACAGACGCTGGAACTCCTCGCTCCCGATCAACGCGAGCGCGGGTCCATCGAGCAGGATCGTTCCGTGGACAGGGTCGAAGATCGATTTCCGTGGTCCGGGCACGCCCGTTGACCTCCGACGCTTCGCTCGGCCGACGCAAGGCGGCCATCGCCGAGCCCGAGGCGTCCGGTTCGCCTCGAGGCCGAACGTATTTATGACGTCACGGCCGTCCGCCGCCACGGATGCCGGAGGGTGAGTCCACCGAGCCGGTCGCGGCGGCGTCCCCGATGGAGGAGATTCGCCGTCGGTACCGAGCCGCCCAGGAGGCAGAGGGGCGTCCGGACCGCTCCGCGTACATCGGCGCGCTCAAGGTGTTCCTCGCCGCGGCCGAGCAGAACCGCTCGGGCCTCACGGCGGACGTGGCGGACGTCGTCCCGATGCTGCACGAGGCGGCGATGGCGTTCTATCGAGCCTCGCAGCCCGAGCTGGCCCGGCGGGCGGCCGACCTCGGGCTCGAACTCGCCCCCGGAAGCGCGTCCTTGCTCCACGACAAGGCACTCATACTTCTCGCGCAGAACCAGGAGCTGCCGGAGGTGCTGAACCTCGTCGACCGAGCGATCGAGGCGAACCCTCACGACAAGGGGCTCTGGGCGACACGGGCGGACACGCTCCGTCTGCTCGGTCGCGCCGAGGAAGCGGTTGACTCCTACCTTCGGGCTCAGGACCTCGACGCCTCCTCGATGCAGTTCGTGGACAAGGCGCTGAAGCTCGCCCCGTCCCACCCAGCCGCGCTCCGGAAGAAGCTCTCGATCGCCCGCGCCCTCGGGGGCGAGCTCCAGGCCCTCGCGGCATGCGACGAGCTCCTCAAGGCGAATCCGGACGATCTCGAGCTCCAGTTCGCTCGCGCGGAGCTCCTGGTCGGGGTCGGCAATCTCGCCGAGGCGCTCGTCCCGCTCGAGAAGGTCCGGGCCGCCCGCCCCGACGACGCGCGGACCGCCCTCCTGAGGGCCCACATCCTGTTCCAACTCGGTCGGACCGAGGAGGCGATCCCCATCGCGAAGGCGATCGTCGAGGGGACGACCGCCCCCGAAGCGAACGCCCTGATGGAGCTCGCGCGACTCTCGGAAGCTTCGTCACCGGATCTCGCTCTCGTCGCACGGGAGCGGATCGTCCAGATCGACCCCCGCAACCTCCAGAATCTTCTCGATCTCCGGGACCTCGCGCTTCGCCTCGACCGGGTCGACACCGCGCTCTCGGCCTGCCGGGCGATTCTGGAGGTCCAGCCCGACAATCTGGAGGCCTTGCGCGGCGTCGCCGAGCTCGAGCTCGCGAACGGCCACGCGGCCGCCGCGCTCGACGGCTACCGTCGCCTTCTCAAGGTCCATCCCCACGCGCTCTCCGAGCTCCGCAAGGCGCTCGAGCTCGCGCGGGATCAACACAACCCTGACGCCGTGCGCGAGTTCGCCCAGGCGGTCATCACCGAGGAACCGGCGGATCTCGAAGCCCAGGTCGAGCTGGCCCGAACGCTCGCCACCACGGGGGACGTACCGGGCGCGATCCACGCCTATGACGCGCTGCTTGAATCTCACCCGGGAGAGCTCCCGTACCTCCTCGAGAAGAAGGAGGTCGTCGCTCGGACGGACGACCCCGCGCAGATCGCCCCGGTCCTCGACGAGTTGTTCCGCCTCGATCCGACCCGGACGGACGTCGGGGTGGAGCGCGGCAATCTCTACCTTTCGCTGGCATACGATCGGCCCGAGGGATCGGCCGAGCGGGACCAGGCCGCTCGGACGGCGCTCGTCTCGTACGAGCGAGCCTCGAGCGACCCCGAGGTCGCCGACATCAGCGACCTCGGGATCGCGCGGGCGTCCCGGCTCGTCAACGACTCCGAGCGGGCGATCCGGGCGTACGAATCGTTCCTGAACCGAGAGGGGAACCACATGCGCCACGACATCCTCAAGGAGCTCGGTCACGCGCTGCGCGAGACCGGACGGTACTCCGAGGCGATCGAGGCGTACGGCCGCGCGATCGCGGGGGGTCTCGAGGACGCCGACCTCTTCTGGGGCGCGGCGGAAGTGTTCGCCGAGGTCGGCCAGGAGGCCCGTGCCCTGCAGCTGCTCGACGTTCTCCTCCGACGTGACGCGAACAACCCCCTGTTCCTCCGGAAGAAAGGTCAGCTGCTCCTGCGGTCCGGCCACCGTACCGAGGCGCTCGCCATCCTGCAGCAGGCCGTCCAGGCGGCCCACGGCGATCCCCACTCGTACTTCGAGGTCGCCGAGGCGCTGCGGGCCCAGGGCGCGTACGCCGATGCGATCTCCTACTACCGCCGCGGCCTCGAGGTCGATCCCAGGAGCCGGCACGGACGGCTCGCGCTCTCCGAGACGCTCTTCCTCGCGGGCCAGTACCCGGAGGCGGTCCAGATCGTCGACCCGCTCCTCAAGGAGGACCCGAATGACCTGGCCGCGTGGAAGGCCCGGGCGGACGCGTTCCGCGCGCTCGGCCGGACGAACGAAGTCCTCTACTCGCTGAAGGCGATTCTTCTCCTCGAGCCGGAGAACGGCCCCGCTCTCCTCGAGATGTTCCAGCTGCACCGCGACGCGAAAGAGACGAAGGAGGCGTACGAGACGCTCGCGCGGCTCCTCGCGACGTCATCTCCCGAGGCGCAGGACGCGACGCTGCACCTCGAGCGGGGCGACCTCGCGGCGGCCCTCGGGAAGACCGAGGAAGCGAACGAGGCGTACGAGCGGGCCGCGTCGCTCGACCCGGTGATGAAGCTCGAGATCGCGACCCGTCGGGCGCGGCTGCGCCTCACCGCCGGACGGCCGGATCTCGCGCTCGAGGTCCTCGACGAAGGGATGAAGTCGGTCCCGCCGGGGTCGTCCGCCAGCCTCGCCGCGCTGCTCCTTCGCGCGGAGGTTCTGGGGGCGCTCGAGCGACCGGCCGAGGCCCGTGGCGCCTACGAGGAGGTGCGGCAGCGGGACCCGACTTCGCCGGTGGCGCTCGCCGGCATCGGGAAGTCGATGCTCGACGAGGGGAAGCATGCCGAGGCCGTCGAGTTCCTGCGGGGCGCGATCCCCCAGGTACCTCCGCAGGAGTCGCTCTACCTCCTGCTCGCCGAGGCGTATGCCGGGGTCGCCCAGATGGACGCCGCCTCCGAGGCGATCAAGAAGGCCGTGGAAGCGCTCCCGAAGAGCGTCGCCCTATGGGTGCGCGCGGGGGAGCTCGCGGTCGCGCGACAGGCGTGGCCCGAGGCCGCTTCCGCGTTCGCTCACGCTCTCGCCCTTCAACCGGCGGCCGTCGAAGTGCTCCTGCGGGCCGGGTTCGTCGCCGAGCGGTTGGAGCACCCGAACGAGGCGCTCGCCTTCTACGAGCGGGGGACCGAGGCGGACCCGTCGAACAAGCAGGCGTGGACGAGCCGGGGGCTCGCGCTGCTCGCCACGGGCCGTCCGAGCGAGGCCCAGACCAGCTTCGACCGGGCCCTCGCGCTCGATTCGGATTACGCTCCCGCGAAGGACGGCAAGAAGCTCGCGATCCAGAAGACGCGCGACGCGGAGGTGCAGCGGTACGCCCGGGATGCACTGCTCCTCGAAGCCCGGCTGAACCGCACGGTCACCAAGAACGACCTCTTCGTCACGCTCCACGTCCCGTACGAGTTCCTCGAGCCGGTCCTCGGCGCGATCGGACGGAACGTCAAGGTGAACCTCGACCGCCTCGAACCGAACGAGATCCGGGACCTCGAGAACGCCTCGTACCACCTGGTCACCTCCGCGGTCGAACACCGCCCGCCCGGCATCGAGCGACGCGGTCTCACGCTCGCCGACGTCGCCGTGCTGTCGCCCCCGGCGTATTCCCTCGACCAGATCGAGCGGCTGTTCGGCTACCTGCGCGCCGTGCTGGAGGCGGACCTGCGACCGGAGAACCTCAAGCTCACCCCGGACGTGGAAGAACTCGCGCGCAAGGCGCTCGTGCTCCCTCCCGAGCAGCGAACGCTCTTCCAGCTCGTGCGGACCCTGCGCGTGGGGATCTACAAGGCGCGCCTCATCAAGGTCGTGGAGCAGGCTGGCTCCGCGGTCCACGCGCCACTCGCCTCGCTCGATCTCGGGGCGTATTCACCGGAATTCCGTCCGCGAGCGGAGGCCGAACCGGAGGGACCCGCGACGATGGCCCCCGGTGGACCGGTCGGTCTCGGAGAGGGGCCGGAGACGGTAGTGGTCCCTGCTCCCGCGGCGGAATGGGTCGCCCCAACGGACGAGGAAATCGAGGCGACCCCGGAGACCGGGTCCCCGGCGGTCTCCGCCCCTTCGGCCGCACCAGCGCGGTGCGTGGGATGTGGGGGCATCGCGTCGGTCGCGCATTCGTGCGGCGCACCGCTCTGCCAGCACTGCGTCGGCCAGTTCCCGAGTTGCCCCAAGTGCGGACAGGCGGTGACCACGGACACAGCCCGACCGTTGCACGGCGTGACCGTCCAGGCCCCGACGGGCCGGGCGGTCGCTCACGGGGGCGGGATCACCAGCGGCCTCAAGAGCGTCTTCCAGCGGAAGTCGGCGACCCCGAAGACCGAATCCGCTCGTCACGAGACACACCCTCCGAAGGCGGCTCCCTCGACCCGACCCGAGCCACCGACCAAGACCGCCAAGCCCGCCCCCGAGCACGCGCGGGCGTCTCCCGCTCCCGCCGCGAAACCCCCGTCCAAGCCCGCGGCTCCGACCGCCGCCGGCGTGCCGAAGCCTCCCGCCCCACCGGAGACCGAGCCACCGGCTCCGCCCGCGCCCCGGCCCCGTCGCGAGAAGACGGACGACGAACCCCGCCTCTGACCTCACACGGGGCACCTGAATTCTTATAGCGGAAGGGGCTCTTTCTACGGAGGACGAGACGATGACGGTCCCATCTGCGGCGATGAAGCCGGTGCACTCGCGCTGGGGCGGATTGGTCCTCTCCGTGCTGTTTCTCGCTCTGGCGATTCTGGTGTTCCTGCTGCTCTACCTCACCTTCCCGGCCGACCAGCATTACACGGCGCTCCTCTTGATTGGAATCTTCTCCCTGGTCTTCGCGGTCGGCTGCTACTTCATGGAGGCCTTCTCGAATGACCCGACCTACCAGCGCTCGCTCGCGTGGGGGTTCTTCGGGATGGGGTTCGCGGTCCTCTTCCTCACCGTCGGGCTGGGCCCGTACTATGTGAGCGCCATCACGGTGGTCGAGCAGCTGGTCGGGCTGCTCATCCTCGCCGTCGCGCTCATCGTCTCGGTATTCCTGATTTCCTGGCGCATCCGCGCCGTCCGCGCGACGGAGAATCGGGAACCCCCGAGGGCTGCCTGGCGGAACGAGCCGGCCCCCTCGGCGTTTTCCTACGCGACGGCGACCTCCCCGAGTGTTCCTCAGGTGAACCAGATGCCGTCCAACCCACCCTCTTCCCCGCCCGGCTCGCCCCCGAGGAGCCCGTAGGATGGCCGCGCCCGATCCTTCCACGCTCCCCCCGCCGCCCCCGCCTCCTCCTCCGGCTCCGGCCGGGGGTCCGATCACGTGTCCGAAGTGCGGCTCGACGGCGACGCCGGGGTCGCGCTTCTGCAATATCTGCGGCTCGTCACTCTTCACCGAGGGCGGCAGCTCGACCGGCACGATGGCCCCCGCGGGGTCGCCCCCGATCGATATCCGTCAGAAGGTCGACCAGGACCGGGGGCCGCTGAAGCGCCTCCAGTTGCTGATTCCCGGATACCGGGGGTATCGTGAAGGAGAGGACATCCGGGCCGCCGACAGCTTTCTACGAATCCAGGTTGCGGACAAGATCAAGAACGCGCGGACCACGATCGAGAACTCGCGCTCGTCGCTCTCAAACGCGGCACAGTTCCAGGCGCTCAACGACCTGGCCCCCGTGATCGCGGACCTGCTCCGGTTCGAGGGCGAGGTCCGATTCGCGGAGGGAGGATTCACCGGATTCTCCCCGGCCGTCCGGATCAATCCGCAGCAGCTGGACCGCCTCTACGAGTACGACTACGGGTTCGTTCAGGCGGCCGACCAACTGAACCAGACCACGGCGCAGCTTCCCTCGATCGCCACCGGGTCGAACCCGGCGGAGGTTGCGGCGCTGGTCACCACGGTCCGCGGTCAGGTGAGCCAGCTCGAGCAGGCCTTCAAGGCCCGTATCCAGGTCATCGAAGGGATCCGCGTCAGCAGCTAGGCGGGAGCGAGAGAAGTACCAGCGAGGAAAGGAGAAGAGAGATGGTAACGAACACCCCCATACCGGCCAAGGGCGGCAGCCTCTTCGGGTCGACCACGATCAACTGGGAGGACGCCTACAAGGGTCCGAACGTGATGTGGCGCGTCCCGCGCAACATCCGACTGAACGACAACGTGGTCGTCCGACAGGACGAAACCGCCGTCTTCTACCGGGACGGAAAGGTCCTCGCGTACCTCGATCGACCCGACCGGTACGCCCTGACGAGCATCAACGCGCCGCTCGTGGCGGGCATCGTGAAGGCGCTCTCGGGCGTCCAGCAGGAGGCGGAGGTCTACTACCTCCAGCGCCGCATCTTCGACGGGAAGTTCGGAAGCTCCGAACCGTACACCTTCAAGGACCCGGACTTCGGGCTCGTCAATCTCCGCGTCTTCGGGGAGTACCGTTGGGACGTCGGGGCGCCGGACAACTTCATCAACCAGTTCGTGGGGACGTTCGGTGCCGCGAGTCAGGCGGACGTCGAGGGGCGGCTCCGCGACCAGATGGTGCTGCTCGTCTACAACACCCTGGGCAAGCTCAAGGACCAGGGCATGAAGGTCACCGATCTCGCGGGCCAGCTCTCCACGATCGAGCAGGCCGTGCTCGGGTTCGCCCCGCAGCACTTCGGCCCCCTCGGGGTCGAGATCAAGCAGCTCCAGGGCCTCTCGGTGAACCTGCCCGACGAGGTCCAGAAGGCGGTCAACACGCGCTCGACGATGGGCGTGCTGGGAGTGAACTACATGCAGTACCAGGCGGGCCAGGCGATGACCACCGCCGCCGCGAACCCTTCGGGGTCCGCCGGGACGCTCGCCGGGGCCGGTGTCGGGCTCGGCGCGGGTCTCGGTATGGGGTACGGCATGACCGGCCAGATGCAGGGCATGTACGCGCAGGGCCCGTCGGCCCCGTGCCCGAAGTGCGGTGCGATGGTTCCGTCCGGGAACCGATTCTGTCCGAGCTGTGGTGCGTCGATGGCCGGACCCGCCGCCCCCCCGCAGGGTCCCCCCTGCCCGAAGTGCGGTCAGCCGACGGCCCCCGGCGTCAAGTTCTGCCAGAACTGCGGGGCCTCGCTCGCCCCGGCACCACCCCGGACGTGTCCGAAGTGCGGAGAATCCACAACCGCGACCGGTAAGTTCTGTCCGAACTGTGGAGCCCCGTTCTAGGACCCCTTTAGAGTGAGGTCGATCGGGGTTCGGTGAGGGAGGTCGGAACATGGCGTTCTGCATGAAGTGCGGCCAGCAGCTTCCCGACGGGGCGCAGTTCTGCTTGAAGTGCGGCACCCCGGTCGGAGCGACCGCGGGGGGCGGGGCTGCCGCCGCTCCCCCCGCGCCGTCCTCTTCCCCGACGATCGCCGACGCGGGCGTCCAGGAGTTGAAGTGTCCGACCTGCGGCGCCCCGATCAAGCCGACGTTCGGCGAGGCGGTGATCACCTGCGACTACTGTGGCGGTTCGGTTACGCTGGGAGGGCAAGGTTGGAAGGCGATCTCGAAGCACACGATGCTGACGCTCGCCGTCACGGACCGGGACGCGGTCATGAAGGTTGTTCAGGCGTACCTCGACCAGGGATTCCTTCACCGGCACTTCCTTGAGGAGTCGAAGATCGTCGAGGAGCGACTGAGCTACATCCCGTTCTGGGTCGTCCCCACGACCGCGAGCACAACGTATCAGTACCAGGCGGTCGCCGAGACGGTCGGCGTGACCGCCGGCACGATGGCGGCGGGTGCTCTCCTCGGCCGGGCCGTCACCGGCGGGAAAGGCGGGATCGCCGTCATCCCGATCATGGGAGGCGGCGTCGTAAACTCGAACCGCTCGGAGACCATCTCGGGCCAGTTCGAGTTCCCGGTCGTCGCGGTGAAGGCGATGAGCGGCTACCAACCGAAGGACTACCAGTTCTCACTCCCCGACCGGACGTTCTTCGACAAGAAGGCAATCCCGTCGAACGCCCCGATCCTGAACGGCGACCTCACCGAGGACGCCGCGCGCTCGGCGGCGGAAGCGTTCGTGAAGCAGCTTCAGTCCGAGGCGGCGCACCGGAAGCATCACGTCGTCTCGGCGCTCCAGACGCAGGTCCAGGTCTCCGAGGGAGAGCTCCTGCACACCCCGATCTGGTACTTCCGCTTCGACCACAAGGGGCAGAACGTGACCGTTCTCGTGGACGGTCACGCGGGCCGGGTCATCCGGACGATGTGACCCCCCGGGCCTTGGTTGTTTAATACCGGATTTTCCCGTTCGGGCCGACATGGACCCACGACCGTTCCGTCGGGCCCTCGCCGCGCGACGGGGCTGGACCCTGTTCGCGACGATCGCGGTCGTGGCGAGCGCGTGCATGGTGGTCGCGATGGCGCCACCGGCTCCGGTCCACTCTCGCGGAGGCGTTCTACAGGCCGGCCTCAGGGCCTCCTCCCCCACGAAGTCAGCGGCGCCGGGAGCTCGCACGGGGGTCGCGGCTCGAGCCGAGCCGCTGTTCTCAGCTGGGGTGGCGGGTCAGGTCACTCGGACAGTATTCCCTGGGTTCAACACATCGATTCCTGGGAGTTTCACATCGAGCGTCGCGACATGGATCGTCGGCACGCCCGCTTACGTACCGACCACCAATTCTGTATGGTTCCCGCAGCGCGCTCAGTCGGTCGCGGGGGACCCGATCCCGACGCTCGCGCCGGCGGCGGTGTTCAACCTGTCCACCGGGAGCTTCGACCGGCTCGTCACGAATCTTTCGAACGCGTCGGCCCTCGCGTACGACCCCGGGAATGGAGGGGTGTATGCGACCCTCCCAGCCAGCAACGAAGTAGTCCTGGTGAACCCTCGAACCGGAGCTCTGGTGGGCGCACCGATTCCGGTAGGATCCTCACCAAACGCGCTCACGCTGGACCCCAACTCGAACGAGCTCTACGTCGCAAACTCTGGCTCGGCTAATGTGACCGTTATCAACACACTACTTGAAAGGGTCTCAATCCGCAGCTTGCCTGTCGGTAGCGATCCAGACTCCCTCGTTTTCGATCCCCTAGATAACTTGGTGTTTGTCGCAAATGCTGCCTCGAAGATTGTCTCGGTGATAAACACCACAAACCCAACCGTATCGCTGCTTCCAATCACGCTCATTTACGGTCCGGCTTCTGCACTGGCATACTCGATCGAAACCGACACAGTGGTCGCTTCCGTCCCATCGAGCCCCTTTGCCACAGTCATTGGTGCGAGCGTACCGGCTGCGATCACCGAAGATGCTCCGGTAGGGACGGGGGTCGATCCGGTGACAGCCTCTGCAAACGGCACCGAGTTTCTCCTCGGAAACTCCTCAGGTGCCAATATCGTGGTTCTGAATTCCGCCACCGGGTATGTGGTCGATCCTTCGCTGCCGACACAGCAGGGACCCGCGGAATTCGCAGTGGATCCGGTTACGAAATCGGCATACTGCTGGGCGTCCCACAATCGGGTTCTAGAGTCGGTGAACATCTCGGCCAAGAGTGTTGAGCCACTGACTTCCACAGCATATCCCGAGCTCGCATCCGAGAGTTACTCCTCCGATCTCGCTCGCGTGTATGTAGCAGCTACGAACCAATCGTCAGTTTACTCTCTCAGCCCTACGACGCTGAACCAACAATCGGCTCTTGTCCCAATCTCCGCGTCTCCGTTTTCGGTTGCTTCCGACCCGGCCGCAAATCGTTTCTTCGTCGGAACCAACAATGGTGTCGCGGTCTACAACGCACTGACGGGCTCTTATTCGGGGAGTATCGGCACACTAACCGGCAATTGCACTCAGCTAGTTGTCGACCGGGCCGACAACCTGCTTTGGCTGTCTAACACTAACCTTGGCGTCGTCGGCGTAAACCTCACAAATCTACACGTCGTCATAACGACCATACCCCTCACACTTTCAGCTTCGGCGACCCAGGGGATCGCTGTCGATTCGACGGACTCTGAGACGTTCATTCTTGTGACCCCGAGTACAGTCGATGTTCTAGACTCGCACACCGGCGGTGTCATCACATCGGGCATTCTGGTCGGCTCGAACGTCACAAGTCTCGCCTTCGACCAGGCCGACGACCAGCTGTACGCGGCCGGAGACGATGTTGTTCTAGTAGATGGCGACGCCCTCACGGTCGACGGGGGTGCTGCACCGTTTGGTGGTCCGCACCACGTGTTGGCGGAAGCGTACGACCCGTCCCGAGAGGTCGTCGATATTGCGTCGACCGGTGAACTCACCAGTCGGCAAGGCCTCGTCACAGCGATAGATGGGTCCTCTGTCTCGTCGAGCGAGCTCTCGTGGGTCCAGATTCCCGTTGGTGAGGATCCGGTTGGGCTGGCAGTAGTCCCCCCTGGAAGAGGAGGGTCGGGGCTCGCAGAAACGTGGGTGACGAATGAGGTTTCGGGCACGATTAGCGTTATTTCCACTCCGCCCGAAGTGTCGTCGTTCTTCGTGACCCCATCGATCATCGACGTCGGCCACGCAGCGTCTATCTCCGTCATCACCTCGGGAGGCGCCGGGGAACTGACGTACGATTTCTCTGGATTGCCCGCCGGTTGCTCGAGCCTAGACTCTTCCAGCTGGAATTGCACTCCAGAAGAGGCGGGCGTCTTCCAAGTCTCGGTGAATCTCTCCGATTCGCTCGGCGTCTCGGTCGGGGCCAACACGACTTTCACCGTCTTGCAATCCCTCGTGTTGCGAACGACGTTTGCTCCGTCGACGTTGCCGGAAGTCGACGTGGGAGTGGCCTTCCGAGGCTCTGCAACCGCTTCGAATGGACTGCCTCCCTACTCGTTCGAATGGTCGTTCGGTGACGGCACCGGGGCCACTGGACCGAACGTCTCGCATGTCTACTTGACACCGGGGGACTACGTGGCGTCCACGGAGGTCCGGGACGCAACCGGCGCCTCTAGCAACTCGTCGATTCCGATCCTGGTGGTGCCGCGTCCGACAGCCGGAATCATTTCCGTGCCGGGAAACGCGACCGACGTCGACTTTCCGGTCTCGCTCTCCACTCTCATCACCGGCGGTGTAGGGATTTCGGGCGAGACGTGGCTATTCGGGGACGGCACCGAGGCACACGGTGCGAACGTCACTCACGCCTGGACCCGGGCAGGGAACTACACAGTCGCGTTCCACTTCACCGACGCACTCGGCGTAGAGGCGAACGCAACGTTGAACGTGACCGTCCACGCGTCGCTGGCGGGGCAATTCAGCTCGGGGAACGTCTCCTCTTCCACTCCCGCGCTCCCGGGTTCTCCGGTCGCGTTTAGTTCGAGCATCTCGGGCGGGACTGCTCCCTACTCCGTCAACTGGTCGTTCGGCGATGGATCGATGGCGACGGGCCGATCGGTGAGCCACAGCTACGCCTCGGCGGGCAGCTACACGGTGGCCGTGACGGTCAAGGACGCGGTCGGCGCCACCATCGAGTCCAACCTAACTGTCTCGGTCCAGCCCGGGTCGAGCACTGGAAGCGGTATCACCTCCGTCGGGGGAGGCTTCGGCGCAGGACTGTTCCTCGGCCTCATTCTCGGCGGTGTTCTCGCGGCGATCGTTCTGTTTGTCGCTCGCCCCCGCAAGGGAGAACGCCCGCCAGCGACCCCAGGGTCGCCCTACGTACCGCCCTAAGGCTTCGCGGACGTAGAGCGAGGCTCGGCCAGGCGCTTCGCGCGACCATCGATGCCCGCTTCCGAGAACAGGTACCGGACGGGCACGCGCCGGGCGGCGTGGGTCCAGTAGTCGCAACGCGTGCACCGCTGTCCGAGAACGACCGTGTCGCCGGTCAGGGTTCGGTTGTGGATCGGTGCCAGCGGGGAGGAACAGACCGGGCACACGACAAGGGGCCGGGACGTCGAGCGCTCGGTGAATCGGACCGTCATCCGGACGCCGGGGACGTCGATGAGCAGCCGCCGAAGGCGGGGGCCGCCGAGCACGGCGAGCGGTTCCTCGCGGCGGAGCTGTCGGAGCAGGGCCTTCCGGAACTCCGCTTGAGAGGAGAACGACGCCTTGCCGCCTCGGACGACGCGGCGCGCGACCCGCTGGACCAGCTCGGCCGAGGGCCGACGGAACCGGACGATCTTGGCTCGCTTAGCCGGCCGTTCGACCGTGGCGTCCCTCTCGGGCACGGATCTCCTCCTCGTAGAATCGACGGGCGAACTCGGACTCCTCGGCCCCGATCCGGATCATCTCCGAGGAGGGCCCGGTGAAATAGGTAAGCAGGGAAGCGGCAGCAGCGAGTCGGACGGCCCGCCCCTTGAGCCGCGGCGAGAACTTCGGGAAGTCGGTCGTCTTGAGCGCCTTCTCGGAGACCTCCCGGAGCTTCTCGTAGAGCGAGCGCTCGAGCCGCACCGGCCGTGGGCGGAACTTCCCGGCGACCAGGGGGTGTCCGGTCTCGATGGCATAGACGAGGGTGAGGTGGTCCCGGATCTTCTGCGCCAGCGCGAAGTCGAGTTCCCCGAGCTCGAGCCGCTCCGAGGCCGACTCGACGGCCCGGAACCGGGCCCGTGTCATCGGGTGGAACCGTAGGAGCATGCGGTCCTCGAGGGCCGCGAAGTTCGGATCGGCGATCGTCGTCCAATAGTCTTGGGCGCCGGCCGTCCGGACGTTGTAGTTCACGGAAAAGAACGAGTGAAACGTGTAGGGACCGACCGTGCCGAACGTCGTCTCCCACTTCACTTCGCGTTGCTCCATCACGAGCTTGAGCGGCTCGACCATGCCGCGATACTTGAACCAGTCGTTGAATTCCGGAACGATGAAGTTGAAGGTGCGGCCCGTGTAGGCCGCCCCGACACGGAGGAACTGAACCGGAGTGATTCCTCCGCAGTACCGATTCCGGCCGGGAAGCCCGTGCGGTGGGACGCCGCTCCGGGGGTTCCCTCGAATGAGGTCGTCGATCGAGAACGTCTTCCCCGTCCCCGGGGGACCGAAGAGCGCGAGGTGAAAACCGGTCGCCCCGGTGGGTCGTCCCGTCGGGGCGAGGAGCGGCGCATCGGCGAGGGCGTACTGCTGGAGGAGAGAGATCAGCGAGTCGAAGTAGAGTTCCTCTCCGAACAAACCCTTGAGATAGGCGGCCAGCCGCTCGACGCTGAACGTCTTCCCGAACTCGACCGTCGCCTCTAGGCGGTCCCGGAGCACTTCCCGTAGCCGATCGAGGAACTCTCCGTCCATCGCACGGATCTCGGCCCGCTCGTCCGGCACGGGTCCGAGCGCGGAGGTCTCGACGGCTTCCGACCTCTCGACCTCATCGAGGAGCAACTGTCGGAGTTCCTCGGGATACGGGATCTGGTAGACCTTCTCGCCGCGTCCCTCTGGCAGCTCCAGGAGCAAGCCCCGTCGCTTCAGCCGGGTGAGGAGCCGCGAGGAATCCTCGAACACTCGGTCCCGCAGCAGTCGGGTCCGAAGCTCGGAGAGTCGGAAGCGGGCGGGTTGTGCCGCGAGGCCGCGGACCGTCCTCCGACGATCCGAATCCGCGACCATGATCGCGAGGACGCGAGCTACCGGGAGGTCCGACGCGAGGATCTCGAGGCCGGCGGGGGCTGCCACTTTCCTGCCGCGAGACGTCCGACCGACTTATATTATGCCTCCAACGGAGTCCCCGGCCGTGGTCGGGCACAGCTCGTCGGCCTACGAGCGAGAACTCCGGAGCATCCTCGAGGGGGAGCCTCAGGTTGTCCGCAAGTACTCGCGCTCGCTCCCTCCCCCCGAACGCGGGAAGCTCGAACGCCTCATCGACCACCCGTTTCTCATCATTCGAGCCGCCGGTTCGCTGGGGTTCGATCTGGTCGCTCTCCGGCGAGAGTTCGCGTTTCCGATCGAGGTCAAGGCTTCGGCCGATCCGGTGATCCGGTTCTCAGCGGCCAGCGGGAGGGCCAACGCCCAGTTGGAGGCGCATGCCGAGGCGGTGGCTCGAGTCGGGTTGGCGGTGCTGTACGCGTATCGGCGACTCGGCCTGCGAGGCGAGGAGTCGTGGCGCGTTTACATGGCGGGAGAGGTGCCCGAATGGGGCGTGCTCCGCCTGATCTGTCGGCGGCTCCCTCAGGTCAGCCGCACGCCCGAAGGCAACGGCATCCTGCGGTGGGACGACGGCATGCCCCTCTCGGCTTTCCTCCACCAAACCCTGGAGGTGACGAGGCCCCTCGGTCGCGCAGGCGGATGACGGTCCACATCGCGTCGGTAGGAATGGGCCGCTTCGGCAAGCGACCCGAAGGCCTGATCGCCCTCGCGACCGAAGCCGCTAACCGGGCCCTCGAGGGCGTGGGCCGGAAGCCAATCGACTTGCTCGTCGCGGGGTCCATGTTCTCGTCCGGTCCGCACGGTCGGGAGGCACTCCTGCCGCGTCTCGCGGGCGTCCTCGGCCTCGAGGCGGCGTCCGGATTCCGGGTCGACTCCTCGAGCGGTACGGGGGGGATGGCGTTCCATGCCGCCGCGCTTGCGCTCGAGACCGGACGGTTCAACCGGGCGCTCGTCGTCGGAGCGGAGAAGATGACCGACCGCACGACGGCGGAGGTCACGAAGGACCTCGCCGCGTCCCTCCACATGAGCGAAGTGGCCGCGGGGGCCACCATGCCCGGGCTCGCGGCGATCGTCACGTCACGCTACCTCGAGCGGCACCACCTCACGACCCACGTCTTGGACGTCTCCACGGTCCATGCCCGGGCGATGGCCGCGGTCAACCCGAACGCGCACTTCCAGAAGGCGGTCTCCCTCGAGGAGGTCGCCGCGAGCAAGCCGGTCGCCCTTCCTCTGCGACTGCTGCACTGCTCGGCGATCTCCGACGGCGCGACCGCGCTCGTCCTCGAGCGGGGGAAAGGTCCCGCGACAGTGCTCGGGCTCGGCCAGGGGCTCGACGCGCTGCGGATCGTGGACCGGGAGGACCTCACGAGCTTCGCGGCCACGCGCGTCGCCGCTCAGCGGGCGTACGAGTCGGCCCATCTCACGCGAAAGGAGATCAACGTGGTGGAGGTCCACGACGCGTTCTCGCCGTTCTCGATGATCACGATCGAGGATCTCGGGATGTGCGGACCCGGAGAGGCTCCCGAGTGGTTCGAGAAAGGATGGGTCGGTCTCAGCGGACGTC
>Ga0187770_10000421_pt1 | contig 20496 bp, 25 predicted proteins | sample 0116_SJ02_MP02_2_FD_133154 | JGI IMG/M metagenome (GOLD analysis project Ga0187770, IMG submission 133154) | Tropical peat soil microbial communities from peatlands in Department of Meta, Colombia - 0116_SJ02_MP02_20_MG | ecosystem: Environmental > Terrestrial > Soil > Wetlands > Peat | place...
GACAAAATCCCCCACTCTTTCTCCGCCCTCCGCCGTCCTCCGCTCGACGCTTGGCCGGGTCCCAACGAACTACGGGAAAACTCCCGGCAGCCCGCCGGAAGGGCTCTAATCGCGACCGCAGGACCGCGGAGCGGGCCGAGGAACGCCGCGGAGGGGACCCACGGGGCAGCGGGTGGGGAGGGGCTGCGGCGTGGGTCAGTCAGGGGAGGCCGGGGTGGGTGGGTGGACAGCCATGCCCCCAGGCGTTAAACAAAAATGTAACAATATCTAAATATTCGTTAAATCCTGTTAAACGCCGTGCGAACCGCTCGGGCCGACGCTCCGGCGACCCGCTTCCTCGGAGTTCGCCTCACCGCCGAGGAGGCGTCGCTCCTCGATCGGATCCGCACGACGCGCGGGCTTCCCAACCGTTCCGATGCGGTGCGACAGCTCGTGCGGCAGGCCGCGGAACCGCGGCCCACGGGCCTTGAGCTACCGGCCACGCTCCGGAACGAGCTCGAGGAACTGGTCGAGGACGGCTACGCCCGGGATTTGGACGGCGCGCTGACGCTCGTCCTTCACCTCGGGCTCGCGGAGCTCGTACGGACCCACTCCGAGCGTCTGCCGTCGTTGCGGGCCTCCGCGCGTTCGGCGGGTGAGCGGAAGGCCGGACGCCGCCGAGCGGATCGGGAGGGTCGGGGGCTCCTCGGGCGCTAGCCTCCGGGAACGGGGAAGGGTTGCAACATGGAGCCGATGGCGATCGCCTGGAGCGAGCGGAGCGGGTTCATCTGTCGACTGTGCCGGCAGGACGCGAAGCATAATGAGGTGCTACACATCTCCTACTGCCCCGTCCACGGGCTGAGCTCTCCGCTGGACCAGTTGCCGTGGCGACCGGAGGCGAGAGTATCCCGCGTCTCTATACCCGCACGGGCGATCGTGGAGCCACCCGTCTCTCGGGTGGTGCACGCGTAGACAAGGATTCCCCGCGGGTCCGTGCGTACGGCGCCTATGACGAGGTAGGCGCGCAGCTTGGGGTTGCCCACGCCGCCCTGACCGAACCACCGGAGGACCTCCGCAACCTCGTCCGACGTCTGCAGCACGAGCTGTTCGTCGTGCAGAGCGAGCTCGCCCACGCCTCGCCCGCCCGCGCCCCCCGCCATCGCATCGAGGGGCGCCACGTTCAACATCTGGAGGCGGACATCGACCGCCTCACTGCGGAGGTTTCCCCGCTTCGATCGTTCGTCCTGAACGGAGGGTCACCGGCTGCGGCGGCCCTGCACGTCGCCCGAACGGTCGCCCGACGCGCCGAACAGGAGCTGTGGACCCTCCACCGGTCCGAGCCCCAGCGGACGGAGCTCCTTCAATGGGCCAACCGTCTCAGTGACCTTCTCTTTGCCCTCGCGCTCTCCGCAAACCACCGGGCGGGAGTCCGCGAGGTTCCGCCGGACTACGAAGTGTAGGACGCACGAAGGAGGTCGACCGTGGAGGTCGGGGTGGTCGGAAAGCCGAACGTCGGCAAGTCGACCCTGTTCAACGCCCTGACCCTCCTGGACGCGCCGATGGCGCCCTACCCGTTCACGACCATCGAACCGAACCGGGGGGTCGCTGCCGTCCGGGCGAAATGCCCCCATCCGGAGAAGGGGGCGCCGTGCGACCCCGGGAACGCGAAGTGCGTGGATGGAACTCGCTGGATCCCCGTGAGTCTCGTGGACGTGCCCGGGCTAGTCCCCGGGGCCTCCACCGGGAAGGGGCTGGGTCACAAGTTCCTCGACGACCTTCGCGCGGCGGACGGCTTCATCCAAGTCGTCGACCTGAGCGGTGCGACGGACCCCGAAGGACGGATCGTCGCCCCCGGGAGCAACGACCCCGCGGAGGAGGTCGGCTGGCTCGAGGAAGAGCTGGTCGCTTGGGTCGCCGAGATCCTGGGAAGGGATTTCGAGCGGCAGGCGAAAGGGGTGGAGCTCGAAGGGAAGAAGGTCGAGGAGTTCCTGGTCCAGCGGCTCACGGGGCTCGCGATCTCCCCCGCCGCCATCTCGACGGCGCTGAGGAACGCGCCGGTCGAGCGCGCGCACCCTGCCCATTGGTCGGTCGCCGAGCGGACCGGCCTCGCCCGCGAGCTGCTCCGGGCGTCCAAGCCCCGCCTCGTCGCGGCGAACAAGTGCGACCGGGTGACTCCGGAGGTCGCGAGCCGCCTTCGCGCCGCGGTCGACCCCATCCCGGCCGTGCCCACCGCCGCCGACGCGGAGCTGACGCTGCGGCGGGCGGCGAGAGCCGGGCTCATCGATTATAAGCCGGGGGACCCGAGCTTTAGAATCCGTGACCCCGGGCGGCTTTCTCCGCCGCAACAGAAGGCGCTCGAGGAGATCGGTCACGTGTTCTCGCGATGGGGGTCGACGGGGGTCCAGTCGGCCCTCGAGACGATGGTCTTCTCCCGGCTGGGCATGATGGTGGTCTATCCGGTCGAGGACGAGAACCACTGGACGGACAGCCGAGGCCGCCGGCTACCGGACGCGCTGCTCGTTCCCGCGGGCACCCCGGCGCGGGCCGTCGCCTACCGCGTGCACACGGACCTCGGAGAGCACTTCATCCGGGCCATCGATGGACGCACGCACCGCGCGGTCGGAGCGGACCACCCTCTCGAACCGAACGCGGTCGTGAGGATCGTCGCCCGCAAGTAGACCGAAGCGACCCGGCCCCCTACGGAGGACCGTGGAACTCGACCAGCTCGGCCCCGAACGCGGCGGGACGCACTGCGAACGGAAGGCCCCCCGCGCGCGCAAGTCGGCGGATGAGGTCGGTCTCCTGCCCCGGCTTCGCGAGAGCGACTACGGAGCCGCCGGCCCCCGCGCCGGTCAACTTCGCACCCATCGCGGCCGGGTGAGCCGCCTCGATGAGCGCCTCGAGCCGGGGATGGGAGACGCCGACCTCCCGCAGGAGGCGCTGATTCTCCCCAAGCAGGTGGGCGGTGCCCTCTCGGTCGCCGCGCTGGACCGCCTCGATGCCCGAACGGGCCACGCGGTCGAACTCGCGGAGGAGGTTGGGGCCATCGGGTTGGGAGAGGCGCTGGGCGACGGCACGGACGGCGTCCGCCGTCGACCGCGGGATCCCGCTGTGGGCGACCACCCAGACCCAGCCCGGGTCGTCGACCCGGCGAACCTCCCATTGACGCGACCCATCGGTCACGGCCCACAGACGTTCTCCAGGGCCCCCGTTGAGGGAGATGTATCCCCCCGCGACCACGGTGGAGGTGTCTCCGGGGCTTCCCACCCCCTGCGCTCCCCGCTCGATGTCGAAAGCGACCTGGGCGAGGCGAGGTCGGTCGATGCCCCCGGTCACCGAGGAGAGCGCGGCAGCCAGGGCCGCCGTGAATGCGGCGGATGACCCGAGGCCCGCGGCCCGGGGGATCCGCGATACGACTCGGACGTCGACCGGCGGCTGGTCCTTCCAGCAGCGTTCGAGGCCCGACCGGAAGTAGGCGTTCCGCCGCGCCGCCTCCGCGTCCCCGTTGAGCTGGTGGGCCGCCCCCGACTTCACGAAGACCTGGGTCGTCAGGTCGATCGCGAGGGCGAGCTCGGGTGCGCCGTGGACCACCGCGTGTTCCCCGAACAGGATGCACTTCCCCGGGGCCCGGGCCGACAGCGGGAGGCCCCGGGCGGGGACAGGCGCTAACGGTTCCATCGACCGTCCTCGCCGCGGTGGTCGACTCGCTTGCCGCGGGATTGGGGCACCACCCGCTGCCGAGCCCGAGAGAACGGGCGGGCATCGGGAACACCGAACAGGCGCACGAGCGTCACGGCGACCGCCGCGACCTCGCTGTGCGGCTGGTGGCCCACTCCCACGTTCCATCGAGAGAGACGATAGAGCTCGCTCGGCACTTTGGCGCCGCCGACCACTAAGAGCAGTCGCGGCTCCTTTCGCATCTGGGGGAGTATCCGCTCGAGTGGTTCGCCGTACATCGTGAGGTGGACCACCGCGCCGGGGTATGCACGGACGAGCTTCTTCCAGTCGTCGGTCGGAACGACGCGAAACGACCCGCCCCAGCGAAGCGCGACCGCATCGAGGCGCTTGGCGAGGTCGGGGTCGGGCGGATGGAGGTACATCCGGGCGGCGCCGAACGCCCGGGCAGCGAGCGCGAGGTGGGTTGTGAGGCGGGGGTCCCGGCCTGCCCGGTGTCCGACCCGGAGGAGCTCGACCTCGGGTCCTCGGCTACTCCGGGCCTTCCGCCTGGAACCGCTCGATGCGGTGGCCACGGTACTCCAGCTTGTCCGAACGTTTCACGAGCGCCTTCAGGCGGGTCGGCGACATCCCGAGCTCCTCGGCGACGTCCGAGAAGAATCGTCCTTCCTTCCCGACGGCGTCGAAGATCCGCTGCTCGAGCTTCCCGTAATCCTTGAGGGACATGGTCGCGATCGCGAGGACCTCGGAGACCTCGGCGAGCGGCGATGTCGTGTTGATGTTGATGGTCGAGTAGTAGAAGTGATGGCTCTTCTCGGGTTGCCGGTGTCCCTCACGGGCGACCCAGCGGGTGTCGATCAGCCGCAGCTTCTCGAAGAAGGCGAGCGCCTTCTTCCCCTCCGCCCCGAACTCCCGCTCGATGTCCTCGAGGGTGAGCCAGGCCTCTCCCAGCCGCTGAACGAGCTTGAGCTTCACCGGCGAATCGACCGCGCGCAGGATCGGCACGAGGTCGCTCACGTCGTTCACGACCTTGATACGGTGGATGGTGGCCGACATGAGGAGCTACTCCCCCGGAGACCGTTCCGGGCTTGCCGCCAGCAAGGCACGACGGTACTTCCCATATCGGTCCCCCGGGTCGAAGCGGGCCGGGTGGGGGGTGCGGGTCTCTCCCCCGCACTCTGGGCACTTCGCGCGGAGCGTGTACCGCCGACAGCTCCGGCAGAGCCGGAGGAGGGACTCGGTCATGCCCGGGTAAACGTCCCTTGTCCACCAGCGGCCTTGATCGACTTCAGCGTCGCCTCCGTCGCGCGCTTCAGCGTCTCCTCGGCCTGCTTGTACTGGGAGGCCTGGACGCGGATGCGGTAGCGAGGGGCGCCGACGTACTGGACCTCGACCATATCGGGGGCGACCTTCTCGGCGGCCAGGAGCGCCGTCCGGACGTGGTCGAGGCCGTCCGGCGCGGGATCGCTCACCTCGAGTGTCCCGAGGATCGTGACGTGGGGGGGAAGGATGTTCGCGTGGGCGACCTTCACGAAGGCGGTCGACCACGGAGCCTTCGGGTTCTCGGTCTGGAACCGTTTCGGGTCGGCGCTCGCCACCTCGAAGGCGGCGAAGAGGGAGCCGTATCGCTCGACGAGCGCGGGTCCGAAGGCGTCGGCGGCCTCCGCGGGCGGAAGCTTGAGCTCCTTCGCGACCTCATCGACCAGCCGCAAGGCCCGCTGCTCATTCTTCCAGGCCTGCACCTTCTCCCGGCGCTGGTGGTCGTTGATCCGCTTGAGGGAAAGGTCGACCTGGTTCTTCGAGGGGTCGACCCTCAGGACTCGCGCGACGATCTTCTGGCCCTCGCGGATGTGGTCCCGGATGTACTTGACCCAGCCGGTCGCCACTTCGGAGAGATGGATGAACGCCTCACGATTCGCGTACTCGTCCAGCGTGACGAACGCCCCGAAGTTGCGGATGGACGTGACGGTCCCGATGACGAGGTCGCCTTCCTCGGGGAGCTCGGGCCGAAGGGGCATCGGTCGGCCGGACCCCCGGGCCTACGCCCCGAGCGGGCGAACCTTCTCGCCCCGCAGTTTCGCCTGGCCGCCGGTCGGAGTGGCGAGGGTGGCGCCGCAGACGGCGCAGTTCACGACCGTGGCCGGTCGGCTGAAGACCGTCTGCTCGGTGGAACAGTCCGGGCACTTCACGACCCAGAACGGTGCGGGAGCGTGAGCGGCCATCAGTGCTTCTCCACCAGCTCGAGCTGGCTCGCCCTCCAGCTCTTCGGCTGGACGATGTACTTGCACTTCTTGCAGCGGTAGCGGAGGTAGACCCGCCGGACGGCCTTCGCCCGACCCTCGGGCTTAGGGCGCGGGAACCCTCCGTAGCCCCGGGTCGCGCGGCGGAACCGGCGCTGGCCCCACTTGAGCTCCGAGGCGGGACGCTTCTTTGCCTTCTCGACCTCGTGCTCCGTGTGGACCTTGCACTTCGGGCAGTAGGTCGACACCGTCTTCGGGTAGTGCATGGACGGCGGCCGATTCTCCTCCCATATATAGGTCTAGGGGCGCCGGAATCTTCCCGTCGGGGGCCGTTCAACGCGGGCGCCGCCCCGGCGGAGAATGCGGGCCTCCGAACGACGCGCGGCCAAAGCCAAGACTTATGTAGGGAGGCCTTTTCGGCGCGCTCGCTTCCCACTGAGGGAGAAAACGATGCCGGATCGCCCGTCGCTCGAGGCCGTTCAGGAGCTCTTAGGAAAGGCTCCCGAGCGCAAGTTCGCGGAGTCCGTGGAGCTCTCCGTGAACTTGAAGGACCTCGACCTCTCGGTCCCGAAGAACCGGATCGAGGACGAGATTCCGCTCCCGAACGGCCGCGGAAAGCCGGTCAAGGTGGCGGTCTTCGGTTCCCCCGAGCTCTGTCAAAAGGTCCGGGGGGTCGCTGACCTGGTCGTGCCCGCGAGCGAGCTCGACGATTTCGCGAAGAACGCCCAGGGCGCGAAACGCACGGTAGCGGAGGTCGACTTCTTCTTGGCCGAGGCGCCGCTCATGCCGACCATCGGTAAGCGGCTCGGAGTCATCCTCGGCCCGCGGGGAAAGATGCCGCGCCCGGTCCCTCCCGGCAGCGACCCCACGAACCTCGTGAACGCCCTCAAGCGGTCCATCCGCATCCGCTCCAAGGGGAACCGCACGTTCCATGCTCCGGTGGGCACCCGAACGATGCCGGCCGAGCAGATCGCCCAGAACGTCGACGCGGTGCTGAACCGCATCATGGGCAAGCTCGAGCGGGGAAGGACGAACATCGAGTCGGTCTACCTCAAGACGACCATGGGGCCGGCGGTCCGGCTCTGGTGAGGGGAGGGCGATGCCGGGTCGGGGGTCGGTGCGAGCGGAGAAGGTGGCGCGGGTCGACGCGCTCGCGAAGACCGTACTCGACCGGCCGCTGACCGCGGTGGTCGGCATCCGAGGTGTCCCGGCCGCGGCCCTGCAGACGATGCGCCGCGAGCTCCGTTCCCGCCACCACCCGATCGTGGTCGCACCGAACAGCGCGCTCCGCCATGCCCTCGAGAAGGCCGCCGCGGAGCGCCCGGCGCTAAAGCCGCTCCTCGACCACGTCGAGGACCAGACGGCTCTCCTCGCGGCGGAAGGGAACCCGTTCTCGCTCTACCAGGAGATGCTCAGGACCCGCTCCCCTACACCGGCGCGGGGCGGCGAGGTCGCCCCGAGGGATATCTTCGTCCCCGCCGGGACGACCAACTTCAAGCCCGGCCCGATCGTCGGCGAACTCCAGCACGCCGGCCTGCCCGCGGCGATCGAGAAGGGCAAGGTCATCCTCAAGAAGGACACGACCCTCGTGCACGCCGGTCAGACGATCTCCCGCGAGGTCGCGGGGATGCTGACGCGGCTCGAGATCTATCCCCTCGAGGTCGGGCTCACCCTCCGCGCCGTCGTCGAAGGCGGCACGTTCTACGCCCCCGAGGTCCTCTCGGTCGACCTCGATGCCCGCCGGGCCGAGCTCGCCGTCGGAGCGCGCCGCGCCCTGGGGCTTGCGGTAGAACTCGGATACCCGACTCCCGCCACGATCCCGCTCCTCATCGCGAGGGCCCACCGGCGGGCCCTCGGCGTCGCGCTGGCCGCCGGCTACCCGACCAAAGAGACGATCGAGCCGTTGTTCGCGAAGGCGATGCGCGAGGCGGCGGCCGTCGGGAAATTGATGGGTCACTGAGGGTCCCCCCGAAGTCCACGGAGTGAGAAGGATGGAGTACGTCTATGGTGCGCTGCTGCTCAACGCCGCCGGAAAGCCGATCGAAGAGAAGGCCCTCACCGGGGTCCTGACCGCGGCGGGCGTCTCGCCCGATGCGGCCCGGGTGAAGGCGCTCCTCGCCTCCTTGGAGGGAGTCAACCTCTCCGAGGTGCTCGCGAAAGCCGAGAGCTTCGCGGCCCCCGCGCCCGCCGCGACGGCGCCGGCCGAGAAGAAGGAAGGCAAGGGCGAGAAGAAGGAAGAGGAGAAGAAGGAAGAGAAGGGCGTCTCCGAGGAGGAGGCGGCCGAGGGACTCTCCGCCCTCTTCGGCTGAGTTCGACCCGAGTTCGGAGCGCACCGCTTAAGACCCGCGACCGGGTGGCTTCGGGCGGAGAGCCCGCCCGGGGCCATCCTCACCATGCCCCCTCGAGAAGCGTGTGGCGTCGTCGGGATATCGCTGCAGGGCAAGGGCGCGGCCCCCTACCTCTTCCGGGGCCTCCGCTCGCTCCAGCACCGCGGGCAGGAGTCGGCGGGGATCGCGACCACGAGTCATGGGACGCTCTTCCACCGCAAGGGGATGGGTCTGGTCCACGAGATCTTCACCCAGGAGCTGCTCGACACCCTCCGAGGGTCGATCGGGATCGCCCACGTGCGCTACTCGACCACGGGGTCGAGCGACCTCGAGAACGCCCAGCCGATCGTGGTAAAGGTCCATGATCAGGACGCCGCCATCGCCCACAACGGGGACATCGTCAACTTCGACCGGATACGGCGACGCCTGCAGTCGCAAGGGGTCGAGCTCCTCGGAAACGCCGACACCGAGACGATGGCCCAGACGATCATCCTCGACTACGGCCGGACGCGCGACCTGGACGCCGCCATCCGGCGCGCGTGCACCGAGATCGTCGGCGGCTACGCGGTTGTCTTCCTGGTCGGCAACCGCGTCTACGCCTTCCGCGACCCGTTCGGGATCCGCCCGCTCGTCTTCGGCACGGTCGAGGGCGGGGTCGCGGTCGCGAGCGAGTCCGTCGCCCTCGAGATGATGGGCGGCCGCCTCGTCCGGGACGTGGCCCCCGGGGAGGTGCTGGTCCTCGAGCGGGGCCAGGTCGCCCGCAGCTCGACCATCCCGAACTCGGGCGAGCGGGCCCACTGCATGTTCGAGTGGGTCTACTTCTCCCGGCCCGACTCGATCGCCGAGAACCAGCCCGTCTACGACGTGCGCTACCGGATCGGTCGGCACCTCGCTCAGGAGAGCCCGGCTCAGGCGGACCTGGTCGTCCCGGTACCGGACTCCGCGCGACCCCAGGCGCTCGGCTTCTCGGAGGGAACGGGGATCCCGTACGCGGAGGCACTGATCAAGAACCGATTCGTCGAACGGACGTTCATCCTCCCCGACCAGAAGCGCCGCGAGTTCGAGGTCCGAGTGAAGCTCCACCCCGTCCCCGGGCTCCTCAAGGGAAAGCGAGTCGTCCTCGTGGACGACTCGATCGTCCGCGGGACGACGTTCCGGGAGATCGTCGGCATGGTCCGTAACGCCGGCGCGACCCGGGTCGACGTGCGCATCGGCTGTCCCCCGATCCGGGCCCCATGCTACTTCGGCATCGACATGAAGGAGCGAAAGGAGTTGGTCGCCCACGACCGAGGCGAGGAGGAGATCGCCCAGATCGTCGGTGCGGACAGCGTGCACTACCTCTCCTTGGATGGCCTCGTGAGTTCGATCGGCCTCCCGGGCGACAGCCTCTGCCTGGGCTGCCTCACCGGTCGATATCCGGTCGAGGTCCCCGAGGAGCGGCACCGCTTCCAGAAGGCCCTGACGGAGTTCTAGCGCGTGGCGACCACGGTCCTGCTACCGGCCGGACCTTGGGTCGTGATGGTCCCGCTGGAGGGAGGGACTCCCACCTCCTTTTCGCGATCCCCGGACCGCCGTCCCGTCGTGTCGGCCTTGGCCGACCCGAGGAAGGCTCCCCTGCCGGCCGCGCTCTGGGAGGCGATCCGCGCCCTCTCGCCGAGCACGCGTCTCGCGGTCGCGAGTGGGGTGCTGCGGGCGGAGGTCGAACGGGAAACCGGGCAGCCGTTCCAGCCGGCGACGCTCGAAGAGCTCCGGGCGGCACGCACGCGCTGCCCCTGGCCGACGGGGAACGAAGAACGAGGCTACGTCCGTCAGGTCGCCGGGGCCTCGCTCGAGGAAGCGTTGCGGTCTCCGGTCGAGGTCCTGATCACGTTCGCGCGGGAAGAGGAGCGCGTGGAACGCGCGGTAGAGCGCGAGGCCCGCGCTTCCGAGTCGTTCCTCGCTGCGCCCGGTTCCGCGCTCGACGAGTATGTCGTGGCCTGGCGCAAGAGCCGCGCCCAGCTCGTCACTCACCACCGGGCGCTGCTCGACGCGCTCGAGCGGGAGGCTCGCCAGACGGTCCCGAACCTCTCTGCCGTGGTCGGAGCTCGGGTTGCGGCTCGCCTGGTCGCCGAGGCCGGCGGACTTACGCCTCTCGGTCGCATGCGCGCCTCGCGCCTCCAACTGCTCGGTTCCCGCCGGCGCCCCTCGCCCGAGCGCGGGCCACGCTTCGGGGTTCTCTACCGGGCCGACCGAATGGACGACGTCCCGCCGGGCCGCCGGGCGGCCTACGCCCGCAGCCTCGCGGCACTGGCGGCCATTGCGGTGAGGGCGGACGCCACCACGCACGCGAACATCGCCCCGGTGCTGCTCGCCCGGAGGGACCGTCGGATCCAGGACCTCTCCCGGAGGCGGACATGAGACGGGCCCGGCCGGTTCGGTCGTCCCCCGCTTCTCCGCGGCTCATCGAGCGGTCGGACGACGAGAGGGTCGAGGTGTGGACCGAGGCCGTCGGAAGCCTGCCGCCCGTCTACGGAGAGCGGTGGAAGGAGGTCCGGGGTCACCTGTACCGGGCGTTCGACCCGTTCCGGTCGAAGCTCGCGGCCGCCATCGTCCGCGGATGGACCGGCCCGCTGCCCCAGGTCGGCGAGCGGTGGCTTTATCTCGGGGCCGCGAGCGGCACCACGGCCTCGCACGTCGCCGACCTGGCCGGACCCTCGGGTCGCGTGTACGCGGTCGAAAAGAGCGTGCGTCCGTTCGCCCGGCTGTTCGACCTCAGCGGACGTTGGCCCAACCTCCTACCCATCCTCGCCGACGCCCGCGATCCCGAGTCCTTCGTGGACCGGGTTCCCCCCGTCGATGGCGTGTACGCGGACGTGGCCCAGCCGGACCAAGTGGAGATCCTGACCCGCGCCGCGAGCTGGTACCTCCGCGGTCCAGGGTCGGCCGTCCTCCTCGCGCTGAAGGCCTCCAGCATGGGGCGTGAGCTCTCGCCGTCGGTCCATTCGGAGCGGTCGGAGAGCGCCCTCGCCGAACGGTTCGACCTCGCCCCCACCGTACGACTCGAGCCGTTCCACCGGGCGCACTACTTCCTCGGCGGCGTCCTACCGGGAGCGCGGACGCCCCCGGAGAAACGGCCCCCCACTAGGCGGCGGCCCGCGCGCTACCGCGGAGGACCACGACGGTGACGATGTCCTCGTCCGCCAGCACGTGCTCGCGGCCGACCGTCTGACCGGGGAAACGAGCGCTCGGGCCCCAGATCTGGGCCGCGCGGAACGACCGCGCGAGATCCCCGGGCAACCGCTCTAGGAGCGAGGAGACCGTCGCCCCCGAACGGAGGATTACCGGTTCTTCGCGGTCCGGCGGACGGCCCGGAGGCTTCACGTAGATCCGGATGAAGCGAAGCGCCGAGCCGATCCGCTCCACCAGCCGGTCGAGCCCCTCTCCGGTCCGGGCGGAGATGAAGGTCGGGTCGAACGGCTTCAAATCGAGCGCGAGCCGGGTGCGCTCCGCCGGGCCGAGCAGTTCCGACTTGTTCACGGCGATGAGGGCCGGGAGGTAGACCCGGTTTCCCGCCAGTACATCGATCAGCTGGTCCGCGGTCGCATCCTCTCGGAAGACGATCGAGCCGTTGTGGACCCCGAACTCGCGGGCGATCTGAGAGGCGAGGCCGCCCGCGAGGTGCGAGAGTCGGACCGTGCTCGACACCGTGAGGCCTCCGCGGTCGTTCTTCTGGACGACGATCCGAGGCGGGCGCTGGTTGATCCGTACCCCCGCGCCTTCGAGCTCGTTCGCGAGGGCCCGCAAGTTGGTGTGTTCGGGGTCGATGAGGAACAGGACCAAGTCCGTCGAGCGGACGACTGAGAGGACCTCCCGCCCGCGCCCGCGGCCTCGGGCCGCCCCGGGGACGAGGCCCGGCATGTCGAGGAGCTGGATAGAGGCGCCGGACCATCGGAGCATCCCGGGGATGATCGAGAGGGTGGTGAAGTCGTAGGCCGCCGTCTCACTCTCCGCCGCGGTGAGCCGGTTGAGGAGGGTGGACTTGCCGACGGACGGATAGCCGACTAGACCGACGGTCGCGTGTCCGCTCTTCCGAACGGCGTAGCCGAGGCCGGCGCCCTTCCCCTTCGCCCGCGCCTCTCGCTCCAATCGGAGCACGGCCAGCTTTGCCTTGAGCCGGCCGATGTGCCCCTGGGTCGCCTTGTTGTAGGCGGTGTTGCGGATCTCGTCCTCTACCGCCGTGATCTGTTCTTCGAGCGTGGACATCGAAGTGCGGCCGCGGACGACCACTTCCGGGGGGTCTTCCGTCTACTTGAGTCTGACTGCGAGGCCATCGTTCAGCTTCCCTCGGCAGCGGACACATGACCTTCGTCAGAGCCGTTGCACAGCTTCCGGAGTCACCGGCGTTCACGGGGAAGGAGATGTCGCGCGCGTGGGGGTTCCATCCACACGGTCACGTCGCTGGCGGGGAGCGGGATTCTGTCGCGTTGCGACTGCGTATCGTAGCGGCCCTGAGGGCAGCTCTCGGTGGCGCGATCGAGTTTCGCCTCATCCTCACCGGATCGGCAGAACCGACGGTCACCTTCGTCGCCGACCACCGCTCGAGCGAGCGTTGGGCGAGCCGGGTCCTCCTTCCGGCCTACGACCTACACGACTGGCGGCCGGTACCCGTACCCTGCCTGGCCATCGGAGCCACGTTCGAGGCGCGCCGGCTGCGACCCTGGCCGTCGCCGCTGAGAAGTTCTCAGGACGCGCTCTCGCTGATGGATGCCCTTACCCTGGCTGCTCGGACCGCCCCACTTCCGTTCACGCTACAACTGAGTGCGCAACCGGGTCCCGTGCTGGCGGCTCTGCCACTGACGGGTGGGACAGGCTCGGCGGCACCGGGTCCGTCTCGCCTCCCCTCGCCGTTCCGGGCGGCCACGCCGGGATTTCCGGCCCCGCACGGCGTCATCTCAGCCGACGTATCCCAAGGCTGGCGCATCCGCTGCCGCGTGACGGTCTCCCGGAATTCGTCGGGAGCCTCGGTTCGGTCTCTACTACGCGCGATGGAGGGCGCGTTTCGTGGTCCGACGGGGAACGGCGTGCGCTTCCAACGTTGTACGTCGTTTCCGATTTCGCGCTCTCGCGAGTTCATCGTCTCTGAGCTCGAGCTCGCGACGACGCTGCCCGGCCCGGACTCCGTGGCCTCGCTCGGTACCGCTTCAATCCGGCCCTCGGAGATCCTTCCGCTCGGACGGACTGCCTCCGGTCGGATCGTCGGTCCCGAGGTTGAGGCGACGCAGGGTCGGCATCTCGTGGTGCTGGGCGAGACCGGGATGGGAAAGAGCTCGCTCATGGTCAGCATCGCGCGCTGGGTTGGCCGCTCGTCGGGACTGATTCTTCTCGATCCCCTCGGTGAGACGGCCCGGCAGGTCCGGCTCGAATTCTCGGACGCGGCCCCCGGACGGATTCGGTGGATTTCGCCTGTCGAATCTCCTCCGACGCTGAATGCGCTCGACGGGACCTCGGCCGACGACCCCGGCGCCGAGCTCCGAAGTGAACGGAAGCTCAACGACCTGGTCCACGCCCTTCGGCGGGTGCGGGCCGGGCGGTACGTCGACTCGAGCTACTGGGGTCCTCGACTCGAGGAGATGCTGCTGAGGGCCATCCGGGCGGCCGGGGCGATCCCCGGTGGGACGCTGGTTGATGCCCACAACCTCCTCTCGACCGAGGGCCGAACTCGGCAGGTCGTCCCCCCCCGGGCTGTGGAGAAGGTCCGTGAGCTCGCGGACCGCATCCGCCTGCGTCCGGAGGATGCGGACGGTGCGCGCCGGCTCCTCTTCGAGGTCGTCCGCAGCCCGACCCTCGAGCGGATGCTCTGCGCCCGGGAGCCGACCCTGAAAGCCGGCGACCTCGTGGAGCCGGGGCGGATTGTGCTCGTCAGCGGCGAAGCCTCGGTCGTGGGCGAGGCGACGGCGCGATACCTCCTCGCGGTCTACCTGGCCCTCGTCTGGTCGGAACTCCTCTCCCGGCCAGGGGCGCGGAAGACGTTTGTCCTGCTGGACGAGGTCCAGTGGTACGCCCACGAGAGCCTCGCGGAGATGCTCCGGCTCGCCCGCCGACGGAACGTCCACGTGGTGATGGCCACCCAATCACTGTCCGCGCTGTCGGAAGAGGTCCGCGAGTCGGCGTGGACGAACGTCGCCGACGTCGTAGCGTTCCGCGGTTCGCCCGACGAAGCCCGGATACTCTCGCGCGCGTCGCCGGTCCTCTCCCCCGAGTCGATCCTCTCTCTGCCCCGTGGCGAGGCGGCCGTGTTGCTCGGCAAGGGGCAGGCCGTAGAGTGGGTTCGGTCGGTCCGAGTCCCGGCCCAACCCGGAGCGTCGGGGCATTCCGCTGAGGAGACCCAACGTTTGGTTCGACATTCAGCTGAGGCTTCTGCCGCCCCTCGGAGGGAAGGAGATGGAGGGAGCTCGGCCGCAGTCGAGGAGGTGGTTCGATACGTCCGCGAGCGTGTCGCTCGCACCCCTCCGGGTGCCGGAGCCACGGTCACCACCGAGGAGCTTCGTCGCGCGCTTGACCCGACCGGGAGAGCGGTCCGCGTCGCAGGGTCGGTCCTCGGTCGAGCCGGTGCGATCGTCCGGACAGAGCGAGGAACTTCGGGAAGCACCTGGCACCTTCGTTCCCCATTTCCCGAATCTGAGGTGGCGCAGCTGCGTTCCTCCTCGAAAGCCGATGCCGGCGGGACGGAACCCTCATAGGGACGGAACGGCTCGTTTCCTCGATGGAGGTCCCTCCGACCCCTCCCCCGGCGGCTGCGCCGCCGTCTCCGAGTCCCGTGGCGTCTCCCGCGACCGTCCTCGCCCGGTGCCCCACAGGCATCGGAGGCTTGGACGCGATCCTCGAAGGCGGGATTCCGCGCGGCAACATGGTGCTGGTCGCGGGCAGCGTCGGGACCGGGAAGACCACGCTGAGTCTCGAATTCCTGGTGCGGGGTGCCGAGCGAGGAGAGCGGTCGCTCTTCATCTCGGTGACCGAGGCCTCCTCGAAGCTCATCCAGAACCTCTCGACGTTCGAGTTCTTCCGCAAGGACCTGATCGACCAAGGCAGCCTCCTGTTCGTGGACCTGCCGATCGCCTACGAGAAGCTCGGCCTCGACCGCGAGGAGCTGACCGCCGAGGAGATCGATATCCTGATCCGGACGATTCGCGACCTCGTCCGCTCACTCGGCGCCCAGCGGCTCGTCCTCGACAGCCTGACGTCCGTCTGCTACCGCATCCGGCGGGACGAACAGATCCGCGACTTCATGCTGCGGTTGGGACAGGAGCTCAAGGACGCGGGGTGCACCACCCTGCTCGTCTCCGAAATTGGCCCTCAACCCGGCCGGTACTCCCTGCACGGCGTCGAGGAGGCGATCGTGGACGGCGTCATCCTCCTCTGGAACACCCGTCGGATGGGGGACATCCTGCGGGTTCTCCAGATCGTGAAGATGCGGGGGACGGCGCACTCGCGGGCGCAGTACGTGATCGAGCTAACTCCGATCGGAATGCTGATGGCCCCCCACCTGAAGGGCGGGCGGTCGGAAGGGGGACCGTAGGTCGATGGCGCCGGTCGACATCGGGGAGCGGCTGCGCGCGCTGCCCGGGGGGAGCGCGGTCGCGCTCAAGCTCGACCCGGCCGAGTACGCCGACCACTACTTCGCGGTGCTCAACGCGACCCTGCGCGACGTCGGCAGCGAGACGAACGCGCACACGATCTACGTCGCGGTGACGAACCCGGCGGCGTTCGTCTGGTCGCTCGCCCAGGCGCTGGACGTCCCGAACGACCGGATCGCCTTCGTGGACGCCATCAGCCACATCATGATGAACTACTCCGATCCGGTCCCGAACGCCACCTACGTCGACAGCCCGCGGGCGCTCGAGGAGATCATGCTGCGGGTCGAGTACCTCCTGCGGAAGTTCCCGCATCCGCGGTCGATCGTCGTGGTCGACAGCGTGAATTCGCTCGCCATCCACAACCCGCCCGAGCTCCTGTCCGAGTTCTTCCACATCCTCCTGAACAATCTGAAGAGCCGACAGGTGCTCACGGTCGTTCTGGAGACCTCCGAGGAGAGCGCGAGCGGCGTCGAGCAGATGCTCAACCTAGTCGTGGACGAGACGATCGACGTGGCTCGAGCGGGCCGCTGACCATGGCCGAACCTCAGCGTATCTTCGACATTCCCGAGATCGACCAGCCGCTCTGGACCGCGCTGCCCCCGGGCTGGCTTGCCCTCCTCATCGGCCACTCGGGGAGCGGGGCGCCGCTGCTCGCGAAACAGTTCGCCCACGCGGGTGTCGGGAACGTCCCGGTCCTCTTCTACACGACCTACGAACGGACCGAGGACGTCCGGGCGTCGTTCGACGACTTCGGCTGGGACCCGGCCGAGATCAACATCGTGAACCTGGGGGACGAGTACTACGAACGGGTCCTGGAGCGGGGCCTCGACATCGCGCGGGCGCGCGAGCAGGGCCTAAGCTTCGAGGAGCTCGTCACGCCGAGGCTCAAGGACCGGACGACCCGCTCGTTCTCGCTCACGAATCGGATGCTGAGCGACCTCGCCTCGTTCGACGCCCCTTTCCGGCTCGTGATCGATTCGGTCGACTTCTTCTTCGAGGTGTTGGAGCTCCGCGAGGTCACGACGGTGGCCCGCCAGATCCGTCACCGGTGCCAGACCGTGGGCGGCCAGGCGCTTCTCACGGTCCACTCGATGTCGCACGACCGCCCCGTTTTCGGCCTGCTCGAGGACCTGGCCGACCTCGTCTGCCAGCTCAAGGCCGAGCCGCACGGCTCGCGTTACGAGCATACTCTGTATGTCGAGAAGGCCGCCCATCGACCCGACCTCTCGCGGATCTGGAAGGCCCAGATCCAGGAGGGCGGCTGGCGGGTCGAGGAGCCCGGGCGGCGCGAGCGTGAGCGGCCTACATCCACGTAACCGAAGCTTTATCGTGGACGTCCCGCTCGGGCCGCGGAGGCCGAAACACCGTGGAGGACGTCGTCATCCGCACGCACGAAAAGGTCGAGCTCCGCGACCCAATCCTGGTCGAAGGCCTGCCGGGCGTGGGCAATGTGGGGAAGCTGGCCGCGGACTACCTACGTGAGCAGCTCCACGCGAAACCGCTCGCGACCATCTATTCGAAATTCTTCCCTCCCCAGGTCTATGTCGGCGAGGACGGTGTCATCCGCCTCGTCTCGAACGACCTGAGTTACTGGCGGGCGCCGGACTCGGCTCCACACGACCTCCTCGTCCTCGGGGGCGACTACCAGGGAATCAGCCCGGAGGGCCAGTACGAGATCACCGGGCGCGTGCTCGAGTACTGCCAGAATCTCGGCGTCCACGAGGTGTTCACGCTCGCCGGCTTCGCGCAGGGACGCGTGGTCGAGGAGCCCCGGGTTCTCGGGGCCGCCACCCTCCCGGCCCGGGTCGAGGCGATGAAGAAGTTCGGGGTCGTCTTCTCGCGGAACGACCCGGGAGGGGGCCTCATCGGGGCGAGCGGTCTGTTCCTGGGGCTCGGACGCCTCTTCGGGATGGAGGGCGTCTGCCTGATGGGCGAGACGAGCGGCTACTTCGTCGACCCGAAGAGCGCCGAGGCGGTCCTCCGGGTCCTCGTGCGGATCCTCCACCTCGACCTCGACTTCACGGCGCTCCAATCGAAGGCCCAGGAAATCGACCGCATCGCGCAGAAGATCCACGAGGTGGAGCAGCGCTCCTCCGAGCCCTCCCCGGGGTCGACGTCTCCGCGAGAGGACCTCGGCTACATCGGGTAGCGCGCGGCGCGCGGATGAGCGACCCCGCGCCGTCGGTCGATCCCGAATCCGTGGAGCGTCGACGTCGATTGCTCGACCTCCTCGAGAAGGATGCCCGACCCGACGGCTTCGTGCCGTTCGACCGGTTCATGGAACGGGCCCTCTTCGCGGACGGGCTCGGCTTCTATGCGCGCGACCGCAGCCCGTTCGGCCCGGGCGGGGACTTCTACACCGCCGCCCACGTCTCGCCGCTGTTCGCCGCGTCACTCGCGGCACGCATCGAGGTGGCCGTCAACGCGCTCGCCCCCTGCCGGCAGTTCCGAGTTGTGGAGCTAGGACCGGGCGACGGAACGCTCGCCGCCGGGATTCTCGGGGCCCTGGCGGCCCGTGGCCTGGGCTCTGCGGTGCACGACTACGTCCTGGTCGAGCGCTCAGCGCCTCTTCGGGAGGCCTCCCTCGCCCGGGCGAAATCGGCGGCGGAGCCCGAGGGTCCACTCGTTCGGGCCGGGAGCTCGATCGGCGAGGACGGACCGTTCAGCGGGGTCGTGGTCGCGAACGAATTGCTGGACGCCCAGCCCGCGCGTCGGTTCCGGCGGGCGGGCGGCGAATGGCGGGAGCTCGGAGTCCGCCGTGACGGCGACCGCCTCCGGCCCGCAGAGGGAGCCATCTTACAGCCGGTCCCCGGGCCGCGGCTGCCGGAAGTCCCCGAGGGGACGGTGGTCGAAGTCTCCCCCGCAGCGGAAGCGCTCGTCCGAGAGGTCGGCGACCACCTAAGTCACGGGCTGTGCATCTTCCTCGATTACGGCATGGAAGAGGAGGAGCTCGTTTCGGGTCATCCCGGGGGGACGCTCGACGCCGTACGTCGTCACCAGTTCGAGACGGACCCTCTCGAGTTCCCGGGCGATACCGACCTCTCCGTGTTCGTCAACTTCACGCGCATCCGGGCGGCCGCCCGGGCCGCGGGTCTCCGCGAGGTGACGTTCGCTCCCCAGAACGAGGCGCTCGGTCGGTGGGGGTTCCCTGCGCTGCTCGAGGCCGCTCTGCGACGGGCCGGGTCGAGCGAGGCGGAGGTCAAGCTTCGGCTCGCGGCGAAGAACCTTCTCTTCGGTTTCGAACGGTTTCGGGTCCTCGAACTCGTGAGTCCTTCCGCCCTCGGGGGTACGACCGGGCTCACGTGACGGCCGGGGGGGCCGCCGGGGTGATGGGCTCGGCGACGCGCGCGTCGATCAGGAGCTTCGCCGTCTCCGGCGGGAGCGAGATCACGTCGTCCTTCCGGAGCTCGACGGTGGTCGCGCCGACCTGAATCGGTCGACCTTCCTTGATCACGCGAACGTAGACGAGCGCCGACGGAGAGGGCAGGGGCCGCGCTGGTGGGGGGGCGGCCGGCGGCGGGCCGACCACGGGGGTCGGCTCCGCCGGACGGCCGGGCGAGGGCGCGGCGGGGACGGTCCCTCCGCCCGACGGTTCAAGGTAGGGTGCCGCTCCGCGTCGGTGCTCGAGAAGGGCGGAGAGGAGGCGGTCGAACATCGCACGCTCCTCGGTGAGGGCGTTCGGCAGGTCCCTCGGTCCGCCGATACTCGCCTGGAACGCCGCCGAGAGGACCTTTTGCATCCGAGCCTCGACGATGTCGCGGGCGACCTGGGCCGCACGTGAGTACGTTTGGCGGGAAATCTCCCCCTTGCGACCCGACGGGTTCTCCCGAAGGTCGGCCTCGTAGGAACGGCGGACCTCGGCGAGGTAGGCGGCCGTCGTGCCGTAAAAATCGTGCGGCAGCTTCGCGAGCGCGCGGCCGGCCGCCTCGTTGCGCCGCCACTCGAGAAGGAGGGTGAACTGTTCGGGCATGGAGGAATCGGGAGAGACGCGAAGGACTATAGGAGATGTGCGGTCTCGCATCGCACGGTCGGTCGTTGCCGACCGAGGAAACGACCGATGCGGGCCGACCGCGATCCCGAGGTCGCCTTCGATGGGTTCGTCGAACTCTGGGAGAAGTTGCTGCGGGACGCGGCGGAGCCGGGCACCGTCACGGTGGTCGAAGGGGAGCGGGACCGACGGTCTCTGCGACGGCTCGGGCTATCGGGCGCCGTGACGGTCGTCCACCGGGGTCGGCCGCTCTCCGGAACGGCCCACGCCCTCGCCCAAGCGCGCCGGGTCATTCTCCTGACCGACTGGGACACCGAGGGAGGGCACCTCGCCCAGCGCCTCAAGGAGTACCTCGAAGCGGAATCGGTCGCCCTCGACCTCGACTACCGGCGCCGGTTCGCGCGGTTGCTCCGCGGGGAACTCGTCCACGTCGAGGGACTCTACGGCTGGGCACGGCGCTCCGCGGAACGGGCACGTCGGTCGCTCGAATTCCTCGCCGACGATCCGATCGTCGGGGGCCCGGACTCTACGGGATAACCTTCGTCTGGGTCCGCCGGATGTCGCGGCGGTTGCGCGCCCGCGACGGTCGGAACCGTTCGGCGCCCTTCCCGCTCCAGCGGAGGCCGCGACCCTCAGTCCCGGCGCTCGTGAGGCCACGGTAGACGCGACCCCTC
>Ga0187770_10000422_pt1 | contig 20492 bp, 20 predicted proteins | sample 0116_SJ02_MP02_2_FD_133154 | JGI IMG/M metagenome (GOLD analysis project Ga0187770, IMG submission 133154) | Tropical peat soil microbial communities from peatlands in Department of Meta, Colombia - 0116_SJ02_MP02_20_MG | ecosystem: Environmental > Terrestrial > Soil > Wetlands > Peat | place...
AGGGCCAGTATTCTCGAAGAGCTGAATATTGACGAAAGAAACTACTTTCTGACAACCGCGCATAGACGAGAGAACGTCGACAGCAAAGCACGCCTTGGCGGAATTTTGAAAGGATTAAAAGCGTTGCACGATGAATTCGATGCGCCAATAATATTCCCCATGCATCCAAGAACTAAGAACCGCGTGGCAGAGTTCGATCTAGCCTTAGACGGCGTCGTATCGACTCCCCCTATCGGCTTTCTCGAGTTCTTGCTATTGGAAGCAAATGCGAAGCTTATTATCACCGATTCTGGAGGCGTGCAAGAAGAGGCGTGCACTCTCAAAGTCCCGTGCATAACGGTTAGAGATAACACCGAAAGGCCTGAGACGGTGGCAGTCCATAGCAACTTAGTGGTTGGCACCGAAGCTGATAAGATCGTAACCGGAGCAAGAGCGATGCTAAACAAACCACGCAATTGGGATAACCCGTTCGGCAACGGTGACTCAGGGCAGCGCATCGTGGCCGTACTTAAGAGCGTTTTCGAAGCTTGTGGCGTCGACCTGTGACGCGAAAAAGATTTTCTGCTCGCGGCGAAGGCGCCTTCCCACTTATCCTACATACGACTCAGAGGCGCACGATTTCGCTTCTAAGACGTGGCTTGACCCGCTTTTTCTGCCACTTCACGGCAGACCGCCAACAATTCCTCACCTGCCTTCTCCCATGAAAACTTCCGCGCTTGTGCTACGCCTTTTCTGCTCATCTCTCTTTTTAAGTCGTCGTCCTCGAGCACGGTGAGCATTGCGTGCGCAAGCGCTTCGACGTCATATGGATCAACGAGCAGAGCTGCTTCTCCGACCACTTCTGGCAGCGAAGAGACGTTTGATGCAATAACCGGACACCCGCACGCCATCGCTTCGAGTGCAGGAAGTCCAAATCCTTCGTAAAGCGAAGGGTAAACAAAGACGTCAGCCTGCTCATAGAGGGCCAGTATGGCGGCATCTGGCAAGTAGCCCGCAAATGTGATTTGGCTGTTTTCATTTCGCACTCTGATATCCTGAAGGATAGCTTCCAATTCGGGAATGGCGGTTCTCATATATCCTGCGATGACCAATTCCAAAGGATTTTGAGATCGTTTTTGTGCGAGCTCAAACGCCTTTATCAGCCGCAAATGATTTTTCCGCGGGGAGATATCAGACACAATCAGGATCTTATTGCTCCCGAAATCATTTCGAGGAGGTTTTGGAGCGATGAACGGACCGTGGTGAATTACCACAACTCTGTCCGCTTGCAGACCCCAAAAACGCATTGCGTCCTTCTTCGTTGATTGTGAGACCGCGACGTATTTTTCAGGTACGTCGCTGAAGTGTTTTTGAAACGTATTGAAGAGCTTTATGGTCCGCCTGCCTTGGATTCCGTCCTCAGAAAAAACGTACGGTATAAAATCGTGCACCACTTGGATCCATCTTGACCTGGGCAGAAAGCCGTACTTGATGAGCAGAAGAAAAAAATACAAGGCCTCTAAGGGGTCGAGCACATCCCACGGCGGAGCCAGGAACAGTACCACATCACTTTCCTTATACAACCGTATTAGTTTCACCATAGTCTGGGGTGTCAGAAAACGCGCGAATGTTAAAAGTGAGACTTTTTGATTGGCGAGGAGAGAAGGTGTAATGAAATCTATGCCTTGACGCGCTAGGACTGAAACCGCGTCCACTTCACTTGACTCGGATATTCTTTTGAGAAGCTCCTCGGCGACCCGTGGTATCCCATCTTTTTGTTGGGGAAAAGGTGCGATGACAGTAACTTTCATGAGCCTATAATGCTATTCCGAGCTCCGACTCACAATCTATTCTAGATCGAAGGCGGCGAAGAGATGTGCCTCTGATTTTTGGTTGATCCTTCATTCGAGTAGTTGACTCCTCATTTCGGAAGTGAGTCAGCCTCCTTCACTCAGTTGATCTGGACCGTGCATGGTAAGCACTTCGAGCAACCATCTGTTCGTCATATTACAAATAAATACAGCTTGGTAGTGTTGTACTCCTTGGTACAAAAAATCCTCTTTCTCGTTTCGTCGCTAACAGAATGGGTGATAGCATTGAAGATAGCGCAAGTTTGCATCAGGTATCTCGCTCCCGGCGGCGTGGAAACGCACATACAAAAGATTTCAGAGCGGTTGGTGGAACGAGGTCACGATGTCACCGTCTTTACAACAAACCTCAAAACACAAGTGCCTTGGCAGTGCTTTGAAGATTACGCCGCAGAAAGTTACGTCAACGGCGTGCGGGTAGTCCGGCTGCCAGTTAAACGATACCCATTCCCTTACGCAGCATACCCGGCCATTCCTGGCTTGATTAAGACTGTTTTCGATGCTGAAGATGATGTCGTCCACGCACATTCGCACCGCTATTACCAGATTCTTGCGTGCGCTGCAGCGAAATTGAAACGGGGCCGTCAACAAGGACGATACCAGATGCCATTAGTGGTCACCCCTCACTTTCATCCGCCGTCTAACGTTGAAACACCCGCCGCACGATTCTTGATGGGACTAGACGACGTCCTTGTTTCGCGTCGCGTTTACAAAATGGTCGATAAGATACTGGTTGTAACCGACAGTGAAAAGCCTTTCATCGGAAGATTCGCGCCCTCAACGAAGTGTGTTACCGTCCCAAACGGATTAGACATAGAAGACTGGACCCCTATTCCCGATGGTCGACTCTTTCGGAGGCGCTATAAGATGGACGACGATGAGAAGATGATCCTTTATACTGGAAGATTAGCAGATAACAAGGGACTGGAACACCTGATAGACGCCTCATATGACGTCGTTGCGAGGTATCCTGAAGCAAAATTCGTCATAGTAGGGGAAGATTGGGGCGTGCTGAAAAGGCTCAAAAAGAAGATATGGGCAAACAATTTGGATGATTACTTCGAGTTCACGGGCCATATAGACAGTTATGAACTTTTTAAGTCAGGATATGCAGCTGCCAACGTATTCGTTCTGCCGAGTCAGTGGGAAGCTTTTGGCATCGTTTTGCTTGAGGCGATGGCGTGTGGAACCCCAATTGTTGCTTCAGACGTTGGAGGGATCCCCGACGTCGTCGGAGATATCGGCAGAATATTTAAGTATGGGGATACACGAGCTCTTGCCGAAAACATCATTGATATTCTTGACAATGAGGAGCAAGAACGAGAGAAAAGCATTCAAGGCAGGGCGAAGGTAATTGAACAATTCACTTGGCGCGCCGTGGTCGATAGGCTTGAAGCAATCTATGAAAGCCTCGTCGACGCCAAGTAATTTGCACGCTGCCAAATCCTTCGAGTTTTGCGGCTGTTGTTTTGATAGGCGGAAGACGTGAGCACATAAGAGATGGCATCAACTAATGACGAAAAAACAGCAAAGCTGAAGCGCGGGTCATTGGTGCGCGGCATAAAAAACAGCGTGCTTTTGTTTGGTGGAAATGCGATCTCTGCAGTAATCTCGTTTGTCATCACCGTTTACATCGCGCGATTGCTGCCTGTCTCAGACTTTGGCTCATATATTACGGTGATCTCGTTTGTCACCTTGTTCGGCATCTTCACGGATTTCGGGATTAACACAGTCATAATCCGCGAAGGAGCAAAAAACCCTGAAGATACGCACAATCTCATTTTTAGCACGATGGGGCTCAAGTATCTCATGTCCCTCGCGTCCATGCTTGCTGTGATCGTATTCGCTCTTTTTACACCTTACTCACTCGAGGTGAAGGCGCTCATCGTGTTAATGTCTATTACGCTCTTGATGGGCGGCATCGGGAGTATGTTCAGCGCTGTTTTCAACATTTACCAAGACATGAAGTACATCTCGATCATTCAGATCGCTGAACGAACCACTTTTGCCTCTTTCGCGTTCATCTTTCTGATCGCAGGACTTGGCGTACCCGGCGTCATACTTGCGATCATCATAGCCGCTTTTGTCAGCCTGCTGTTGAGTTTCGTACTCAGCCGACGAATTCACTACTATAAGCTGAACTTCAGACCCATGTTAGATTATACCATACTAATGCCGGCTTTTTGGTTTGGCATTGCAGGGCTGCTTGGGACAGTCTGGCAACGGGTGGATACCATTATGCTCTCACTGTTGACCAATATGACGCAGGTCGGACTGTACACCCCAGCGGTCAACTACGTGGGAATAGGGGACATGGCTGTCCTCGCGCTCACTGGCGCATTCTTTCCCATTGTTTCGAGAACGGTGCACGAAAGGAGGGTATCCAAGAAGGAACTCTCTAAATATCTCGGCTACTTCGCTGTGGCAGGACTTGTCATTGTGGCTGTAACATATGCTTTCGGAGGAGAACTCATGATCTTAGCGTTCGGGCCGAAATACGCCGAGTCTATCGTGTTCATCAATATCCTTATCATCGGATTTGCCGTGAATTTGGTAACCATCCCAACCAGCCTCTTGCTCGACGCAACGAACAACCAGAAGGTACACGTGCTAAATGCGACTTATTTGACGGGGGTGAACGTTGGGCTGAACTTGATTCTGATACCGGCTCTGGGCGCTTTAGGTGCCTCATATGCGACAACTATATCGCAGAGTCTGGGTGCAGCCCTCGGCATACCTATTGCGCTCTACGTATTGAGGCGGTCGCACTATTTATGACAAGCCAGTTATAATGATAGCCGAAGCGTTCCTTTGGCTACCCCCCTCACAAATTCTCTTTTTTCCTTTTTCAACGCAATGTTGCTCATCTTGACACCCGTTATCTTCGTGTTAGACCTAAGGGTCAGACAAATTAATCGCGCAGCTCAAGCGAGAGAAGACGAGCGATGAGCACCGGAAAAGATAATAGCTCACTCAGCATAACCATTATTTAGAGCACAACGCTACTCAAGGATTCTGTGCGACCTGGACGACCGCTTTTTGAAGGATTGCGTTAGCCGGACGAGGTAGTTCACTTGAAAACAATATCAGAGAAGATTCTGTCAAAGCGTAGCGGGGCTGATGCCGCGAGTGGCGATATCGTCACTGTCCCAGTTGATTTGGTCTTTGCCCACGATGGCACACTGCCGCTCGCGATCCAGGAACTAGGCAGACACTCCGTGAAGTTTCCAGAAAGCGTCGTTGCTTTTTGTGATCACGCATCCCCCTCTCCTTCGGAGAAAGTGTCCAATGTCCAAACGCTCATGCGGCAGTTTGCCCACGCGTACGGGTTGGATTTTTATGAAAATGGTGATGGGATTTGCCATCAAATTGTCCTCGAACGGTACGCGTCACCCTATAAGATAATAGTGGGCGGGGACAGTCACACATGCACCCACGGCGCACTCGGCGCTTTCGCCACTGGAATGGGTTCGACTGATGTGGCTTCAATCATGGCCTACGGAAAAACGTGGTTAAAAGTGCCAGAAACCATACACGTAGAGGTTTCCGGAAAGCTCCCGAAAAGCGTTCACTCGAAGGACGTGTTCTTAGAACTGCTTTCACGAATAACAGCAGACGGAGCCACTTATAAGGCTCTAGAATTCTGCGGCGACACTGTTGACGCGATGAGCGTCGAGTCCCGCGCTACTATGTCCAACATGGCGATTGAAGCCGGCGCGAAGGTAGGAATGTGCGCAGCAGATAAAAAGGTTGAAGCGTATCTAGCGCACTACGGGCGCAGCAATGAGTTCACGCCTTTGCACGCCGACAAGGATGCCATTTATGTTCAAGAGGTCCGCATTCGCGCCGAGACTATCGTCCCGATGATCGCTAAACCCCACAAAGTCGATAACGTCGTTCCGGTTACGGAGCTTGAAGGTCAGGAGGTAGACCAAGTATGCATCGGCTCGTGCACAAACGGACGGATTGAAGATCTCCGCGCGGCAGCACGCATTCTAGACGGGCATCGGAGCAAAGCGCGACTCGTGATTTACCCTGCAAGCCGCGATGTCCTCCTTAAAGCCCTTAAAGAAGGGATCCTGGAAACGCTTTTAAAGGCAGGCGCCTCGATAGGTCCCCCCGGATGCGGCTTTTGTATAGGAAGGACGGTCGCCTTGGGAGATGGAGAAATTGCTCTTTCCACTCAAAACAGAAACTTCAAAGGCAGGATGGGCAACGACACTTCATTCATTTACCTGTCGAGTCCGTCAACAGCGGCAGCAAGTGCGATCGGAGGGAAGATCACAGATCCGCGAGGCTTGAGGGGTTGAACGCTGTTCTCGATAGAGGAAAACATGAGAATTGAAGGGAAAGTTGTCCGAGTATTTCCTAGTGATACTAATACAGACGAGATCATTGCTGGAAAATATAAATATGATGAGCTGGACTTGTACAAGCTCGCACGGCACACCTTTGAATCACTCGATACGCACTTTTATGATGATTGCACGCGCTTGAAAGATCCGATTCTGGTTGCTGGGGCGAACTTCGGGTGCGGCTCGTCACGAGAGCAAGCCCCACAGGTTCTCAAAGCTTGCGGAGTCTCCTGCGTCATCGCTGACTCTTTCGCACGCATATTCTACCGAAATGGCTTCAATATCGGCCTTCCATTGGTTGAGTGCGAAAGCATCTCAAACAACGTGACCCAAGGCGAGATGCTTAACGTGGATTTCGATAGCGGGGTGATTAGAAGCGAGAATCGAAATGCCGAGTATCGGTTCAAGCCTATTCCACAGTTCATGCAAGAATTGTTAGAGAAAGGCGGACTAATGCAATACTTGGACGCCCGTGGCGGATTCACGGATTAACTAAATTCTGCATTTTTTTTAACAACTGAAGTGGTGAGGAAATGCGAGAAGCAGCCGTCATATTGGGAGATGGAGTTGGACCTGAACTCGTCAAAGCAATGATGCGAATTGTTACTGCTACCGGGGCGCCACTAAATATGGTCCCTTGTGAAGCGGGAAGCGACTGGTACGAGTCTCACGCAGGAAACTCATTGATTCCCGATGAGACCTGGGACGTAATCAACTCAACTCAAGCGTGTTTCAAAGGGCCGACAACAACACCTGGGGGGCCTGGTTCCCCTCGCAGCGTCGCCGTTACTATTAGACAGGAAAAGGATCTATTTGCAAACGTTCGTCCAATACGGACGTTTCCGAATACTCCCCGTCCTCTTGGAGATGTCGATTTTGTGTGCGTGCGCGAAGCGACTGAAGGCATGTATTCGGGCAGCGAAGTGCAGCTCTCGAGCGATATGTACGTCGCCCTACGGAAAATCACGAAATCCGCGAGTCGAAGAATAGCTCACTTCGCTTTTGCAGAGGCGGAAAAACGAAGCTGGAAAACGGTTGTAGCTATTCACAAAAGCAACATACTAAAGCAGACGGACGGTGCTTTTCTTGATGCCGTTCGCCAGGTTAAAAGCGAGTACTCGAACATAGAACTCTGGGAGTACCACGTGGACAACGTCGCACAACAACTCGTGAAGAATCCGCAGGTATTCAACAAATCGATATTGCTGTCTACGAACCTCTTCATGGACATACTAAGTGAAGAGTGTGCGGCGTTGGTTGGGAGCATTGGAATGAGCTTCTCGGCGAATTTCGGCGACACTTATGCCATGTTTGAACCAGCTCACGGTTCAGCTCCCAAGTATAAAAACCTTGATAAGGTAAATCCCACAGCTACCGTACTCGCCGGAGCGTGGATGCTCGATTACTTGGGCTTGAAACACGAATCCGCGATGATATTCAATGCCCTCCAGGAGACCGTTGCCGAAGGCAACACGACGTACGACCTAGGAGGCACTCTTAGAACAAGCCAAGTGACCGACTGCATCAAGGAAAAAGTTGAGGGGGGCCCGGACTCAGCCGCTTGACGCGGCCGACCAAAAGCCTTATTCTTTTTCTGAACAGGCCGCGCACGCGCTGCGGCTTTGGTCTAACATGAAGCCCTTCTTACTGCAGCTCACGCACTCTTGAGAACGCCCCCCGCTCACGAAGCGCTTTTTAGGAGACATGTGTCGACAGTCGAAGCTTTTACGTAGCGTTTCGATCGAGCACTCATCGCACTGCACTTCGTGAATCATAATGCCTTCGCCGGCCAGAACACAAGAGTGAAAATCTAGGCTTTCCGAGCCGAGCAGGACACGCTCACGCCTGCGGTAGCGGCACTCCTTCATATTGCTCCCCCCTGGCTTTATTCGTAGCGTGTATGGGCAATCCAGGGCGGGAACGCTTCCTCGCTCGTTAGGAAGTATTTAATAGCGTACTCCTTGAGTTCATCATCTGAAACGCTGGAGGTCCGCGCCTCCTCATCATAAAGTTTATGGATGTCGTTGCAGATCATCTTAATCCTGCGGTCGTTTTTCCTCAAGTTCACCTCGACGCCCAGAAGCTCGTTCAAGACCTCTTGCATCTTGTGGCGCACTACTTCCCTCCCAGAGGAGTCTCCGATGAGAAGTACGCGCTGTCCACCAACAACCTCCGGCGGAAACGGCTCGTACGTGAAAGGGTTCTTCAAAACGCCGTCCGTATGTATGCCGCTTTCGTGGGCGAAAATGTTTTCGCCGACAATGGCCTTGTTTCGCGGGAGACTAAAAGCGAGCTCGTGTTCCAGATAGCGGGTGAGCTCGGTAACTGGTGCGGGATTATACTTTTCGAACCCCTTCACGCGACAAAAGAGAAATGTGAGAATCTTTTCAAGCTCAGTATTTCCTGCACGCTCACCTATGCCCATGAAAGTCAAACTCGACCAGTTCGCTCCGTGCCAGTACCCGGCCAAAGTGTTGGCAACGCCGAGTCCAAAGTCGTCGTGAACGTGCATTTCAAGGTTCTCCGCCCCGATCTCTTTGAAGGCGCGCACGATCTTAGGTATGCTGAACGGCAGCGGAGTCTCTTCGAACGGAACGCCGTAGTTCAAAGTATCACAGATTCGAAAAATGGCCTCAGGGGCAATGCTGAGCAATTCCTTGACAAGAGGGATCACGAAGTTCGGGATATCGGCACGCGTAATATCCTCGAGATGACACCGTACCTTTAAGCCGTGATCGACGGCGTGTTGGAGAGCTTCAGTGTACTTGTCGCGCGCCTGTTCTCGATCTTTCAAGCCAAGTTTGTCGAAAATGTGCGTGTCCGATATGGACATCAGAATGCCTACCTCGTTTATGCCGTCCATACCAAGGTTCGTATCGATATCGGCGACGTTGGCGCGCGCCCACCCTGTGATTTCGGGATGATCATAATTGCAATCGAGCATATCGCGGGCCAAGCTGCGGTCTCTCTCATTGAAAACAAAACACTCAAGCTTTTCTATGCCCATTTCGTGCAAGAACTCGAATATCTTAAGCTTTTGTGCTTTCTTTAATACGATGCCCGGCATTTGAGATCCGTCTCTCAGGGTGCTGTCACTGATCTTGACCTCCAAATTGCCCGGAAGCTCGATTTTCGGCATCTCCGCGTATGATCTGTACAACTTTAGGCTCCTCCACTTCCTCGCAATGCGATATAACGTAACTGCGTTCTTTTTCATGGCAATAATTCTATATGAAACTACTTCTGCTCGTTCTGAGCGGCATCTAGGGGCGTTGCATATTGATATACTAAAAAATGCGTATCTGTCCCTGTATGGGTAAATCTCGGCTGACTCTCAAATACGGAACCCGAAAAACCGCCGTCACGATAAACGAAAGAAACCTCATTCAGGTAATCCAACCAAACGAAATCGAGGCTGCAGATGAAGAAGGTGAGATTATCCGCGCGATGCAACATCCTATCGAGACCCCCAAGCTCCACGAAATCGTGTCAGCGCACGTGGCGTCCGAAAAAGACTTGACAGCCGTCATCATTGTGAGTGACGTAACGAGGCCGACGCCGACCAAGAAGATGCTTCCTTACGTTTTAGGAGACCTGCACAAAGGCGGGATTCCTGCAGACTCGGTGACGATTTTGTTTGCTCTCGGAATTCACAGACCGTTAGCCGAACGAGAGATGAGAACGCTCGTAGGCGATGACGTCTTTGACGATTACCACTGCATCAACCACGACGCCAATAAGTGCGCTTTTGTAGGAACAACGTCGCGCGGAACGCGCGTTCGCGCCAACACGGTAGCGCTTAACGCCGATGTGAGAATTTGCCTGGGCGCCGTTGAACTCCACTACTTCGCAGGATACAGCGGCGGATACAAGTCGCTGCTCCCCGGCATTTGCGCGCGAGAGACGATTGAAGCGAACCACAAACTCATGCTACAGCCAAACGCGGCTGCCGGAAGACTAGACAGCCCAGTAAGAAAAGATCTAGAGGAGGCTGGCCGGTTGATAGGATGCGACTTCCTGGTAAATGTCGTGCTTAACTCAAAAAAGCAGATCGTGAAAGCTGTCGCGGGTAATCCCATCGCAGCGCATCGCGAAGGGGTCAAAGTCGTTGATTCGATGTACATAATTCCGATTACCGAACTTGCTGATGTCGTGCTCGTTTCAGCTGGAGGCACGCCCAAGGATATAAACCTCTTTCAAGCACAGAAAGCGCTTGACAATGCGAAATACGCGATCAAAGAGGACGGTGCTATCGTGCTGGCGGCCGAGTGTCCAGAAGGATTGGGTGAAAAAGTATTTGAACGGTGGATCAACGAAGCCCACAACAAACAGGAGCTTATTGACAGGCTCGATTACGCATTCGAAATCGGCGGACATAAGGCCGGAATTCTGGCTAAGCTCACTCAAAAAGCCGATGTTTATCTCGTGTCTGAGCTTCAAGAAGAAATTGTGGAGCGCGCATTTTTGCTCTGCGCTCGAGATTTAGATGATGCTCTGCGCGCAACTGCGCAGAAGTACGGGCCAGACGCCAGGATAACCATCATGCCTTTCGGAGCGTTAACTCTCCCGCGATTTCAATAAACAAACGGCCGCACGGGTGTAACCGAAAAAAAGGGCACACAGGATTCGCTGTCATGTGGGTGACGAACTGCTACAACGGTTCAGGGCGACCTGTAGACGTTAGGAAAAGGTACAGCGGCGTTGAGCGCCCGCTTTTCCTTTTGATCCTCTCCAATACGGATACCGCGACTATTCCCGGCATATCAGGTGCTGGAAGCACTGCAGATTACATTCAACACACGCCAGCTGCTGACGCCGAAATTGTCTCCAACGGAAAACTGAAAACGATTGGAGTAATGCCTGATGCGCCGTCTGGAGCCGTCACTCCTGCCGTTCTCACACGTGCCGCACTTAATCTGTCACAAAGCGCACACTTACTGATAAACTCAGGCTTGAAGATTGTCCCAGGAGTCCCATATTACGACTTACGAACGAAACACGGCAGCGACATCCGATTTGCGCCGGCAGTGCCCGACGCTAACACAATCGAAGGGGCTGCCAAAAAGCTCGCCGCGTGCTGTGACTGCGACTTAGCAGTAATAGGGGAGACTATTCCCGGAGGCACAACCACCGCGCTGTGCGTGCTGCGAGCGCTCGGCATAACCGCTAACGTGAGCAGCAGCCTCGCCGCAAATCCGATGGCTTTGAAAGAAAAAGTCGCAAGAGAGGCGATGCGCAGGGCTTCTATTAGTCCGGGAAACTTGCGAGACGATCCCATGCAAGCTATTGAACTACTCGGTGATCCAATGATGCCCTGTGCGGTCGGACTCACCGAAGGATTCCTCCTCTCCGGAAGAGAAGTTATTTTAGCAGGAGGAACGCAAATGGGTGCAGTTGCCGCCGCATTGCGCGCACTCAACGTTTCCACCAACCTTGTACTAGCTACGACAAAGTACGTCTTTGACGATCGTTCAGCGCGGTTTATGAACCTAGTTAAGGCGTTGGACATTGATGCGTTTAGCGCCGATCCAGGCTTCTCAAAAAGCTCAGTTGATGCGCTTCAGAAATATGAGCGGGGAGAGGTGAAAGAAGGTGTGGGGGCAGGGGGGGCCATGACCCTCGCTTGTATATGTGGCTACGATCAAGACGCCTACAGACGGGAGGTAGAGGCTGTCATCAAGCGCCTGTGACGCATATGTGCCAACCGCAACACCTACGTGGGTACTTGCGGCCAGAAAAGACGACACTCAACAAACTATAAAAGCCTCAGTTAACAATACTCACAGGATGTTCAAGCAAAAACACATCGTTTCAATGCGAGATTTAACGCGCGATGATGTGGACTTTATGCTGGACTATGCTGAAAAAATGATGCCGTGCGCAAAAGCCGGCGTGCGGCTGCTCCAAAACCGGATATTGGCGCTGCTGTTTTTCGAACCTAGTACGAGAACGCAGCTTTCGTTTGACTCAGCGATGAAGCGGCTGGGCGGCTCCACTTTAAGCTTAACCTCGCAAGAGAGCTCTGTGCTAAAAGGTGAAACCCTTGCTGACACGATAAAAGTCGCGGGTGGATACGCGGATGCGATCGTTCTGCGACATCCGAGAGAGGGAGCAGCGCGCATGGCTAGCGAAATATCAAGCGTCCCCATCATTAACGGAGGCGATGGAGCAGGTCATCACCCCACTCAAACTCTTCTAGATCTCTATACAATAAAAAAGGAGAGTCATTTACACGACCTCGATATCGCTTTGCTAGGAGATCTCAAATACGGACGGACTGCCCATTCCTTGGTCTATGCCTTGAATATGTACCGTGCGAATATCACACTTGTAGCCCCAGAGGGGCTCCAAATGCCCAAGCACATCGTTAGTACGCTAGATTCCGTCAGATTAACTGAAGACATCGACGAGGTCATTCGCGATGTAGACGTGCTCTATGTTACGCGAATACAAAAAGAACGATTTCCTGATCCGAACGAATATTTGCGCGTCGCCAAAAGTTACCGGATAACACTGCCAGTTTTGGAGGGAGTGCGCGATAATCTAATTATCATGCATCCGCTGCCGCGCGTAGACGAAATAGCTCAAGAAGTTGATCAAACGAAATACGCGAAGTACTTCCAACAAGCGTTCTATGGGATACCTGTGAGAATGGCGTTGCTTGCGATTCTCTTGGATGGTGCGACATGATTCCAAACAAAGACAAGGAGGAACTGAGGGTCCGTTCGATTCGAAACGGTTCTGTCATAGACCATATCACCGCCGGAAACGCCCTTAATGTGCTAAGAATACTCAGCATAACTGGGACCACGACCGCCATCGTTAGTGTGGTGATGAATGTGCCAAGCAAGAGGCTGGCATTCGGACAAAAAGATATCGTCAAGATCGAAGACCGCGAGCTAGTCCCGGCAGAAGTGGACAAAATTGCACTGATAGCCCCGCAGGCGACGATCAATATCATAAGAGACTACGAAGTGGTACAAAAGAAGTCAGTCGTCTTGCCGGATTTGATAACCCGCGTCGTTCGATGCCCGAATCTAAATTGCATTTCAAATAGCGCAGAGCCGATCTATTCTAAGTTTAGAGTTCTTGATTCGTTTATCTTGCGCTGTGGCTATTGCGAAAGCATCATCGATAGCGAGATCGCGACATACTTGATTTGAAACTCTTCCCGCAAATCGCAAGCGCATTCAGTTTGATCGCGCGCAGATTGTATACAACATTACGCAAACTTACGCGCGATCAAACCGGATACTCCGCGATCAAGAGCGCAGGGCTATGAACAGTTTAAGCCTCTTAGACGTCCTCATTGGGTTTTTAGGACTAAGAAAACGCTGCTTGCCGATTGAACAGAGTTACTGCGTTACATCGGTCAACCGATTTTCCGTGCTGCGAGTCTGATCGCTTCGACAAGGCTATTCTGCGGCATAATGGATGCGACGGGGATCCGCAGGATCTTTTCAACTGTAGGACTGACAATGGGGGCACAAACCAATGCGAGCGCTCCGTCGCGCTCAGCGTGGATGGCTGCTATCAAAGCTTCCTCAATTGACGTTGCTGGATACTCTCTGATTACAATTTCTTTTCCTTCTATCATCATGGTCCTTTCCGTTATCTTGTCAAGCACAGGCCTTGCAGCGACGACGGCAATAAGGTCGCCCTTCTTTGAGGCTCCTTCGAGTCGTCTGATCGCTCGGACGATCTCTCTGAGTGTTTTGAGATTTGGTTCGCGTTCTCCTGAAATAATTTTATAAAGCGTGCTAGATGACACGCCTGATGTGTCAGCAAACTTCGTAACTGTATATCCAAGTTCTTTTATCGCTTGCAAAAGAGTACTTTTGAGTTCCTCGTCGGATGAAAACGTTGCCCGAATAAGATCATCTGCAAGCATGGCGATTACTGCAGACAGTTAACTAAACCTATTATTTAATGGTTGTTATAGGATAATGAATTGTACAAAACTAGAAAAATGGCTTCTTTTTTTGCACCAGATTCCGGCACTTGGCTTGGATTAGAGGTTTCATTCTGTTTCAGAGAGGTAAATAAACGTTCGTTCGAACGGTGAGGCGTTGGCACGAGCTCCGGAGTAGTAGCCACCGTTAAGCTTGTAAACTTGAATTCCTAGTAAAGAATATGAACCGGCAGTTTACCGAGAAACTAACGATTTTCTGGCACGGCGGCGCCATCATGTTAGTCGACCAAACAAAGCTTCCAATCGCCTATAAGCTCATCAAAATTACAACGATCAACCAGCTTATTATCGCAATAAATAAACTAAAAATACGCGGAGCCCCGGCTCTCGGAGCAGCCGGCGCCTACGGCATTGCTCTTGCGGCGCACAACTCGACGGCCCGCACTGTATCGAAGTTAAAGATCCACGTGCATGCGGCAGCTAGGTCAATTCTAGAAACACGACCAACTGCCGCCAATCTGTTTTATGGAGTTGATCGCGTTCTGAAAGCGATAGATCCGTGCATCACGTCAGACGAAGTCCGAGAAACGGCGCTCAACGAGGCGACACGCCTTGCAGAAGAAGATGTGATCACCAACAAAGCTTTAAGCGTCGTGGGCGCGTCGTTGCTTAAAGATGGTGACGTCGTAATGACCTACTGTAATGCAGGAAGACTCGCCACGGTAGGCTGGGGGACTGCCTTGGGAATCGTCCGCTCGGCAATGCAGGAAGGAAAGCGGATCGCTGTATATGCGTGTGAGACAAGACCACTCAACCAGGGCAGCCGCATCACAGCGTATGAGTTGCTCGAAGACAACATTCCAACCACCTTGGTCGCCGATAACATGGCGGCTTGGATAATGAGGCAAGGAAAAATCGACCACATAATAGTCGGGGCAGACAGGATTACCCGATCGGAAGTTTACAACAAGGTCGGAACGTATATGCTTGCTATCTGCGCCAAGAATCACGGCATACCGTTTTACGTTGCCGCGCCGTTGTCAACCTTCGATTATGAAAGCTCCGTTGTCAAGATTGAGGAGCGCGATGCCAATGAACTCAGATTCTGGGGTGGGCAACAAATTGCCCCGAGCGCTGTGCAAGTTGAAAACCCCGCGTTCGATGCGACGCCCGTCGAATTCATCACTGGAATAATAACCGAAGAAGGCATCATAGACCCCCAACACATCTTTCGCAGATTTGATACCCCGAGCTGACCGCGATGGAGAACTCAACAGCGATAAACGTGATATGCCAAGACAGGCCGGGCGTTTTGAGAGATGTTGCCGCGGCAGTTGCCCGTTTTGAAGGTAATATACGATATACTCAGCAGTTTATTCTCACGAAGGGGAAGCACATGGGCTTGGCTGAAATCTATATGGAGATAGCGAACGTCTCAAGCGTGCCAGACTTGGCTAAAAAGCTTGAGGCCATCTCTGATGTCGACAGCATTTCTTTTCACGAGCCTTTCGAGAAGATTTGGGGCTCCAGAATCATTATAATCGGCGGTGGCGCTCAGGTCGCGCAAGTAGCCCTCGGAGCCATTACGGAAGCTGATAGACATAACATACGCGGAGAGCGAATTAGCATAGATACATTGCCGATAGTAGATGAAGACAATATAGCGAAAGCAGTAAATGCAGTATCTAGGACGCATCGCGCAAGCATATTAGTGCTCGCAGGCTCGCTCATGGGTGGAAAAATCGCTGTGGAGGTCAAGAAGCTACAAAAAGAGGGTTTTAAGGTAATTGCTCTGAACATGGCGGGGTCTGTGCCGGAAATAGCGGACTTGGTAGTCACTGATCCTGTACAGGCGGGAACATTTGCCGTGATGGCAATCGCGAAAACTGCGAGCTTTGACTTAGATCGAGTTTCAGGCAGACGTTTCTAGCCTTTCAAAATAGAAACGTAGGTTTTCACAATGTGGCGGCTACCAAGATCGGCAGCGTGATAGTGGCGTCTGAATACACTGTTACTGTATCAGCATGCTCACCTATCTTCCCCCATGATTTCGCCTCATCCAAAGTGGCACCGGAGAGCCCCCCAGTCTCAGGGGTATCCATTGTGAGTTGGATGGCGAAATCAAACCCTTTAGGAATAAGAAGCATGGACTGCATAATGAAGTTCTTAGGAACGCCTCCGCCAACAAAAAGCGCTCCAGCTCGTCGTGCTTTGTAGCAGATGTCCATTATTTGCCGAATATCCTTGAACGTGTCGACTTGAAGATCTCGTTTATACCCAAAAACCCAACTCTGAAGCCCGATCGATGAGTCAGCGATGGCCGGACAAAACACAGGCACTTCGCTATCTACAGCGGCCCGTAGAATAGAATTTTTGTCTTCTATACGTGATCCTATCTCCTGCAAAAAATCGCAAATCGTAAACAGCTTTTGCGGGTGAGAATTGAGAATATCAGCAACTATCGCGTCAAACCTGTCTTCAAACGTTGTGAAATGTTGGTCAGCCAAATAAACGTCATATATCCTATCAATCTTGCAGTTTTTCAGTTCGATATCGTTCGCAGTGCATTGTCCTTGACAATGCTCGCCTCCGAAAGCTTCAATCATGTCGTGCACTAGGTTGGCGCCTGTGGTAACCATCACATCAATATCGCGGCGCCTAATCATGTCAGCCACAACTTGCCGCATTCCTGCTGGAATCATGGCTCCAGCGAGGCCAAAAAAGCTCGTGACGTCTTCAGCTTGCATTTCTTTGTATATTTTGACAGCCTTAGCTAGGCGACCGGCTCCAAAAGCGCAGGTTTCGTACTGTTTCATTAAGTCCGCTACATTGATGCCTTTTTCGACCTTTGCGTGCTTGACAGGGTTCACCGAACGGTCTCCGCTTCCCGTGGTTTTTCGTAGTCCGTCATTAAGCGGGCAAACAAGAAATCTCGAACAAGTTTCGCGCCGACAAGAGCCGAAATTCCCATATCGTAATCGGGAGTGATTTCAACCATATCGAAACCGACCACGCGAGATGAAATCTCTCTTATCGCCGTCCGCAGTTCCAAAGGTGTCAACCCATAGGGCTCAGGATTTCCGACTCCAGGCGCATATGCTGGGTCTAGGACGTCCATGTCAATGGAAAGATACACTGCCCTGTTTTCGACTGCCGGCGCAATATCATTCAAAATTTTCTTGATCCCCACACGTCTAATCCGGTCCATCGTATAAATAGCGCTGGTGTCTAGCGCCTTCTTATACTCATCGCGCGCCCCACTGCGAATTCCGATTTGAATAAGCGGCACTGGAACACCGAATACGTTCCGCGAGACACACGCGTGTCCGCATTCGTTTCCAAGATAATTTTCTTTGAAATCGAGATGCGCATCAAAAATGACCGCAATGAGCTCCATCTTGTTCGCAAGAGCCCTGACGCACGGAAAAGTGAGTGAGTGCTCGCCGCCTAACGCTATCGGGACTTTTCCGTCTTCCACTATGCGAGACGTAGTTGCCTCCAGATCGGCAATCATGTCGTCTAGGTTGCCATACTCCGTATCGCCTATATCACACACCAGCACCTCTGAAAGCTCACAATCACACTCAAAGTCGTAGGGCTCAAAATTGTGAGAAGCTTTGCGTACAGCTTCAGGCGCCCATCGGGAACCCGTTCTAAAAGAGGACGTGCCGTCGAACAAGACGCCGTGAATAACGTATTTGCTGCTTGCGTAATCAGAGCCCGAATCGGCAAATATCATGCGTCAAAAAGTCAGCTGTTTGGTTGAATTTATTATTTGATATCTAATCTGCGCTTTCCCATCGATTCGAGATACTGGACGTCTTTGCCTGCCTCTAGTTTGTCCGTATGTTCTGGCGGAATCTCAATCTCAAAAGTCGAATAGTCGTTGAGATCCATGAGTTGCGCAACATTTGCCATAACAGAAAGAACTTGAGCCCCTTTTCTTTCGACAATGGGCACGTAAATCTTGGCGCTAACGGGCTGCACGATCGATCGCTTTTGGCCATCAAAAACCCCGATCGCGTCTATCCTCGCTTTCGCTGATCCGTGCTTACCAGGCTTTGATGTTGCCAAACTAACTATAGTAGAGGGTTCATCGTCAATTATAATATAGCGGCCGACTTTCAGCGTCCTTATTTCCGTTTGCTCCTTCATACGGGGTAATAGACAAGCATTAAATATAAATGTATACGCATTAACGTAAAAGGCTTAGCGCCCAGCAACGCACGTTATTCAGGAAAACAACGAGATTTGGGTCATTAGAAATGCGCATCGGAATCGTCTCTAGATGTGATACTGAAGAGGCAACAGACTTAGCTACCAAAATCGGCCGCTATGTCAAAGGCCGTGCTGATGCAATCTATGACGATCAAACCGCTCGCGCACTCGGACAAGAAGGGGTCAAACTCGAATGCTTCGACGTCGACGTAATAGTGACCGTAGGCGGCGACGGGACGATCCTGCGAGTTCTCCAAAACATCCCTTACCCGATTCCAGTGGTCGGCATAAACGTCGGAAAAGTCGGCTTCCTAGCGGAAGTCAGCCCGGAACAAGCGCTGAGCGTCGTTGAAAGCCTGCTCAACGGCTTCCGTGTCTCGGCACACTCGAAACTAGCAGTGTCAATCAATGGCCGACGCCTGCCGTCCGCTACCAACGAGGCGGTAATCGTCACTTCACGACCGGCAAAAATACTTGAGTGCAGTATCAAGGTCGACGATCATGTTCTTGATGTGCTGCGTGCAGATGGCGTTATCGTCGCTACGCCTACTGGGTCAACCGCGTATGCAATGAGCGCTGGTGGTCCGATCGTGGATCCACGAGTAGATGCATTCCTTATTGTCCCTCTTGCGCCCTATAGGCTTTCTGCCCGCCCCTGGGTCGTGTACGGTGAGAGTACCGTAATCATCAAAATACAGGAAAAGGACGCTGCTATCGTCATTGACGGGCAATATAATGAAACAGTTCACAAAGACGATGAGATCCGCTTTGACAAAGATGTTGAGAAATCGCTGTTTGTTCTTGTCGAAAAGAGTTTTTTTGAAAAAGTCTTGACGAAGCTGAGATAAAGCGTCCCGACAACTGCCTTGGTTGTTGACGTTAGGAAGAGCCGCTTTCGTGCTTCTCATGGATAGAACTCAACAAGTTCTGAGCCGTTTTCCACGAACGTCTCGTTCCAGGTGGCAGGTCGCCTCGCGCATCCAACCACTCTTTCAAAAAAGTAATCGTTGTAACGTCTGACGGATAACCACTGCCAATAGTGGCACCGAGAGAGCGCTCGAGGGCTCTTATGCTGCCATCTCTGCTTACTTTGGCGATGATTGACGCAGCCGACACAATAGCGTAATTTGCATCTGCCTTGTGCTCAGCGATTACCTTGTTTATCGCGCTCGCTTTCTGCACACGCTCAGAGAACCGCGATGCGTTTACGTCTGCAGCATCAACAAATGCTACATCGGGCCGTAAATATCGCAAGGCTAGCGCATGGCCTTTCACGATAATTTCGTTGACAGTAAGCACCGTTCTTAGTTCATCTATTTGTTGAGCGGTAATCTCCCGCAGTTGCACGGCGCATACCTTTTCAATCCGTTTCGACAGAAATTCACGCCGTTTTGCGCTCAGTGCTTTTGAGTCTTTAAGTCCCATCCTCTCCAAGTGCTTTAGTTCTGAAGAGTCAATACAAACTCCTGCAATGAAAAGAGAGCCCAGGACAGCCCCTTTACCTGCTTCATCCACACCAGCAAGCTTCATGTGGCTCAAATTGTCTCAAAACAAATGACGCGCTCCAGCTAGCAGTCGCGGATTGCGGGAGATAATGCGCCTTACTATTCCTGCAACGCTCATCTCCTCAAGCGGCAGCCCTTCCAGTGAGCGGACGAGCTTGTTCAACTCGTCATCGGACAGATCAACAAAGATATCCTTTATTTTGTAATTTCGTTCGAGCTTCTTCCCGAAAGACGCGCGCCAAGCCTCTTCATATCGCTTCAAAACCTTAACAGACGGGTCTTCCGCTCTAATAGCTTCCTTGGCAACCTCGCCGGCTAGTCTGCCCCCCTCTAAAGCGTTAATTATGCCGCCGCCAGTTATAGGATCAGTGTGATGCGCAGCATCACCGACTAGCATAATGCCGTCTCCTGCAGTCTTACTGACGGCGTTGCTGACGGGGACTCCTCCAACGTTCAATTCAACTGGCTGGCCGCTGGGGTAATGCTTGTCCACAAACGCGTCTAGATAGTCGATTGCATGCTTGCCGTCCAGTTTGCTCGCTTGGACACCAAGCCCGATATTTGCTGCTTGTAGTCCCTTCGGGAATGCCCAAGCGTAGCCCCCCGGAGCTGCTGAACCGAGATAAAAATCGCAGCAGTCGTCTAGCAAATCGAC
>Ga0187770_10000423_pt1 | contig 20487 bp, 17 predicted proteins | sample 0116_SJ02_MP02_2_FD_133154 | JGI IMG/M metagenome (GOLD analysis project Ga0187770, IMG submission 133154) | Tropical peat soil microbial communities from peatlands in Department of Meta, Colombia - 0116_SJ02_MP02_20_MG | ecosystem: Environmental > Terrestrial > Soil > Wetlands > Peat | place...
ACACCCGTTAAAGATACAGACCTCATCGTCGCCTCCACCACTTACATTGAAGAATTTTCGAAGCCTGCCAGAGCCTTTGAAGGGAGGATGAGGTGGGTCGAGGGAAGATACTTAGACGCTTATGATGTTCGGATTCGGATATTTTATCTCGTCGTTTTGGTCACCCTTGTGGTTCTGCTGATGGTGATCTACTTCTATTCCAGCTCGGTCGTTCGTCCGATCCGTCATCTCTCTCAAGTGGCTGACAAGATCAGCATGGGAGAACTCGATACTCCTGTCCAGGTCAAGGCGAAAGGGGAGGTGGGTGCTCTTGCCGAATCCATTGAGAGGATGCAGACGAGTGTAAAAGCCGCGATTGAACGACTGCAGAAAAGAAAAGAGCAAAAATAAAGGTTTTTGTTTTTTCCCAGACGGGAGGCGGAGCCTGAGTTTAACAATGAGGGGAAAAAAGGAAAACGATGATCATCCCAAGAGGAGAGGCAAGACATCAAAACTTGTTGACAACCTATACGGATTTCTCTGCCCTTTTGTCGACCTTGGAATTGGAGGGCTTTAGCGGGATCATCCAAATTGATTTCCCCGAGAGCAAAGGGCTCCTTTTCATCGACTCCGGGAGGGTCATCAATGGAGAGGCACAGACGGGAGATCGCTCAAAAAGGACGATCGGCCCGGAGGCCGTTCAACATCTTCTGTCCCTCTCGAAACACAAGGAGGGAGTGCTGAATATCTATCGCTTGCTACCAGAACAAGTCGCCATTGTTGCGAACAGTCTCGAATATGAAATCCTCTTTAGAGATCTCTCTACCGATTTCACTCGGTTGGACCGACTCCTTTTGAAACTGAAAGAAGAAAAACACAATGGCTTCATAGAGATCTTCACGAAAGAAAATCAACCCGTTGGTGTCCTCTTCCTGCAGGATGGAGAACCGGCAGAGATGTTCATCACCCCGGCATCCGGCCCCTCGGTTTTTGGCCGAAAATCAATTTCAACATTTGTAGAGAATGCGATTAAGGAAGGGGCGATTTTTAATGTCTACAAGAGCCAGGGTAAAAAAGTTCAGGAAGAGAAGTCCGCAGCCGAAGGAGGGGGAGACGAAAGAGAACTCATCCTTCTTCTCCAAGAAACCCTCTCTAAAACGGAACAGCTGGTAGATGGAGTTTCTGGGAAAGGGAAATTTCTGAGTGCCTTCAAAAGGTCCCTCCTCGAAAAGGCAGATCTCTATCCTTTTCTTGATCCATTCAGTGGGGAATTCAACTATGAGGATGGATCGATTCAATTTACCGGGGAAGCCCCTGGGAAGGATCTTATCGATGGCATTGGAGAATGCCTGCGTGACACCCTGGCTCATGTTGAAGAAGAATTGCCAAAAAACAAGATGTTCTCTTTGAAATGGAAGGCTGAACTGGAATCTTTCTTTGAGACTCACCGAGAGGCAATGAATCGGTGGGGGATAGACGTCATGTTTTCTTCTCTCTTTCAGTAAGTTTCCTATTTCGTCTCTACCTCTTGCCGTCTGCCTTGGCTGTAAGAAGTCTGCGGACCCTCGCTGCCACCTCGACCAGCCCCCCGGGCAGAAGCAAAACCACCAGAATGAAAAGGATGCCGAAGATGAAGACGTGGAGCTCCGGGAAGGTTCGGACGAATAATTCCTTGAAGATCGCATAAAAGAACGATCCGATAACCGGACCGACAAGGGTGCCCACTCCCCCCACAAAGGTGATCAGGAGGGCATCGAAGGTCCAGGTGGGACTGAAAGGGAGATCATGATAATAACTGACATGGTAAAAGGCAAAAGCGCCTCCTGCCAAACCCACAAAGAAGCTACTAATGGCCAAGGCAATGATCTTCTGTCTGAAGGCGTTCACCCCTGAAGCCTTTGCCGCCTCCTCGTCCTCTCGGACCGCCATCATTCCTAACCCCAACTTGGAATGGCTGATCCGATGGACAACAACAACCATGATAATGGCCAGGATCAAAAAGAGGTAATAGCGAGGGATCAGGCTGTATGTGGCGATGTAATCACCGGGGAGGTCAGCTACCGTTGGCAAGATATTGCCGATTGTGATCTTTAATATTTGCGATAAACCAAGGGTGCCAATGGCGAAGTAAATGCCTTTTAAACGGAGGGCAGGATGGCCGATGATCATGGCGAAAGCCACGGCAACGACTCCTCCAGTTAGAAAAGCTAAAAAGAAAGGAAATCCCCACACCCACAAAAACCGTGTGGTAATAGCTCCAAGTCCAAAGAAGGCTGCATGCCCCAGACTGACTTGTCCAGTATACCCGGCGAGAATGTTCCAACTCTGGGCTAAGGAAATATATAAAAAGATGAGGATCATCAAATTGATGAGATCATTTCTTTTTGTCAACAATGGGACAAGGGCGAGAAGGATGGCAATCCCTATACTCAAGAAAAGATTCTTTCGAAAGGCAGACAAATGATCCTCCTCAGCCAATCTTTTTCCCGAACAATCCTTCAGGCTTTAACTCTAATACCAGGAGAAAGATCACCAAGCCGACGACCTCCATATAAGGACCCACAAATAAGGTGCTCACCGACTCGGCCGCTCCTAATAGCACTCCGGCCACAAAGGCCCCTCCAACGTTCCCCAACCCAGCTAATACCACAACGATAAGGGCCTTCAGTGTCCACTCCAACCCCATGGCCGGATGAATGGCATAGCCGACACTCACAATGGTGCCAGCCATCGCAGCCAATGTGGCCCCTAAGGCAAAAGAGATCATGGAGGTCTTTTCGATATTGATCCCCATCAACGCGGCAGACTCCCAGTTCTCCGTCGTCGCCCGGATGGCCTTACCGAAATAGGTCTTGGTGAGAAACTGCTGGAGAGCAAGAATAACAATAGTGGCCAGGAGTAAACCGGAAAAACGAATAAAGGGAAAACGGAGGCCAAATAGACTGAACCCCCATCCTGAATAGAAGACACTCACACTCCTCTCATCAGCGGTCCAGAGTCGGATCGCCAGGTTATGGAAGATCAAGGAGAGGCCGAAACCAATGAGCAATGAATTTTTTATCTTCACCTCTTCATGAAGTTTAGCCAGAGGAGAGAAGAGACCCCTATAAAGGCCCATTCCTATTAAAAAGAGAATGAAAGCTGATGGGAGCAAGGAGAGAAAAGGATCGATATGATAGAGGGAGAAGAAAAAGAAGGTCGCATATCCTCCCAGCATGAGCAACTCGCCATGGGCGACATTCAACATCTTCATCACCCCGAACACGAGGGATAACCCTACTGCAGCTAACCCGTAAAGGCCCCCGACGAAGATGCCAAAAATTAAACTCTGGAGAAAGACTTGCAAATTCATGCCTTACAATCCCTCAAACCGATTCCGTACCAAGATAAGCCTCGCGAATATGTTGATCACTGAGCATATTTTTGCTATCACCCTGCTTCACAATTCGCCCGTTTTCAACGACATAAGCACGATTGGCCAATTCCAAGGCTATTCGGACGTTTTGCTCGATCAGAAGAATGGTCACCCCAGAACGGTTAATCTGTCCGATCACCTCATAAATAATCTTCGATAGAAGAGGGGAGAGTCCCCAAGAAGGTTCGTCGAAGAGGAGAAGCTTTGGTTTGGACATCAATCCTCTTCCGATCGCCAACATCTGCTGTTCGCCCCCGCTCAAAGTTCCTGCTGCTTGTTTCTTTCTATTCTTTAAGATGGGGAATAGCCCATAAACCTGTTCAAGAGTTTCATCCTTACAGCTACGGCCCTTGGCTGTAAAAGCTCCCATTTCCAGATTTTCTAAAACACTCATTCCGGGAAAGAGTCCTCTTCCCTCCGGAACCAGGCTGATTCCTACATCGACTCTCTTGTGGATCGGCAACCTGACCATTGAGATGCCTTCAAACCTGATCTCCCCCGCAGAAGGTTTTAGCAATCCAGTGATAGTCTTAAGAGTGGTCGATTTTCCTGCACCATTTGGACCGATGAGGGCGACGATCTCCCTCTCTTCGATCCGAAACGTGACACCCCAAAGGGCCTGGAGGTCTCCATAGGATACATTGATTCTTTCTATTTCCAACATCGGATTACTTCCCTAAGTATGCCTCGATGACGAGCTGGTTATTGACGACTTCTCTGGGAGGACCTTCAGCGATCTTCATTCCTGCATTGAGGACCATGACTCGGTCACAGACTCCCAAAACCGCTTTCATGATGTGCTCCACGATGACCACTGTTATTCCTGAGTCCCTTATTTTTCTCACCAGATTCATCGAAACTTCTGTTTCAGCCGGATTCAGGCCTGCCATCAACTCATCCAACAAGAGGAGTTGAGGATGTGCAGCTAAGGCCCTTGCCAATTCTAATCTCTTGCGATCGGCCATGGTCAGCTGAGAGGCAACAACTTCTATCTTATTCCCCAAACCAACAAAGTCGAGGGTTTCAACAACCTCATCTTTAGCCTTCTTCAGATTGGTTGCGGAATCTCTTCCGTAGGCACGGCCTACCATGACATTCTGGAAGGTTGTTAATTGATGAAAGGGCCTAACGATTTGAAATATGCGAGCGATTCCGTGTCTGCATATTTGATGGGGCGGGAGACCTGCGATATCCTTCCCCATAAAAGTCACTTCCCCAGAGTTGGCTTTCAGGAAACCCGTGATGACATTGAAGAGGGTGGTTTTGCCTGATCCATTGGGCCCGATGACACCGAATATCTCTCCCTCAAAAATCTCAAAATCCACAGCCACGAGGGCCATCAATCCCCCAAAGGATTTAATCAATTTCTCCACGTGTAAAAGAGGCATCTTAGACAATCTTTCCTTAGATGGGATGACTTGGAAAAATTTCTTATTAACATTAAAGCTCCCCGTAGGGGGGAGCTTCAATGAAAGAAGATCCACTTCTCGCTTTAAATAATAATCGTAATTACCTTTCCGACCATTTAGGCATGGGGTAAACAAGTGGAGCTGTTGCATACTCCTTAGGGAATACGACTTCCTGTTTTCCCTTTTGCCACTGGACGCCAAAGTAAACCACCACTCCTGTTCCATCAGGTCGAAACTTAAGAGGACCTATGACGGTTACCATGTTCAGAGCAGCAATGGCATCTCTAATCTTTTCTCTATCAAGAGTTCCTGCCTTTTCAATCGCATTGGCTAATGCCTGAACGCAGGCATAGGCCGGACCTGTGATCACATCGGCTGGCCGATTGAACTTCTTCATATGGGTCTCGTTCAGCTCCTTGACTCCTGGAATTTTGAGCCCATAACACCAGCCCGGACCTAACACGACATAATCGCCGTCTTTCCCCAATGCATTTCCCCAAGCCATGGGGTCAGGTGCACGATAAGCAAAGTAGAATTTCGGATTGTAGTCGAGTTCTTTCATCTGTTTCGTCATCGTTATCCCTTCAGGAGTCGTGGGACCGGTGAGCAATATCTCAGAACCTTCGGCCTTGGCTGCCATGATGAGAGGCGAAAAGTCTTTCATCTCCCGGGGCTGGTCTCTATAAAGGGGTTCTCCATAACCACGTTTGACCGCCTGTTCCTTCCACATATCACCTAACTCCATTCCCACAGGCGCCTTTTCCATAAAGATGGCCACTTTTTTGGGCCTCTGTGCTGCAGGAATGGTGTCAAGCATATCAAAGACTGCCTTGGCACAGTCAGGTGATTTGGGGAAAGGAGAAAAGTTGTATTTATATCCCTTCTGGTGGATGCTATAAAGATAAGTGGCAACCATAAAGAGGGGCACCTTATTCTTCTCAGCAATGGGAGCTTGAGCAGCATGCATAGGGCTTGAAAATCCTCCAAGGTAGGCGACCACGTCATGTCCCGTAAAGAGGGACTCCATTCTGCTCACCGTCAGAGTAAAATTCGATTCATCATCCAAGAGAATTAGTTCCAAAGGAATTTTTTTGTTGAACTCCTTGACGAAGACACCGCCTTTCGCATTAATATGTTCTATCGCAATCTCGTATCCGGCCTTACACATGGCTCCTCCTGAACCAAATGGTCCAGTAAGGGAACATGACGAACCGACCTTAATGGTCTTGGGGGCCTCCTTTGTCTGAGCAACAAGACCCGACGGAGTCAGACTGAATGCTAAAAACATTCCTGCCATCGTAACGATAAAGATTCTTTTCATCTCATACTCCTCCTTTTCCCATTTTCCAAGATGACTGCTTTATGTACTAAAAAGGCCAATCCTCTTTCTTTTCTTCTTCTCATTCCCACCCCCTTTTCTTCCGCTTTTTGCTTTGCGCCCTATCATATATACACAACCTGAAAAGGCGTGTCAATACCCAAAAACTTTTTGATTTTCTGAGTACTTATGGAGTGTATCGATGGGGGTGAGACCCTTCAATTTTATTGCTTTTTGTATAATCATGGGGAGCTTTCTAATATGATTCGGTATTCAACCCAGCCAGATTGCCTGAAAATGAGAGGCAACCGGACAGAAACTTTCATAATTCACTTGACAAAAATTGTGTTCTAAATATACTTGTTAAAAAATTCTCAAGGGCTGGAAAAAAATGATTCTTCATTTTATTTTAAGGGGTGTTTATATTCTGGGTCTTTCCTTTGAATTTTGATACCCAATCTTTTCTCCAACTTCTGATCGGTTAGGAAACTTAATAAGAAAGGAGGTGTTGATACGGAGCGTCGGCAGATGCGGGAGAGGAAATGGAAAGGCACGCACAGAAAAGTGAATTTCAAGAAAGGAGTGAATTTATGAAAAAGAGTTGGATTGCTTTTTTAACAATGGTATTATGCACGATTTTGATAAGTCCTGGATGGGCGGCCCATAAGATTGGGTTCGTGGCCTCCATCACAGGTCCTGCCTCTTGGTTGGGGGAGCCGCAAAAGAATACCGCCCTCATGCTTCAAGAGTGGATCAATGCCGCAGGTGGGATCAAGGGTGTCCCCATCGAAATTGTCATTGAGGATTCGAAAGGTATGGAGGCCGATGCCGTTTTGGCAACCAAGAAGTTGATTGAGAAGGACAACGTTCTTGTAGTCATCGGATCCTCTACGACCGGTGAATCGATGGCCATGGTCCCCATCTGTGAGCAGGCACAGACACCGATGATCTCCATGGCCGCAGCTCTATCCATTGTGACACCGGAGGATGAAACGAAGAGGATGGAGACCTCAGCAACACCCTGGCTCGAAGTTCCAAAGAAGCAGCGTTACTGGGTTTTTAAGGTTGCTCCGCCTGATGCCTCTGCCGTGGAAAAGATTTATCTCTATTGCCAGGCTAAACAGATCAAGAAGGTGGCGATCATTACGGTCAGTGCTGGGTATGGAGTGGAAGGCCGTCGGCAATTGAAGCGATTGGCTCCTAAATATGGCATTGAAATCGTTGCCGATGAACTCTATGGGCCAAGAGATACCGATATGACCGTGCAGTTGACAAAGATCAAGGCCTCTCCTGCTCAAGCAGTGATCAACTGGTCTGTTGGCCCGCCCCAAGTGATCGTGACAAAGAACTGGGCTGATCTCGGAATGCGAGGGAAGATCCCCTTGATTCAGAGCCATGGGTTCGGGAGTAAGAGTAATATTAAACTGGCGGGAGGGGCTGCGGAGGGGGTGATCACTCCTCTCGGACGTGTCCTCTATGCTGAAAAGGTCGATCCAAAAAATCCGCAGAAAGAGGTTATCCTGAAATACAAGACGGAATACGAGAAACGATTCAAAAGCGATGTCTCCACCTTTGGAGGTCATGCGTATGATGCCATCATGATGGTTGCAGATGCGTTAAAGGCCGTAGGTCCGGATAAGAAACAGATCAGAGACTATCTTGAAACCAGATTACGTTATTGGCCAGGCACAGGTGGGATGTACAATATGTCGCCTACGGATCACACAGGGTTTGGAGCCGATGGTTTTGAGATGATCGAAGTGGTCAAGGGCGAGTGGGAGTTTGCGAAATAACTCTTACTCGGAGAGGCTGAGCAATTAGCCTTCTCTTTTTCAGCAGGGGGTTTGGGGGAAAATGAGCTTGTTTAGCCAGATCCTTCAGTTTCTATTCACCGGTTTAACGATAGGATCGATCTATTCGATGGTGGGCCTGGGGTTCAACATCATCTATAATGCAACGACTGTCCTTAATTTGGCCCAGGGAGAGTTTGTGATGTTTGGTGGATTGATCATGGTTTTTCTCACGGCGGTTCTCAAACTGCCTCTCTGGGTTGGGTTTCCTCTGGCAGTCATTGCCGTGACAGGGATTGGCGCCCTCTTTGAACGCTTTGCCATCCATCCCTTAAGGAATGCTTCGCTCCTTACCCTGATCATTACCACCATTGCCGCATCCATTCTTTTTCGAGGAATTGCGATGTTTATCTGGGGGAAGGACCCCTATAGCCTTCCCCCTTTCACACCAGGAGCCCCGGTCATGATTGGTGGAGCGGTGATTATGCTTCAGACCTTTTGGGTATTAGGGACGGCGGTGGCCATTGTCATTTTAATGGCCCTCTTTTTTGGGAAGACGATCGTCGGAAAGGCAATGAGTGCCTGTTCTTTCAATCCCATGGCGGCAAGCCTGATGGGCATCCATGTGAGGAAGATGGTTCTCTTCTCATTTGCACTGAGCGCTGCCTTAGGAGCGGTGGCTGGGATAGTGATCACGCCCATCTCTTTGATGGATTATGATCGAGGACCCATGTTAGCCGTCAAAGGGTTCTGTGCGGCTGTTCTTGGGGGGTTGGGTGTGGGTTATGGCGCGGTGCTGGGAGGGTTTATCGTAGGAATACTGGAGTCCCTCACAGCGGGTCTGATCCATTCCGGATTTAAGGATGCCGTGGCATTAGTGATCCTCCTTTTTATCCTCTGCTTCAAGCCCAGTGGCATCTTTGGCAGTGAAGAGGTCAGCAAGATCAAAAAGTTTTAGGGGCGAGGCCAAATGGGGAAAGAGAATATTAGAGCCCTTTTCATTCTTACCCTCTGTTTAGGTATTTTCCCCCTTTTTATCCGAAGCGACTATTACCTCAGCATCATGATCTTTATCGGAATCAATGCCATCACGGTGATGGGATTGAGCCTCCTGATGGGCTATGCTGGTCAGATCTCATTGGGCCATGCTGCCTTTATCGGTATCGGCGCCTATTGTAGTGGAGTCCTTACCGTCAAATTTGGATTCTCAATATTTATAGCCTTCCTCTGTGGCCTCTTTCTATCGGCGATCATGGCCATGGCCATCGCGATCCCTACGTTAAAACTGAAGGGCCATTATCTGGCAGTGGCGACACTCGGTTTCGGTGAGATCATTTATATCATCTTCAATGAACTTTTGGGAATTACCGGTGGGCCATCGGGACTTTCGGGTATCCCTCCTATTCATTTTTTGGGTTATTCCTTCAAAGGAGGGGTAAGATATTTTTATTTGGTCTGGGCCGTTGCCATCCTTCTCCTTATTTTCTCTCTGAACATCATCCATTCGAGGATCGGGAGGGCCTTGCGGGCGGTTCACGGGAGCGAAATTGCTGCAGAGGCGATGGGTGTGAATGTGAGTCAGTTTAAAATCCAGGTTTTCGTACTGAGCGCCCTCTATGCCTCGGTTGCAGGATCACTCTACGCGCATTTCGTCACCTTTATCAGTCCCCCTACCTTCGGCCTCTTTGTCTCCATCCTGTTATTAATGATGGTGGTGATGGGAGGGGGAGGGAGCATTTGGGGAGCCTTATTGGGAGCAGGGATTTTGACGATCCTACCGGAATATTTGAGGGCCTTTAAGGATTTTGACATCTTGGTTTATGGAATCATCCTGATGGCTATTCTTCTATTCATGCCGGAGGGCATACTGAAAGGATTGACTGTCTTGGTGAAATGGATAAAGAGAGAATAATGACATTCCCTCTCCTTGAAGCCTCACGATTGAGAAAGTTTTTTGGGGGGCTGATGGCCGTCGCTGACCTCAGTTTCACGGTCATGCCTGGCCAGATCAAAGCGATCATCGGGCCAAACGGTGCGGGGAAAACCACCCTTTTTAACATCATTACTGGAATCTTCCCCCCGACAGGAGGGACGATCCGGTTTAAGGGGAAGGAAATCAACGGCAAGAAACCCCATCGCATCGCACAGAAAGGAATTTCCCGAACCTTTCAGACCGTTGAGCTCTTTGGAAATATGACCGTTTTGGAGAATGTGATGGTGGGTCGTCACATCCGGTCAAAAATGGGCCTGATTCAATCTGGGCTGAGGCTTCCAGGAGTGAAGAGGGAAGAGAGGTCCATTTTAGAAACGGCTCGAGAGAAACTGGACTTAGTCGGTTTGATACAAAAGGCCAACGAGCCCGCTTCTGGCTTACCTCTGGGAGAACGAAAAATCCTCGAAGTCGCGAGGGCTTTGGCGACTGACCCAGAACTGATCCTCTTAGATGAGCCAGCAGCTGGTCTGAATGAAACCGAAATGTTGAGGATCGCCGAGATTATCAGGAAAATTCGGAAAAGTGGAATGACAGTGCTTTTAGTAGAACACCATATGGACTTGGTCATGGACATTTCCGATGAGATCGTCGTCCTGAACTATGGGCAGAAGATTGCTGAAGGACCGCCAGAGGAGGTAAAAAAAGACCAGAAAGTGATCGATGCCTATCTTGGAGTGGAGATCGAGTATGCTTGAGGTAAGGGGAGTCAATACCTATTACGGAGCCATCCAAGCCTTGAAGAATGTCTCTATCTCCGTCAAAAAAGAGGATATCGTCACCATTATCGGCGCCAATGGCGCTGGGAAGACGACTTTACTCAAGACCATCTCTGGACTCATACCGGAATATAACGGAAGTATTCTCTATGAAGAGAAACCCGTCTCAGGGCTCCTTCCAGGGGAGATCGTGGCCTTGGGAATCTGCCTGGTTCCAGAAGGGAGGCAGCTTTTTGGCCATTTATCTGTTCTTGATAACCTGAAATTAGGGGCCTACCTCTACTTTGATAGAAGGCACAAGGATGAGATCAGGGAGAACATGGAGAAGGTCTATGCCATCTTTCCGATTTTGAAAAACCGCCATAGACAGCTCTCCGGAACATTGAGCGGGGGAGAGCAACAGATGCTGGCTATCGGAAGAGCCTTGATGTCACGGCCCAAATTGATGATGATGGACGAACCTTCCATGGGTTTGGCACCCTTAATGGTGAGGGAGATTTTCCGGGTGATCCGGGAACTGCATAGAGATGGAGCCACGATCCTTCTGGTGGAACAGAATGCGAGGGCGGCTTTAAAGATTGGTGTCTTTGGATATGTGCTGGAGACGGGTGAAATCGTTCTTCAAGGGAATACGAAGATTCTTTTAGAAGATGAGAAGGTGAAACACGCCTACCTCGGGAAATGACGTTTGCCGTCCTCTCTTTTCTTTTGAACCCCAAACCATCTCAGGTTCACGACTGCCATGAACCTCTTCGTGGCCCATGGCGTCTTCTCTTAAACTCTTTTGGCCACCAAGGTAATAAATCAAGAGGTACTGCGTTGCGGAGCAAACGTGGGACCTTTTCATTTCTTGCCTGAGCCTCGATTCCAAAGAATAGAACAGCCTCTAAGAAATATTTCTTAAGTCTCAATTTCTTTGGGATCACCCCCTTTTGGATCGATCTCTTCAAATTGGACTGGGCAATCAAAATCTGGGAAGCCATCTCCTTCGTTCCTTTGGGGGTGGAGAAAGGAGCGAGGATCTGGTGAATGACCAACCGTATGGTCTGGGCCAGATAGATATACCGCTCTCGTTCTCTCAGAAAGGGATGTTCAGGTGTTACTGCCCGCAGGAGTGGCGTCAGGAAAAGGGCAAAGAGAATCGATTCGGGTACAGATCGGCCCATCTTGACGAGTCGATCCACAAGGCCGAAGAGGCGCAAAAAAAATTGTTGATCCTTATTTTCGAAAGGATTTCGGTCTCCAAAGACTCTGCGGAAATCAGGGAAGAGTGAGAAGAGAAGGCCTGTCCTCAGCATCAGGTTGAGGGAGGGTTGAGCGACGCCCTCCTTCAGATCTCGTATAAATTCGTCTCGAACACGAGAAGGAGAACATTTTCGTATCTCATCTCGGTGCTTTATAATCGCTTGGTAAGTTGAGTCTTTAATTGAAAACCCGGTCCGGGCAGCGTGGCGGATGACCCGAATCATTCGGACAGGGTCTTGCTGAAATCTTTCGTTCGGATCACCGATCGTCTGGATGGCCTGTCCCTTGAGGTCGGCCATCCCATCGACGTAATCGATGATAGAAAAATCCGCAATATTGTAAAAGAGACCATTGATCGTGATGTCCCGGCGTTGGGCGTCCTCCTCCGGTGTCCCAAAACTGTCTGTCCGGATGATATCCCCTTCCTCCGTCTCTATTTCTTCAAATTCCGATCGGCTTCTAAATGTCGATACCTCGATGATCTTTCCCCCTTTGAAAAAGACATGGGCCAATCGGAATCGGCGGCCGATGATCCGACTGTTCTTAAAGAGGGCACTGATCTCATGGGGGTGGGCATTGGTGGCGACATCGAAGTCTTTGGGGACCTTTCCGAGGAGAAGATCCCGAACACCTCCTCCGACAAGATAAGCTAAGAATCCATGTCGCTGAAGACGGTAGAGAACCTTGAGTGCCTCTTCATCGATGTTCTTTCTCGAGATGGGATGCTCAGACCTTGGAAGGATGATCGGAATCATTTTTCCGAACCGCGCCCCGGAAGCTCCACCTCACAGGCGGGTAAGGGGGCATCATATAACTGATATTTCACCTTCGTCATCACCATTTTTTGTCCATTATAACAGAATTGGTCCTAAAAGGCTCAGTTAGAAAATTTACTTCTAAATCCCCCAACCCTCCAATCCTCCTTGACAAAGGGGCGACAAGGAAACTTTTATTTTAAAATGTTCTTGACAAACAACCAGAGTCGGAAAAGAATATTATAGGTGAGGGGGGATTCGGGGTGTTCCATAAGTGCGTGAGTTTTTCACCGATTCAATCGATCATGCCCAAGGGGCGGAAAGGGGATGACCGAGAGCCTCTGGTCAACACCATGTGGGGTTCAAGATGAAAATTCAAGAAGTAAGAGAGAAGGCAAAGGTCTTGGGCCTGAAGAATACCTTCGGATTATCAAAGGCGGAACTGATTCGAAGGATTCAGAAGGCCGAAGGAAATTTTGATTGTTTCGGAACGGCCAAGGGCTATTGTGATCAAGATCAATGCTGCTTCAGAGAAGATTGCCTGAAGCCTTCCCGGGCCAAGATAGGGTAATCGGCTTTGGGGAGTGACTCAGCCATTGGCAATTGAGAGATGAGCCTTATTCATCATTAGATTTTCACGCTATGCGCAATGCCTTACGCACTCTGCGATTTTATAAATCAAAATAACGAAAGGAGGACGCACTATGGCAACGGCAATCCACTGGGAAACATCGTTAACAACCGGTAAGGCGAGGGCAAAGAAGGAGAAGAAATTGATTTTAATGGATTTCTACAATAACCTCTGAATTGGTTGCCAACAGCTGGCAGCTGTTACTTATCCCAATCCGGATGTCTGTTCTTATGTGGAGAAATATTTCATTCCCCTCCAGATCGATTTTAGCAAGAATAAGGTGATGGTTAACCGATTCAGTGTAAAATGGACCCCGACGATCATCTTACTGGATTCTGAAGGAGGCGAACACCACCGCTTCGTCGGTTTTTTCTCACCGGAAGATTTTATTGGTCAGATCATGCTGGGCAGAGGAAAGGCTGAGTTCAATCTGGACCATTTTGAGCAGGCTATTCAATATTTTCAAGAGATTCTCGTTCGCTATCCGAAGACAGATGCTGCTCCGGAAGCTCAGTACTTCCTCGGGGTTGCCAAATATAAGGCGAGTCATGATCCAAAGGAGTTAAAGCTTGGGTTAGAAGCCCTTCAGAGAGATTATCCGAATAGCGAATGGACAAAGAAGGCACAGGTGTATGCCCTGATTCCGTGATGTCCGAAACAGGGTCAGCTCCTGTCGGGGGTAGGGTTCTGTAAAAATAGAGGTACCCCTTGCATCTCGGGGAGCCTTTCTGGAGCCAAAAGATTACATTTCAGTGCCCCTGTTCTCAGAACCCTAGGGCACAACCATCCTTTCTTCTATCAGAAGCCCCCAGGAGAACACTTTGATCGCGATCAAAATAAATTGCCTGGCCTCCACCCGCTTGATTGACGGGTGGGACTTCTCTGATGATTTTGTGCCCCATCTCCGCAAGGGCAGAGGCTGTTTGATCGGTAATACCTTCTTCGAGATAGATCTCCAAGCCGCTAAGATGTCTTGCCCTGGGTGAATCGATGGCCTCCTGCAAATTCATCCTGAAGTCGATGAGGTTCATCAGAAACTGAACGTGACCCTGCGGTTGCATATCCGCGCCCATCACCCCAAAGCTCATCAAGAATTTTCCGTCCTTAAATACCATTCCGGGAATAATGGTATGCATCGGTCGTTTGTGAGGCTCAAGCCGGTTAGGATGCGTGGGATTCAACGAAAAGGATTTCCCTCGGTTGTGCAATACGATTCCTGTTCCATCCACCACCCTGCCCGACCCGAATGCCATGAATATGCTGCTGATGAATGATACGGCATTTCGGTCCTTGTCGACAGCAGTGACATAGACCGTTTCAGTCCCCCCCTGCCAGGGGGAAAGAGCAGAAGCAGGGGCCGGCTGTTGCCTGGATATCCTCTCTCTGATCCTCCGGGCATAATCCTTTGACAGGATGCGATCGACTGGAACGTTTTCGAATTCAGGGTCTGTAATCCATTCATCCCTGTCCCTGAAGGCGACCTTCTTCGCTTCGATTAGAAGATGGAGGTGTTCCGGGCTGTTCGGCTTTAGGCCTCCGATTTCGTACCCTTCCAATATGTTGAGCATTTCCAAGGCCACTGCACCCTGGCTGTTGGGCGGGAGTTCATAGATCGTATAACCGCGGTAGTCCGTGGATATGGGTTCCACCCAAGTCGTCCTGTGTTCTATGAAATCCTGGTGAGAAAGAAGTCCTTGGGTGCGATCAGAATATGCGACGATCCTGTCACCGATCTCTCCCTCATAAAAGGTTTTGACCCCCTCCCGGGCAATCTTCTCGAAGGTATGAGCTAAATCCTTGTTGATAAACAATTGGCCCGGCCGGGGCGCCTTCCCATCGACAAGATAAATTTTCGACGAACCCTCCGAAGAAAGGAGAAGAGCCTCTGCCTCTCTCCACTCCCCTGCAATGACCTCCGTCACAGGGTACCCGTTCTTCGCGTAATAGATGGCGTCTTCGAATACCTCCTGAAGTCTCAACGTTCCATATCGTTCCAACGCCTGAGCCCATCCGTGCAATGCGCCCGGAACGGTGACGGCCAGGATGGACCTTTCAGGGATCTCGCTCATCCCCCTTTCCTTGAACCAATCGATGGATGCCGTGTAAGGCGACCGGCCGCTGGCGTTCATGCCCACCATCCGGTTTTCTCTCGCTAAATAGATCAGAGCGAAGGCGTCGCCACCCAGTCCCACGGAATGAGGCTCTACGACGGTCAAGGTGCTAACCATGGCTACGGCTGCGTCTACCGCATTTCCACCCTTTGACAAGATCTTGTAGCCTGCAAGGGCTGCAAGGGGCTGGCTGGCTGCAACCATTCCTTGTCTTGCCATCACGACGGATCTCTGGGCAGCGCTTTTCCATTCCCGCTTCTGCGAATAGGTAAATTCCATCATTCCATTTCCTCCCGGGCAAAGAGATCGGATCCTCTTTCCAATCTTAATCTAAGAGATTTCGTCCGTAAAGCTCAATCGTCAGATACTATGAGCGACAGACGGGCCAGTGGTCTAATTTTTCCAAAAGATAAGGCACAGGTTTATGGCTTGATTCCTTGATGTGAGTTTTGGGCTTCTCATTCCGCTCAATAAGGGGAAGGATTTGGTTTTCATCAGGTGCTTCCCAAATTTTACATAGTCAGGGGAAATGTTTTCAATGGCAAATAAGGTTTATTTTTTAAGATTCTCCATATGCTCATTAATGAAAAAGTCTTCAATTTCAAAATGTTGAAACTCGATACTAAATTTTTATTGACATTTAGTTCTTTTAAGCATATTATATAAGTGAAAAATCAAAAACTTATCTAAATTTCTCACCAGGAGTTAACTTATGTTACCCACATGGCTTGAGAAGAGGCACAAGGTTCTTTGGGAAGCCTTTCGTGAATCTCCTTTCCGGTTCGACGGCGCTTTCAAAATTCTGAGAGAAAAAATGCAGGATGGTGAGGAACAGGTCAACGTTATCCTTTCTGAGTTGAGGAAAAAAAGTTGGCTTGAAGTAGAATTTGACCCAGAAGATGCGAGGAAGAGGATTTATAAACTAAAAAGCAGTGAAGAAATGATCTCTGAGACACTTTCAATAAGCAAAAATCAGTTGACAAGGAGTGATCTTGAGAGTCTTTTAAAGGGAGCCGCTGATCTTATTAGAACAAGGGTGGATTATACGTTCATCCTCGTCCTTCTTTTTTATAAACGGATCAGCGATAAGTGGGACCTGGAATTCGAAAAGGCATATAGGGAAGCTCTGGCCGATGGCTTAAGAGAAGATGAAGCAAGGCAAGAGGCTAAGAATTCTATCTATCATGATTTTGACATTTCAGAGGATCTACTTTGGGAGAATATTAGAAAGGACCCCGCAAGGCTACCTGAAAATTTCTCAAAAGCAATGAAGATTCTGGCTGAGCGAAATCCGGAACTGAAAGATGTCTTTGAAAACGTGGATTTCGTTCAGTTTACCACAAACCGTGAAAACGCGGAGATATTAAGACAACTTGTAGAGCTGTTCAGCGAAAAATCTCTTAATCATGTGTCGCCGGATATTCTTGGAGACGCCTATGAATGGATCTTGAGGTACTTTGCTCCTCAAAAAGCTAAAGAAGGGGAGGTCTATACCGCCCGTGAGGTGATCAAACTTATCGTCGAAATGCTTGATCCAAAACCAGGAGAAAGGATTTACGATCCCGCGTGCGGTTCTGGCGGAATGCTGATTATCTCTTTTAAGCATGTAGAGAATGAACAAGGCAAAGGTGAAGCTGAGAGATTATTTCTTTTCGGCCAGGAAGCCAATCATAAGACCCTCGCTTTGGCGAAGATGAATCTTTACATCCACGACATCAGGAACGCTCAATTAACTCTCGGGGACACGTTACTTTACCCAAAATTTAAGGAAGCAGAAAGGGTAAAAGATTTTGACATGGTGATAGCTAATCCTCCGTGGAATCAAGATGGGTATCATGAAGAGATATTAAAAAAGGGCGAATTCTGGAGAGACCGCTTCAAATACGGATTTACTCCGAGACAATCGGCAGACTGGGCGTGGATCGAGCATATGTTAGGCTCGGCTGATGATAAGACGGGCAGGGTAGGCGTCGTTATTGATAATGGCTGCCTCTTCAGAGGAGGAAAGGAGAAGGCGATAAGAACGGGCGTCTTGAATGCTGACTTGATTGAGACTGTCATCCTTCTTCCAGAAAAACTCTTCTACAACACCGGCGCGCCAGGGGCCGTTATCATCCTTAACAAAAACAAACCTGGAGAGAGAAAAGGAAAGGTCTTCTTCATCAATGCAAGCAAAGAATACCAGCAGCATCCGGAGGTCAGAAAACTGAATCAATTGGGAGAGGTCCACATAAAGAAGATCGTTGAGGCATATAAGGAATTTGAAAACGAAGATGGATTCTCAAGGGCGGTAGAAATAGAAAAGATAAAAGAGAACGATTACAACCTGAATGTGACCCTTTATGTTTTCCCTGAAGAAGAGACCGAGGAGATCGATGTGGCAAAGGAGTGGGAAGAGCTTAAGGAGCTTGAAAAAGAAATTTTTGTAGTGGAAGAGAAGATCGAAGGCTATCTTAGGGAAATAAAGTGAAGTTATCATTCTGCTCGATGCCCTAAAATATATTCCCTCCCCATCGACGGGGGAGGGTCAGGGTGGGGGTGAGCCAAACATGGTCCATACGAATTTTCAGTAAGCGGGTAATATTGTTAGAAATCAGGAGCGAGGCAGTTCAGGACCAGGGGGTTATGAGACAAGAAAAATATTTATCGCCTTCAAGAATCACTACTGAATATTGGATATATGCAGATGGCTTAGGCGAAGGCTGCTATCAAGACGGACAGACTTATGTGGGCAAATGGCTTATCTTCGTACCTCTTGAGAGCGTAGATGAGATGTGGGGAAAAATTAGACAGGCAACACTGACGGGGCAATTAGGAATTGCGGCCAAAGTTTCAACGGGTCGCCCAAGCGGATACAAATCCCAAGATCACGTCATCTGCGTTTATACTCACGACTTTCGTGATAAGGCCAACGTAGGAGAAATATTGAAGCGATTGCGGGAAATTGGAATTACGGGCAAGCTGTACTATAAGTCGGACCAAGCCACCCTCAACGGGGTTTATACGATGGAGGCTCCCTTCACAAAGGTAAGAGGGCGAGCAAGTATGTACTCCAGCGATGACTTTAAATTTTAACAAAATGACATTACTGAAATTCCTTGCTCAAACATAAATTTGTCATAATGTAACCGAATGATAAGGATTAAGAAATGGATAAAAAAGAATTGAACATAATCCTCAAGGAAGGTGAAGGTTACAAGATTGAGTTCAAGGAAGGCATCAGCGGTCTTGAGAAAGAGCTTGCTGCCTTTGCCAATTCCTCGGGAGGAAAGGTTTTCCTTGGGGTAACTGATGATGGCAAGGCAAAAGGGATTCAGATTACCAGTGGATTGAAATCCAGAATTCAAGATATTGCCAATAACTGCAGACCAAGAATAAAAGTCTTTACAGAAGATTTGGATAACATCTTAATTGTTAATGTGAGGGAAGGTGAGGATAAACCGTATGAGTGTTCTTCTGGTTTTTATAAGAGGATTGGCCCAAATTCTCAAAAGATGACAAGAGACGAGCTATTAAATTTCTTTAAATCCGAAGGCAAGATACGGTTCGACGAGTTGGTAGATCCGCGGTTCAATTATCCAAGAGATTTCGATAGAAATGGATTCCGAAGATTCTTTCAGTTGGCAGAGATATCCAAGATCGGTGATACCGGAAGGCTACTTATTGGTTTAGGTGTAGCCGAAAAGCAGGAAGGAAGGCTCTATTTCAATAACGCGGGGATACTGTTCTTTGGCAAGAATCCCCAGAGATTCATTCCATGGTCTGTTTTTACCGTTGCATTATTTAAGGATGATGCTGGCGTTGCTATCATAGACAGGAAGGAGATAGGAGGTAGTTTGTTTGATATTGTCGAGGAGGTGATGAAATTCGTCAGATTGTATTCAAAGGTAGCATACCGTTTTACTGGGAAGCCACGAAGGGAGAACGTGTATGAGTATCCTTTTAATGCCATACGAGAGGCAGTCATAAATTCAGTAATGCACAAGTACTATTTTGAACACGGCCATAATAACATTCTGAGGTTTTTGCCCGATAGGATTAGGATTGAGAACTATTGGCAAAAGCCTTCTCATTTTGTTCTTGGCAAGACAGTGTTCAGGAGAAACCATATCATCGCCGACTTGTTCGCCAAGATTCACTTCGGCGAGAAGATGGGAACCGGTTTCGAAAGGATAAAAGAAGTATGCAAAAAAGAGAACGCTCCTTTCCCAGAGATAAAATTTGATGAGAATTACTTTTACGTGACCTTCAAACAGAGCCACGAATATCTGAAACTTGCCGAGAAAGGGGAAAGAGCCGAAGAAGAAATTTCGTTACTAAATGACAGGCAAAAGAAGGCACTGGAGCTTATAAAACAGAATGGAAAGATACAAATGAAAGAGTATATCGACTTGTGCCCGGACGTTAATCGCAAAACTTTAACAAGGGATATCAACTATCTTTTGAAAACGGGCGTGATCATAAGAAAGGGCAAAGGCCGTAGAGATTTATACTATGCCCTAAAATAGTTTTTGGGACATTTATGGGACATTGTCATGTCTCATAAAGTAAGGGACATTTATGAGACATTTTTGGGACATTGAATTTCTTAAGTCAGTTGGAGAATGAAGGAGGAAAGGCAGAGGGGAGTATTATATTCTTGTTTAAAACTGGTTGTCATCTTTCTAAAGAGAAAGAGAAAATTATATTTTAGAGCAAGAAAGTTACCTGGAAGGTAACTATGATGCCACAAAATATAATAAAAGATAAAAATTTATATAAAATTTTAGGCCCCGTGAGCTCCCAATTTGAATAACCAGGATTTTGGATGAGACAACGAAACTAATAAAGACGGAGGCGATATGAATACTTGGAATGATGTGCTGAAGGAAGTTCATGAAAGAAAGATAAAGACTCCAGACGGGAGAGAAATATTCGATGTTGATGGAGTGAGAAGAGAAAAAATGAGGGCAATTAGCGAATATACAAAACGCCCATTGATCGTATATGCTGTAGATTTTTTGAATGAAGGAAAGGTTCAGGCGATAGGATCAGGAGTAAATCTTGACTGGTCAGATAAAGAAGGATTTTTAGAAACTATTCAGGACATCGAGGGTGAATTTGTCGATATATTTTTACATAGTCC